>Ga0257120_1000719_pt1 | contig 23783 bp, 19 predicted proteins | sample SI106_10metaG_FD_190153 | JGI IMG/M metagenome (GOLD analysis project Ga0257120, IMG submission 190153) | Marine microbial communities from Saanich Inlet, British Columbia, Canada - SI106_10 | ecosystem: Environmental > Aquatic > Marine > Inlet | place: Canada: British Columbia | collected... | reverse complement strand
AAATAGTCTTTTTTTACAATATATGTAAACCCAAAACGTTTGTTTTGGTTTTTTTTATTGTCATTTATCACAATTGAATAGCAGTACTATTTTTTACTTGTTCAATAGAAAAGGTACTTTGTGTACTTCCAATATATTGGATGGCAGTTAGTTTGGTGATAAGAAATTCTCGATAGGCATCCATGTCTTTTACATAGATTTTAAGAATATAATCGTAATCGCCACTCACGTGAAAGCATTCAGAAACTTCCTCTAATTTCAAAATTTCTCGTTCAAAAGTAGTCACGTATTCTTTGGTATGTTGCACCAGTTTTACATGACAAAAAACCAAAAAGGATTTTTTAATCTTGTTTTTATTAACAATCGCCACATATTTCTGAATCACCTTTTGATTCTCGAGCTTCTTTATGCGTTCATAGACTGCTGTAACCGACAAGTGCAGTTGTAAAGACAGTTGTTTGGTAGTTTGTTTGCTGTCATTTTGTAAAATATTCAGGAGTTTGTTATCTATAGCGTCGAACATAAAATTATCTAAAAAATGAGGAAAAAGAATGTAATTAGTGTTTTAAAAACTATTAAAAAATAAAAATATAGATAAATTATCTATTTATATAATTTAGGGTTGATTATTTTTCTGTATTGTTGTTTTTTTGATTGTATAAAAATCAAACAATATGAAATTCAATCCAGCAGATCAGATTCAAGATTTACAGTATTTTGGTGAATTTGGAGGGGTCAATCCTTCCATTTCAGACTCATCTACCTATACCTTTATTTCAGCAAAAACCATGTTCGATACCTTCGAAGGAAATGCAGAGGGTTGCTATTTGTATTCTAGGCATTCTACTCCGTCCAATTTGTATCTTGGCGAGGCTTTGGCTGCAATGGAAGGTACAGAAGCGGCTAATGTAACCGCATCTGGCATGGGGGCAATTACACCTGTTTTATTGCAGTTGTGTGGTTCTGGCGACCATATTGTTTCGAGTAGAACTATTTATGGAGGCACTTACGCGTTCTTAAAGAATTTTGCACCCCGATTAGGAATCAGTACCTCATTTGTAGACGTCACCAAATTAGACCTTGTAGAAGCTGCCATTACTAAAAACACCAAAATTTTATACTGCGAAACAGTGAGCAATCCTCTTTTGGAAGTTGCCAATATTAAAGAGCTTTCTCGACTGGCTAAAAAATATCATTTGCAATTAGTTGTCGATAATACTTTTTCTCCCTTATCCGTTTCTCCAGCAAAATTAGGAGCAGATGTTGTCATTCACAGTTTGACAAAATTTATTAATGGTTCGTCAGACACGATGGGGGGTGTTGTTTGTGGTACAAGTGAATTTGTAAACTCGCTCAAAAGTGTGATCGATGGGGCTAGCATGTTGTTGGGAGCTTCCATGGATAGTTTGCGTTCGGCCTCTATTTTGAAGAATATGAGAACTTTGCATCTTCGGATGAAACAGCATAGTAAAAATGCTTCTTTTTTGGCTGAAAAATTTGAAAATTTAGGATTGAAAACCGTTTATCCTGGATTGAAATCCCATCCATCCCATCAAGTTTTTCAATCCATGTTTAATGAAGAATTTGGATTTGGAGGCATGTTGACGATTGATGTGGGTTCTTTAGAGAAAGCAAATGCCTTAATGGAATTACTTCAAGATCGTAATTTGGGGTATTTGGCCGTAAGTTTAGGGTTTTACAAAACACTTTTTAGTGCACCAGGAACCTCAACTTCTTCAGAGATTCCTTTGGAAGAACAAAAAGAAATGGGGCTTTCAGATGGATTGATTCGTTTTTCTATCGGATTGGACAATGATATTGAACGCACCTATCAAATGATGACAAGTTGTATGAGAGAAGTAGCTGTGTTGTAACGTTTAGATGTTTGAAAAAAAAATACTATATTCCTTTTACACGATTGAGAAACACTTCAAAATCTTTTTTACTGGGTGGGTTTCCTGCGAATGGGAGCATGTCCCATTGGTTGTTTTGTTGAGTCAGTGTAAATTTAAAAACAGCGGTCTTTTCATCTTCAGGATTGAGCATTGGATAACGTAGATCGACATAGGTGTAGGTTCCTGCTTTTTCTCCTGGAGATAGATTGAAATACCCATTGCTAAACCAAATTAAGGTTTGTAAATTTTCAGAATGCAAATCCAATAGATCGTGATTTTTAGGAACCGTAATTATTTTTTCTGAAATATCGCTGTGGTCAAATAGGGAGTAAAATGCCAAATGATATTCATTGGCAGACTCTGCAACCGAATACCATAAAAAAGTATTCAAAATTGTGGGTTGTGCAGAAAATCGATGGATTGAAATTCCAGCTTTTTCAAAAGATCTTTTAAAAACAGCATCCATATACAACTTGTTGCCCACTGTGAAAAGCAAATAAAATGAACTGCTAAATATTCCTATTCGGGTCCAAAGGAATCGTTTCGAGTTGCTTTTTTTAAAGCATGAAACAATAATCATAGAGATTAAAAAGGGCAAAGTGTATAAAGGGTCTACAACAGAAATGGTATTCAATGCCACTCTGTAGTCTGAAAAAGGCGCAAATAATTGTGTACCATAAGGCGTAAAACAATCTAAAAGCGGATGGGTAAAAATGGCCCAAAAGAAAAGTGTTATCCAGTCTTTTAGCGTTGTGATTTTTGTTCTTTTTCCAGAATTGTAGAGTTTGTGGGTTAGCCATCCAAAGACAAAGGCTCCTGCAATGGCAAAAAAGATGGAATGCATGAATCCTCGATGAAATGCCATGGCTTGAATTTCATTGGTGTAGAGCAATCTTCCAACAAAGACATCCAAATCGGGGATGGTCCCCCCAATAGCTCCAAATAACAAAGCTTTGTTTCCAATTTTTTTCCCAAGTATCACTTGTCCACAAGCGGCACCTAAAACAATTTGTGTTAACGAATCCATAACCACAAATGTAAGGAAGCATTTTCATTTGCATAGCCTATTGTAAAATCGTACTATTACAGGACAAAAATTATTTACAATGCCAGACAAAGAAAATTTCTCAGAAATTCAAATTGAAGATCAAAAAATTATCGAGAATAAGGAATTGAGTCTTTTGGAGTCTTTAATTCCTGTAGTCATCTTAATGGCAATGCTGGCCTATAATATTTTTGTTGAAGATGGTGCTTGGTTGGGCGATTACTCCAATCAATACATCCTTTTAATCGGAGGTTTTGTAACTGCAATTGTCGGTTTTAGAAATAAGGTGACTTTGGAACGAATGGCTGCTGAAGTCTGGGAAAACTGGAAAAGTGTTTTTACACCTATTCTGATTTTATTCTTGGTAGGTGCTTTGGCCGGTACTTGGTTGGTGAGTGGAATTATTCCTGCCATGGTTTATTATGGATTGCAAGTATTGAGTCCTGAGATATTTTTACCAGCATCGGTCATTATTGCTGCCATCATATCTATTGCAACAGGAAGTTCTTGGACTACTTCTGCAACCGTCGGGATAGCTTTAGTAGGAATTGGAAGCGCATTAGGAATTCCGACAGGAATGATTGCTGGAGCCGTAATTTCTGGAGCTTATTTTGGAGATAAAATGTCACCTCTTTCCGATACTACAAATTTAGCTCCCGCGATGGCAGGAACCGACTTGTTTACGCATATCAAATATATGTCCTTTACTACAGTTCCCACAATTATTGTGACCCTTGTAGTGTTTGCAATTTTAAGTAGTAGCATAGATACAACAGGGAGTGCAGATATTAGCGGCTTGTTAGTTTCAATAGAGAACACATTTTATATTTCACCTTGGTTGTTTGTCGTTCCAGGGATCGTTATTGCCATGATTTTACTCAAAACAAAACCTTTAATTGCTTTGGGAAGTGGTGTGGCATTGGCTGGAATCTTTGCCTTTGTTTTTCAAGGAGAGTTGTTGAGTATGCTGTCTGATTCAAAATTAGAGACCATCATGACTTCTTTTTGGACAGATATACAGATTCAAACCGATAACGCACAGTTGACAGAATTATTCAGTTCAGGAGGTGTTCTTGGAATGCTATGGACAATTCTACTGATTATTTGTGCAATGGTTTTTGGAGGGATCATGGATGCTATTGGAGCGTTGGCAAAAATAACCAAGAGCTTATTGTCGGTTGCCACTTCTATTTTTGGTTTGTTCGGAAGTACCGTAATCAGTTGTTTTGGCTTAAATGTCATCGCTTCAGATCAATATTTAGCGATTGTAATTCCTGGGAAAATGTTTAAAAAAGCTTACCAAGACAAAGGGTTGGCTCCAGAAAATTTAAGTAGAACTTTAGAAGATTCTGGAACAGTAACCTCTGTTTTAATTCCGTGGAATACTTGTGGAGCGTATCAGTCAGGAGTTTTGGGAGTAGGTGTTGGAGAGTATTTTATGTATGCAATCTTCAATTACCTAAGTCCGATTACCACCTTATTGTTTGCTGCGTTTAGTATTAAGATTAGACAATTAGTAAAAAAATAAGTCATGATTGTTGCTGCAACCTCAATAGACGGCAAAGATCTCTCAGAAATTGCGATACTATCGAAAGCCTTTTGGGGCTATGCTGAAGTGCATTTAGAAAGTTGGCGAGAAGAGTTGACCGTCACAACTAAAATACTACAAGAATGTACGGTTTGTAAATTTATGGTAGGCACTGAACCTGCTGGTTTTTATGTGTTGAATCCGCCTGAGGATGAAAGCATAGAATTGGAAATGCTTTTTGTTTTACCAAAATATATAGGGAAAGGCATTGGAAGTCAACTACTCGAAAATGTATTATGCAAGGTGAAAAAAATGCAGCTCAAATCGATTAGCTTAGTTGCAGATCTCAATGCAGTCCCTTTTTACGAATCAAAAGGATTTTATAAAATTGACAGTAAAGAAAGTTCTATTCTTGGTCGTTTTTTGCCCGTACTGAAAAAAGACGTAGCAGCGTAGCAATCATCAAGAGAACCCATGGAGCCCCGTGTAATAAGACGTCAAACCAATCTTGCGCTTGCATGGCATCAGCTCCCGAAAATGCATTTCCACCCAGTATCCATTCAATTTTCCCTAAAAGATGTGGAGGATTAAAAGGCGCTAAGCCTAGGGTTACGCTTCCAATTAAAAAGAGTTTCCAGTTATTTTTGACGGCTTGTATCATGTAAGCTTTAGATGATTGATAGTACTGTTTTTAAATAAACCAATTCCAAACCAACCCAAACCGAATGGTAAAATCTCTATACGGATAGTTGGGAGCAGAAAAGTAAGAAGGAGTTCCAATAGAAGACAGTGCATTGTCAATTTTAAAAAACAATCGGGTTCTTCTTACTTGGGCATTAAAGAAAAAATCGAGGGTATGGAAACCAATTTGGGTGTCGTTTTGAAGAGTGAATTCTCCCAACAAAGGATTGTAGGCATTCGCATTGTATTTGGTAAAGTATTTGAAAGTTGTTCCAATTTGAACCTGCATTGCTTTTTGAAACCAATAGTCGTTGTAATAGAAGGTGTTTCGTGTAACAAATTCGGGCACTCTAAAGACCGATTTTCCACTGCTAATATTTTGATACATGACTGTATTATTCAGCGCAAATTTCCAATAGTTGATTTCTTTTGAAACTTTGGCTTTTAAGTAAGTGATATTACTGTCAAATTGTTGTGGGGTATTTTCTTCGTCAAAATAGGTGTAGTTATCGATATGGGTCAAATTTACCGATCCATGTACCCATTTTGATTGGAGATCAAAACCTAGATTTCGGGTTTTGATTGCACTAAAATCGTTTTGCCAGTTGTACGCATCATACACACTTTGATGTAGTAAAAAATTGAAATTCGGAGACTTCGAATTGAGTGTCAAACTAGCCTTTATAGAAAAAAGACTGTCTTTTGAGTAGATTGCTTCCCCCTTTAAATAATTTCCAGAAAGGTTTGAATTTCCTGGTGTAAATGAAGCATCGGCGTTCAATTGAAAGTTTTTAATTTTTGCTTTCCAGTCGGCTCCAAATGAGATGGCACTTCCAGATAATTTACTATCGGAAATGGAAGTATTGGTATTTAGAATGGTATCGTATTGATAGGAATAACTTGTTAGATCTGTTTTTACTTTAAACTTTCCCAAAACATATTTAGAATTAAATTCTAAGAAGAACTGATTGTTCGTGATGGTGCTTTCAACACCTTCATTCGTAGCCTCTGTTGCACTAATTTCTCCAAATAAAGAAGTGTTTCTTGTTAGTTGCGTGAAATCATAGGTTTTGGTTTCACTCTTTAAAATATGTCCTACTTTTAAATTGCTAAAATCTTTCTGGCTAGTGGAATCTTTTTTGGAAAGCAATTTGAAATCATGTTCTAAGTAGTATCGGGTTCCTTCCAAAAGACTTTCGGAGTCGTTCAAATTGACATCCAATCGACCCCGGTCAGAGAAATCGGGATCTTTATTAATAAATGAATTGAGTGCAGTTTCTTGCAAGCCACCACTCTCCTGATTCATAATATCCTGCGAAGTAATATGTCCTCGAAGCGTATAGCGATTTTCTTTGGTAGTATAATGAAACGAGGTGCTAAAATTACCACTACTCACCAAAGATCTCCTATAAGCACCCAAAGAACGAATCGCTCGGTAAGAAAGAGTTACATTCATTCTTTTAGAAAAATTGAGTGAAAAAAGAGTTTCTAAAACCTGCCCCTGCTGCAACCCTGTTCGATATAAAATTTCGGTAGTAGGGGTAGGAACTTCATAATAGTTGATGTCTTCGGTAGAGAGATAATTGAATTGTTTTCCTCTTATTCCAATATCGGGCAAGGCGGAGATTGTTTGAAAATCATAGCCCAAATTGGTAAAGGTCTGTCCTTGATTGTGAAAGCCTAAAAGCTCGAAATGATCTTTTCTTAAAAAGTTAAATTTGTATTCTTTCTGAATTGATAAAGTGGTGTCAATATAGGTGGTGTCTCTCTGAAAAGAAAATATTTTATAATCGGTGTATTTGGTTTTTCCCGACAATTTAACATTCACACTTCCAGAGGTATTTGTAGAATCTCTAAAAGGTTGGGCTTGCTCAAACCTTAAATCTTTGATGGGCCTTCTCTGAGAGAAATTATGAATGCTAGAAAGCAAAAATAAAACGAAAAGGAGTGCTGTGTATTTTGTCATAGTATGGATCTGCAACAACAAATGTAAAATAATAAAATGATACTGTACAGCAATATGTTGAATACAAAATGTTAATTTGATAAAACGGCCTTAGAAGCGTTTCTTTTTTGAGTTGCATCTAAGTTCGGAACAATTACAACTCACAAGCATACAGTAACGATATTTATAAGCAAAAGATTTCTTTTCTTTGCAATATGCTGAAACAAAATTATAGTGGATATTCTTTAGAGGCAGGTACTGATGAAGCGGGTAGAGGCTGTTTATCCGGTCCTGTGGTTGCTGCAGCGGTCATTTTACCAGCCAATTTCACCCATCCTTTTTTAACGGATTCAAAACAATTGTCAGAGAAAAAGAGAGCGGAATTACGTCCCATTATAGAAGCGGAGGCACTGGCTTTTGGTGTTTCTTTTGTTTGGCAAGATGAAGTGGATAAAATCAATGTACTGCAAGCCTCTATTACAGGAATGCATCGTTCAATTGAAGCACTTCACATACTTCCAGAATTTATTATTGTAGATGGAAATCGCTTTCGAAATTATAAAGAGATCCCTCATCAAACCATTGTGAAAGGGGATGCCAAATACCTAAGTATTGCTGCAGCTTCTATTTTGGCGAAAACCTACAGGGATGAGTACATGCAAAAAATTCACAAAGAGTTTCCGATGTATAACTGGGCAAAAAATAAAGGATACCCCACCAAAGAACACCGAGAAGGAATTCGAAAATTTGGAATCACCACTTATCACAGAAAAACCTTTCAATTATTACCCAAGCAATTGAAGTTAGAATTACACCCCCAAATAGCCGATTCCGATTCGGAATAAATTCAGTGATGAAGGATGTGATTTTTTTCATATTCCTTAGTGATATTTAAATCATACCCCAAACTTTTCGCTATTTTTACGGTCTCAATTTTTTTCCAGATGATCAAAAAAACACGGGTAGAAATTACCAAATGCATCCTTCATAAAGTAGCCAATAAATTTAATAGTGGACACAATGTTTTCTCAAAAGATCTTATTCGTTTTGATCAGGAAGGCTATGATTTAATGAAGAACTTTTTATTGAAACCATTTGGAAGTCTAACACAAAGTTATCGTTTTTCTCATCATGCAGATGTGCGTTTGAATGAATTGAACAATTATGCGTCAGAGATTTTTAAGGATGAGAATTCATTTGTAGAGTATTCAAAAAATATTGTCAATCATTTGTACGAACAATCCAATTCTGCTCAAATAAAAACAGGAGATGTTTTAATTGTTCTTATTGATGGTATTGAATACAAAGATGTACTGACAGAAGCGATTGGAATTTTTAAAATCGAAAACAAAGTTGATTTTTTTCAAACCTATTTAGATGATAATCAGAGTTTTGATGTGGTGGTGCAAAAAGGAATTTCAACAAAAAAAATAGACAAAGGCTGTTTGATTTTGAATACTTCCGATGCTGAAGGAACCATCGTTTTGTCGGTAGACCATAACAATTACGATGCACAATATTGGATCAAAAATTTTATGAGTGTTAAATTGGCAGATGATTATAATTCGCACACACAAAATTATTTGGAGATGTGTAAAGAGTTTTCTGAAGAGGTAATCAAACCAGAGTTGGGGCTGAAAGAGCAAGGAAATTTCTTAGCGAGCACCGTAGATTATTTTAAAGAAAACGAAGCAGTAGACTACGCTACTTTCAAAGATGAAGTTTTTGAGCAGGACAAGCATAAAGAATTGTTTGATGACTATAAAAAACATTATGAGACGTTAAATGATGTACTTATTCGGAATAATTTTGATGTTTCTGGAGTGGTCTTAAAGAAAGAAAAAAGCAAGTTTAAAACAGAAATAAAGTTAGACACACAAATCAGTATTAAGCTAGATGTAGATGCGCCCGAAGCTGCTTCAGAATATCTAGAAAGAGGTTATGACGAGGAGAAAAAAATGAAGTACTACAAAGTGTATTTTAACGAAGAAAAGTAAAGGACTTTATTTTTGAGTTTTATAAATTGCTGAGATTTGTACTAAGAATCTATCTCAAAAAGATTTTTAAAATGTTTTAAAAGGGTCTTTTTTACGGCTTCTTGATCTATTTTTTTGCCTAACTCAACTTCCATAGATGTCACTGCTTTGCCTTTAATTCCGCAAGGAATAATATTGTCAAAATAGCCCAAATTTACATTTACATTTAAGGCAAATCCATGCATGGTAACCCATCTTGATGAGCGAATTCCGAGGGCACAAATTTTACGTGCAAATGGAGTGCCAACATCGAGCCAAACTCCTGTTTCACCCTCACTTCGAACCCCTTTCAGTCCATATTCAGCGATGGTCAAAATAATGGTTTCTTCCAACAAGCGAAGGTATTTGTGGATGTCTGTAAAAAAATTTTCCAAATCTAAAATGGGGTAGCCAACAATTTGCCCAGGACCATGATACGTGATGTCTCCCCCTCGATTGATTTTATAAAAAGTAGCTTCTTTTTCTTCTAACTGTTTTTCATTCAGTAATAAATTACTCAAATCACCACTTTTCCCCAAGGTATATACATGCGGGTGCTCTACAAATAAAAAATAATTGGGTGTAGGATGATTCGCATCAGTTCGCCGATTTGTGATTTTAAGATCTACAATTTCTTGAAGCAAGGAGGTTTGATACTCCCACGTTTCTTTGTAGTCTTTTGAATTTAAATCGATAAAGGTGGTCTTCTTATTAGTTTGCACCTTGCAAAGGTAAATATTTGTTATATTTGGGGTGCTATAATTTTTAAAAGAAATAAACAAATGAAAAAAAACAGATTTCTGCCTTTCTTTTTTTTATGGAGTGTTCTTGGCTTTGCTCAGTCTTCACAATGGACTTTGCTTTCTCAAAAAGGATTTAAATTTTCTGAAGCGGTATTAAAAACAAGAGAACAATTGCCCGTTCGGTATCAAGTGTACTCTTTAGATGTTGAAGGTTTTCAGCAAAAAATAGAATCATCTTCTATACATACCATTGAATTCCCTACTTTGGATGGAGTTCAACAGTTCTCATTTACCGAAAATTCTTCTTTATCTCCAGAGCTTGAAGCAAAGTTTCCAACCATTCAATCTTTTCAGGGGAGAGGGATTGATGATCCATCGAAGACAGTTGTCTTTAGCATTGGGGCCAATGGGTTGCACGCAGTGATGCATTCTGTAGGTGAAAGTCCATACTATTTGGATAGCTATTCTAAAAATAACGAGATCTATATTGCGTATCAAAAGAAAGATCTTCTCCGAAACTCAACTAATTTTGAATGTCATATTGAAGAAGTTTTCAAAACCAATGTAAGTGTTGGCTTTGGGCAACGCAATTCTGGTGATGGTCAGTTGCGTACTTTTCGTTTGGCACTAGCCAGCACAGGAGAATACTCGCAATTTCATTTGAACCAACAAAATATAGCTGCTACAGCCACGGATGAGGTTAAAAAAATCGCTGTTTTATCGGCAATGAATACGACAATTACGAGAGTGAATGCCATTTTTATGCGAGATTTGGGAGTGAAAATGGAATTGGTTGCCAACAATGATGAACTTATTTTTTTGGATCCCGAAACCGATGATTTGTCAAACTCAGATGCATCTTCGCTACTCAATGAAAGTCAATCGAAATGTGATGCGGTAATTGGAAATATGAATTATGATATAGGACATACTTTTAGTACGGAAGCAGGAGGGCTTGCAGGATTGGGGGTGGTGTGCATTGATGGGCAAAAAGGGAGAGGAGTTACTGGGAGATTTCAGCCCATTAACGATGGCTTTGATATTGATTATGTAGCTCATGAGATTGGACATCAATTTGGAGGGAATCACACATTCAATGGAACCGTTGGAAATTGTTCTGCTGGAAACCGAAACAATTTAACAGCAGTAGAGCCAGGGAGCGGAAGTACAATTATGGCATATGCAAGCATTTGTGGCTCTGATAACATACAAAATTATAGTGATGATTATTTTCATGCAGTCAGTATTGCAGAAATGTGGAATAACATTCAAAGTTCTGCTACTTGTGCTACTTTAAGTGCTACAGGAAATACGGCACCCATTGCAAATGCAGGAACTGACTTTTCGATTCCAAAATCGACACCATTTATTCTAAAAGGAATGGGAACTGATGCCGATTTAGCGAATACCTTGTCGTATTGTTGGGAGCAAATTGACACCGAAGTCAATTTCCCGATTCCTATCCTTTCTACAAATACTGCAGGAGCAATGTTTCGATCTAGATTGCCCAAAGCCTCTCCAGATCGATATCTGCCAGAGTTGGCCACAGTGATCAATGGGAGTACTTCTTCTACATGGGAGGTGCTTCCATCGGTAGCTAGAGATTTGAATTTTTCTTTTTTGGTAAGAGATCAGGATATTGGAGCCGGTATTACTGCTAGAGATGACCTCACAATTTCGGTAGTGGATGTTGCGCCTTTTGTTGTGAGTACTCCAGCCACAGCGGTTGTATGGGACGCAGGAACATCTCAAACAATTTCTTGGGAAGTAGGAGACACCAATATAGCACCTATCAATTCGCAATTGGTCGATATCAAACTGTCTACGGATGGAGGACTTACTTTTCCAATCACCATTGTTTCTAATACTCCCAATGATGGAACTGAAGAAATTGTGATTCCAAATGTGGCGACTACCTCAGCGAGAATTATGGTCGCAGCTGCAGATCATATTTTCTATAATGTAAACACCACCGATTTTACAATTAATGAAAAAACTGCTTCTGTAAAAGATTTTGTCTTCAAAGGATTCAATTTATACCCTAATCCATCAAATGGAACATTTAATTTAGAATTTGATGTTGTAAATAGTGACAAAGTTTCTGTGCAAATATTTGATATAAGAGGAGTATTGATTGTTGAGAAAAATTTTTATAATAATAGCTCAAAATTTTCTAAAAGTATTTCTTTCTCCAAGGCTTCAAGAGGATTGTATGTATTGAAAATTAGAAATGATGATAAACAAATGACTCAGAAATTAATTATTCAATAAGGATTTTTCTTTTTAATTTTAAAAGTGTTTTGATTTTTCTATCCTAGTGTTGAAGAACTAAACAGGAAAGAATTTTGGTATCCATAGAATTCAAACTATTTTTGTTACATGTCTATAAAAGTTACATCAGTTACCAAAAACTATACTTCTCAAAAAGTCTTAGATGAGGTTTCTTTTTCTGCGGAAAAAGGTCAGATAATTGGTTTTTTAGGACCCAATGGGGCAGGAAAGTCAACGATGATGAAAATCTTAACGGGTTTTATCAAGCCTACCTCAGGAACCGTTTTTGTAGATGAGATTGATGTGCTTCAAAACCCAACAGAAGCCCAAAAAAATATTGGTTATTTGCCAGAACATAATCCGCTTTATACAGAGATGTATGTGCGTGAATATTTGCAATTTCAGGCATCACTGTACAAAGTTGATTTGAGTGAAGTGGACCATAGTATTCAAAAAGTGGGCTTAGAATCGCAAGCACATAAGAAAATACATCAATTGTCAAAAGGATTTCAGCAGCGAGTAGGCTTGGCAGCAGCAATTTTGCATAATCCAAAAGTATTGATTTTAGATGAGCCCACAACTGGGTTGGATCCCAATCAATTGGTTGAAATTAGAGCATTGATTCAATCCTTAGGAAAAGAGAAAACAGTTTTATTTTCTACCCATATTATGCAAGAAGTAGAAGCTGTATGTGATCGAGTCATCATTCTTCAAAAAGGGGTCATTTTGATGGATAAAACACTCTTGGAATTGCAACAGATTCAAGAACAAGTAATTGAAGTGACCTTTGATGTTCCAATTGAAAAGGCACAATTTGATTCATTAAAAAACAAGATTTCAATAGAAAACACGCATGGTAATACTTGGAAAATCCGGTTCGATTTAGAGAGCGATATGCGTTCTAAAGTCTTTGATTTCGCTTATGAAAACAATTTCAAGATTTTGGAATTGAACAGTCAGCATAAAACCTTAGAAACGCTTTTTAGAGAGGTAACACAATCTTCATATTCTGATATCAACTAGAAATTATAGTCTTTAATTTCGTTTAATTCAGTTTAAAGTTAATTTGTTGCGCCTCAAGTGTAGCTAATAATTCATTTGTGATTTTAACTTTTGTATTCCTGCTGGGCAAACTCACTTCAATTTTTTCCTTTGCATCCCAAACCGTAAAATGTAAAGATTGTTTTCCAGGATTGTTTTTTAGAATGGTTTCTAAATTCAATATGGTATCTTCTTTGATTTCCGCTAACGGAATTTTGAGGGTCACTTTTTTGCAGAGTTCGTCCATAATATCATGCAAGAGTTTCATTTCTGTAAATTTCAAACGAGGTTCTCCTACAACCCCTTCTTTATTGGTCCAGCCTGCTTGAATGGTAGCACGTACAAATAAAAAGGAGTTGGGTACTAAAAAGTGTTTCATTTTCAAGTATTCTTCCCCAAAAATTCGAAACTCATTACTATCGCCATAATCTTCTATGGTAAATAAAGCCCATCCTTTTCCTGCTTTGGAAACACGGTGTTGTACATCCGAAATAATTCCTGCAAAAGACAGATTCATATTGACGTATTTTGCCAAGTCTCCTTTAAAGTGCTTTATGGTAGCATTGCAGAAAATCATTTCATTTTTAAAATCATCTAAAGGATGCGCAGAAATATAAATACCAATCACTTCTTTTTCTTGTGAGAGGAGTTCCATGGTTCCCCAAGTTTCACATTCTGGAATATCTGGTTCTGGAAACTGAACGTTAGAGGCTTCTCCAAACATAGATACCTGAGCAGAGTTTTCGTTTTCTTGGTATTTGCTACCAAATTTCATAGCGCGTTCTAGGAAGGTAATTCCTTTTTCGTCTTTACTAAAATATTGTGCTCTGTGGGTGTCTTCAAACGAGTCGAAAGCACCTGCTTTCACCAAGCTGTCAAACGATTTTTTATTGGCTGCACGCAAATCGACACGTTTTGCCAAATCGAATATTGACGTGTAATTTCCATTTTCTTTTCGTTCTTTAATGATGGCTCTTACCGCAGAAGCTCCTACACCTTTTACAGCTGCCATTCCAAAACGGACAGCACCTTCTTTATTGACAGAGAATTTTAAATAAGATTCATTCAAATCGGGTCCCAAAACGGTTAAGCCCATGCGCTTGCATTCTTCCATAAAAAAAGAAACCGATTTGATATCATTCATATTGTTTGACAGCACAGAAGCCATGTATTCTGCTGGATAATGCGCTTTTAAATAGGCAGTTTGATAGGCAATCATGGCATAGCAAGTAGAGTGCGATTTGTTGAAAGCATAACTCGCAAAGGCCTCCCAATCTTTCCATATTTTCTCAAGTTTTTCTGCATCATGGCCATTTGAAGCAGCTTGTTCTACAAATTTCGGTTTCATTTTATCCAAAACCGCAATTTGCTTTTTTCCCATTGCCTTTCTCAAAACATCGGCTTCACCTTTGGTGAAATTTGCCAATTTTTGTGAGAGGAGCATTACCTGCTCTTGATATACGGTAATTCCGTAGGTTTCTGCCAGATATTCTTCCATGGCAGGCAAATCGTACTCAATATCTTCTGTTCCGTGTTTTCTATTGATAAAAGACGGAATATATTCCATTGGCCCAGGTCTGTACAATGCATTCATTGCAATTAAATCGGCAAAAACAGTCGGTTTTAAAGAACGCATATGTTTTTGCATCCCTGGAGATTCATACTGGAATATCCCAACGGTTTCTCCATTTTGGAAAAGTTCATAGGTTTTTTCATCATCTAGAGGAAAATTCTCTGGATCTAAATCGATATTGTGCTTTGCTTTCACAATTTTTACCGTATCCTTGATTAAGGTCAGTGTTTTTAATCCTAAGAAATCCATTTTTAGCAGTCCCGCAGATTCTACCACCGAGTTGTCAAACTGGGTGACATACATGTCAGAATCTTTTGCCAAGGCAACGGGGACGTAATTGGTGATATCACCAGGAGTGATAATAACACCACAAGCATGAATCCCTGTATTTCTGACAGAACCCTCTAATATGGTTGCTTTGTTAATGGTTTCTGCCGCCAAATCTTTTCCATATGAAAGGGTTTTTAATTCTTCAACAAGTTGTTTTTCTTCAGCTCTTAAACCTGCAACCTTTCCCTTACTTTTTGCATCCTCGCCAAAAATATTTTGGAGTTTGATAAGGGGCAATAATTTCGCAATTCGATCTGCTTCAAAAAGGGGTAAATCTAAAACTCTAGCAGTATCTCTAATGGAAGATTTTGCAGCCATGGTTCCATAAGTAATAATCTGGGCCACTTGGTTTGCACCGTATTTTTTGATCACATAATCCATCACACGACCCCGTCCTTCATCATCAAAATCAATATCGATATCGGGCATGGAAACTCGTTCTGGATTTAAGAAACGCTCAAAAAGTAAATCGTATTTAATAGGATCAATATTGGTAATCCACAAACAGTACGCGACCACAGAACCTGCTGCCGAACCTCGCCCAGGGCCAACAGCCACATCCATGTTTCTGGCTTCTCGAATAAAATCTTCTACAATTAAAAAGTATCCAGGGTATCCTGTTTTTTCAATTACAGAAAGTTCGAAATCCAATCGTTCTTGAATGGATTCGGTAATCTCTCCGTACCGTTTTTTCGCACCTTCATAAGTAATGTATCTTAGAAAATTATTTTCCCCTCTTTTTCCTTGGTCTTCTTCATCTTTAGGGTCAATAAATTCTTTTGGAATATCAAAAGCTGGCAATAAGACGTCTCTTGCCAAGGTGAAAATTTCAATTTTATCGACAACCTCTTGAATGTTTATGATTGCCTCTGGTAAGTCAGCAAAAAGATGTTTCATCTCTTCTGTAGACTTAAAGTAGTATTCGTCATTTGGCAAGCCATATCGATAGCCTCTCCCTTTTCCTATGGGGGTAGCTTGCTTTTCTCCATCTTTTACACACAATAAAATATCGTGTGCATTGGCATCTTTTTTCTCGAGGTAAAAGGTGTTGTTGGAAGCTATAATTTTTATATCGTGAGCTTTCGAAAATTTTAATAAGGTTTCGTTTACAATGGTTTCATCTTGTTGATTGTGGCGCATCAACTCGATGTATAAGTCGTCTTTAAATTCTTCTTTCCACCAAAGAAGTGCTTCTTCGGCTTGTTTTTCTCCTAGATTTAGAATTTTACCAGGGACTTCTCCGTTCAAATTTCCTGTCAATACAATAATATCTTCTTTGTATTTTTTAATTACTTCTCGATCAATTCGTGGAATGTAATAAAAACCATCGACAAATGCGATGGAAGACATTTTGGCTAAATTGTGATATCCATTTTTGTTTTTTGCCAACAAAACAACTTGATATCCATTGTCTTTTACCGATTTGTTTTTGTGATCTGTACAAACATTGAATTCACAACCAATAATTGGTTTTATGGGACTTTCTGCAGTTTTGTTGTGGTTTAAAATAGCACTTACAAAGTGAAAAGATGCCATCATGTTTCCAGTATCAGTCATGGCAATTGCTGGCATGTTGTCTTTTGCAGCCGCTTTTACAATATTGCCTATTTGCATGGTCGATTGTAAAATAGAGAATTGAGTATGATTGTGTAAATGTGAAAATTGCACATTTTCTAAGGCAGCTAAACCTTCTGAGGTAGAGGCCGTTGTTTCAACACTTTTTTGGGTATCGAGGCGTTTCCTTATTTTGTCACTTTCTTTTTTAAGGTTGACATGTTTTAATCCAATAACCTGAATGGGATTTGGATTTATTTCTTTAAAATTTTTAAAATAAGTAGTTTCTACGCCTAATTCTTCCTTGGTAAAATGCTGCAAGCGGATCAATTCTAAAAAACAACGAGTAGTTGCCTCCACATCAGCCGTAGCGTTATGAGCTTCTCCAAAGCCAACACCGAACAAATGATTGTGCAATTCGGTCAAGGTTGGTAATTTGAATTTCCCACCACGTCCCCCAGGAATTTGACACATCAAAGCTGTTTTTTCGGTACAGGTGTCCAAGCGGGGCAGGCTTGTTAAGTTGTTTTCAATACCCAGTCTGTGAAATTCACAGCCCATGATATTGATGTCGAAATTTACATTTTGCCCTACAATAAATTTGGTTTTTTGTAAAGCTTCATTAAAAAGCGTCAATCCCTTTTCTAATGAAATCCCTTGTTCCTCGGCTAATTCAGTCGAAATTCCATGAATTCTTTCGGCATCATAAGGAACATTATATCCGTCGGGTTGTATCAGAAAATTATTATGTTCAATAATTTTTCCCATTTCATCATGTAGCTGCCATGCAATCTGTACACACCTTGGCCAGTTGTCCGTATTGGTAATAGGAGCATTCCAGCTTTTGGGTAAACCGGTGGTTTCTGTGTCAAAAATTAAGTACATAAAGGGCTTTTTTCTAGGATGAATTTCGAAAGTTAAAAATACAAAATCAACAAAGAAGAAGCGATGATAAGTTGTCGAGATTTATCAACAAAAAGGCGACTTTTTTTTAGTGATACAAAAGGTTGATTTTAAGTATTTAGAAATAAAATAAGTTGTATATTTGCGCCCACTTACTACGAGATGGTGAGATTTTTAATAATCAAGGTCGAGAACCTTAAAAAATTAACAAATTATGTCTGTAAAGATTCGATTACAAAGACACGGAAAAAAAGGGAAACCATTCTATTGGATCGTTGCCGCTGATGCACGTGCAAAAAGAGATGGTAAATACTTAGAGAAATTAGGTACTTACAATCCAAACGTAAACCCAGCAGAAATCAATTTAAATATTGATGAAACTGTTCAATGGTTACAAAACGGAGCACAACCAACTGATACTGCGAAAGCAATTTTATCATACAAAGGTGCAATGCTTAAAAATCATTTAATTGGTGGAATTCGCAAAGGAGCTTTAACTCAAGAGCAAGCAGATGCAAAATTTGCAGCTTGGTTAGAAGAAAAAGCCACAAAAGTTTCTGACAAAGAAGCTGGTTTGACCAAAGCACAATCTGAAGCGAAAGCAGCAGCATTAGCTGCTGAAAAAGCAGTGAATGAAGCAAGAATTGAAGCAGCAAAACCTGTTGTTGAAGAGGTAGCCGTTGAAGAGGTTGTTGCTGAAGCTGAAGAAGCTCCAGAAACGATTGATGAAGCATCAGAAAAAGCAGCAGAATAAATTATAAACTGATACGACAATGCGTAAAGAAGATTGTTTTTATTTAGGCAAAATCGTAACAAAATATAGTTTTAAAGGAGAGGTGGTTATCAAATTAGATACCGACGAACCTGAGTTGTACAAAGAAATGGAATCAGTTTACGTCGAGTTTGGCGCGAATTTGGTTCCATTTTTTATTGAAAAAAGTTCATTGCATAAAGGAAATCAATTGCGTGTTCAATTTGAAGATGTGTATTCTGATGAAGAGGCTGATGCTATTTTGAAATGTGATATTTACTTGCCAATAGAGATGTTGCCAAAACTTTCTGGAGATAAGTTTTATTTTCATGAAGTGATTGGTTTTACCGTCGTGGATGCAAAATTTGGAGACGTAGGAACGATTGTTCACATTAACGACAAAGCAGCACAACCCCTTTTTGAAATAGACAGAGAAGGAACAGAAATTTTTATCCCTATGGTAGATGATTTTATCAAAAAAGTGGATAGAGAACATAAAAAAATAGAAGTCGAAACTCCAGACGGATTGATAGCACTCTATTTATAAAGAGAGGTGGCCGAGTGGTCGAAGGCGCACGCCTGGAAAGTGTGTATACGGCAACGTATCGAGGGTTCGAATCCCTTCCTCTCTGCAAATTAGTTTAAATACAAAAAGAACCATCTAATTTGATATTGATGGTTCTTTTGGTTTGTAATGATGTTATATGCATTACACCTAATTTTCCATTAGAAAGTTAATCTTGTTAGAAAATTCATTTTTAAAGTTTTTACAATAAAAATCAACCTTGTACATCTCTTTTTTTCATAATGATTATAGTTTTAAGTTTCAGTTAAATTACAAATTTTATACCAATTCACAAATAAAAAGTGAAATTTAACATTCAATTATACATGAAACTCCAGATTGGAACTTGCCATTTCTAACGAATTTTTTGTGTTTTTATTGTCTTTTTTTAGTTGTTTGTAAATTAGAAATGCCATGTCTGGCTTTGATAATTAATTCTAAATATGTATTGTCAGCTTCTACTATTTGTGACAGATCTTTGTTAGTGCATTTTACTTGAAGACAATTAGGTCTGTGTGAATTTAATAAGCCTCTAATTAAGCCCGGAACATATATAAAGCTTTTAGTATTAATAGGTATTAATTCATGAATAACATCTTTTCCTTTTGGGTATGCATCGATCTCTGAAACCTGCCTTAAATAAAAATCTATTTCTGTACATTTTATTAAAGTGAAATTAATTACTTTAAACCTAAAGACACCATCAGAAACGCTAATTTTTTTTGAGATGTAAAACCAAGGTCTAAAAAACACAAAAACAATTAGCAAAATAATTAATCCAGTTATAATACCAGATAGAATATTTGAATTGTTTAATGTTGACAATTGATTGATAAGCTCTTTATTTGTGTCAATTTGAATAAATAACATAACAATATTTTTTAATAGTTTATTTACAAAAGAAATAATTTTTTTTTAAAACTAGGCTATTTTTTCATATAAACTATAGGTAAGTGCCTATATTACGTTGTTTATAATATTTATCCATTCGCACTAGGTGGGAGGTATACATTTATAAATTTCGCCTTTCTTTTTGTATCAGGGTTGAAGTTAAAAAGTATAAGTTTTTAATTATTTAATAGCTTTTTTACTATTTGTTTTTAGTAAGTTGTTTACTTTTATCCTTAAACAAAAAAATTGAACAAACCATTCCGATTTAAAGAGTTTACAATTCATCAAGATGCAACTGCTATGAAAGTTGGTACTGATGGTGTTTTGCTTGGGGCTTGGTGCAACCTTGAAATGTATCCAGATACCATTCTAGATATAGGTGCAGGAACAGGAGTTATCTCGTTAATGATTGCCCAGCGATGCGATGCCATGACCATTGATGCTGTGGAGCTAGATAAAGAGGCTTATGAACAAACCGTTCAGAATTTTGAAGCATCCGATTGGGGAGATCGTTTGTATGGCTACAATGCCTCTTTTCAGGATTTTGCTGCTGAAATTGAGGAAGAAGAGGAAAGTTATGATCTCATTGTGTCGAATCCGCCATTTTATACCGATGCGTTTGAAAGTCAAAATGATGCTAGAAATAAAGCACGTTTTACTTCCTCTTTGTCTTTTGAAGAATTGCTGGAAGGAGTCTCAAAAATCATCTCTGAAGATGGAATTTTTACCACTATCATTCCGTATAAAGAAGAGACTGAATTTATCAATTTGGCAGTTCAAAATAAACTTTTTCTCAACCGAGTTTGTCGCGTTCGAGGAAATGCAACCACTCAAATTAAAAGAAGCCTACTCGAATTTTCCAAGCATCCAAAGCAGCTACTAGAGACAACACTTACGATTGAGGCGGATCGCCATCAATACACTGAAGAATATATTTTGTTGACTCAAGATTTTTATTTGAAAATGTAGTTTATTTAGTGGCCCGAGTTGGATTGTACCCCAAGTATGCTGTTGTTTTTTCTTTAAAAACGATGCCATGAGTTTTTAGTTCTTTTAAAATAGGCACATACACTTCTTGGGTAATTGGACGTTGTATCCCTGGAGTTGAAATCTCTCCTTTTAAAATTTTTAGCGCAGCAATGGCAACCGGTAGTCCTACTGTTTTGGCCATAGCGGTATAGGTCTGGTTTTCTCCGATAACAACCAAACTACTTTCAATTTGTTTTTTTTCTCCATTGATTTCATAACCAAAAAGATGCTGCATTACGATCATGTCTTTATCTGTTTCTTCCAAGGTCCAAGAATCTTCTAATATTCTTTGAAGGATTTGTGCAGGAGTTGCATTTTTCAACCCAATTTTTTTCTTCGGATTGAAAAGATCCAATTCTACCAATTTTGCCCACATCAAGTCATCTTGATCTATCTGAAGGTAGGAGCGCAATTTGAGTTCAACAGAATCGGAAGGGGAGTAGGTCAAGAATAAATTCACAAAATCGCGATAACTCATGTCTTCAGATTCTTGAATGGTATACGAATCATCCGTCATTCCCAATTGAACAAAGATGTTCCAGGCTCGTGAAAAACCTTTCTTCCGAATCGTTCCTCGGTACATGGTCGGAATGTCATCCAATCCATAGATGCTTCTGTATTTGAGAGAATCTCTGTTCGCATAGGCTTCAAATTCTTCACTGCCATTGATTTTTAAAAATTCGGTTCTTCTAAATAATTTGTGATACGGAATGTACTTGTAGGTCCCCTCTTGAATAAACATTGCAGCCCCTCCTTGCCCTGCCAACACAACATTTCTTGGGTTCCATGTAAATTTGTAATTCCATAAATTGGTATCGCTTTCAGGAGCAACGATTCCGCCAGTAAAAGATTCAAAAAGTAACATTTTCCCTCCTTCTGCTCGAATTCGGTCAAGCACCTGCATGGCGCTCATATGGTCAATTCCAGGGTCGACACCAATTTCATTCATAAAAATCAGCCCATTTTCTTTTACGACTGCATCTAAGGCTTTCATATCCTCAGAAATATATGAAGCGGTAACCAAGTGTTTTTGAAAGGTGATGCAATCTTTAGCAACTTGTAAATGAAAGCTTGCGGGGAGCATAGAGATGACCATTGTTGCCTTTTGAATGGCGGTTTCTCTTGCTTCTTTGTTAAAAACATCCAATACCATTGCGGTAGCATTTGGATGATTTCCTATCAATTTTTCAGCATTCTCTGTTGAAATATCTCCAATTGTTAGAAACAGGTTTTCTCTTTCAGATTGCTCCAAAAGGTATTTTATCAAAGCAGCACTTGATTTCCCAGCGCCTATAATCAATAAGTGATTCATAAAGAAATGGTGTATTTTTGTAGGTGACTAAGATAGTTTAAATGTTTAAAATCAAACAAAAACAAGTATAAATGTTTAAAAATTTAACAATAACCAGTCTTTTAGGAGGTAGTGCCTTGTTATTAGGTGCTTTTGGAGCACATGCATTAAAAGAAACTTTCACGCCTGCTCAACTTTTAAGTTTCGAAACGGCCGTTCGGTATTAAATGTTTCACGTGCTTGTGCTGCTGATAGTTAATATGTATGAAGGATTTTCACTCAAAGAAAAAAACAGAATCAGTGCATTCTTTTTTGCAGGAATTGTTTTCTTTTCAGGGTCTATATATCTCATTCAATTGACAACAATCACTGCAACATCAATTTGGTTTGTGACTCCTCTTGGTGGACTGTTTTTGGGAGTAGGTTGGTTTCTTTTAGTTGTGATATTCTTAAAAAAATCGATTAAATAATAGTATTGCAATAATTTCTGATTTAAAAATAAACCTTTTTTAAAATATTATGTAATTTTGCGTTGTTCAATTTAAACCAAACAAAAAAGCTGAAATGGAAGAGCCTATTACGAAATCGATTTCGTTATCGTATTTAAACATTAAAAAAGCACTTGTTCACTATCAATTATCTTCAGATGAATTGCATGCATTGACGCTCGAGAAAAAACAAGGAATTTTATCTTCATTAGGTGCCATTTCTGTGCATACAGGTGAATTTACAGGGAGATCTCCCAAGGATCGATTTATTGTCAAAGATGAACTTACCAAAGATGAGGTATGGTGGAGTGAAATTAACTTGCCTTTTGATCCGGATATGTTTGATGTGCTTTATGACAAAGTAACGGCCTATCTTTCTGAAAAAGAAATTTTTGTAAGAGATTCCTATGCCTGTGCCGACGAAAAGTACAAACTCAGTATACGAGTTGTCAATGAGTATCCTTGGAGCAATCTATTTGCGCATAATATGTTCTTAAGACCTACAACCAAAGAACTAAATAATTTTTCTCCTGAATGGACAATTATAAATGCACCGGGTTTTAAAGCAAACCCAGATGTGGATGGGACGCGTCAACCTAATTTTGCAATCTTAAATTTCACAAAAAAAATTGCATTAATTGGTGGAACAGGCTATACCGGTGAAATTAAAAAAGGGATTTTTTCGGCCTTAAATTTTATGCTTCCTGTTTTTAAAAACACTCTTCCAATGCATTGTTCTGCAAATATTGGAAAGGCGAGCGATACGGCTATTTTCTTTGGACTATCGGGTACTGGTAAAACCACCCTTTCTACAGATCCAAATAGAAGTTTGATTGGAGATGATGAACATGGATGGACTGCAGAAAATACGATCTTTAATTTTGAAGGAGGTTGTTATGCGAAAGTGGTTAATCTATCAAAAGAGGAAGAACCTGAAATATATGCCGCCATTAAAAAGGGTGCTATTTTAGAAAACGTAGTTTTGAATGATCAAGGAGTTGTCGATTTTTCAGATACTTCAATCACACAAAATACACGAGTTAGCTACCCTATTGATCATATTGAAAATATTCAAAGACCTTCAACAGGAAGCAATCCTAAAAATATATTTTTCTTAACTGCCGATGCTTTTGGAGTTTTACCTCCTATTTCTAAGTTGACCCCGAGTCAAGCAGCTTATCATTTTATTTCTGGATATACGGCAAAAGTAGCAGGTACAGAAGCTGGAGTTACAGAACCGACAC
>Ga0257120_1000713_pt1 | contig 23892 bp, 20 predicted proteins | sample SI106_10metaG_FD_190153 | JGI IMG/M metagenome (GOLD analysis project Ga0257120, IMG submission 190153) | Marine microbial communities from Saanich Inlet, British Columbia, Canada - SI106_10 | ecosystem: Environmental > Aquatic > Marine > Inlet | place: Canada: British Columbia | collected... | reverse complement strand
CTCAATTTAACGGAAGGATACTTTTGCTGCGTCATTTGAAGAGAGAAGGCAGAATCTGCCAAGAAGACCAACTGACCCCTTTTGTCTTTGGCTAGGAACTTGCTCTTTATTCTGGAGAACTCTTTAAACTCTTCGTTGTTTTTATCGTCAGGAATGACCCAACAAGCTTTGTACACAGGAAAGTTCTCGTAGGAGCATTTGGCTCCGTATTCGTGCTCTAAACGGTATTGAATTACTTCATATTGAAGCGCGCCCACTGTTCCAATAATTTTTCTGCCATTGAGTTCTAAGGTAAACAATTGCGCCACACCCTCATCCATGAGCTGGTCTACTCCTTTATTGAGCTGTTTGGATTTTAGAGGATCTGCATTGTTAATATACCTGAAGTGTTCTGGAGAGAAACTCGGAATACCTTTATAATGAAGGGATTCTCCTTCAGTAAGCGTGTCACCAATTTTAAAGTTTCCAGTATCGTGAAGCCCTACAATATCTCCAGGGTAAGAGATGTCCACAATTTCTTTTTTCTCTGCAAAAAATGCATTTGGACTTGAAAATTTCATGTTTTTGTTGTTCCGAACATGCAAATAGGGTTTGTTTCTTTCAAAAGTTCCAGAAACAATTTTAATAAATGCCAGTCTATCCCTATGTTTAGGATCCATATTGGCATGAATTTTAAATACAAATCCAGTCAGGGCTTTTTCAGAGGGTTCTACGATTCTTTCTTCTGCTTTTTTAGGTCTAGGGGTGGGTGCTATGTCTATAAAACAGTCTAAGAGTTCTCTAACCCCAAAATTATTTAAGGCTGAACCAAAAAATACAGGTTGTTGATCCCCTTTTAAATATGCTTCTTTATCAAAAGGAGGATAAACTCCCTGAACGAGTTCAAGATTTTCTCTCAAAGCTTTTGCTTGAGCGCTTCCTACTATTTTCTCTAGTTCAGGACTATTGAGATCGTTAAAAGCCAGGGTGTCTTCAATATTTTTTTTACTGTCTCCGCTAAATAAGTTAATGTTACTTTCGTAAATATTGTAAATCCCTTTAAAGTCATATCCCATACCAATAGGGAAACTCATTGGGGTGACCGTTAACCCTAGTTTTTGCTCTACTTCATCTAATAAATCAAAGGCATCTTTTCCTTCCCTATCTAATTTGTTGATAAATACCAGCATAGGAATATTTCTCATTCTACAAACAGACACTAGTTTTTCTGTTTGTTCCTCTACCCCTTTGGCCACATCAATAACCACAATAACACTGTCAACTGCAGTGAGGGTTCTAAAGGTATCTTCAGCAAAATCTTTGTGTCCAGGGGTGTCTAAAATATTAATCTTTTTATCCCTGTAAATAAAAGCCAACACAGAAGTGGCTACAGAAATTCCTCTCTGCCTTTCAATTTCCATAAAATCACTGGTAGCGCCTTTCTTGATTTTATTGTTCTTTACGGCACCCGCTTCTTGAATTGCACCCCCAAAGAGTAATAATTTCTCTGTTAGGGTAGTTTTACCTGCATCTGGATGGGAAATAATTCCAAAGGTCCTCCTCTTGCTAATCTCTTGTGCTAAACTCATGAAAAAAAATTTGTACAAAAATAAGCTAAATATTAAGCTTCAATACGCAGATTTAAAAAAAATCATATCACTAATGTAATTTTGCGTTAAGGATTAATTCTGCTGTAAATTATTTATTAAATACACACTTGAACGTTTTTTTTATTCACTTAGTCGATCGATATATCTATTTAAGCGATATAAAACTATTTTGCGGTTCAAATTTTTTTTTAAATTCAATTCAAAGGCTTAAAAACTTTAGGGCTTATTATATGTGCTAGATATTTATCTATAAATCATTAAGTATGGGAGCGATAAAAAAAAGCGTATTTACTAAAGTCTGTATGATTTTGCTAATTTTCACGACATTTTCTAAACTTTATGCACAGCAAGAAGCACAGTTTACCCAGTTTATTCACAACACCCAATCTTACAATCCTGCTTATGTGGGATTTAATGGTGAGAAAAGCTTAACAGCACTATATAGGGCACAATGGATTGGGGTAGAGGGGGCTCCAAAAACCCAATTGATCAATTATAGCGCTCCTTCTCGTTGGAGAGGATTGTCCATGGGTTTTGGACTTGTAAATGATAAAATTGGACCTACTACGGAAACAGTGGTGAATTTAGATGTTTCTTACACCATTTCTTTGAATGCTTCAAGTCAAATAGCATTTGGCATTAAAGCCGGAGCACATATTTTGGACATAAATTATAATCTATTAAATCAAGATTTCAGCTTGGGGCCAGATCCAATTTTGAATAACGCTATAGACAATCGTTTTGCCCCTAATGTAGGTGCAGGTGTTTTTTATTATACGCCAAATTTTTATATTGGATTTTCTGTACCTACATTTTTGGAGACTTTGTATTTTGACCAATCCTCTTTCTTAGAAGCAAAAGATAAAATGCATTTTTATTTAAATTCAGGATTAGCTTTAGCATTATCAAATGGGCTTATTTTAAGGCCAAGTTTTCTTGTAAAAACTGTTACAGGCGCTCCACTGCAAACAGATTTATCTGCTGCAGTATTGTTAAAAGAAAGGGTGTCTTTTGGATTGTCTTACAGGCTGAAAGCAGCAGTGAGTGGTTTGGTTGGATACCAGTTTTCAGAAGAATTTTTTATAGGAATATCCTATGACCGTGCCGCTACAGATTTGGGACAGGAAATTTTTAATAGTGGTTCATTAGAGGTTGTTTTAAAGTATCAATTTAGAAAAAACGTTGCTAGGAGTAATTTTTCATTCTAAGAAAACCCCTCTAAACTTTAAATTAAAAGTATAAAAGAATGTATTTTTATACCCATGAAAGAATTTGTTGTCCTTGTGAATGAAAATGATGAGCCTCAGGGGCTCATGGAAAAGATTGAAGCACACGAAAAAGCCCTACTTCACAGGGCGTTTTCTGTTTTTGTCAATAATGATAAAGGTGAAATCATGCTTCAGCAAAGAGCACTTTCAAAATACCATTCTCCTGGTTTATGGACCAATACTTGTTGTAGTCACCAAAGAGATGGCGAACAAAACTTAGCTGCAGGGAAAAGACGATTAATGGAAGAAATGGGCTTTGAAACGCCTTTAAAAGAGTTATTCTCCTTTGTTTATAAAGCAGACATGGGAAATGGATTAACAGAGCATGAATTTGATCATGTCATGCAAGGGGAATTTAATGAACTGCCTAATATAAATCCTGAAGAGGTTGCTTCTTGGAAATGGATGCTACCAGACGACATTAAAAAAGATATTGAAAAACAACCAGACCTATATACTCCATGGTTTAAGATAATATTTGAAAAATATTATATGTACCTTTCGTAAAAAAAATAAACTATGAGAGTTACCATTAGCAGAAAAGCACATTTTAACGCTGCACACAGGTTGCACAACGACCATTGGAGCGATGCCAAAAATACCCAGATTTTTGGTAAATGTAACAACCCTCATTACCATGGGCACAACTATGATCTGGTAGTGAGCGTAACAGGAGATATTGATCCAGATACCGGATATGTAATGGATGCAAAAATACTGAAAGACCTCATTAAATCTGAAGTTGAAGATGCTTTTGATCATAAAAATCTAAATATTGAGGTACCTGAATTTAAAGACCTTAACCCAACAGCGGAGTACATTTCAGTAGTGATTTGGAACAAGTTAAAACCGCATTTACAAAAGGGACATGATTTGTCGGTGACTTTGTATGAAACGCCTAGAAATTTTGTAACCTATAACGGCTAAAAAACAATAAAAATGCCTTTATATCCATTGAAATTTGTCCCTATTTTAAAAGAGCGTATTTGGGGTGGGAGCCAATTAAAAACCAAATTATTTAAGGAAAATGCTTCTCAAGGCATTGGAGAGAGTTGGGAGTTGTCTGCGGTAGAAGGAAGTGTCTCTTTTGTTGCCAATGGAGCCTTTAAGGGAACTTCATTAACGGAACTTATTGGCGAATTCAAGTCTCAGTTTTTAGGTAGTGAAGTTGCCCGTGATTTTGGGCTTAACTTCCCAGTATTGATAAAGTTTTTAGATGCTGCAGATGATTTGAGTATTCAGGTACATCCCAATGACCTGTTGGCTAAGAAAAGACATAATTCACTGGGTAAAAATGAAATGTGGTATGTTATGGAGGCTGAGCCTAATGCATCGTTAATTGTAGGTTTTAAGCCCGGCACCACTTCTGAAATGTATCAAAAGCACCTCAATGAAGGCACCCTAGTTACTTTAATGGAAAAGCATTTTATTTCCCCGGGCGATGCCTTTTATATTGAGACCGGTACAGTTCACGCAATAGGCGCAGGTACTTTAATCGCAGAAATTCAACAAACATCAGATATTACATACAGGGTATATGATTTCAATAGAAAAGACGCTCAAGGGAATTATAGAGAATTACATACAGATTTGGCTTTTGATGCTATAAACTTTAGCGCACCTACACCAAAAAAGTGTGGTTACATTACCCAAGAGAACGAGCGTAATACGCTTTTAAATACCCCTTATTTTAAAACAAAGTACTTGCCTATTAAAGGAAATTATATAGAAGAAGGCCGAACGGGAGAAAGTTTTAGTGCTTTTTTATGTGTTAATGGAAGTGGAGAAATATCCAATCCTTTTGGCTCCACTGATTTCAAGTATGGTGAAACTATATTAGTTGCTGCCAATAGTCCGTCTTTGAGTATAAATAGCCCCAAAGGTTGTGTTTTATTAGAAGTGCACTATTAGTTCTTTTCTTATCTTTAAATCATAGTGTAGATTACATCTAAAAAATGTAATTTTGTCAAAATTTAAAAAATAGCATTATGGCTAGCATAAAAGACTTAAAAAAGGATATTAACTACGTACTAGGAGATATCATTGAAGCAGTATACCTTTGGGAAGCTGCTACCAATAATTTAGATTCAAAAGAAGGATCTGCTTTAATAGATCAGGCTATTGAAGTATTTGACGGACTTATCGCCAAAGTAAACGATAAAAAAGCAGACAATCGTTCAGCGCATTTAAAAGCTGTTAAAAACGATCTTGAAACTAAAGCTACAGAATTAGTTACTGCATTAAACAAGCTATCTGCTTAGTATTATTGCTGTATACAGACAAAAAAAGGCGGCCCTTAGGTCCGCCTTTTTTTGGTAATAGTGCTTAATAATCAGTATTTACTATTGGTCAGATTTAATGTCCTTAATAAATTGTTTCAGTTCTTTTCCATATTTAGAACCAGCTACTTCAGGAGACAGTTTGTTGTAAATAGAATCTAAAAACTTCACATTAGCATTAGGCGCATCATTGAGTGTTATATAAGGTGTCACAAAGGAGTCTGAATTATTTAGCGCAAAGTTTAAGACAAATAAATACCTTCTAAGGGCATTTTTTTCAGAAGCATCTTGGAGAGAGTCTAACAATACTTGGTTGTTGGAACTGTTGGCTTGTATAGCCTTTTCCATAAATGTCATGTCTTGAATATTAAATTTTGACATCATTTCATTGTATTCAATAAATTTCTCATTGCTTTTGGTTCCTTTAATGATTGGATCCATATCAAAGGCATTCCATTTGGTATTTATTTCAATGAGACTTGGTTCTCCAAAAAATGTGATCCTATCATTAATGGTATTGTTGTCTTTTTTATTGAGGTACAGATAGAACACTTCTGGACTTTCAATTTTAGTGTCAAACTTGAAATTACCAGATCCATCAATCTCTATAGAATCAATAGTTACTAGGGTACTGTCTGGAATGTGTTGTAAATATAGGGTGCCTTTTTTTAAGCCTTTTACAGTTCCAGATACAACCATAGCGTCTAAATCGTTGGTCCTGTTATTACAACTTGTAATAAACAATGCTATTAAAGCAGGTAAAATTGAATATTTCATGGTATTTAATTAATGAGCCACAAAGATGGCTAAAGTCTTTAAATTATACGTAATATATTTACAAATTAGAGGCTATTTCCATCAAATAAGCACAAAATAGCGCTCCAGCTGTACCAACAACATAACCCCCAACAGCCAGTAAAACACCTACGGAGGTAAGTGAAGGACTGAATTCTGCTGCAACAACAGGAGCAGACGCTGCTCCACCTACATTGGCTTGGCTGCCAACTGCCAAAAAGAAGAAGGGTGCCTTTATTATTTTAGCCACCAATATCAGTAGTAATGCGTGAATACTAATCCAAATGAGCCCAATGACAATAAGTCCTGGATTGTCTAAAATCTGTGTAAGATCCATTTTCATTCCAATAGTAGCCACCAAGATATAGATGAAAACACCACCCAATTTACTGGCTCCTGCACCTTCATAATTTTTAATAGAAGTGAATGACAATGAAATTCCAATGGTAGTGGCCAACACAATCATCCAAAAGAACGAAGAACCCATGAAGGATAAGAAACTTTTTTTATCTGCTACTGCTGCAACTCCATTTGTTAAAAATTCGCTGAGGTGGTTTCCAAAAAAATGAGCTATACCCACAGCGGTAAAACTGACTGAAAGCAGCATGACATAGTCTTTGATTGTAGGAATCCTATTTACTTTTTCTTGAAAATGGGCTACTTTAATTTTTAAGGCCTCTAAGGCAGAAGTGTCTGCTTTAAGCCAACGGTCTATCTGTGCTGTTTTTCCTACTCCAAGAAGCAGAATTGCCATCCAAATATTAGCTACAACAATGTCTATCAATACCATACCGCCGTATTTTTCGGGATTGTATTGAAAAATTTCAAGCATGGCAGCTTGGTTGGCACCGCCACCTATCCAGCTTCCTGCAATGGTAGAAAGTCCCCTCCAAATAGCGTCAAAATCATTACCGCCAACAGTTTCTGGAGAAAAAATAGCGACTATAAGTATGGCGATAGGCCCCCCTATAACAATACCAAAAGTACCTGTAAAAAACATGATTAATGCTTTAGACCCTAAACTAGCTATGGCCTTTAAATCTATACTCAATGTCATAAGCACTAAAGCTGCAGGGAGTAAATAGCGGCTAGCCATAAAATATAAATTAGACGTATTATCGGATACAATTCCTGCGCTAACCAAAAGAGAGGGTAATAAATAACACATTAGCACCCCTGGAATAAAGGTGTATATGCGTTTCCAGACAATATGACTACTATTAGAGGTGTAAAACACAAAGCCCAAACACGCTGCTAGTATTCCAAAAACAACCGTGTCATCTACAATAAAAGGAGTGCTCATAATGATATTATTTGTTAAAAAAATCTTCCAAAAAGTGGGCTACTCCGTCTTCATTAAAAGGAGCTACCACATGATCTGCTACCTCTTTTACGGCTTTTCTTGCGTTGCCCACCGCTATTCCAAGTCCAGCCTCTTGTAGCATGCTCATATCATTGTAATTGTCTCCAAATGCCATAATATGCTTTAAAGAGCTTAGCCCGTCTAATAGGCTTTTTATACCACTACACTTATCTACAGAACCAGGACTTATTTCTATCAAGGTGTCGTTAGATCTATATATTCCCAATACATTTCCAAGGGTATTTTCTAACTGTTTTATGGCTTTGTCTGCGGTTTCTTTTGTGCCCATAAGCATGAGTTTATGAGCGCCTTTTTCTGCTTTTTTCCAACGAGATATTGTGACAGTAGTAGGCTCAAAAGCTACTTTGGTTTGGGTATTAAACTCTTCTTTTGTAATACGTTCTGAAGGATTTGGAGCAAACCATTCATCATGAGAATACAAGCCAATTGCTACACCGTAATTTTCACAAATGGCCCACACTTTTTCAATGAGTTCAATGGTGATATAAGTACTGCTGATCACTTTTTGGCGGTCTAGTACAAGCGCTCCATTATAACACACTATGGGTTCATTTTCAATTCCTAGAGCCTCTTGAATATAATACATACCAGAAGGCATTCTGGCAGAGACTAAAACCATTTTTATTTGTTTGTTGTATTTTTTAAAAGTGTTACAACAATAAGGAGTTGGTCTATTTTTGAGTCCTAGTAATGTGCCGTCTAAATCAGAGCACAGCATGGTATAAGTCATATTAAATATTTAACCAATAAGTAAATTTTAGATTTAAAGACCTGAATTTAGGCGCGAAATCAGTGACAAAATAATTGTCATTATACACTATAAATAGGTCAGATAATGGCGCAAAGCGCCACTGAACGCGGCTGTTAATGCCTAGATTGTCATTTCTATTGCTGTACTGAATCAGGGTAGTCCAAAAAACAGATTTATTAAAGGTTACAGCTACCCTTGGGCTTAACAGCCAGATATCTGCGTCTGAATAGGGTTTTGGCATTCTCAATTGATTGTATTCATATTGAAGTCCAACAATTACTTTGGGCTGTAGTCTCAAGTTTAAGCTACCTTTAATAACGTTTCTGCGCCCATTATAAAATTGACCAAAACCAGGTTCAAAAGAATAAGAAAATACTTTTCTCCTGTCCGACTCATACCGCAATTCAAAAGAAGTGTAATGGTAACCAATATTACCTGGTAGGGCAACAGCACCTTCTGTATTACTGGGTTCAAAATCCTCAGTTAAATAAGTATACCTATTAAACATTCTAGCAGACCATTCACTTTGATTTTGAAATTTTGTAGTCCACATGCTAAATAAAGTAAAGTCAGTATTTTTATAATTTAAACTTGGCCTCCAAAACACAAAAGGATTAATTCTAATGCTATGACTGTTTACCTTTGTTTTTTTTGGCCAGATAACTACCTCTGCAAATGGATTTGTCATTATAATATCCTTTCTTCTTAAAAAACCAAGATCAGATTGAAACTCTTCTCCAATGTAGTTTCCACTAATTCCAAAATTAAAAAACTTAGAATTATAAAATAACTCCACACCTCTAGCGCCATTATTATCATGAACTTCAGGCTTTATAGAGTGGTGAAGATAAAATTTACCTACCCATTTATTGTCTGCACTAGCTAAGTTATAGTCAACACCAAAAACCCTGTTGTATTTTTCTTGATTGCTGATGAATTCGTATTTTTTAAATGTCTCTCTGTTAATAAAAAAAACACCAATATTAGATCTTGAAAATATTTTTTTTTGAAGAGAGAAAACGGTATTGTTATTACTAGCAATTTCATTTTCAAGATCCTCATCTGTTTGAATACTTAAAAGACCTAAGCGCCAATCTTCTGAAAGTTTTCCACTCAATCTTATTCCTCCAATGATTCTATTTTCTATGGTTTCGCCCTCTTTATTTTTAGCCAATCCTATTCTTCTAGAAAAAAAAGGATTTTCACCCCAGGAATTCCCAAAATTCCCAAATAAATCATTATTGTCTACAAAAAATTGCCTTCTTTCTGGTAAAGAAATCTCAAATCTGGTCAGATTAGTGACAACATTATCTACTTCTACATTCGAAAAATCTGGATTTAAGGTTAAGTCAAGGTTCATTCCATTACCAATAGCCAGTTTAGCGTCTCCCCCCACTTTGTACTGAGATTTTGAATCGTGCACGGTATAATCTCTAGAGGTAATTCCATTTATATAAGGAATAAGCGCTAAGGGAGTTCTCGATTTGCCCAATGGTTTTTCAAATACCATTTCTTCCATAAAAGCTAAATTATAGATAAGTTGGTTTTGAGGTATATTTGAATAGGTACTTGTTTCATTCTCCTGCATATCAAACCTATAGCTGTTAAACCTCCATTTGGTTCCTCCCTCTTTAAACTTAACAGAAGTTAGTGGAATAGCCATTTCAATAGTATAATATCTATCATAAATTTTTGTTTCTCCCTGCCACTTAACATCCCATGAAGTAGAGAATCCATCTCTACTGGAACCTCCATTAGAGATCAAAGCCTCTCGCCTTACTCCAAGAGGATTTGTGCCAAAAAGGAAAGCATTGGTGCCATCATTAAAAGTATCAAAAATAAAACTGATGTTGTCATTGTTACCTGCTCTAAAGTCTCTTTGCAAGGAGGGTATAACATAATCATTTCCCTTGGAATACACCGTTACGCCCAAGTATAAGGTGGTAGAATCATAGAGCATCTTTATTTTGGTCTGCTGTTTGGCTAGAATAGAATCTGAGGGGAAATACTGTTGAAAATTACCATTTTCAGTGGCACTATCCCATACAGGCTCAGACAAATCTCCATCTATTAATATGGGTTGATCTATTAGTTTTACAAATATTTCTTTTTCTTTATTTTGTCCGAAGGCAATGGTGGTTAAGGCAAGAAATAAGAACCAAAAGGTTTTATTCATAGTAGTTAGTTTGGTGGTTTTTCAAATTTACGCTAATTAATATTTTTATTTAATTATAATTTCATATTCTGTTGTAAAAAATAACTAGGGTTCTGTATTTTTACACAAAATATATTTCAATGAGATTTTTATTCATTTTTTTAATTGCGACACAATCTATTTTTGCCACCTCTGAAGATTGGGGAAAAACGGGCCACAGGACAGTTGGGGAAATAGCCACCTCTGTGCTGAGTAAAAAAGCACTTAAAAATATTGCATTAATATTAGACGGAGCCTCTTTAGCTTTAGTCTCTAATTATGGTGACGACATAAAATCAGATAAAAAGTATAGAAAATACGGTTCTTGGCATTATGTAAATTTACCTTTGGATGGTCAGTATAGCATACAAACTGCCAATTCTCAAGGAGATATTATTCAAGGTATTCAGGTATGTGTTAATACCATAAGAGATGTGAATGCAAGTAAAGAAGAAAAAGCTTTTCACCTAAAGTTATTGGTTCATTTCATAGGAGATCTTCACCAACCCATGCATATTGGCAGAGAAGAAGACAAGGGTGGTAATGACGTAAAGCTAACTTGGTTTGGGAAAAGCACTAATTTGCACAGGGTTTGGGACAGTAATATGATTGATGACTATGGCATGAGTTACTCTGAATTAGCCAAAGAATCTCCTAGGCTGTCTAAAAGAGCGCGCAAAGAAATAATGAAGGGGACTCCTTTGGATTGGATGAAAGAAGGGCATAAGATTACCGCAACACTATACAATGACCTACCTGAAAACGGAAAATTAGGCTATGAATACGCCTATAAATATACTGGTATAATGAGATCACAACTGCAGAAGGGGGGGCTCAGATTAGCTAAAATGCTCAATGATATTTTTGGCTAATTTAGTGTAGCACCATTAGAGTTTTTTTCTCTAAAACAATAAGCCTGTAATTTGACACTTGAGGTTTAACAGAAACGTATTGAGCGATTTAATTACCTTTTAGATATTTTATTTCCAGTAATTTGGCGTTGCATTTTACATTTGAATCGGCCTACAGCACCAGACCTCAGTTTGGCATGCTTAGTGCTTCTTCCCTGCACCCTTTTGCGCCACATCCTAAAGCTGGTTGGTTTCATTTCACTGCGCATAATTTCAATGGTCTCTTGTTCTGAAATACCAAATTGAAAAGTAATGGCTTCAAAGGGAGTTCTGTCTTCCCAGGCCATTTCAATAATGCGGTCTAGTTCAATTTCTGTAAATTCTTTCTTCATAGCATGGCAAAGATAGGAAATTACAAAAGGAAAGCATAGGCCCAATACATAAGAAAAAACTGTAAAGGGAGTCTTGCGATAAGGACCCATTTTGGAACACCAGCTGCGGCTTTCTTATTGGAAAGCATGTGAAAGTGTACCAACAAAAACACCCACAACAATACTATTATACCATATAGGGCTAGGTTTCTTGTGGCTACCCAGAACAAGCCAAGCCCACAGAGCACCTCTGCTACGCCACTTAAAAACACCAATTCTTTGTGCCATGGCAGATATTGGGGCATAATTCTAAGGTATATTTTTGGCTTTATATAATGCATGATTCCTCCTAAAATATACAGGGAGGCCATAAAATAGAGTGAAAATTGTACATCCATTATCTAAAGGTATGCTAATTTGACCTGTAGCATTTAAATTTTAAATACTACTTTTGAACTTAATTACTTTTGATTTTTAATTTATTGCAATGAAAAATACAAAAATAGTATTCATTCTCTTAATGGCATCGGCCTACGGCCATGCGCAACAACAGCCTAATTTTTTGTTTTTTGAACAAAATATGGGTCTTTATAATCCTGCTGCTACAGGAACTCAAGGGAGTTTTGCAGGTATTGGTTATAGGGCTGCTTGGTCCGGAATAGAAGACGCTCCTAGGGCCACTTCATTTATTTATAATACCACAGAGAAAAACAATGCCTCATGGGGTTTTAGTTATCTTTCAGACCAAGTATATGTAGAGAATCAGGGGGTTGTTTCTATAGATTATAGTTATAAATTGCAGCTGTCAGAAAATACCAAATTGTTTTTGGGAATTAAAGCTGGAGGTATTTTTAATAATATTGATTTGAATAAATTGAATAGAATTAACCAAGAGTCTAATGAGTCTTTAGGTAATATTGACAATTATATGAATCCAGCGATTGGGGTAGGGGCTTTTATTCAGTCTAAAAAGTTTTTTGCAGGTATTTCTGTACCTAATTTCTTAAATAGCAAGCGTTTTAAAGAAAGCAATGGAATTGCTACTACCGCTACAGATAAGCCTCATTTTTATGGTACTGCGGGTCTTTCAATTCCCTTAGGAACTAATATTTTATTGAGGCCAATGATGTTGTACAGGGTAGTGAGCGACGCGCCCAACCAAATTACAGCTTTGGGGCAAATTGAATTAAAAGAGCAACTGTCCATAGGGGTAGGCGTGAGTAATAATGATTATGTTTCTGCCATGCTATTATTCAAAGGAATGCAGCGCTTGGATTTTGGTTATGGCTATGAAATGGGTCAACGCACTTCTGCTACTGCGCTAAGAGCGAATACACACGAACTTATATTAAGGTATAAATTTGGTGTTGTAGACAAGAAATAACGGGTATGTTACCCTTTAAATATAAAAAAAAGCCACCCAATTGGGTGGCTTTTTTTTATTGCTTTTAATGAATTTATTATTTGATCATCTCATAACTTCTGGAGATAAAATCACTTAGGGCAGCTCCTTTAAGTAGGCCCTTAGAGAGTTTGGCTAAATCTATTGATTGGCTTATGAGTCGCTCTTGTTTTTTCTGTGTTTTTGTTTGAAGAATTTCAGTAACCAATGGGTGGTTAATGTTTACAATTAAATTGTGCATGTCTGGCATATTGCCCATGCCAAACATTCCACCGCCACCGCCGGTTTGTTGCATTTCCTTCATTCTTCTCATGAATTCTGGCTCTGTAATGACAAATGGCGCGCTATCACTGTCCATAGCCTCTAATTGAACGGTTAAGCCTCCCTCTCCCGTAACTTTTTCAATTTTTTCTTTAAGGGTTTCTTTTTCCTCATCTGAAAGTTTAGAAATGGTGGTTTCTTCTTTCTGAATGAGTTTATCTATTGGGTCTGCGTCTACCCTTGCAAAGGAAATATTCTCTTTAGAAGTTTCTAATTTTTGCATCAGGTGAGAGACAATAGGAGAGTCTAATAGTAAGACTTCATATCCTTTTGTTTTTGCCGCTGCAATATATGCGTGCTGGGCTTCTTTATCAGATGCGTACAAAAGAATTAATTTACCATCCTTATCTGTTTGAAGGTCTTTTAAAGTCTCTTGTAATTCTTCAAAGGTAAAATACTTACCGTCTACCGTTGGATAAAGCGCAAATTTGTCTGCTTTGTCAAAGAACTTATCTTCAGAAAGCATTCCGTATTCTATAACAATTTTAATATCATTCCACTTTTCTTCAAAAGCTGCCCTGTCGTTTTTAAACAAACTACTCAGTTTGTCTCCTACTTTTTTGGTGATGTAGGTGGCAATTTTTTTAACTGCTCCGTCTGCTTGAAGATAAGACCTAGACACATTTAATGGAATATCTGGTGAGTCAATAACCCCCCTGAGCATGGTTAGGAATTCAGGTACAATACCTTCTACATTATCTGTGACAAATACTTGGTTTTGATACAGTTGAATTTTGTCCTTTTGAACATTTAAATCGTTGGTTAGTTTTGGGAAATATAAAATTCCTGTGAGGTTAAATGGATAGTCTACGTTTAAGTGAATGTGAAACAGAGGTTCTTCGAACTGCATGGGATACAATTCTCTGTAGAAGCCTTTGTAGTCTTTATCATTTAAATCTGCAGGTGCTTTGGTCCATGCTGGATTAGGATTATTAATAATATTTTGCACTTCTTGAGTAGGTGCTGGATCTTCTTCCTTAGCGCCTTCTGGTTTGGGAAGGGTTTCCGTTTTAGTTCCAAAAACTATAGGAACAGGCATGAATTTATTGTACTTGTTTAATAATCCACTGATTTTACTATCTTCTAAGAATTCCAATGAATCTTCCGCTATATAAAGGATAATTTCTGTTCCCCTATCTTTTTTGTCTGCAGCTTCCAAAGTGAAATTTGGAGACCCATCACAGGTCCAATGTGCTGCAGGTTCATCTTTAAAACTTTTGGTGATTATTTCCACAGTATGAGCGACCATGAAGGCGGAATAAAATCCTAAACCAAAATGACCTATAATTCCAGCGTCTTTTCCAGCCTCTTTATATTTATCCAGAAATTCCTCTGCTCCTGAAAAGGCTACTTGATTTATGTATTTTTCTACCTCTTCAGAAGTCATTCCAAGACCTTGGTCTGTAATGTGAATTTTTTTTCCTTCTTTATCAATTTTAATTTCAATCTGAGGATTTCCGTAGTCTACTTTAGCTTCACCTATAGCGGTAAGGTGTTTTAATTTAAGTGTAGCGTCTGTAGCATTAGAAATTAATTCTCTTAGAAAGATTTCGTGATCACTGTATAAAAACTTTTTAATCAGAGGGAAAATATTTTCCACTGATACATTAATCTTGCCTTGGGCCATAACTTATATTTTTTTAAGATTATATAAATAACTAAGCAATTAAAATACCAAGCCTTTGTTATATGACAAACTGACACATCCACCGACACAATTACAGCCCCTTAAATGTTATGACTTTGTTAATTTTGTTTATTCATTTGCATTAATAATTAAACAATTAGTATATTTGTATCGGAGATGGGGAATACTTTGCTATGAAAAAGAAAAGATCAATATTCGCAAATCCTTATGTTTATTTATTGGTTAGGTTTGAAACGCACTTTATTAAAAGTGCGTTTCTTATTTAAAATCGTTTTATATTTAGTTTCATTTTTTTGTAATTTCACTTAAACAAAAAATTATCAATGGCCACGAAAAAAGTATCCCCTAAAAAAGTAAGTGTTTTAGACGCAGATCAGATTATTTCTGCCTATATGGAAGATGTGTTAAATCACGAAAAAAAACCAGCCACAGTATACAGTTTTTGTAAGGCCCATGGTTTTGAAGAAACCTCTTTTTATCAATTTTTTGGAAATATTGAAGCACTAGAAAAAGGGGTGTGGGAAGCTTTTTTCTCTCAAACCATGCGCCTACTTCAAAAGAACGAAGATTTTACCAATTCTTCTAGCAGAGAGAAAATGCTAGGATTCTTCTTCAGTTTTTTTGAATTACTTACTTTAAACAGATCTTATGTGTTGTTTACGCTTAAGTCAGACAAAAACATGCTTCATGGTTTAATGGCTTTAAAGGGCTTGCGAAATCATTTTAAATCCTTTACTAAAGACCTTATAGATCTTGATAATTCAAGTGCGCAATCAAAATTAACACAATTCCAACCGGCCATTTTTTCTGAGGCTGCCTGGGTACAACTTCTATTTATTATTAAATTTTGGATGGAGGACAGTTCTCCAGGTTTTGAAAAGACAGATATTCTGATAGAAAAGTCTATCAATACTGTTTTCGAAGTTTTTAATAATACGCCTCTTGAACAGGTATTTGACTTAGGTAAATTTTTATTTAAAGAACGCATGGCTTAGCCCAATAAATGAAAACATTAGACCATATTCCTACGGGCAAGATTGAAAGAGCCGCTACTTTAGTTAAAACGGGCATTAAGATTGGCGGTAATTACGCTAAGTACTACACCAAGAAAATGGTTTCACCTAGTTTAGACAAGGAGCAGCTAAACCAAGATAACGCAGAAGATATTTATGACGGATTAAAGGACCTTAAAGGGAGCGCGCTTAAGGTAGCTCAAATGCTAAGTATGGAAAAAAATCTACTTCCTAGGGCATTTGTAGAACAATTTTCTTTGGCGCAGTTTTCTGTGCCACCGCTTTCAGCTCCCCTAGTGAGGAAAGTATTTAAGAGGTACCAAGGCGCTTATCCAGAAGAGGTATACGATACTTTTTCCAAAGATTCTATTAATGCAGCGAGTATAGGTCAAGTACACAAAGCGACAAAAGATGGTAAAATACTCGCGGTGAAGATTCAATATCCTGGTGTTGCAGAGAGTGTGACATCTGATTTGGCACTTGTTAGGCCAGTGGCTTTGAGAATATTCAATTTAAAAGGTCAAGATAACGACAAATATTTTAAAGAGGTAGAAGACAAACTTATCGAAGAAACCGACTATGTATTAGAGGTAACGCAAAGTCAAGAAATTTCCAAGGCTTGTAGTGCTATTGCAAATATTAATTTTCCGGAATATTATCCATCTATGTCCAACAGTAGGATTATCACTATGGATTGGATTCAAGGAGAACATTTGAGCGAATATGTGGCCAAACCCTTTTCTGAGGTTCATGGAAATTTACTTGGACAGGCATTGTGGGACTTTTATATGTATCAGATTCACATGCTTAGAAAAGTTCACGCGGACCCTCACCCAGGAAATTTTCTCATTAGGCCCTCTAAAACTCAATTGGGGAATCCGGAATTAGTCGCGATTGATTTTGGTTGTATTAAATCCATTCCAGAAAATTTTTATGTGCCCTATTTTGAGCTGGCCAATGAAAAAAGTTTGAAAGACCCTATTTTCTTTATGGAAAAACTCAAAGCGTTGGAAATTATTACGCCATCTGATTCAAAGGAGGAAGTGGCATACTTTAAAGCACTTTTCCATGAAATGCTCAGTTTGTTTACAGCACCCTTTCACAAGGAGGTATTTGATTTTGGAGACCCTGTTTTTTGGGGTAATATTGCCTCATTGAGTGAACGTTACGCAAACGATCCAACCATTCGTAAAATGAATGGAAACAGGGGGTCTAAACATTTTTTATATATCAATAGAACCTTCTTTGGCTTGTTTAATTTATTGTTTGATCTAAAAGCTAAAGTATCTGTAAACAGCTATAAAGACTTGTCCTTAGCATAAAAGAATTCTTTATATATTGCAGTCTCAAGAAACAATTTAAGATGACATACCATTCAAAAATTATTGGTTTAGGCCATTATGTACCCGAAAATATTGTGACAAACGATGATTTGAATAAGCACATTGACACCAATGACGCTTGGATTAAAGAACGTACGGGAATTGAAGAGAGAAGGCACGTAGTAAAAGGCTCAGGAGAGACCACCACTACTATGGGTGTAAAGGCCGCTAAGGTAGCTATAGAAAGGGCTGGTATAGACAAACAAGAAATAGATTTTATTGTTTTTGCCACACTAAGTCCAGATTATTATTTTCCAGGCCCTGGTGTACTAGTTCAAAGAGATTTGGGTATAGATACAGTGGGTGCTTTGGATGTGAGAAACCAATGCTCTGGATTTGTATATGCGTTATCTGTAGCAGACCAATATGTGAAGTCCGGGATGTATAAAAATGTACTTGTTATTGGTTCAGAATTGCAGTCACATGGAATGGATATGACCACAAGAGGGAGGAATATATCTGTTATTTTTGGCGATGGAGCTGGAGCGGCAATAGTATCCAGAGAAGAAGATTTAACCAAAGGTATTTTGTCTACACACTTGCATTCTGAGGGAGAACATGCAGAGGCACTTTCATTATTAGCCCCAGGAATGGGTAGTAGGTGGGTGACAGATATCTTAGAGGATAATGATCCAGAAGACTTGTCTTATTACCCCTACATGGATGGCCAGTTTGTGTTTAAAAATGCTGTAGTGCGTTTTTCAGAAGTGATTAATGAAGGTCTCAAGGCAAATAACTTGACCAAAGAAGCTATTTCACTCTTGGTGCCCCACCAAGCAAACCTTAGAATTGCGCAATTTATTCAAAAGAAATTCGGCTTGTCTGATGATCAGGTGTTTAACAATATAATGAAATACGGAAATACAACTGCTGCATCTATTCCTATAGCGCTTACAGAAGCTTGGGAGCAAGGAAAGGTCAAAGAAGGAGATCTAGTAGTATTGGCTGCATTCGGTAGTGGATTTACCTGGGGCTCTGCGATTATTCGCTGGTAGCAGATGCACTTCTCAATTAAAACTTTTATAGGTACAATTTTTCTATAAAATAAGGGGCTTAGGCCTCTTTTTTTTGCTATTTTTTACGGATGAGGCACAAACCTAAAAAGGTGAGAAGCCCATTTAAAGGCAATAGTTCATACCCAATGATGTATCCATTTAACCAGGCAGCAGGTAGGTTGGCTATGACAATTATAAAAGACAGTACCACCAGAGCTACCACCCATACATATTGATCTTTAATCTGATGTTTGGTTAATACACCAAAGGCAAATAATCCTAATAATGGGCCATAAGTATAGGTGGCTACCGTGAGGAGTCCATCTATTATATTTTTATCCAACACGTATTTGAAAATTATGATTACTAAGACCAATAGCGCACTCATGCCTATATGTACTTTTTTTCTGGTGCTTTTTTGGGAGTTTGGCGCTTGCTTTTCAATACCCAAGAAGTCAATACAAAAAGAAGTGGTTAAAGAAGTTAAAGCAGAATCTGCACTGCTATAAGCTGCAGCAATGAGCCCTAGCATGAAAGTAATTCCCACCCAAATAGGTAGCCCACTGTTGAGGGCTATCTCTGGAAATAAAAGGTCTGTTTTTGGGCTACCGTCTAACAGTGGCATAGCTATATTAAAACGCTCTGCATAAATAAATAGCAAGGCCCCCAGAAGTAAGAAAATTAAATTTACGACCACGAGAACTAGGCTAAAGCTAATCATGTTTTTTTGCGCAGCGCCTATGTCTTTACAGCTCAAGTTTTTTTGCATCATATCTTGGTCTAGGCCTGTCATACAAACGGCAATAAATAGCCCGCCAAAAAAGGATTTTACAAGGTGATTTTTTTCATACAAAGTATCTGTTACCCAAAGCTCACTCAATGGAACTAAAGCTTCACTTGAGAGAAATTCTCCCATAGTCCAACCTAGTTTCTGATTGATAAAATAGATAGAAAATCCTACTGCCAATAGCATAAATAAGGTTTGTAGTGTGTCTGTCCATACGATTGTCTTAATACCTCCTCTAAAAGTATAGGCCCATATTAATAGTATGGATAGTATGACGGTAGCTTCAAAAGGAACTCCCCAACTGTCAAAAACAAATTGCTGTAAAACAATGGCTACTAAGAATAGTCTGAATGAGGCCCCAAGGACCCTAGAGATAAAAAAGAAGAATGCGCCTGTTTTATAACTGACAACCCCAAATCGGGTATTTAAGTATTCGTAGATAGAGGTGAGATTAGCCCTGTAATAAATGGGCATTAATACAAATGCAATAATGAAATAACCCACCAGGTAACCAAAGACCACTTGCATATAGCTAAATCCTGTACTGGCAACCCAACCAGGAACTGAAATAAATGTCACTCCAGATAAAGAAGCACCTATCATACCAAAGGCAACTACATACCAAGGAGACTTTCCTCCAGCTTTAAAAAAATCATCATTGGAGTCATTTTTTGAGGTAGCAAAGGATATGCCCATCAAAATTAGGAAGTAAACACTGATCAGAACAACTATAGCAATTGGGCTCATTTGGATTGATTTTGCAGCCACAATATACACCAGTTTCTTTTAAATAGATAATGGCTTTTCATTGTAGGAAATTGTATTGGTGTAGAAAGTTAAAATTGCCGTGTTGGTGTGTGTTAAAAATTGTATTTTTATACCCATGGAATTTTCTTCAAAATTATTGGAAAATGCAGTAAATGAGATGGCTCAATTACCGGGTATTGGTAAGAGAACAGCGCTGCGTTTGGTATTGCATTTGCTCAGACAGGAAGCTTCGCAAACCACTGATTTAGCAGCTGCTTTAGTCCATTTGAAAACAGAGATTAAATACTGTTCTAATTGCTTTGGTATATCTGACACCAACCAATGTCATATTTGTGCCAATAGCAAAAGGGATCAGAGTTTGCTTTGTGTGGTAGAAGATATTAGAGATATAATGGCTATTGAAAACACCTCCCAATACAATGGTTTGTATTTTGTTCTAGGAGGTAAAATTTCACCTATGGAAGGTATTGGTCCTGGAGATTTAAACATTGCACCATTGGTGGAGAAGTTAAGAATGGGGACGGTCAAAGAAGTTATTTTTGCCATGAGCGCCTCTATGGAAGGAGATACGACCAACTTTTACATTTTTAAGCAAATTGAAGGTTTGGACATTAAGACATCGACCATAGCTCGAGGAATATCTGTAGGAGACGAATTGGAATATGCAGATGAGGTCACCCTTGGGAGGAGCATACTTCAGCGGATTCCATTTGAAAACGCATTAAAAGCATAGTAAATTAAGGTAAAGTCAGTAATGAAGACTTTTTTATGGTATTTTTGCAAAAAAACAAACAAATAAAGCACTATAATTATACATATGGCAAGATTTGAATTAAAACTGCCTCAGATGGGGGAAAGTGTTGCAGAAGCAACTCTGACTGCTTGGTTGAAAGATGTTGGTGATACAATTGAACAGGAAGAAGGGGTCCTGGAGATCGCTACTGATAAGGTAGATACAGAGGTTCCCAGTGAGGTTTCTGGAATACTTATAGAGAAACTTTTTGAAGTAGACCAAGTGGTGCAAGTTGGTGCGGTGATTGCGGTGATAGAAACACAAGGCGAGTTGCCTGCATCGGCCAAAGGCCAAGAAGCTATTGTAGCAGAAAATCTTGACCTTAGTGATTTAGACCACTCTGGAGAAAACACAGAAACATTTGACGCTAAAATTACAGCAGAGGTACCTTACGTGCCAACAGCCTCTGAAGTGGTTACTCACGCTTCTAATGACAAGCGTTTTTATTCGCCCTTGGTTAAGAATATAGCCAAGCAAGAGGGATTGTCTCTTTTGGATTTGGCTCAAATCACGGGTTCTGGAAGTGAAGGTAGGGTGACTAAAAATGATATTTTATTGTTTGTAGCGTCACGAAAAACAACTACCACTGAAGCGGCTTCAAAAACAGTTTCTTTTGAACCATCAGCAGTTCATGCCAAAGTGTCTATTCCGTCTGGTGTGGATCATGCAGCCTCTGAAGTGTTGGAAATGAGTAGGATGGGTAAACTCATCGCGCAGCATATGGTAGCTAGTGTTCAGACCTCTGCCCATGTGCAAAGTTTTATAGAGGTAGATGTAACTAAAATTGTGGCCTGGAGAAATAAAGTGAAGGATGTATTCGCCCAAAGAGAAGGAGAGAAATTTACCTTCACCCCTATTTTTATGGAGGCCGTTTCAGTGGCTTTAAAAAAGCATCCAATGATGAATATTTCCTTAGAGGGAGACCAAATTATAAAGCATAAAAATATACATATAGGCATGGCTGCTGCCCTTCCAGACGGGAACCTGATTGTTCCTGTGATTAAACATGCAGACCAACTGAATATGACTGGAATGGCTAGGGTAGTGAATGACTTAGCGGCTAGAGCAAGAGACAATAAATTAAAGCCAGATGAAATTAAAGGAGGAACCTATACGGTCACTAATGTAGGATCCTTTGGCAGTGTATTTGGTACCCCAATCATCAACCAACCTCAAGTAGGTATTCTCGCATTAGGTGCCATTAGAAAAGTGCCTGCTGTGATAGAAACTGCTGAGGGAGATTTTATTGGAATTCGCTCTAAAATGTTCTTGTCCCATTCCTATGACCATCGCGTGGTGAATGGAGCGCTAGGCGGAATGTTTATTAAAACAATCGCAGACTACCTAGAATCTTGGGATCCTAAAAGACCGGTATAATGAAAACGTTACTGACGCTTATATTTTTGTTTTTATCCCTGGGTTTAGTGGTGGCTCAAACTGCGGTTCAAAGCACTTCATTTGAAAAAAAGACTTTTCAGATGGGCACAGATCAAATGCCTTACGCCATATTGTTGCCGGATGATTATGATGCTTCTAAGTCCTATCCATTATTGCTTTTTCTGCATGGTGCTGGGGAAAGGGGTGCAGACAATGAAAGTCAATTAACCCACGGGGCATATCTTTTTACGACTAAGGCCTTTAGGAAAAAATTTCCAGCCATTGTACTTATGCCACAATGTGCAGTGGATGATTATTGGAGCAATGTAAAAAAAGAAGTGCCCCAAGGTGGTATGCCAAATTTTAGTTTTTATAAAAAAGGGGCTCCTACAAAAGCCATGATTTTATTGGAAGGCCTACTAGATGAGGTGATTCAAAATTATTCTTTAGACAAAAACCGCCTGTATGTAGGAGGTCTTTCTATGGGAGGCATGGGAACCTTTGAATTGATTAAACGCAATCCTAGACTGTTTGCAGCAGCATTTCCTATCTGCGGAGGTGCCGCACCCAAAACCCTTAGAAAATACAAAAGACCGTCTTGGTGGGTGTTCCATGGCAATGCAGATCCTGTAGTTCCCGCAAGCTTTTCTACACAAATGGTGAAGAAATTTAAAAAGCGTGGCTTTGATGTGCGTTATACCCTTTATGAAGGGGTTGGCCACAACAGTTGGGACTTGGCGTTTAAAGAACCTGGATTATTTCCATGGTTGTTTTCAAATACCAAATAAAGCACTCAAGAGGGTTAGGAGGTAGGGGGTGTATATCTTATCTTTGATTATGGAAAAGACACAACTTAAACTACATAGACCCATTTGTTTTTTTGATCTTGAAACTACAGGAATAAACGTAGCCAAGGATAGGATTGTAGAAATTGCCGTGCTTAAAGTATTTCCCAATGGAAATAAAGAGAGTAAAACTTGGTTGGTCAATCCTGAAATGCCTATTCCTAAGGAAGTCATTGCGGTACATGGTATTACAGATGAAAAAGTAGCGAATGAACCCAATTTTAAGACCCTTGCGCCTCAGGTATATGCACTTATTAAAGATGCTGACTTAGGGGGCTTTAATTCCGATAGGTTCGACATCCCTTTGCTGGCAGAGGAGATGCTGAGGGCAGGAATAGATTTTGATATGAAGAATAAGGTTTCTGTAGATGTACAAACTATTTTTCATAAGATGGAGAAAAGAACATTAGGAGCTGCCTATCAGTTTTATTGCCAAAAAGAATTAGAGAACGCACACGCTGCTGCTGCAGATACATTGGCTACCTATGAGGTGTTGTTGGCGCAATTAGATCGCTATGATTCCTTAGAGAATGAAGTGAAATGGCTTTCTGAATTTTCTAGTAGAAAGAAATCTTTGGATTTTGCAGGCTTTATTATAGAAGATAAAAATGGTGAAGCCATATTTTCCTTTGGAAAGCACAAGTATAAAAAAGTAACAAAAGTCTTAGAAGATGAACCTGGTTATTACAGTTGGATCATGCAGGCAGATTTTCCATTATACACTAAAAAAGTACTTACCCAGATTAGGCTTTCTGGTTTAAACAATGCTATATAAATAACATCAGATGAAAATAATATGTATTGGTCGCAATTATCAAGACCATATTTCTGAACTTTCCAACCAAAGGCCTACAGCACCAGTGGTCTTTATTAAACCCGATTCTGCGGTATTGCCTAAAGAACAGGATTTTTATATACCAGATTTTTCTTCAGACATTCATTATGAGGTAGAAGTTTTGGTGAAAATTAAGAAGGTAGGAAAACACATTAGCCCAGAATTTGCACATTTGTATTTCGATGAGGTAGGTCTTGGTATTGATTTTACAGCCAGGGACCTACAAGAGGAGCTCAAATCTAAA
>Ga0257120_1000708_pt1 | contig 24033 bp, 25 predicted proteins | sample SI106_10metaG_FD_190153 | JGI IMG/M metagenome (GOLD analysis project Ga0257120, IMG submission 190153) | Marine microbial communities from Saanich Inlet, British Columbia, Canada - SI106_10 | ecosystem: Environmental > Aquatic > Marine > Inlet | place: Canada: British Columbia | collected... | reverse complement strand
TAAAGTAAGTAACTGAAGTACTTTCTTTTCATTTCTAGGCTTGGTATAGAGTACATACCAGACAGGATCACTATTCATCTTGATCTTGATCTCCATAACCGTAACCATAGCCGTAACCGTAGCCATACCCATAAGCGTCTTCAATCTTAAAACCGTTTAAGATGAGACTTACGTTTTTAATCTTCCCACTAGAGTACTTGTCGTTTATCAATTTTAACATGCTCTTGTTAGTAATAACTGTATTGTTTTTTCTATTTGGTTAATCGTTTTACCGAGCACGTAAACACTTCCAACTTCAGGCAAAATTAGTTCACCGTTAATGTTTACCGAGTAGCCATTTAAATAAAAAAGTAGCTCCCCATTAATAGACAATGGAGTGATTGGATTTGCTAAAGACATTTTATCTAAAGTTCCGACAGTAACATACAAAATATCTTGTGATGAGATTTTATATTCCTGATTTTGAAGTGTGTAATTAATCGTTTCAGAATCTTTAACATCCTGAATGTAAACACGTTCTTTCATGGAAATACAAGAAGACATGAACAATGCTATAAATACAAATTGAAATACTTTTTTCATTATTATGCTCTAAATTTTCTGTCCTTAATTCTTTGATTTTAAGAAACAACTACTATTTTTACCTAATCAAATCAACAAGCAAAAGTACTGTAATTTTCACATAGAATTAAATAATTTACAACCTAAATACCCAAAGAATTTGAAAAAGAAGATTTTAATTACAGGAGGAGCAGGCTACCTAGGCTCTCATAGCTTAATACCCTTACTAGAAGCTAGTTACGATCCAATTATTGTTGATAATTTCTGCAATTCTGAGCCCTGGATTCTGCATCAATTAGAACTTTTATCTGAAAGAAAAATTAAAAGCTACGCTATTGATTGCTCAAATTATAATGATTTAGAGACTGTATTTAAAAACGAGAATTTGGCTGGGGTCATTCATTTTGCTGCTTTAAAATCTGTTGGAGATTCGGTAAATGAACCTTTAAAATATTACAAAAACAATATTGAATCTCTAGTTAACATTATTGATCTGATGAGTAAATATAATGTTCCAAACTTTGTGTTTTCTTCAAGTTGTACAGTTTATGGGCAAGCAGAGGAACTACCCATAAAGGAAAGCCACCCAATAAAAAAAGCTGAATCTCCCTATGGCTATTCTAAACAAGTGTGTGAGCAAATAATTTTAGATTGCTTAAAATCTAAGAAATTAATAAACGCAACTATTTTGCGCTATTTTAATCCAGTTGGCGCTCATTCTTCTGGTTTAATAGGAGAGCTACCTATTGGAAAACCAAACAACCTGGTTCCCTATATTACTCAAACTGCTGCAGGAATTAGACCTTCGCTAACCATTTTTGGAACAGACTATAAGACCTCAGATGGAACCTGTATTAGAGATTACATTCATGTAATGGATTTAGCCGAGGCTCATGTAAAATCACTTGCAAAAATGGAGCTAAACTCGGAGTCTTTTGTACTAAACATTGGTACTGGGAAAGGTAGTACTGTTTTAGAAGTTATAAAAGCCTTTGAGAAGGTGACTAATTTAAAATTAAAGTATGATTTTGGACCAAGAAGAGCAGGAGATATAGACGAAATATATGCAAACAGCAGCTTGGCAGAACAAACCCTAAACTGGCGAGCAAAGTACTCTTTAGAAGACGCCATGCGCGATGCATGGAAATGGCAAAAGTTTTTAAATACTCAATAAAAAAAGCGACTCTTTCGAGTCGCTTTTTTTATTGTAATTTAAAGTTAATTGGTACTGTAAAACTACACGGAACCGCTTTTCCTCTTTGCTTAGCCGCTTGTAACTTCGGTATGGAATTAACCAATCTTAATGCTTCGCCTTTTAGGTGCTTATCTTCGCCCCTTACAACAATTGCTTTGGTAATCTTTCCGCTTTTATCAATAACAAACTGTACAAAAATCTTTTCTGAAATACCCATTTCTTTTGGAATTGCTGGATATTTAAAGTTCTTTCTAATATGATTCATGATTCCTTTTTGGAAACAAACGTAACGTTCGTCTTTGGAAACATCTTCACATCCAGGAAAAATAGGTTTGTCCTCTACAACCGCAAAGTTAAAAATCTCATCTTCTTCTTCCTCTTCTTCTATCTCAATGATTTCGTCTTCGTCGGTTTCTGTCTCTTCTATATCTAATTCTACTTCTATCTCCACATCATCTTCCACAATTTGAATTACTTCTGGCGGTGGTGGCGGTGGCGGCGGTGGCTTAATTTCTCTTTGAGTTACCGGAATAATTTCTTCATCCTCTAAAGACAACTCCATTGACCCAAGATCTGAAGCTGAATTTTCATAACTTTTCCATTCGAAAGCCAGTAAAGATGCCGAAATAGCGAAAACTAAACCAATTTGGATAAATAAGCCTCTTTTGGTTTCTAAATTCGCTTTTGGATTCTTTTTCGTTTGCATATGTTTTTATTTAATGTTCAAATCTAATCAATTCGCAGGTATTACAAAACTGATTTTCTTTTTAAAATTTCACACAAGATTAAACCAACTATTAAACCGATTGTATTTGCTAATGCATCCAAATACTCTCCAAATCTACCTAACACAAAAAAATGCTGAGCTAACTCTAATAGTACGCCAATACTAGAACCTATAAGTAGGACAATTACACTTGTAGTAACGCAGGAATAAGCTCTTTTAGTATTTATTCGAAAAGGTAAGGCCAAAAGAAAAGCAAAAATAGTGTAAAATAAAAAATGAATTCCTTTGTCAGACAGACCAATACTAGGCACTTTTGAAGAGGAAATAAAGCTTCCAACTACAATAATTACAAACCAAATTATTGCTGGAACAAATGAAATCCAGAATTTTTTATTAAACACCCACTAAATCTTTATACTCTTGAGCAGTAAGCAAGCCCTCTAGTTGCGAGAGATCTGAAACAGCTACTTTTATCATCCATCCTGCTCCATAAGGATCGTTATTAACCAATTCGGGTGTATCTTCTAAATCTTCGTTAAAAGCAAGTACCTCTCCCGTAATTGGCATAAACAAGTCAGATACTGTTTTTACGGCTTCAACAGAACCAAAAACCTCTTCTATATCTACCGTATCTCCTTCGGTGTCGACATCTACATATACTATATCGCCCAGTTCTTGTTGTGCAAAATCGGTAACTCCAATCACAACATTAGGCCCTTCAATTCGAACCCATTCATGGTCCTTGGTATATTTTAATTCTTGAGGTATGTTCATTTCTTTTATTTTTTTCAAAAATACTAAATATGTCAGTTGTAAAAAAAAACTTACAAGGTTTACTTTAAGCTTAGCTTGGTTATTAATGAGCTAGATGCAACTATAAAAAACGGATTGAGTAGATTTTCTTTATTGTAAGCAAGAGGTTTTTGAGTTCCTACATCTAAAACCTCAATCCCTAAAACACTACATATCGCATGTGCTGCTGCAGAATCCCACTCCATTGTGGGAGCAAAACGAGGGTAAACATCTGCCTTATTATCGGCAAGTGCTAAAAACTTTAGAGATGAACCCATTGATACAATTGTTGGATCAATCAGTTTATTAATAAATGTTTTAGTTTGATCGTTTAAATGAGATCTAGACGCTACAACTCGCAAATTCTCTAAATTTAAAGAGTTTAAACGAGAAAGCTTCCTCACCTCTACTCCTATTTCTTTAAAGGCTCCTATGCTTTTATGAGCGTAAAACAGCTCGTCTGTAACAGGTGTGTACACAACTCCCAAAATTGGAACTCCGTTTTTAATTAAAGCAATGTTAACAGTAAACTCTCCATTTCGTTTAATAAATTCTTTGGTTCCATCCAAAGGGTCAACCATCCAAAAACAATCCCAACTTTTTCGCTCTTCATAGCGTATTGACTTACCCTCCTCGCTTAATATGGGTAAGTTAGTACTTGCTAACAATGCCTCAATTATAGTATGAGCTGCTTGATCTGCTTTGGTTAAAGGACTTTCATCACTTTTTGTTTCAACCCCAAAATCATCGCTATTGTAAACCTCAATAATTTGCTTACCCGCAAGTAAAGCCGCTTTTTTAGCTGTGTCTAATAGCAATTGTATGTTGAGTTCTACTGCGTTATTCATTTGTGTTTTTCATATAATTTAGCATCTTATCTATGGATTCTGAAATTTCTTCTTTAGCTGAGTAAATGATTATTTCTGGATTTAGAGGCGCTTCAAATGGAGATGAAATACCTGTAAAATCTTTTAACACGCCAGACCTTGCTTTTTTATAAAGCCCTTTTACGTCTCTTTTTTCACAAACCTCTATTGGGCAGTCTACAAAAACTTCTACAAATTCGCCCTCGGCTACTAAAGCTCGGACAGCATCTCTATCTTTATTTAAGGGCGAAACAAATGCACTCAACACGATTAAACCTGCATCAATAAATAGTTTCGATACTTCTCCGACACGTCGAATATTCTCAGTTCTGTCGTCCAAAGAAAATGCTAAATCCTTATTTAATCCTAAACGGATATTATCTCCGTCTAACAAGTAAGTATGCATTCCTCGCTTATGTAATTCTTCTTCTAATTTTCCGGCTAGTGTAGATTTACCGGAGCCAGACAAGCCAGTAAACCAAAATATTTTAGGCTTATGACCGTTCAATTCAGATCTTTGTTTCTGGCTTGTAGTGTGCAGATGAGGAATTATATTTTTGTTAGGCATCATTGTCTTGTTTAGATTTTCTTTTAGTAGGATCTAAACCGATGTTGCTTTTATACCAAGCTCTTTCGTGAAAATAGTAAAACACCATTTTCACTACCGATTCCGATAGGGCAACTAGTGTAGCCTTTTCCGTTGCGTCTGGATCCTCACTAAAAAACCAACGAGCAATTACAAAGGTTGTAAATGAAGCTATAATTCGCCAGGTAATTGCCTTAGCTATATGTCTCTTTTTTGAATGTTGCATTACTAAATTATCATTCCAGAGGCAACGGTATTATTTGTCGTCTCATCAATTAAAATAATAGATCCGGTAATTCTGTTTTTCGCATACGAATCGACGAATATCGGTTTGGCTAAACGCAATTTTACACGCGCAATATCGTTCATTTTTATGGATAGGTCTTTTTCGTTTCTATGAAGGGTGTTTACATTAACTTTGTAACGAACTTCTTTTACCAAAGCACGTACCTGATTGGAGGTATGCCTTAGTAAATACTTACCTTTTAAATTCAATGGGCTGTTATCTAGCCAGCACAGCATTAAATCAATCTCTTGGTTAAGAGACGGTTGATTGTTTGGCCTTGCAAGCATATCTCCTCTAGACACATCTAAATCATCTTCTAAAGTTATGGAAACAGACATCGGAGCAAAAGCTTCCATAACTGCTCCATCGAAAGTATCGATGGTTTTAATTTTTGACTGAAAACCAGAAGGCAACACTACAACATCGTCTCCTGGTTTGAATACACCTCCTGCAATTCTACCTGCATAACCTCTATAGTCGTGAAATTTATCGGAGTGTGGTCTAATCACATATTGTACAGGAAACCTACAATCAATATGATTATGATCGCTGGCTATATGCACCGTTTCTAGAGAATTTAATAGCGTTGAGCCTTGGTACCAATTCATTTTATTAGAACGATTGACAACATTATCGCCATGGAGTGCTGAAATGGGTACAAATTGAATGTCTTGAACATCTAGCTTGGAGGCAAATGCTTTGTAATCTGAAACAATTTGATCATACACATCTTGACTGTAATCCACCAAATCCATTTTATTTACACAAACAATAAGGTGAGGGATTCTTAATAGAGATGCAATAAAAGAATGTCGACTTGTTTGTTCGATTACACCTTTACGAGCATCAATGAGAATGAGTGCTAAGTTTGCCGTACTTGCACCTGTAACCATATTTCTAGTGTACTGAATGTGTCCAGGAGTGTCGGCAATAATAAACTTTCTTTTTGGGGTTGCAAAGTACCTGTAAGCTACATCAATAGTAATTCCTTGTTCTCTTTCCGAACGAAGACCATCGGTAAGCAAGGACAAGTCAACATGATCGAGTCCTTTTCGGGTACTTGCTTGCGCGACCATTTCCATTTGATCTTCAAAAATAGTTTTAGAATCGTACAGAAGACGACCAATAAGAGTACTCTTACCATCGTCTACACTACCTGCAGTGGTAAAGCGAAGCAGATCTGAAGTGTTCTTTGTGTTCTCCATTAGAAATATCCTTGTGTTTTGCGGTCTTCCATTGCTGCTTCCCCACGTTTATCATCTGCTCTATTCCCTCTTTCTGTTTGTCTAGCCACCGATACTTCTTCTACAATTTTGGCTAGGGTGTCGGCTTCGGATGCTAAACCTCCAGTAATGGTTATGTCTCCAAGAGTTCTAAAGCGTATTTTTTTATTTACAACCTCTTCTCCTTCTCGTAATGTCAAGAATTCGGATTCGGGTAAAAAAGTATTGTCTCTAAGCACAACATTACGATGGTGAGCAAAGTAGAGTGACGGAATTTCTATCGATTCCATTAATATGTATTGCCAAATATCCATTTCTGTCCAGTTAGAAATTGGAAATACTCTAAAGTGTTCGCCTTGATGGTGTTTTCCGTTAAACATATTCCACAACTCTGGTCTTTGATTTTTAGGATCCCATTGACCAAAATCGTCTCTATGAGAGAAAAACCGTTCTTTTGCTCTGGATTTTTCCTCATCTCTTCGGGCACCACCTATACAAGCATCAAATTTATTTTTTTCTATCGTATTAAGTAATGTAACAGTTTGCAGGGCATTTCTAGTTGCATTTCTTCCGGTTTCTTCCTTCACATCACCAATATCTATTGAGGTTTGCACAGAACCGACCATTAAATTTACTCCTAAACTTTCAACTAATGCATCTCTAAAAGCTATAGTCTCCGGAAAATTATGCCCAGTATCAATATGAACTAAGGGGAAAGGGAATTTGGCTGGGTAAAATGCTTTACGTGCTAAATGAGTAATAACAATAGAATCCTTACCTCCTGAAAAAAGGATTGCTGGACATTCAAACTGAGCTGCAGTTTCTCGAAGCACATATATTGCTTCAGACTCTAATTCACGTAAATGATCTAAGTTGTAATTCATTATTATTCCTAATTTAACAGCACCTTATTGTTGCGTCATTAATGAGGCTTAAAGATAAAAATATGTTGCATTTATCTTACGAATGGATGGCATAATTTATGACAAGCATTATTCTTATATTTGAAGAATGAAAAAACCTAAAACTATGAAAAAAATTATCTTATTTATCGCTGTCGTTTCAAGCTCATTATGCATTATGGCACAAGATAAAATGAATACATTTCCATCGGTAAACCTAAAAACTGTTGAGGGCAAAACAATAAACACAAGTACATTTGAGAATGACGGAAATCCGATAGTTATCAGTTTTTGGGCTACTTGGTGTAAACCTTGCGCAAAAGAACTTGACGCTATTAGCGAAATATACGACGATTGGCAAGACGAAACAGGAGTAAAAGTAATTGCAATTTCCATAGACGATGCTCGAAACTCGGCTAAGGTTGCCCCTTATGCAAATGGTAAAGATTGGCCCTTTGATATTTACTTAGATGCGAACAGCGATTTAAAAAGAGCCTTGAATGTAAATGCAATACCACACACCTTTTTATTAAATGCCAAAAAGGAAATTGTTTGGCAACATACCTCATACTTTGATGGAGATGAGGAAGAAATGTTTGAAGAAATTAAGAAACTACAATAAAAATTATATGAATAAGATTTTTAGCTTTTTAATACTCTGCTCTAGTTTTGTATATGCACAAAATGGTAATTTGAGTGGTAATTTCCAGAGTGACTTTCAACTTTATTTAGAAGATGAAGCACTAGGCTTCAATTTAGAGAATCCGGGTTCTGGATTCCCTAATGAACGCTTTCTTTCCAATGGTTTTGCAAACATCATGTACAATACCACTAATTTTTCTGCAGGAATGAGGTATGAATCCTACCAAAATGGATTGCTAGGCTATCCTTCCGGTTATCAAGGGGAAGGGATTACATATAGATATGCTCAATTTTCTAACCATGGCTTAGACGTTACCGTTGGTAATTTTTACGAACAGTTTGGAAGCGGAATGATTCTTAGAGCATACGAGGAGCGCAACCTAGGTTACGATAATGCTTTTGATGGAATTCGGTTAAAATACAGCCCGAGCAAAGGGATTTATTTAAAATCTGTTGTGGGAAGGCAACGATTGTTTTTTAACAAAGGAGCAGGTATTGTTAGAGCTGTTGATGGAGAAATCTCATTAAATGAAGCTTTGGTTGGGCTTACCCAAGCTAAAACTCAAATTATTTTAGGTGCTAGTTTTGTAAGTAAATTTCAAAGCGATTTAAACCCATCCTTCAACTTACCTGAAAATGTAGGTTCTTGGGCAAGCAGAATGAGTTTAAACCGAGGAAGATGGAGTTTAAATTCAGAATACGTTCATAAATATAACGATCCATCTGCAGTAAACAACTACATTTTTAAAACAGGAAATGCTTTATTAATGAGCGGAAGTTACTCAAAAAGAGGTTTTGGCTTGTCTTTAGACGCCAAGCGAATAGACAATATGGACTACCGCTCCGAGAGAGATCAAAATTTACAGAACTTGATGATAAATTACCTACCCTCTTTAACCAAGCAACACGCCTATGCATTAGCCACCATTTACCCTTACGGAACAATTACCACTGGAGAAATGGGTTTGCAAGCGGAATTAAATTACAAGATTAAAAAAGGATCAAAACTTGGTGGCAAATACGGCACAGGTATTTTAGCCAACTTTTCTAATGTATATGCTATAGATAAGCAACAACTTAACGACTCCACCCAAATAGGCGAAAGCGGCACCTTGGGTTATACTTCTGACTTTTTTAAAGTGGGAGAAGAAAAGTACTTTCAAGAATTTAGTTTAGAGATTTCTAGAAAAATAAACAAGAAACTAAAGTTAATTGGAACATACATAAATACAGAATACAATAGTGCCGTTATAGTAGGCTACAAATACAGTGGAATGATTTATTCTGAAATTGTTGTTTTGGAAGCACAATACAAAATTAAAGCAAAACACTCCATTCGAACTGAGCTGCAACACTTAAAAACAAAACAACACGAAGGCAATTGGCTAATGGGATTGGTTGAATACACCGTTTCTCCGCATTACTTTTTTGCCGTGCAAAACCTGTATAATTATGGAAATGAATATGAAAAATTGACATATCCTACCCTATCGGCCGGCTACAACAAAGGCACCTCGAGGTTTGCTTTAAGTTATGGCAAACAACGAGCAGGTATATTTTGTGTAGGTGGTGTTTGCAGAAACGTACCTGCATCTAACGGATTAAGCTTAAATATAACCAGTAGTTTCTAAGCATATGAAAAATTTAAAAAAATACGGACTTCTAATTTTAGCCATTGGTTTATCTTTGAGTTCATGCGATGTAATTGAGGAGCCATTTAACGTTTTACAAGAAGAGGTGAGCGACTCATGTGAGGCGTTTGTCTTTTTGCCTGTAGAAAGTTATACAAAAAAAGTATTGCTAGAGGATTATACTGGTCATACATGCGGAAATTGTCCTAGAGCTGCTGAAAAAGCAAAGGAACTTCAAGATATTTTTGGTGAACAATTGGTTGTAATGGCTGTACATTCAGGGTTTTTTTCGAATACCTCAGATTCTTACCCAACAGACTTTACCACAGTGAATGGAGACGCCTGGGATGCGCTCTTTGGTAACAGTCTTGCCGGAAACCCAAATGGTTTGATTGATAGAGTTGGATCGCCACAGCCTAACATATTTCAATATACGCAATGGGAAGAAAAGATTACAGCTCAAATACAGAACGAACCCTTAGTTGGACTTCAAATAAAATCTAGCTTCAACAGTACATACAACTTAATTTGTATAGATGTAGAAACCAAAATTTTAGACGCTATAGCTACGAATCTTAACCTCACAGTTGTTCTTACAGAAAGTGGTATTATATCTAAACAAACAGATTACAATGTACCAGGTAGTTATGTAGAAGATTACGAACAAAACCATGTGCTAAGAAAAGGTTTAAATGGAGCTTGGGGAGAAAGCTTAGGGCAGGAAAATTACGCTGTAAACGAGCTGTTTACAAACCGATACAGTATAGAAAAACAAGACGATTGGGATATAGCTAATATGTCTGTGGTAGCTTTTGTTAGCAATCCAGAAACTTACGAAGTTTTGCAGGCTGAAGAAATTCAATTAACTGAATAAAATGAAGAACTTATTACTTACCCTGGCCTTTATAACAAGTTTAAGCCTGATGGCTCAAAAATTTGAAGCTGGTTTGGTTGGTGGATTTACAACTAGTCAGATATCTGGAGACGGATTAGCCGGATTTGACAAGGCAGGAACTCGATTGGGAGCCTACATTACTTATCCGCTCCGAAAGAAAAAAATGAATTTTGAAGTAGGCATGCAGTACCTGCAAAAAGGAAGCAGAATGCCGAGTGAAAAGAATCGTATTTCTAACTATAACATGGACTTGCATTACTTAGAATTGCCTTTTACCATTAATTACGCCCATACAAATGGATTGGTTCTAGAGTCTGGACTAGGCTTAGGCGTACTTTTAAAATATACAGAAGAAGATGTTAATGGCCCTTTAAATGGTGAAAAGCCGAATACACTTGCTGTAGACTTTATAGTGGGATTGCAATACCAAGTTTTCAATCATCTAAAATTTAATTTGAGATACGGAAACTCATTAATTCCAATTCGAGAAGAATCTGAGGTAACAGAGCATGAAAGAAATAAAGATTGGTATTCATCTTTAGTTACATTTGCATTAATGTATCAAATAAGCAGGTAATGAAGCATAAAATTATAGTTGCGATAACTGGAGCAAGTGGATCTATATACGCAAAAGTATTGTTGGATAAATTGTTGTTATACAAAGAACAAATTGATACTGTTGCAGTAGTCATGTCTAAAAATGCAATGGATGTTTGGGAATTTGAACTAGGTACAAAGTCCTATGAAAACTATCCTTTTAAAAGATATGAAAAGGATGATTTCATGGCTCCGTTTGCCTCAGGATCTGCCCAATTTAAAACCATGATTGTAGCTCCTTGCTCGATGGGTTCTTTGGCTAGAATTGCTGCTGGAACCTCCAATGATTTAGTATGCCGAGCCGCTGATGTAATTTTGAAAGAGAGAAGACAACTCATTTTAGTTACTCGAGAAACTCCTCTAAGCTTAATTCATATAAACAATATGAAAACCTTAACTGAAGTGGGTGCGCTTATTTTACCAGCTACTCCTTCCTTCTATTCTATACCCAAAACATTTGAAGAATTAGCCGCTACAGTAATCGACAGAGTTATTGATTCTATTGGCATTGAGCAAGATACAGAAAGATGGCAAAGCTAAGTGTTTATATCTATTTTAATTTTTAAGCAATAATTCATTAATGAAGCGTTACATTTAGGATGTTTTAAACAATACTTTATGCTTGAATTTTGTAAAAGTGTATTACACAAAGTAAGTTTTGACCACCATTTGTTCCAAAAGGAATTGACCAAATCAATACAATGGATTAACCAATCGGAAGCAGAGAGTTTGAGACAATGGTGTATGGAAACCTATGGCAACCGATACGGTGCAATAATTCAACATGCCTTTGAAGCTATTTTGTAATAGTAAAGTTTCGTAAATCTTAATTAGGAACTACTATTATCATCTCGTTTTGCAATACTTAAAACAAATTGTAATCGTTATTGTGGTAAACTTTACCAAGATGTTTATAGGCAGCCTCGGTAGCCATTCTTCCTCTTTGTGTTCTTATTAAGTACCCTTCTTGAATTAAATAAGGTTCATAAACCTCCTCTAAAGTAGCTGCTTTTTCACTTACAGCGGTGGCAATAGTTCCTACTCCTACGGGCCCGCCTTTAAACTTATCAATTATTGTTTCAAGAATCAAAATATCCATCTCATCAAAGCCTTTTTTATCTACTTTAAGAGCATTTAGAGCAATATTGGTAATAGGCATGTCAATTTTACCAGAGCCTTTAATTTGAGCAAAATCTCTTACCCTACGTAACAACGCATTTGCAATTCTAGGAGTTCCTCTGCTTCTTCCCGCAATTTCTGAAGCAGCGTCAAATTCTATTGGAACATTTAATATACCAGCAGATCGATCTATAATTTTAGAAAGGAGTTTAGCATCGTAGTACTCTAAACGACTGTTGATACCAAAACGAGCTCTCAGAGGTGCTGTTAGTAAGCCAGATCGAGTTGTTGCACCTATGAGTGTAAATGGATTTAATGTTATTTGAACAGAACGAGCATTTGGTCCGGACTCAATAAGTATGTCAATTTTAAAATCTTCCATAGCTGAATACAAGTACTCTTCTACAACAGGAGAAAGTCGGTGAATTTCGTCAATAAAAAGTACATCTCTTTCGCCAAGACTCGTAAGTAAACCGGCAAGATCTCCAGGCTTGTCTAAAACTGGCCCGGAGGTGATTTTAACATTTACACCCAATTCATTGGCTATAATTCCAGCCAAAGTTGTTTTACCCAAACCAGGAGGTCCGTGTAAAAGAACATGATCCAAGGCATCGCCTCTTTGATTAGAAGCTGTTACAAACACTTCTAAATTATCTACCACTTTTTTTTGACCAGAAAAGTCATCAAAGGCAGATGGGCGAAGCTTAATTTCAAATGTATTTTCCTCTTCGTTGAATTCTTCTGAGGACGAATCTAAGTTTTCAATCATCTAGCGAATTTAAGCTAAATATACAGAACCACTAGCACTAAATTAGAATTCAGGATATTCGAAAATTTAAATTTAATTGTTAATACCAAATAAAACGCCTCCAATTGGAGGCGTTTTGTAAAATTCTAATGTTCTTCTTCACCGTCTTTTAGTGGAACGTTTTGAGGAATAAAATCCTGATCAGCTCCTGGCTTAGAATAGTCGTAAGGCCATCTGTATACCGAAGGGATCTCTCCTGGCCAGTTTCCATGTATACGAGCTACAGGTGTAGTCCACTCAAGAGTGTTGGATTTCCATGGGTTTTGAACAGACTCTTCGCCTCTAAAAATACTGTAAAAGAAGTTGTAAAGAAAAATAAACTGAGCCGCAGCTCCAAGAATAGCACAAACAGTTACGATTTGATTAATATCTTGTAACCCATCGAACATTGGAAATGCTGAATTACTATAGTAGCGACGTGGCAAACCAGCTAAACCTAAATAATGCATAGGAAAGAAAGTACCGTAAGCAGATACAATGGTTAACCAAAAGTGAGCATAGCCCAATTTTTTGTTCATCATTCTACCATACATTTTAGGAAACCAGTGGTAAACACCAGCTAACATTCCGAAAATTGCAGAAAGCCCCATTACTATATGAAAGTGCCCCACCACAAAGTAAGTATCGTGAACGTTTATATCTAAAGCAGAATCTCCTAAAATTATACCAGTTAAACCTCCTGTAATAAATGTGGAAACTAAACCAATAGAAAACAACATGGCTGGAGTAAACTGAAGATTCCCTTTCCATAAGGTAGTAATATAATTAAATGCTTTTACAGCAGAGGGTATTGCGATTAATAAGGTTGTAAAAGTAAATACAGACCCTAAGAAAGGGCTCATTCCTGTAATGAACATATGGTGTGCCCATACGATAAAAGATAAAAAAGCAATACCCATAATAGAACCAACCATGGCTCTATAACCAAATATAGGCTTACGTGAGTTGGTAGAAATTATTTCGGAAGTGATACCTAATGCAGGCAAAATTACAATGTAAACCTCAGGATGCCCAAGAAACCAAAATAAGTGTTCGTAAAGTATTGGCGAACCACCAACATTACTCAAAACTTCTCCCTGTATCATTATATCAGACAAGTAAAAACTTGTACCAAAACTACGATCGAAAATAAGTAATAACACGGCAGAAACTAATACTGGAAAAGATAGTATACCAAGAATAGCTGTTATGAAAAACGCCCACATCGTAAGTGGTAAACGCGTCATTGATAAACCATTTGTTCTTAAATTAAGAATGGTAACTACATAGTTTAAACCACCCAATAATGAGGAGGTTACAAATAGAGTCATAGAGATTAGCCAAAGAGTCATTCCTAAACCAGAACCAGGCATTGCTTGTGGCAAAGCACTTAATGGTGGGTAAATAGTCCAACCACCAGAAGCAGGTCCTGTTTCTATACCTAAAGAAATAAGCATGATAACCGATGAGATAAAGAAGAACCAATACGACAAAGCGTTAAGAAAACCAGAAGCCATATCTACCGCTCCAATTTGAAGTGGGATTAATAGATTACTAAACGTACCACTTAATCCTGCTGTAAGAACAAAGAATACCATTAAGGTACCATGAATGGTAACCAAGGCCAAATACATGTTTGGATCCATTACACCACCTTCTGCCCAATCACCCAAAAGGAGTTCGAACAGTGCGTTGGGTTCTCCAGGATTTGCAAGTTGTATTCTAAATAAAACTGACATAATCATTGCAATAACGCCCATAGTCATTCCTGTTAGAAGGAATTGTTTGGCAATCATTTTATGATCGGTACTGAAAACGTACTTTGAAAAGAAATTCTCTTCGTGGTGGCCGTGTTCTGACATAGTTCTAAAGTTATAGTGTTAGTGGTTCTTTCTCTTAATTATTTGAAGCAGCAATTACGGTTTGTTCCGAAAGCCAATTATTGTAATCTTCTTCAGATTCTACAACAACTTTAAGTTGCATATTGTAGTGCGCTGCACCACAAATTTTATTGCAAAGTAAAACGTATTCAAACGCTTCGTTTCCTGTTTCAACTCTCATTTCCTCTGTTGTAATGGTTGGCTTGAAAACAAAATCAGTATTCATACCAGGAACACAATTCATTTGCACTCGAAAGTGGGGCATATAAGCAGAGTGAATAACATCTTGCGAACGGAATTTAAGCTGAATAGATTTATTAACTGGAAGGTGCAATTCTTTAACTACAATATCATCCTCGGCAGCTGCTAATAAATCCTTAGGAGTTCTAGAAATTAAAGAAGATAGCGTGTTTTTCTTTGCTTCCATTTTTGCTAAACGCGCTTCTTTTTTAACTCGTTTGTTTGCATTAAGTTCTTCAGCAATTTGTATTTTAGTGTTGGCTATGTTTTTTTCGATATCTGCAGTTTGTTTTGTGTAAGCAGATTCGGATACAACACCTACCGTATTTATCCCTCCAACAAAACGAACATTAGAAGCTCCTAGGTTGTTGTCTTCACCAGCATAGCGAACAGTCCAATTAAATTGTTGTCCGTAAACTTCAATTACAACTGCGTCTTTAAGGTCCGATCGGTCCATAATATTAGACCACGTTTGAAGCCCATACACAATCAGTACAGTTAATACGATGGCTGGAACAGCTGTCCAAATGATTTCAACTTTATCGTTATGAGAGATAAAGCTTGCTGTACGATCTTTACGACCTCTGTATTTATAGGATAGATAAAACAAAACGGGTTGTGTAATAAGGAATACTACAATAATTAATCCCATTGAGATACTCATTAAGAAATCAATATCTACACCGTGTTCGGATGCAGAAATAGGTAGTAATAGATGATTCCATTTGGCTGTCATTATAAAAAATGAAGCCATAAATAGTATACCGAAGATTAGTAAAAGTTTCCCTTGAGTATCGTTGTCCTTATCCGTGATATCAGATTCCTTTATACCTTTGATCTTGTTTGCAAGTTCAAAAATCCTAACCACTTGCCCTATTGCTATAACTGCAACAACTATCGCTACTAAGATTAATAATTCTGTCATGGGTGTATTTTAATGTGAGTGCTTTTTAATTAAATATGAAAGTGCTTACTCTCTTCTAACATAGGGTGGTTCTTTGGGGTAAGTTCCATACTTGCTAGTTTTTTTGTTACTACTCTAATAAATAGACCTCCTAGTCCAAGGAAAGTACCGATTTCTACAAATCCTAATTGCCAATGACCTCCAACAGTTCCCGGCATAATCATTACAAAGAAATCGAGATAATGTCCTGTAAGAATAATAGAACCTATAACGATAACAAAACCAGAAACACGTTTGGCATCTCTAGAGATTAACATTAAAATAGGAACCACAAAGTTAAGTACAAGAGCAGTCATAAATGGAACGCTGTACTCATCAAAACGAGCATTATAATACGTTACTTCTTCCGGAATATTTGCATACCATATAAGCATAAATTGAGAGAACCAAAGGTAAGTCCAGAAAATACTAAAAGCGAACATAAACTTTGCAACATCATGCATGTGATTTTCATTTACGTGCTCTAACTGTCCTTTACTTTTTAAGTGAACTATTACCATCGACAATACGACAAACACGGTAACCATCATCCCGGCAAATACATACCAACCAAATAAGGTAGAGAACCAGTGTGTGTCAATAGACATGATCCAATCCCAAGCCATCATAGAAGAGGTAACAGCAAAAAAGACAATAAAAATAGCCGATACTTTTACGCTCTTGTTGTAATACTCTAATCCACCGTGTTTATCTTCTAGTAAAGAAAGGCTGATTAATTTTTTCAAACCAAAGTACCAACCAGCCAAATATATTACAGCTCTTAAAAGAAAGAATCCTAAGTTTAAGTACGCTTCTTTTCCTGCAATAATAGCATCGTAATTAGAACTCTCAGGATCCATAATGCCAGGAGCCATCCAGTGGTATGTATGGTTACCAAACAGGTGTAAACCACCAGTAATAAAGATGATGAACAAAACAGCGCCAACGTAAGGTAAAAAAGAACCAATTGCCATAAGTACTCTCTTAAGTACTACTGTCCAACCAACTTCTGCAACATATTGTAGTGCTAGAAAGAATATTGAAACTAATGAAACTCCTAAGAAAAATATAGCTGCTACCAATAAACTAGACCAAGGTCTCTGTCCTTTAGCATGTAAAGCATGAGTTGTAGAGTGAATGACGTGCTCTAAATCATGAGCTTCAGCAATTTCATTAGCAGAAAAATGAAGGTGAAATTCAGCTTCAATTATATGGAATAATGGTGCGTAGTGACTTTCCGATTCAACAGCATGACCGGCATGAGAATGAGTGTCATCATGGCTATGAGCATCGTGTGCATCATTAACTTGGTGAGAATCCAAATGCAAATCTTGAGCAAAAGCATTTACCTGATGTGCTATTTCTTCGTCTGTGTGATGACCTGCTCCTTGCATGAAGCCGTAACCAAGAGCAACAACACCAATAAGCATTAGTGCTAAAGAAATGAGCTTCGTATTTTTAGTAACCGTATACATTGTTCGCTTTCCGTTAGGTTATTAGTTAGATCCTTTTTGTAATTCGTGTACGTAAAGCACAATTTTCCAACGCTCCTCATGCGATAATTGACTCGCGTGAGGCCCCATAGCATTTAAGCCATAAGTAATGGTATGGAAAATTTCACCATCGCTTAGCTCGCTCATTGTAGCACCCGATCTGCGGGGAGAAACTGCATCTGAATATGACGGAACTGCGCTATAAACTGGATGATTTAAACTTCCTTTACCCATTCCTTTATCTCCGTGACAGTGAGCACAAAACATTTCGTAAAGTTCCTTTCCCTCAGTTACTAACTTTGTGTTTGTACTTAGTGGGTTCTTCAATTCTTTACCAGACCTTAAATAATCTTCTAATGTATTGGAGTATTCAAATGGGGCAAAACCTCTAGGAATGGTTCCTTTTACATTGTATTGAGATGTGATACCATTTTCGAAAACAGGGTTTTCTGAATACGTATCGTAAGAAGCAGAACGGTACATGTTTGGCATGTATTCGTAGCCAGGGTGATCTCCTTCTGCACCGCAAGACTGCAACATAAATGAAGCAGCTATAGTTGCGAATGTAAGAGATGCGATCTTTGTTACCTTTTTCATTGTATAGATCTTTATTAGGCGATTTTTTCTTCTTTGACTTCTGTAGCTCCAGTTTCTTTCATAATGGCAATAAGATCGGCTTCATTTCCATGAGCCTCTATTTCCATTAAAAACTTATCATCTGTAGTACGAGGATCTGGACTTGTTTCTGAAGATCCTGGATATAATTTGCAACGCATTAAATACGTTAGTACCATTAGGTGAGCTGCAAAGAAAACCGTTAGTTCAAATGCAATTGGAACAAATGCAGGGATGTTGTCTAAAAGACTAAAGTTTGGTTTCCCACCAATAATTTGCGGCCAATCCTGAATCATCATGTACCACATCATTAGTAAACCTAAAGACAAACCCGTACAACCGTATAAAAAGGATGCAATAGCTAAACGCGAGGGTTTTAATCCTAAAGCATGGTCTAGTCCGTGAATTGGAAATGGAGAATACACTTCATCTACATGAATTCCTTTGGCACGGATATCTTTTACCGCTTTCAGGATTACATCGTCATCATCGTAAACTCCGTAAATTACTTTTTTACTCATTACGTTTATTTTTTATTCTGAGAACCAGATGATTTCACAATAGTTTTCAACTCAGCTTGAGCAATAACAGGGAATGTTCTAGCATACAATAGGAACAACACGAAGAAGAAACCTATGGTACCTATAAAAATACCTATGTCAACAAAAGTTGGGGAGAACATAGACCAAGAAGAAGGTAAATAATCTCTGTGAAGCGAAGTAACGATAATTACAAAACGCTCGAACCACATACCGATATTTACAATTATTGATATAAAGAAGGTGAAGGCGATACTTGTTCTTAATTTCTTAAACCACATAAACTGTGGCGAGAATACATTACAAGTCATCATAGACCAATAAGCCCACCAGTAAGGACCGGTAGCTCTGTTAAGGAATGCGTATTGCTCGAACTCTACACCTGAATACCAAGCAATGAACAATTCTGTAATATAAGCTACACCAACAATAGAACCTGTAACCATGATTACAATATTCATGTATTCTATGTGCTTAATAGTGATGTATGCTTCCATATTAACCACTTTACGCATTACTAAAAGTAAGGTTTGCACCATGGCAAATCCTGAGAAAATTGCCCCTGCAACAAAGTAAGGTGGAAATATAGTTGTATGCCAACCTGGAATTACGGAAGTAGCAAAATCCATAGATACAATGGTGTGTACCGAAAGTACTAAGGGCGTAGCTAAACCTGCAAGAACTAATGAAAGCTCTTCGAAACGCTGCCAGTGCTTAGCTTTACCAGACCATCCGAAGGATAAAATGGAGTAAATTTTCTTTACCGTTGGTTTAACTGCTCTGTCGCGAATCATCGCGAAATCTGGGATTAAACCCATGTACCAAAATACTAAAGAAACGGTTAAGTAAGTAGAAATTGCAAATACATCCCACAACAATGGAGAATTAAAGTTTACCCATAAAGAACCAAAATTATTTGGCAATGGTAAAACCCAGTAAGCTAACCAAGGTCTACCCATGTGAAAAATCGGGAATAAACCGGCCTGAATTACGGCAAAAATAGTCATTGCTTCTGCAGAACGATTGATGGACAAACGCCATTTTTGACGGAACAATAAGAGTACAGCAGAGATAAGTGTACCAGCATGACCGATACCTACCCACCAAACAAAGTTGGTAATATCCCAAGCCCAACCAACTGTTTTGTTAAGACCCCACACACCGATACCTGTACCCGCTGTATAAGCCAAACAACCAGCGCCCCACATAAATGCGAGTAGTGCAGCAATGAATAAAGCCCACCAATACTTGTTAGCCTTACCTTCTATAGGACGAGCCACATCCTCAGTGATGTCGTGTAAAGTCTTATCCTCTAGGATAAGCGGCTCTCTAATTGGAGATTCGTAATGCATTGTTTATAGAATTAAATTTCTTTGTTACGTACTTTTGTTTGATACCATACTGAAGGAGCCGTATTTAACTCTTCTAATAGGTGGTATGCTCTAGGGCTTTTAGACTCGGTAAATACATCAGACTTTTCGTCTAATACATCGCCAAAAGTTAAGGCGCCTGTATCACAAGCAATAGAACAAGCTGTTTGAGCTTCTCCTGTGCGAACTTTTCTACCATCTTTCTTTGCCTCTAGCTTCACTTTTTGAAGCATTTGTATACACATAGAACATTTTTCCATAACACCACGAGAACGAACTGTTACGTCGGGATTAAGAACCATTTTACCTAAGTCGTCGTTCATGTAGAAGTCGAACTGCTCATTATCTGAGTAGTTGAACCAGTTAAATCGACGCACTTTATAAGGACAGTTATTTGCGCAGTAACGAGTACCAACACAACGGTTGTAAGTCATGTGATTTAAGCCTTCTCTGGAGTGAGTAGTCGCAGCCACAGGACAAACAGTTTCGCAAGGAGCATGATTACAGTGTTGACACATTACAGGTTGAAATACTACCTCTAAAGTCTCTGCTTCAGACGCAACTTCCATTTCCAAGAATTTATCGATGGCAGACACGCCTTGGGCATCCGCTTTCTCTTGTGTCATGTCACTAGAGTAGTATCTATCAATACGCAACCAGTGCATATCACGAGATCGTCTAATTTCTTCTTTACCAACTACAGGAACATTATTTTCTGCATGGCAAGCAATTACACAAGAACCACATCCGGTACAGCTATTCAGGTCAATGGAAAGGTTCCACCAATGAACGTCGCGGTCGTGTTCTTCCCAAAGGGTAACTTTTTCAGGGGCTTGAGGGCCTTTATGAGTAGCCAACAACATTTGTTCGTTTCCAGAAGTCGGGTCTTTTTTGAAAGCTTCGAGTGTTGTTTCTTTTACAATTCTATCTCTGCCCATCATAGTATGATGTAGTTGAGTAGATGCAAAACCGTGAACTTCACCCTCTACCTTAGTAAGCGTAGCGCCAGATAAGTTGGTGTTGAAGTTGTCTGCAAAAACAAAAGCATTAACACCTACTCCGTCTCCAGCTTTTCCTGAGCCATTACGACCGTAACCTACTGCTAAACCAACCGTTTTGTATGCCTGTCCGGGCTGAACCAATACTGGAACTCTTAAGGTAAGTCCATTAATGGCTAAATCAACTATGTCACCATCTAAGGCGCCATTTGAAACATTTTCATTTTTTAAGCCTAATTCTTTTGCAAAACGAGGAGATACGGTTAAGTAGTTGTCCCAGGTATTTTTAGTAATCGGATCGGGTAATTCTTGTAACCAAGGGTTGTTTGCAAATTCTCCTGAGCCGATACCTGTTTTGGTGTACAGTATTAAATCAATAGAATCTCCAGATAAGCTACTTAATGCGCTTACTGCAGAATTTATTGATCCTTGGTATGCAGGCGTTTTTTCGGTAGTGTTCGTTTTAAATACGCCATCGTGAAGTGCTGAATTCCAAGAACTGGAACGCAAAATGTTTTTAGTCCAGTAACTCTTTAGGTAGGAATAAAAATCATCCCCTAAACCAGACCAAGACATTAAAGACGCTTGAGCTTGACGAGTATTAAATAAAGGATTGATTGTTGGCTGAACTAAAGCGTAAACCCCAGTATAAGGGTGCGCATCGTTCCAACTTTCTAAGTAATTATGATCCGGACAAACAAAGTTCATCACAGACGCAGTCTCATCATTTTTATCTGAAAAGGAAACCGATAGTTTAACTTTTTTCAAAGCAGAAGCAAATTCTGCACCTCGAGCTAAATTGTAAACTGGATTTACGTTGTAAGCTATTACAGCTCCAACTTTACCAGAATTCATATCGTTAATTAATTCTGTAACATCCGAATCGTTACCCGTTTTGAGTTTTGATTGAATAGAAAAATCTATAGTTGCACCATGATTACTTAATAAATCATTAATTGCATTAACAACTATATGTATGTTTTTGTTATTTCCACCTGCAACAACTAAAGATTTACCTTTGGCTTTCCATAAATCGTTTGCCGCTTTTTGTAGTTGAGTACTAAAACCAGACTTGGCAACTTTAACAGATGATACTCCTGCTTTTTGAGCTAAGAAATTATATAAATTTACAAGACCTACACCGAGTTCTGAAGCTTTAACTGGTGTTCTATAATCAGCATTTGCTCCGGTAATAGATAAATTCGATTCGAATTGATAGTGACGAGACATTGTTGCCACGTTTGGATTACGTTTGCTCGCATAATCTTTACCATGACCAGCATCTAACCAATCGCCTAAGAAATCAGCTGCAAAAGAAACCACTACATCAGCCTTGTTAAAATGATAAGTTGGAAGTGCTCTTACTCCGAAACTATCAGCGTTTGCATCTAACATAGAAGATACAGAAAGTGCATCGTAAGTTACATGCTTTGCATTATGCTTGGTTGCAAACCGATTTATCACTGCCTTTGTAGTAGGCGAAATAATTGAAGAACTTAGTAACACAACTTGTTTGCCAGAAGTTTTAGCAGCTTCTAAACCTGAAATGATGGATTGATCTACAGAACTCCAGCTAGCTTCTTCGCCATTGGCTATGGGGGTTTTTAAACGAGCTGAGTCGTATAAATTTAAAACTGAAGCCTGGATACGAGCGTTAATCCCTCCTTTATCACAAAGGTCATTTGACTTAAGGAAAATAGGACGACCCTCGCGATTTTTAATTAATAAACTTGCAAAATCGTTCCCATCATAGAAACTGGAAGCGTACCAGTTTGCAACACCAGCAACCGTTTCTTCCGGTTTAACCACATATGGAATTACATTCTGAATAGGTGCTTCACAGGCAGCTAAGGAAGCTGCAGCAGTACTAAATCCTAAGAACTTTAAAAAATCTCGACGAGAAGTTGAAGACTCAGATAATTTATCATTGTCGCTTAAAAAAGCCTCTGTGGGCAACTTCTCAGCGAATTCTTTTTCTTGGAACTTCTCCAATTCTGGATTATTCGCCAATTCGCCTAAACCTTGGAAATATGTTTTCTTTGTAGCCATCTTAATTAGTTCCTTTTCTGTATTAGTAGTGACATTTACCACATTCCAAACCACCTATTTTATCTACCGTGATATCTTCACCGTGATATTTCTCAACCCAATTTTCGTTTAGGTCGTGGTAATAAGGGTTGTCGGTATCTACTTTGGTTTCCCTATGACAATTTATACACCATCCCATTGTAAGAGGAGAGTATTGTTCTACAACCTCCATTTCTTCTACTGGGCCATGGCAAGTTTGGCATTCTATACCCGCAACATTTACGTGTTGAGAGTGGTTATAATATGCTAAATCTGGCAGATTATGGATTCGAACCCATTGAATTGGTTTTTGCTCGTAACCTTCAATATAGGTTCTTGTTTCTACGTCGAAACCGATAGCGTCGTATATTTTTGCAATCTCAGTAGTACCTGTTTCTGTTCCGCTATTAATGTAGGTATGACAATTCATACACACATTTGCAGAGGGTACACCAGCAGATTTACTATGACGTGCTCCAGAGTGACAATAATTACAATCTACTCCATTTTCTCCAGCGTGTATTTTATGGGAAAAGGCTATTGGTTGCTCTGGTTTATAACCTTGCTGTACACCTACTGAAGATAAACCGTCCCATACAACTTTACCACCAAGCAGAATCATAAATATGATAAAGAACACAATAAAAACTGGGTGTGATTTCAACCAAGAAAAGGCCCCTGCAATGAGGCTTGTTTTTTCATCGCCCTTTGCCTCCTTTAGTACATTTTTTACCTTAACTAAAACAAATAAAGACAACAAGATGATTGCAAATGCAACTGCCATAAGTGTTTTAGACTCTGATGAAGTTCCACTATTGTTTGCTTCAACAGTTTCTGAACTAGACTCAGAGACCACCTCTTTAGGTCCTTGTTCAATATAAGCTAAGATGTTGTCAATATCCTCATTTGAAAACTGCGGAAAGGCAGTCATTTGAGATTTGTTGTATTTTTCGTAAACTTCTATTGCTTGCTCATCTCCACTTGCTATAAGATCGGAAGAGTTTTTAATCCAAGAATACAGCCATTCGGTTGTATACTTATCGTTTATGTGTCCCGCTAAGCCGGGTCCAATCAACTTT
>Ga0257120_1000701_pt1 | contig 24172 bp, 20 predicted proteins | sample SI106_10metaG_FD_190153 | JGI IMG/M metagenome (GOLD analysis project Ga0257120, IMG submission 190153) | Marine microbial communities from Saanich Inlet, British Columbia, Canada - SI106_10 | ecosystem: Environmental > Aquatic > Marine > Inlet | place: Canada: British Columbia | collected... | reverse complement strand
GGGTGACGTTGAATATGATAACTTTATTCTCGGTGCACAAGCGATTTTACCAGGTCTAAGTAACTCAGCGAACTTTCAAACATTCTATGAAAAAGATGGTTTGTCTGTGAAGCTTACTGCTGCTTGGCGTGATGAGTACCTTGCTGGACAAGGTCAGCCAGATACGAGTGATGCACCTCCTGTATATGTAGAAGAGTTCTTGCAATGGGACGTTAGTGTCAACTACGATGTTAATGAGCACGTCACTGTATTTTTTGAAGGGGTTAACCTGACAAACGAAACAGAACGTTCATTTGGACGATTTGAAAGACAATTCTTAAGTGCAGCTCAATATGCACCTCGTTATACTTTAGGATTCCGTATTAAATCACTTTAATACATCATTTCTTAAATGATAAAAACCACTATAGGTCGACCCTGTAGTGGTTTTTTTATTTTTGTTGCAGTGTTTGTAACTAAATGATGAGTCATAGTAAAAGCGTTTTTACTATACGTTTATTTTGGTTTCCCTACTTAGAAGATTTCATTGAACTGTTAATATAACGGCACAGGCTGACGCAAGCCCTTGCTCTGTTATAGGTGCAATGGTTTGCAAGGTAAAGACCTTTCATCATTGGCGTCCCCATTCCTTTCCACCCATTTCTACCAACCGAGACGTGGCTCGTCGAAAGGAAAAGGCGAGATCATTGGCGGCCGAAAATTGTGCCAGTGACACGCCAATTCGACCCGTCGCCGACCACTCAAAATATTCCCCCTCTTTAGTGCGAATCATGGTCGTCGCAAAGGAACTTGAGTTTCCCCCCTTCTCACTGACAAACAATTCTTCATCTCCATCACTACTTTCGACATGCGCTTCAAAATCGACAAACAATTCGTCGAGCGGGACTTGAGCTGCCAGCACCAAACGGGTGCGAGATTCATAGCACGCGTCAATCAGGGTCACAAATCGTCGTGCTTCGTTGAGGTAATTGACGTCCAGTTGAGGGACGCGGTCCATGATGAGGACCGGAAATCGGCTGCAGAGGGAAATATAATCGGCCGCCCCGAGCGGTTGGTAGCACAGCTCGGAAAAGTCAAACCAGGCGCACCGGTCATTCAATCGGGCGACCTGGACAGTGCGACCAAAGAGGACGGGAATGATCTCGGCCTCAGTCCCGGATGCAGTGCCACCAAATATTTCTTCCAACTGCGCCTGCATGTTGTTATTAATATTATTATCGCCATGAACATCCTTATTATACCAAAAATAGGATTGATCACCCGCTCGAGTTTCGCGTCGATAATCCTTGCGGGAATCCTCCATGGAAATAATGTCGGACGTCTGTTTCAATATGTTGATGAATGGCAAAAAGAGGGAACGGTTAATCCCTCCCTTATATAAGGCATCGGGGGATCGATTCGAGGTGGCCACCACCACGACATTGCAATCCAATAATAGTAAAAATAGTCGCTTCAAAATCATGGCATCGGCAATGTCTGTCACTTGAAATTCGTCGAAACAGAGGAGTTGGGCTTCTTGTGCCAATTGTTGCGCAATGATGGGAATCGCATCACCTCGTGGGTGCTTCTGTTTGTAGACAAAGATTCGATGATGGACGTCTAGCATGAATTCATGAAAGTGGACGCGGCGTTTGGTAATCTTTGCGTGTTTGTGGTTGTGGCTGTCATTATTACAGCAAGAATCATCATCAGGAACAGTAACTGACGCGTAAAAGAGATCCATTAGAAAGCTCTTGCCGACCCCGACCGGTCCATGAATGTACATGCCTCGCGGTGGTAGACCAAAAGACCACAAATGGAACTTCTTTCGAAGAAAGGACTGACCGGATGCCTGGAATCGCGCCAGTAACAGTAACAGTGGACTGCTGCTTATACAGCTGCTCTCTGTCGGATCGTCGGTGCGTACGGGTACTGGTGGAAGCGAGGCAAGAGACTCGTGCAGGGCATCGAATTTTGCTGCTAGAGCGACTTGCGCGTCATCTCGTCGCACCTCCCCCGCGTCGACCTTGAGTCCATAAGCCGCTGTCACGGGGCCTGTCGAGAAGCACTGCTGAGCGCTGCGGTGTTGTGCTATCATCGTCTTCATCATCATCATCGTCTTCGTCATCATCTTCATCATGGAGTTGATGGGTTTATCAACATGATGGTATGGTACACTAGATTCCTGTATAGTTATCAAATGGATTTATATTAGAGACTCAATTTTCGGAGTTCAACTTGAACGCCAAATTCAGCATAACAAACTGAATAATATAAACATAGAAAGTATAATGGAGAGATAAGTTATTGTGTGAGCAGGATACGTGCTTTTGGATCAATGGCTGCACAGCCTTTTCCGGTGTTAAGAACATCGCTGCACTTATATACCCGAACATAATCAATTAATAACTGCTTAGGATAATCCGAAGTATTAATACCTTTCTCGTTAGTATTTTCAGGCCATACGCCACCAATAGCAAGATTAAGTATAAGGTAAAAACGTTCATTAAATGGAGCGTCAGACGCTGCAGTAATCCATTCACCCTTGGCATTTTTACTACGGCTGTACCAGTGACTACTTCGTTGGGTCAAAAAATGATAATTGTCTACGTACCAGCGGATCTCATCTTGCTCCCATTCGATTGCGTAAGTATGAAAGTTATCTGCAGGATTAATTTTATTGGGTAAGATAACACCGCTGCCAGTGTATGTATTGTCTGGCCATGATGCACCATAATGAAGAGTGCCATGCACCCTTGTTTCTAGCGTGTGAAGTGATTGTGGGACTGCGGGCTCAAACAGCGCATCGGATATTGTACCCAAATTGACCGCTTCCATAATATCAATCTCGCCTGAAGCAGCCCAAGTGCCATATATATGATCCGTCGGAAGCATCCAAATTGCAGGCCATGTACCTTGTCCTTGTGGAAGTTTGGCACGGATCTCCATGCGTCCATAACGCCAATCGCCTTTACCTTTACTGAGGACTTTACCAGAGGAAAAGGGTAAGGTTTTAGTGTGAGATAATAAATAATCTGGATGAGTTGGATATAATGCAGGACCGGTTGTTGAACTATATAGTGCTTGTAGAACAAGATTACCGCTTTGAATAAAGACATTATTTTTATTCGGGGTATAGCATTGTTTTTCTTCATTACCACCGCCCCAACAGCTATGTTCAATGGACCATTTGCTCGTGTCTAGGGTAGGATCAGAAAATTCATCTTTCCACACGAGTTGCCAGTTAGGGTTAACCGTAATAGAAGTTAAATTACTTGCATTAACAGGAGAAGGTTTGTTCGCGGCCGCTAAATCAGCAAAACTTAGCGGCGCAAACAGACACACACCTATTAGCAATATCCTTATTGCAATTTGCACGTTTACTTACAAGTAATCGTGTTGTCGGTTACATCCGTATAACCAATTTCTGAAAGGATAATATTAACACTAGCAGCGCTACTTAGACTAAATGCATTGGTAATTGCAGATAAATCTACACCGGCTTGTGTAAAGCAGCTCGTTGCAACAGAAACTTGTGACCAAGCGTTCACACCGATTGCATTTAATGCAGGGCTGATATCAACATTGCTGGCACAGTTACTGTCGTTTTCACAATTAATACCAACATTGACTGCACCAGTAGGTTTAGTCACTAGATTTACCCACATGCTTACCGCTTTATTATTTGCTACGCCACTGAGATTGACTGCTTTTGGCGCATTAAATAATACGGCGCCAGTTCCAGTGCCATTGAAAGTTAACTGAAAACTGTCTTCTTGAACGTTGCGGTCAAAAGTACGGTATTGAACGCTTGGTAACACAAGTGTATTAGACATAACCGATGCAGCTTGACCATTAGACACTAATGCTAGATTCCACGGAGAGACAACTGAGCGATTGTAAACCATGTTTGATGCATTAGCAGAGGTATCAATGTTTAACTCGTCTAGTTGGGCTGCTAAGACTTCTTCTGCACCATATGTTAAGCCAAAACCATAGGGTAATAACGGCGCGTAATTTTCATCACCACGGTTAACGACTTGGTCAGGACTTTTAGGCCAAGAATAAGATAATTTACCATGAAAATCATAATTCACACTGCCATCTGCGTTCGCCATGATGACATCAGCAACACCAACACCTTCAGAGCCAGGTAACCATGCTGCCACAAACGCATCAGAGGCGTTTAATTCTGGATTCACCCACATAGCACGACCACTAATAAATATGGATACCACTGGGATCCCTTGGTCTTGCAATGATTTTAATAATGCTAAATCAGTTTTATTGCCCGGTTGATATTCTACTGATGGACGGTCACCCACACCTTCAGCGTAAGGCTCTTCACCAAATACGACTATCGCAACATCAGGCTTATTATCCACACTTGTATCAAAACTACCATCAACGCTCAATGTGACTTTACCGCCAGCGGCATTAACTGAGTCGGCAATACCAGAGTAAATAGAACTACCACCTGGGAAATCCGCATTGGTGTTATTGGTACCTTGCCAAGTAATAGTCCAGCCACCAGACTGTTTGCCGATGTTATCAGCAGCATCACCAGCCACTAAAATATTTGACTTGGGGTTAATCGGTAACACATTGTTATTTTTTAACAATACCAAAGATTTACGGACAGCTTCACGCGCGACTGCACGGTGATCAGGATGGCCAATAAGCTCCATTTTACCCGAGTAAGCACGTTTTTCCGGACTAGGTCGGTCAAAGATACCAGCGCGTGCCTTAACTCGTAAGATACGCGTAACTGCATCATCAATTCGACTCATTGGGATTGTACCATCTTGTACTTGCGCGACAGTATTGGCAAACAATGGACGCCATGATTGGGTAGGTGCCATGAAAATATCTAAACCAGCATTAATTGCTTGTGGGCAGCTTTCATTAGAACAACCGGCTACTTGGCCGTGACCATTCCAATCACCTACGACAAAGCCATCAAAACCCATACGGTCTTTTAATACTTGCGTTAACAAATATTCAGAACCGTGGATCTTGTCACCTTGCCAACGGTTAAATGATGCCATTACTGACTGAGCGCCAGCAGTCAAACCACCGACATAGCCTTGAGCATGTATATTATATAAGTCTTCTTCTGAGCTGATATTGTCGCCTTGGTCAACACCATCCAATGTTCCACCATCACCGACAAAGTGCTTAACGGTACTGAGTACTTTATCTTCAGCTAAAAAGTTTTCACCAGCCGTGCCTTGTAAACCATGCACGATAGCCGTTGAGTAGGCTTTTACGATTTCTGGATCTTCTGAATAGCCTTCGTAAGTACGTCCCCAACGGTCATTGCGAACGACTGCAACTGTGGGAGCAAAAATCCAATCAATACCGGTTGCAAGGACTTCTTTAGCAGTAGCTTGAGCAACACGTTCAATTAAGTCTGGATCGTTTGCTGCACCAAGACCAATGTTATGTGGAAATAACGTAGCTCCTACTACATTATTATGACCATGAACGGCATCTGTGCCCCAAATGGTCGGGATAGTAGAGCCATCTACTGAATCATCAATCGATGCTTGATACATAGACTCAGCTAAATCAATCCAATCTTGAGGTGTTGCTTGTTTATTGTTATCTGGATATGCCCCACCGCCATTTAAAAATGAACCAAAGCCATATTTACGCATATCTTCGAGCGTAATATCTCTAATTTCAGGTTGGATCATTTGCCCGATTTTTTGTTCTAGCGTCATTGAACTCAGCATCTTGGCAACTTGTGCTTCAATTGCTGCGTCTTTTTTGACTTCAATATCAAGCTGAGGCCAAATTGGATTTGCTACTTTACTTACCGTTGTAACCGCTTCTTGCGCCGATTCATTAGCAGTACCGCAGGCTGCTAAATTCAATGCGATTAAGGTTCCTAAAAGTGCACGAGGCATATTAATAAACATGTGTCTTGTTCCTATCCTTTAAATGTCGGTCTTAACTTTATGGCCAGATAAACCATAGAATGCGATGTAGATATAACAGATTGCCGGTAATAAGAATGCGAGCTGCACGCCAATGTTATCCGCTAATACACCTTGCAGTAATGGTAATAATGCGCCACCTACGATAGCCAAACATAGTACACCAGAACCTTGTGCGGCATGTTTACCTAAACCGGTTACTGCTAGAGAGAAAATAGTTGGGAACATAATCGAGTTACATAAGCCGACAAGTAATATTGCCCACATTGCAAAATGCCCCGTTGTCGTTACAGCAAGTATGATGAGAACTACTGCCATAAAAGCATTAAATGCTAATACTTTACCTGCAGCAACATACTGCATGACGTATGCACCGACAAAACGACCCACCATAGCGCCACCCCAGTAAAAGGCGATGAGTTTGGAGGCTTCGGCTTCACCGATACCTGCAATCTCTGGCAGACTAAAGAAGTTGACTAAAAAACTACCAATTGCGACTTCTGCACCGACATAAACAAAAATACCGATAGCACCTAATACCAGATGCGGATACTTTAATACCGCAGCTAAATTCCCTTGCCCTTCTGCACTGGTATCTTGTATGTTTGGCAATTTTAAATATGCAAATATCGCCGCCAACACAACCAATGCTAAAGCTAACATCACATAAGGCAGTTGCACCGCTGAAGCATCACCTGCAACAGGCTCATGACCGCCAGCAAATAACAAAGAAGCACCAAAGAATGGTGCGATAGTGGTACCAAAAGAGTTAAATGCTTGAGTCATGGTTAAGCGCGAAGAAGCTGTTTTAGGATCACCTAGAGCACTCACATAAGGATTGGCTGAAACTTGTAGAATCGTAATTCCAGAGGCTAAAATGAACAATGCAGCTAAGAACAAGCCATAAATACCAGCTGTTGCAGCAGGGTAAAACAAACCACAACCCACGGCTGCAATGGCTAATCCTAAAACGATACCTTTTTGATAACCGATCTTAGATACCAACCGACCTGCTGGAAGTGATACAATGAAATACGCTCCAAAAAAACAAAACTGGATCAGCATTGCTTGAGTGAAATTTAAGTCAAAAGCACCTTTAAGATATGGGATAAGTATGTCATTTAAGCAGGTGATAAACCCCCACATAAAAAATAACGAAGTCAGTGCGTATAGCGCAAACTTGAAGTTTCCTTGAGGTTGTTCCCCAGTATTTGACGTAGTTGGTGTTGCAAAGGCCACAATAAATTCTCCAAAGGTGTTGATTTTTTTTATTATAAACATTAAATTAACATTAATGAAAGCGCTTTCATTGTTTGTTTGATAACTTTTTTCATTTAATTAAACAACATTGTTAATTTTGTATTACACCGAACTATCGAATAACTGGTAAGCCCATGACAAAACTTGTTCTACCCTATGACTCTAAAATGTTAGATGAGGAATTTATCTTTGGCGTCGCGACGTCTTCATTTCAAATAGAGGGAGCTCGCGCTAGTCGTTTGGACTCAATTTGGGATACTTTTTGTGCACAAGAAAATACCATATCTGATCATTCTCATGGCGATGTAGCTTGTGATCACATCAACCGGTGGCAGGAAGATGTAAAGTTGATTTGTGATCTTGGTGTTGACGCTTATCGTTTTTCGATTTCTTGGCCACGCGTCATGCATCAAGACGGTTCAGTCAATGAAGCCGGGTTTGCCTTTTATGATAATCTTGTCGACGCCTTAAAAGAACAAGGTAAAAAAGTATTTGTCACTTTATATCATTGGGATTTACCTCAGTACCTTGAAGATGAGGGTGGTTGGTTAAATCGAAATACAGCTGTTGAATTTGCCAAGTATTGTGATGCCATCTCTGCCCGATTAGGCTCTAAAGTGGATGCTTACACTACATTAAATGAGCCGTTTTGCGCAGGTTATTTAAGCTATGAACTCGGCATTCACGCTCCTGGCTTAACCGGCAAAAAGAACGGTCGTCAAGCGTCTCACCATTTGTTACTTGCTCATGGCTTAGCCATGCAAGTGCTACGTAAAAACTGCCCTGATGCAGACCTAGGGATTGTGATTAACATCCATCCAGGTTATCCACAAACGGATTCTGCTGCAGATATTGAAGCCACTAAAATGGGGGGGGAATATCTGTTTTATTGGTATCTAGATCCCTTGTTAAAACAGTGCTATCCGAGTGTAATGGATAAATTAACGGATGCAGAAAAACCCGATATCCAAGATGGCGACATGGCTATCATCGGTCAGCCACTTGATTTTATTGGCATGAATTATTACACCCGTAACGTTTATAAGATGGACGCTAATGGCTGGTTTAGCATCGTCCCTCCACCGCAAGGTAATTTAACCGAAATGGGTTGGGAAATAGTGCCTGACGCGATGACTGAGATGTTAGTGTCATTGCATAACGAATATGCTTTACCCCCGTTATATATCACCGAAAATGGCGCGGCGATGCCAGATAAGCTTGTTGGTAACCAGGTGCACGATCAAGACCGGATTGATTACTTCCAGTCGCATTTTTTAGCTGTACACAATGCAATGGAACAAGGCGTCAACATCAAAGGCTATTTTGCGTGGAGTTTGTTAGATAACTTTGAGTGGGCAGAAGGTTACAGTAAGCGTTTTGGGTTGATTTACATTGACTATGAATCCCAAGAGCGAATATGGAAAGATAGCGCTATTGCTTATAAAAACATGCTAACATCACGTGCATTAGTCACATCATAATAAGCAAAATATGGCCACGATATATCAAGTAGCAGAGCTAGCGGGTGTTTCACTTGCAACCGTGTCTAGGGTGATGAACGGTAATGTAAAGGTGAGTGATAAAAGCCGAGGTAAAGTTCAATCCGCCATGAAAGAGTTAGGCTACCAACCTAATATTATCGCGCAGTCTCTTGCGTCTAACCGGACTAATCGGGTTGGGGTTTTGGTATCTGAATTAAGTGGCCCGTTTTTTAGTTATATGTTGGCAGTCGTGGAAAGCGCTTTACGTGAAGAAGGTAAGCACGCGATCATTACTGCTGGTCACTCTGATGTGGCTAAAGAAGAGGATGGCATTGAGTTTTTATTAGGATGTCGCTGTGATGCCCTGATTTTGCACATTGATGCCGTATCCGATGAATACTTACTGAAGTTAAAAGAACGCAAAGTGCCTTTTTCGTTAATTAACCATCGTATCGCTGACATTGCTGATTGTTGTTTTACTGTTGATAATGAACAAGGTGGCTATTTAGCGGCCAAGGCCGTGATTGATTGTGGCCATACTCGGATTGCTTACATCTCAGGACCTGAATTCAAAGAAGATGCGCGCATGCGTCTTGATGGGCATAAACGTGCCTTAGCAGAGGCGGGATTAGTATTTGAAGACGCGTTGCATTATCGTGGTAACTATAACGAAGATGGCGGTAAAATAGGCTTTGATAAGTTATCGGAACAGAAATTTACCGCATTAGTCTGTGCTAATGATGAAATGGCCACAGGAGCGATGTATTCGGCGCGCAAACACGGTTTGGATCTTCCTCATGATTTGTCAATTGTAGGCTACGATGACCAGGTGTTTGCTCGATATACCTACCCGACGTTAACCACAATTAAAAATCCGATTGCCGAAATGGGTAGCATGGCAGCCAAATGGGTTCTCAAAGAAGTATATAACATCAACACATCTGAAATCATTCACAACACTTTCGAACCTAAACTTATCATTCGTAATTCAATAGAAGAGAATATTTAATGAAGTCACTTCCAACTAGTACGTTGTTTATCACGATAGTCGTCGCATTAGGTGGGTTTGTTTTTGGTTTTGATGCGTCAGTTATCGCCGGTACGGTTAATTTTATTACTCAAGAATTTGATTTATCGCCATGGCAACAAGGAATGGTAGTGAGCGCGCCAACATTAGGTGCGTTGATCGCGATGTTTTTTGCTGGTGCGGTGAGCGACCAGTATGGACGCAAACAAACATTATTATTTGTTTCATTGTTATACGTTGTATCTGCGATTTTTTCGGCTCTCGCGACGAGTTTTGAAATGCTGTTAACCGCACGATTTGTGGGTGGTTTGGCGTTTTGTTCTTTGATGATTGCGCCTATGTATATTGCTGAAATAAGTTCAGCACAGCACCGAGGCAAGTTGGTCTCGGTCAATCAATTCAATATTGTGCTGGGGCTGTCAGCGTCTTATTTTACTAACTATGGCTTACTCACACTTAGCCAATCCGATGCGCCTTGGGTTGCACAGTTAATGATTGATTCGGATGTGTGGCGTTGGATGTTAGCATTAGAAATCATTCCTGCCTTGCTGTGGTTTATTCTATTGTTTGGGATCCCTGAAAGTCCCCGCTGGTTAAGCACCAAAGGGTGTTTTGATGAAGCCAAGCTTAATTTAGCCCGATTACATTATGCGGATGTTGATTCTGAACTGGATAGTATTAAAGCCACGCTAAGCGAAACGACCTTGTCGTTAGGAAAACGCATCCAAGGGTTGTGGTCATCGCGTTTACGTTGGCCTATCGTGATTGGTTTAGTGATTGGTATCGTCCAGCAATTAACTGGCATTAATGTGATTTTCTTTTATGCGCCAACGATTTTTGAACAAAGTGGTGTAGGGACTGATGCGTCGTTTATTCAGGCCATAGGTGTTGGTGTAATTAATGTGTTATTCACGATTGTGGCGATGTTTGCAATAGATAGATTTGGTCGTCGTCCGCTGCTGTTGATTGGTTTGAGCGGTATTTTAGTCAGTATGGTAGTGTGTGCTTACGGATTTTATGAAGCTGAATATTATTTGGATGAGGTGGCATTACATACCATTTCACAAGAAACCTCTTTAGTGGCAGCGCAACTGATTCCTATCCTCGATGTGGTGTATTACTCCGACGTAGAATTTAAGTCAGCCTTGATTACTCTTTTAGGCAATAGTGATTTTCAGACATTCCAAGGTGTGTTGTTACAACAAGGGACGCATCTAAATGCGACTTTGATATTAGTGGCAATTTTAAGTTTTGTGGCATTTTTTGCGATGTCCCTTGGCCCAGTAATGTGGGTGTTATTTGCTGAGATATTCCCAACTGAATACCGAGGAGTGGCGATTTCATTTGTGACGGTATTCAATAGCTTGTGTAGCTTCTTAATGCAATTTTTGTTTCCTTGGGAGTTAGCCACATTTGGTGCTGGGTTTACCTTTTTGACTTATGCGATATTCGCGCTTATCGGTTTGATTTTTGTCAGTAAATACCTGCCAGAAACCAAAGGAAAATCCCTTGAACAAATTCAAGCAGATTTTTTAGCCCGGTAATGTCATAAAAAATTCATTTATCAGGCTTGATAAATGTTATGTGATAATATAACATTTCCTTTAATCGTCACTTAAGGAAATGTTGTACATGCCTTCTCGTCTTTTTAAATTACTCGCATCTGGCCTAGTATTAGCGCCAGTTACCGTTTTAGCCAATGATATTTCAGGTGTGATTGTTGATGCACAAAATCAACCCATCTCGAATGCCACTGTAGAAATTGTCAATACGCAACAAAGTGTTACCTCCAATGCTGCTGGTCAGTTTATGTTGACTGATTTGTCCGAAGGGGCACTTGAATTACACATTACTGCGCCTGATTTCGTACATAAAAACTTGGATTTCGATTTAAATGGTGATGTGACCAATGTCAGTGTGCAATTAATGCCGAGTAGCTTAGAAGTCATTGATGTTTACGCTTCTCCCTTTCATGCTTCTGTTATTGAATCCTCCTTACCTGTCACCGTTCTTGCTGGTGATGCGTTACGTTTAGCACAAACTTCGACACTCGGTGAAACTCTCAATAATCAAGTCGGTGTTCATTCTACTTTCTTTGGTGGTGTGGCGAGCAGCCCAATTATTCGTGGTTTAGATGGCCCCCGAGTCATGATCACGCAAAATGGCTTAGATGCGTCAGATGTATCACGAGTAGGCGCTGATCATATTGTTGCTGCTGAGAGTGCGACGGCTCAACAAATCGAAGTGTTGCGCGGGCCTGCTACGTTATTTTATGGTAGCGGTGCGATTGGTGGTGTCGTTAACGTCGTTGATGAGCGTATTCCTCAAAACAACGATACGAAAGCACGCGTATTAGTGTCTAATAGCTCGGTTAACTCTGGCAAAAATGTCTCAGGTGCCGGTCAGCTTGGTTTAGGTAATGTTGTGCTATATGCCGATGGTGTATGGCGTGATGCGGATGCATATAAAGCTCAAAACGTTATCGAAGAAACTCAATATGAAGGTACTGGATTTACATTAGGGGCGAGTTATTTATTAGATAACGGTTTTGTCGGCTTGTCATATGAAAATAGCGACCGCCAGTACGGTATCCCAGGACATGCTCATGATGAAGCCTATGCAGATGACCAAGCTGCAGACGGGGGTTCTGTTTATAGTGATATGCAGCAAGACAGGTTGCAATTCCTCAGTGATCTGTATTTCGATGACCAATTTTTTAGTAAAATATCGACCAAATTAGCTTATACCGATTACACCCATGCTGAAATCGAAGACGGCATGGTCGGTACGCGTTTTAATAACAAAACCTCCGAAGCAAAAATAACGCTACTGCATCAACCTACATCCGGTTGGAAAGGCGGTATTAGTTTACATAGCAAAAATTCTGATTTTGATGCGATTGGTACAGAAGCGTTTACGCCTGCGTCATCTACTAAGATGCTCGGTTTAGCGTTGATGGAAGAAAAACATGTTGGTGATGTGTTAATTCAATTTGGTGCTCGCGTTGAACGCGTCACTGTTACGTCTGATCATATTGAATTCGATCCTGAGATCTTTGTCGAAGGGCATCATGACGAAATTGTGGGTGAAGAGATTGCAGGTGCAGAAGACGACCATACAGATCATTTACAAGAATTTGATTTTGACCAGACGTTTACCCCTACCAGTATTTCTGTCGGTGCAGTATGGGAATTTACCGAAGGCTATAATCTTGGGGTCTCTGTAGCACGAGCTCAGCGCGCGCCAAGTTCAGCGGAGTTGTTGGCAAATGGCTTACACATAGGCACTGGAAACTATGAAATTGGTGCTGTGTATGCATTACATGAGCATGATGGTGAAACTGAACTAGAATTGCGTGAAACGGACGCACAGTTAGAAACATCTAATAATATAGACGTTACTTTCCGTAAATTCTCTGGCGATTTAGGCGTGGTATTAAATGTGTTTTACAATCGCGTCGACAATTATTACTTTGAAAATGATTTAGGTATTAGCATCGAAGCCGGTCATGACGATCATGCTAATGAACCCATTGCAGATGAAGCGCATGCGGATGAAGAAATGGCTCCTGTGTTCTTATACACTCCTCAAGATGTTGAGTTATATGGGATTGAAGCACAAATTAATTATGCGTTGAATAGTCAGTGGCAGCTAGCTGCACAAGGTGATTGGATCCGTGGTCGTTTGCAAGATGGAGGAAATCTAGCGCGAATTCCACCTAAGCGAGTGAGTTCTACGATTACTTATTCTGGTAGTAACTGGGATGCAAGTGTCGCTGTCAAACGTGTATTTAACCAAAATCAAATCAGTTCTTTTGAGACTCAAACTCCGGGTTACACCATGCTAGATCTAAACAGTAATCTGTATTTGTCACAAGGGAAATGGGATTGGGTTGCGTATCTGAAAATTGAAAATATGACTGATGAACTTGCTTATGTTCACCAGTCATTTCTAAGGGATGTGACCCCTTTACCTGGACGTAATGTGGTATTAGGACTAAGAGGAGAGTTTTAACTCTCCTTAGCTTCGCTATATTGCATTTTGACAGGTTGTTGTATAAGCATTTAACCAGCTGATATGAAACGGATTAAGCTTTACAGCAATACTGTCTTGAGCTGCACTAACCGGTAGCATGATAGTGATACTATGACTATCATGCCCAGCCTGATTATTCTGTACATATTGTTGACGATCACGCATGACTTGATTCAATATGCTGTGCCCAGATGGTAAGTTAAACCTTGACAATCTATCAGGCTTTAATAGATGATCTTGTGATGACATCATATCATTAGCACCTTGATGGGCGATGCGGCGAAAGCTCTCATCATTAATCGCATATTCTAATTGAATGATACCAAAATTTGGCTCCATAAAATTAGCTTGATACTGAAGATTTTGTCCTGCATTAATGAGGAGCCCCATCGGGAATGTTTTGCTACTATCTACAGTACAATCAAAAGTCACATGTATATCCATACCATTTACGCGAGTGCCATAGTACGAGCCTGTTTTGTTGGTGATGTTGTTGAGCACGGTTCCTGTGTTATCAAACAATTGTTGAAAAGTTGGAATTTGTCCAGCCGAAAACGGTGAAGTATTTGCCATAGTGTCAACACTAAGTAAAAGTAGTGTCAGCGCACATAGATGTTTCATATATCACTCTTGCACTTGAATAAGATATTGCTATGTTAGCAAGTGCAATTTTGAGTAGATATAGGAAATATTCTTAGATCAGGCTGGAATGCCAGTCGATTTGACATCTTTTCGGTGTGAAACCGCTGTGTAGAATGATTGGATCGCCTCTAAATGAGAAAAATCATGCAGCTTGCGCACTTTTACCCAATCCAAAGACGTATATAAACTGATACTTAGATAGTTCCAATCCGTCGCAGAAATTTGTTTATCTGCCACAATATTTTCTAAGTATTTAAACGAACGCTCAATGCGCTCATGTTGCAAGTTAAAATACATTTTATCATCAGTGGTATCAAATCCCGATTTATCCAACAAAAATAATTGAATATAAGAATCAGTAATGCCATCAATGATTTTAAGCAGATTGAGCTGTGGTATGGATAAATACGGACGCGATAATTTTTCATGTAAGTATTGAGCAATGACTGTTGAATCACATAATACCAATCCATTATCTTCAAACATTGGAATTTTCATCGTCGGATTGAGTTTGCGTAATATAGCTCGACCCTCAGCTGATGAGGTTGGTGCATCAATCATGTCATATTTGACGTCCATTAATATTAAGCGTAAACGGCGCACATAAGGCGAGGTAAACGAACCGTATAATTTCATACTTATTATCCTTGTTGTAAACGTAAACCACGACGCGTGGCGATGATCAGCAGCGATAATAATGCAAAAAAGCTCATGCTACCACCAGAACTTCCACCAGTTGATGGCGGAGTAGGTGTCGGGGTTGGCGCTGCATTAACTGTCACTGTCAGGGTGCCAGTTGCAGTGTTTGATCCATCGCTAAGCGTATAGGTAATCACCTCGTTACCAGTGAAATTAGCCGCACTAACATAACGTATGTTGTTTCCTACCACGCTAACGGCACCTGAACCATTGGTGACCGCCGAAGAGAGCGTCAATGTATCTCCTTCAGTGTCGGTATCATTGGCTAATACCAACACGTTAATGGTTGTGCCTGTTGTGGTTGTTGCAGTGTCTGCAACCGCGATTGGTGGCGAATTTACCGCTGGTGCAGAAACGCTAATAGTAATGGTTTCTGAAACCGAATCAACCCCATCGGTGACGTCATAAGTCAGCACTTCTGAGCCTACAAAATCAGCGGCGCTGATGTATTGAATTTGGTTATTGATTACAGTAACAGTACCTGAACCCGAAGTACGCACATCTGTTATTGTTAATGTATCACCATTCCCATCGGTATCATTTGAGAGTACGTCTACGGTGACCGTTTGCATCGTTTCAGTGCTTGCGGTATCTGCGGTAGTCAGAGGAGGTATATTTGGTACCGGCTCCTCTACTGTGATATTCGACGAAAACACACCTTCTGAAGGACTATAAAAGATATTGTTACTGCACACTACGCGAATATTTTGGAAACGTTGCTCACCATCGGTGCCGGGTAAATTAACCAATGCACTGCCATTATTAGGGACGTTCGCTGCAAGCTTTAGTGGATAAGTTCCACCGGTGTTATTCGATAGTTCAATATCAACCGTCGTGCAATTAATCGGAGCTTGATCAGTGCCTGCAACAGTCCATGCTACGGTAATCGGATTTGATGTATACACATCATTACGAGCTGGAGACGTCACTTCAAATGCAGTGCCAGTATCAATGACGGTTAGCTGCATTTGATCAGATGCACTACCGCCTTGATTATCGCGAACGGTAAACTGAAAATTTAAGTCTCGGTTGGTCGTTGGCAATGTTTCTCCATTGCTAGTTAAACGTTGCAGGGCACTGATTTTTTTCGGAAAATAACGTTGTGGTCCATTACTTGGACTCAATGAACGAAACAACGGGCCATCGCCATTATCGGTTTCATCATCTAATTTACTGCTTGTTGCAGTGCCTAAATCATACTGCTCCCAAGAATAGGTTAATGTGTCGGTAGTGTTTGCATCTGTTGCTTCACCCGTCAGGATAAAGGGGGTATTGGCAGGGATAATATAATCACTCCCTGCATTCGCTTGAGGATGGGTGTTCTGAGACGCAATTCTGATCCCGCAATTGGGGGTGTTTTGGCGCGCAAATTCAATTTCGGCTGCCATTTCATTTAAAGAATGAACATGGTAATAATCATCTACTTGCCCAGTGATATTTTGTTCTCCACAAATCCCGGCGTACGACATGATAGTTGTACCTGCACCGACTTCATATGCAGCCTCGCTTTCTCGGTTACCACCACTACAACTACCGGTAGTGGCGTTAAATGTGTGGTTAGCACCAAATTGATGGCCAAGTTCATGAGCAACAAAGTCCACCCAAAAGGCATCGTTGGTCGGCGAGCCGCTCCCCGTAATACCATCAGCTTTGTACCCATCCCAACATAATGCACCTAATACTGCAAGACCACCGCCATTGGTATTGACGATATGGCCAATATCATAATTAGCAGTACCTATACGGTTATCTGTCACCGTTTGATTCAGGTCGCCATCTTGTGAATCATTGTTAAAAGGGTCGGTGGTGGCATTGGTAAAAATCAACTGATCGTTATCATCGACTAATTGCAATGTAACGCCAAGTTCGACTTCGAAAATGTCATTCAAGCGATTGACCATAATCACGATTTCAGTCATTGCATCTGCAACGGTCCCGCCATGATATTGGGTATACTCTCCGGTCGCAGTCATCGCAAGACGGTAGGTAATACTATCTTGGGTCGTGTTCGGTTGTCCGGTTTTTTGCGCTCGAACAGACGGTTCAAACAAGCGGTTAACATCCATTACTTTTGGCGCATATTTAGTAAAACGTTGTTGGGCTAGTTGTCGTGCTTCTGGGGTAACTTTGTAGCTACGGTATTCATTGTCGGTGTCCATGATGGGATCAATAAAGATACGTTCAAGATCACCATCTAATGGTGCATCAAACATGGCACTCATGCCTTTGGACGAAAAGTTAAAGCGACCGGTAAGACTAGGTTCATTGATGTTAATACCGGTAAAGGCGCGTATATTTGGAAACTTAGCTGCTAATTTAGCAGGCATGACCTCTGCATCGCTCAAACGAAAAGTATGCATAACCCCATCAGGACCCGGAACTCGAACCTGTGCATATTGGGCTTGGGTTAGATCTTGTGCCAAACGTGACTCATCTAATGTGAAATGCTGACTACTCATTGTGTTTGTTGCTTTGTTAGCTGTATGGATATGCCATAAGGTATCTTGTTCAGTGTGCGCCTGTGCAGTCAACACGGTCGTGCTAAGTAAGAACAGGGGCAAGAGTGCTTTCACAGTGAGTTGATTCATTATTTACTCTTCTTTTTATCGTTTATGTAATAGCTTAAATATTAGTTTAATGTCATATGCAGTGCTTGCTTATAGGCGGATATCGCCGGTACACAGGCTGTCAAAAATGTTGCGCTAATTGCGCCCAACGCAATCCATAGCGTATGTATTGTAAAAATATTACCATCAATAAATATGCCAAAAGTTTCTGCGACCCAAGTATTCGTTACCTGCAAACTGACAAATAATAGTGTCAAACTGAGGAGTGTTGCGACGAGTGTGATCACCAAGGCTTCGGCTTGAATCAACCAAAAAATAACACTTGGTGGTGCACCAACACTGCGCAGTACGGCTAATTCTTGTGTACGTTCGCGCATGGAGGCTAGTAACATAGTCGCTAAACCGATGCAGGTGGATAACACGATGAGCCAAGCGATCCCTAGTAATAGCGTTTCAACAAAACCGACGAGTTGCCATAATTCATTCAGTACCACACCAGGAATAATCGACATTAATGGTTCAGCCTGATATTGATTGACCGCACGTTGCATCAATAAGGTCCCAATTTTAGACTGTAGCCCGATATAAATCGCTGAAATATTATTGGATTCTGGGCTACCCGCAATACGCTTATCTTTATCATGAGCGAGCGTCAAGCCCGTTAATGTGACATGTACAGTTTGATCTATTGGTGTGCCGGTAGGCGCTAATATGCCTGCAACGGTAAAGCTTATATCGTCATGTTCATGAAAGCTGACATGTCCGACACCGTGATGTAAATGAAGGGTATCACCAATAGCATAGTTATGATGTGTGGCAACTTCAGCCCCAATTACTGCATCGGTATCAAGCGTAAACGGCTGACCGGCTCTGAATGTCAGGGGTTGTTTTTGTCCATATTGAAAATAAGTAAATAAATCAGCTGTCGTTCCCACAACAGGAAAACCATGATGAGAATCGCCTAGTGCGATAGGCACGGCCCATTTGACTTGTTTGTTTGCGGCTAATACGTTGAAACTAGTCATGCTAATGGTATTAGCGGGTACGCCGATTTTAAATACAGAGTAGAGTAATAAATTAATTGGGCCTGTGCGAGGTCCCACAATTAAATCTGTACCAGATATGGTTCGTGTAAAACTCGCCTTGGCAGCATGACGAGTGTGTTCTACTGCAAATAACAAGAATAAACTGATCGTAATTGCAAATAATGTTAGAACGACTGATTTGCGTCGATAATGTAGGCTTTTGAGTGCTAATGTAAGGCGCATATTAGCGTGCCTCGCTATGTGTAACACGATTGATTTCGTTAAGTGCAATAGTGCGCGTAAAATAACTCGCGAGGCGTAAGTCGTGGCTGACAAATAATAACGTGGTGTGGTATTTATCGCACATTGCTAATAATGTTTGCATAAAACTACCTGTCGCCGATTCATCTAATGCTGATGTAGGTTCATCTACAATCAATATACTCGGCTTATGGATTAATGCTCGGGCGATTGCAACGCGTTGTTGTTGGCCGATACTCAGAGTATTAGCGGGTTGATCGATTATATGTGCGGGTAATTGTAATTGTGTAATAAGTGCAGGAATAGTGGCTAGTAATCTCGTTTTATTGCAGGGATGAAACTCCGTACTCAATGCAATATTTTCCCGTACACTTAAATAGCCAATTAAATTAAATTGTTGAAATACAATTCCCATGTTGTGCGCTCGAAACCGATCTAATTGACGTGCAGTAAGCTGTGCATAAGATTGGTCTAGTACGGTAATCTGGTCGTCTTTTTGCGGTAGCGTCAATGTGGCACTGATTAAATTCAGTAACGTGCTTTTACCACACCCTGATGGTCCAGCAATAAATACGCGCTCACCTAGCTCGATCACCAGTTCATCAATGTCTAAAATTGGGGTTGAAGCATAACTAAATGTTAAATTTTTAAGTGCAATCGCGATCAATAGGATGACTCCATTCGCATTTTTATTATTCTTATATCGAATACGTTAACTGATTTTAGTCGAATAATAAAGATTATGCACAGATATCGGCGAATGTTGCTTGGGTTAATTGTTGTAAAGATTGTGGTGCAAGGGCAATTTCTAACCCTCGTTTACCCGCACTAACATGTATGGTTACTAAGGTTTGTGCTTGGTTGTCAATAATTGTGGTCAGGCGAGATTTTTGACCTAAAGGGCTAACGCCACCCATGACATAGCCGGTTTTTTTAGCGACTAATGCCGGGTCGGCCATGCTAGCTTTTTTTGCTTTTGCTGCCTTGGCGACTTGTTTTAACGAGAGTTTTTCGACAACCGGTATAATCGCCACGACGAGCTGACCATCACAATCGGTCACTAATGTTTTGTACACCGATTGTGGGTCAATATTTAACTTTTGGGCTGCTTCTAAGCCATATGACGCCGCTTGCGGATCATGCTCGTAACTGAGTGTGCTAAATTCAACGTTAGCGCGTTTAGCGGCATTGATCGCAGGCGTCATTACCGCTACCACTCACCAGTATTTGACATACTTGCCCATGGCTCTTGTGGCTCAAGGTTGTCACCTTCTTGAAGAAGCTCAATTGAGATCCCGTCAGGAGAGCGTACAAATGCCATATGACCATCACGAGGGGGACGACTGATCAGTACACCACCATCTTGTAAGCGTTGGCAGGTATCATAGATGTTTTCCACTCGGTATGCTAAATGGCCAAAATTACGACCGCCAGTGTATTCTTCTGGATCCCAGTTATAAGTCAGTTCAACTAACGGAGCTTGATCGACTTTGGCTCGTTCAACATCATCGGGGGCTGCCAAAAATATCAATGAGAAACGACCCTTTTCACTGTCATAACGGCGTACATTCACCAATCCTAATAAATCACAATAAAAGTGTAAAGACGCATCTAGATCCTTGACTCGTACCATTGTATGTAAATATCGCATCTCATTATCCTATTATTTGTTTAGTCTAATTATTCTAACGTGTATTTAGGGCGATAGTCACCTTTTTGTCGCGCTTGGTTAAATGCGTCAACCGAAGGATTGCCAGTGAGTTGTTCTTTGACTTTTTGTTGTTGGTACTTATGCTTTTCTAACATTATTTTGGTCATGGCTTCAAATTCTGCGGATTCGGGTTGCATATTATTACGGGCTTTACCGTTGATTTTTTCCCATGTTCTAAATCCTCCAATCCCTAACACACCCAGAATAATAGGCATAAACAGCTCAGTGTTCATTGATGGTAGCTGATAAAATTGTGCCACGGTTTGAATTTGTTCACTTGTCGCTTCTTGAAATGCGGCTTCGCCTAATATTTCACTCATATCTAGGCTTAGCATAATAAGCCAAGTGCCTAATGGTCTCAGTAGAGCTTCATACGCTAAGCCTAATGCGCCAATCCAAATGATTGCAGGACGAGCGCCGGCAACAAAAATACTAGGATGATTGGCTTGTGCCATATTGATCTGTAATTGCATGTGCTGTTCTTTGAGTTCAGCGGTGAGGATTTGTAGTGCTATACGTTGTTTTTCTATATCGATTTGTCCCATTTCTTCATCACTGGTGACTAGCTCATCGATGCCATTGGAGAGTTTTTCGATTAAATCTCCGATGACTGGAACAGACTGTAATATTCCCATGCTTAACTCCTTGTCTTTTTTGTAATGTAATGGGTGCGTGATTGATTATGCTAAATAATATGTTTGGGCTCGGCGTAGCCAGCCATTTAAAAAAATCTGTTGATTCGGCTGCCGTGCGACAATACGATGATAATATGCGATTCGTTCATCACACAGTGCATTAATTAAGTAGTCGCCCATTTGTTGATATACCTGATCACAAGCGCGGGCGGTAATAGGACCTAATTGCCCGTCTTGACTGATATTAACCAGACCACTAAGGTTGAGTACGTGTTGCAATAATTTAATAGCTTGCTTGGGACCATGATTGACAGCCATATCAAAGATAACGGGTTGTATGGCGCTGGAGAGTAAATAGATTTTGGGTTGTTGATAATACATAACCCAGTACATTTGCATGGCCTGAGCTTGAGTTAACGATGTGATAGTGGCTTTTGCTAAATCAGGGGAATCTTCAGCTGTTAAGCTTTTAGTGGTGACGCTTAGACTGTCTTGATATGCGTTTAACGTATGTTGGGTAATACCGTATTTAGTCGCCCCGCCAAGGTCTTGAGGATGATCACTAAAGACACCTTCATGGGTTAAGGTGCGCGAAAAAATACGCTCAAACAGCGGCTGCTGGGTGGTTAGACTCACGGATCTACCTGTCAATTAGTTATTATAATATTTAGTATAGATGATTAACCAAGACTCACAGCGCTCTCTGCGTATTAATTTTTTATGTCATTGTTATAACGCTATTCGCCAGCCGCTTCATTAATTGAGACGATGTCAGCACTTTCGGATGCTAGGACTTCATCAGCATCCAAACCGCGGAATAATCTAGCCACACCCTCTTTGTTTTTGGCGAGCACAATCGATAATTCTTCGCAGATACTTTCATCTAGTTCGATTCCTTTCGCTGCTATATATACTGCTAAGTTATCAGCGATACTTAACATTTTATCATATTTGTCAGCTTCTTTTTTGTCGGTAGTCACAAGTTTATCTACCCCTTTATGTTGCACTACATATTGTGTAATTACGGCCACGATTGCGCTCCAGTGTTGCTACTATTTAGTAAGTATACTTAATACTGTATAAATTAACAGTTAATATTTACTTTTTCAAGAATGATCTATACTGTATATATGTCCAGTTAGTTGCTGGGTAGTGATAGACATTAATGAGTGAGGTACAGGTCATGTTACAAGTGATACCGCTCGCGGCACAAGCAGGCATTGCCGGCTTTGAATCCCCTGCAGCGGAATATAAACAACTTGGGTTGGACTTAGATGAGCTGCTCATTGATCACCCTACGGCCACGTTTATTGGGTTGGCGAAAGGTGATTCGATGACAGGATACGGCATCTTTGATGGTGATTTATTAATTGTTGATCGCGCAGCACATCGTGCGTCATTCGATATTGTTGTGGCGAACTTAAATGGGGTTTTTGTCTGTAAATTATTCGACCGTAAAGCGTTAGTTTTACTCTCGGGCGCGGATGAGCATGTACCTTATGTGCTGAGTGCTGGCGATGTGTTTGATGAAGAAGGGATTGTTATACGATCGATCCGGATGCACCGTAGTTCTAAAATGGTCAGTAAATGTTTGCCTTAGTGGATGCTAATAGTTTTTATGCGTCAGCAGAAAAAGTCTTTGATCCGAGTATTCGACGTAAGCCAGTGGTGGTCTTAACGAATAATGATGGTTGCATTTGTGCTATGTGTGAGCGTGCAAAACAAACAGGCGTAAAGAAGTTCGGGCCATATCATGAGGTGAAAGACCAACTCGCAAAATTTGGCTGTGTGATACGTTCTTCTAATTATGAATTGTATGATGATCTGTCGACGAAAATGATGGATGTCGTGGCACGCTTTGCCCCAGAACAACATGTTTATTCGATTGATGAGTGTTTTTTGCAGTTTAGTGGATTTGTACCTGAAAGCGGTTGGGAAGTCTATGGACAAGATATTCGCCGAGCAGTGTGGCGTGAAGTGCGCTTGCCGGTAGGAGTCGGGATTGCGAGTACGCCAACATTAGCGAAAGCCGCGAGTCATGCAGGTAAGCGCCTACCAGGGTTTCATCGTGGTATTGCGGTGATTGATTCTCCTGTCGTACGTGAACAAATATTACAACAAATGCAGACCCAAGACGTGTGGGGAGTGGGTAAAAAAATCGCACAGCGTTTGGCATTTATGGGCATTAACAATGCGTGGCAATTAGCATGTGCTTCGCCAAAAGCGATGCGAAAGCAGTTCTCAGTTGAGGTTGAGCGTACAGTACGTGAACTCAATGGTGAAACTTGTTTAGCGTGGACGGAAACGCGAGCCGCGAAACAACAAATATTTTCGACTCGTGCGTTCGGTGAAAAAGTAACAGACTATACCAGCTTGAGACAATCATTATGTCTACATGCTGAGCATGTTGGTGCGAAAGCCAGGCGGCAAAAGAGCGCGGTCAAAGCAATACAGTTTTTTGCGCGCGCCAATCCTTTTCAACCTGATCAGTATTATCATAAATCGTGTATTCATCGTTTTGCCGTGCCAACATCTGATACTACACAGTTAGTATTGGCTGCTACTGAGGCTGCGCAGCAAATATTCAAACTTGGCGTTGTGTTTCACAAATCAGGTGCCGGGGCGATAGAGTTAGTACAAAATGAGTTCATCCAAACCGATCTTTTTGATAGTAATCCAGAACGACCAGAATTAATGGCGTGTATGGATCATATTAATCGTAAATATGGAGCGCATACACTAGGCGTTGCTGGTAAAGGAATACAACCCAAATGGCGCATGCGACGCGCATATTTATCTCCGCAGTATACGACTCAGTGGAAGGATATCCCGAAAATAGAATGCAAATAGTTATTAAATCTACAGCAAGTATCGATGATAGCATGTATATTACTTGCAATCGTATGTG
>Ga0257120_1000699_pt1 | contig 24192 bp, 27 predicted proteins | sample SI106_10metaG_FD_190153 | JGI IMG/M metagenome (GOLD analysis project Ga0257120, IMG submission 190153) | Marine microbial communities from Saanich Inlet, British Columbia, Canada - SI106_10 | ecosystem: Environmental > Aquatic > Marine > Inlet | place: Canada: British Columbia | collected... | reverse complement strand
TTTCAGTCCAGTTGCTGGTAGGCTTTTTCCATTTTCTTGAGCTTCTTTTTACCCACGCCGCCAAGCAGCTCTATGGCATGGCGCAAGCGCGCTCTGGACATATCTGCACCGAGCAAATTCATTGAGTCCATCACCGAAATTGAAGCACTGCTGCCGGCTATGGCGATAAATAATGGGGCTAGGAATGGCTTGAGTTTGATCTCCATGCCATCGGCAACTGCTTTGAGCGCAGCAAAAACATTATCTCTGTTCCACTGCTGCACGGATTCCAGTCGCCACAGAGCATATTGCAGCACCTCAAGAAGCTGATCTTCTTCCATGCCCGCGGACTTTAGGTCCTCGGCAGTAATGGGCAACATACCGGACACCAGATAGTTACCCAGAGGAGCCAGATCGGAAAAGGTCTCCATGCGCTGGCGGGCAAATGGCAGAAAGGCCATCAATGTATCGCGGTTTAGGGCCCATTCCTGCAGTCGGTCGGCCAGCTGCTCATCGCTCAGCTCGTCACGAATCCACATGCCATTGAGCCAACTGAGTTTTTCCACATCAAATACTGGGCCGCCCAAGGACACACGCTGAATATCAAAGGCCTCCAGCATTTCACTGAAATTAAACTTCTCCCGCTCATCAGGCATAGACCAGCCCATACGGCCCAGATAGTTGAGCAGCGCCTCGGGCAGATAGCCCATACGCTGGTAGTACAGAATACTGGTGGGATTTTTGCGCTTGGACAACTTGCTCTTGTCCACATTGCGCAACAGTGGCAGGTGGCAGAATACTGGCGCCTCCCAACCAAAATACTGGTACAGCAAAATATGCTTGGGGGCTGAATTAATCCACTCTTCACCACGAATCACATGGCTAATTTCCATCAGGTGGTCATCCACCACATTGGCCAGATGGTAGGTGGGCATGCCGTCTGCTTTAAGTAGTATCTGCAGGTCAATCTGGGCCCAGTCGATACTGATCTCTCCGCGCAGCATATCGTTAAAGCTGCACTGGCCTTCTCTGGGCACTCGCATGCGCACCACATGGGACTCGCCCTTGGCTGCGCGCTCAGCGACCTCTGATTTATCCAGGTGCATGCAGTGGCCGTCGTATCCCAGCTGCTGTTTGTTTTCCATCTGGGTGACGCGCAATTTATCCAGTCGCTCGGCAGTACAGAAACAACGAAATGCATGGTCGCTATCTAAAAGTTTGTCGGCGTGCTTGCGGTAAATCTCTGATCGCTCGCTCTGGCGGTATGGACCTTTGTCGCCGCCATTGTCCGGGCCTTCATCCCAATCTAAGCCCAGCCAATGCAGCGCATCCAGAATCGCCTGCTCTGATTCCGGCGTGGATCTAGCCTGATCAGTATCCTCTATGCGCAGTAAAAACTGACCACCCTGACTCTTAGCAAAGGCCATATTGAACAGGGCCACATAGGCAGTGCCAACATGGGGATCGCCAGTGGGCGATGGGGCTATACGGGTACGAACGGTCATTGAGTAATCCTAAATAATTCAGGGCGCCATTATACGGTTCCAATTGCGGCCCCGCGAGAACAACTTATTAGCCATTGAGACTAATTAACTGTGACACAGCCGACAGACTGAGCCTAAAGCCCTATACCAACTGCATTAGTTTAATTATTTTGTATTTAAATCAACAGGTTGAAGACAATAATTAAAATTACTAGCAGGCTGAACCCAATGCTTAAATCAACACAGATAATAATAGGTAGGCACCACAAACCCACTTCATTCGCAGCTGCAGTTATCAGCCTATTACTAGTGGCTCCCCTAGCTCCGGCAAATCCTTTAACTCTCTCCGAACCTCTGCTACAGCAGGTCTACCAGCAATATGGCGAGCAGGCTCAAACAAGATTGCGACAATGGCAACAGACCATCAATCACGCCATAGGTAAACCCGAAATTGAGCAGCTGAAGCTGGCCAATAACTTTATTAATCAGGCTCAATTTATCCACAGCCCCTATTATCAGGATGGCTTCGACCTCAGGTTGTCACCTGTGGCATTTTTAATACAGGGTGCCGGGGACTCTGAGGAGTTTTCTATCGCCAAATATTTTACTCTTCGGGAAATGGGCATTGATAACAGCAAACTGCGACTTACCTACACTGAGATAGAATCCAGCAGAGCCTCTCATATGGTGCTGGCTTATTACAGCGCTGTCGACGCCGAACCTCTGGTACTAGATTATCTGGACAAAGCGGTCAGACCCCTGTCTCAACGTCAGGACATTCGGCTGATCTACAGCTTCGATGCTGAGCCTATCTGGCTGAGCCAATCCAATGCCAGAACAGAGTTAAATTTTCGACTCGCTCGCTCGCTGCGGGGACCCTACAAACCTGTGCCATTCCAATTTCGACCAGTTGCCACCATGGATTCCACCCATTACTAGGCACTGAAATAACTATTTTGGTATGGCTGCCATAGCTAAATACCATGGGATATTCACTCTACAGCCCACAATCCACCTTGGCTATGCTCTCACCGCATGTTTTAATATAAAAACATGCAATATGGATATGCCCTTCTCACCCAGGTAGCTGTTGTTACCCATAAGACCCGCTATCCAGTTGACCAATCCCAGCCAATTAAAGGAGAACTAGATGTCTAATCAGGAAAGAATATTTGTGGTCGTCAACCCAACATTAAATGAGCATGTGGCCCTGCAGCGTGCAATTATCACCGCTAAATTACTCAACCCCAGACCATTGATTTGCGTGTTTGTGGCCATAGATCCGGATACTGTGGATACAGACGCCAGCAATGACAAGATATATCGCAATACTGACTGGTTTGAAGAGCAGATTCACGGCCCTCTCAGAGCTGCAGGTCTAGACTACAAGATCGAAGTGTCATGGTCCCACAACTGGCAAAAATCCATTATGAAATCTGCCGAGCAATTTGGTGCTACACGCATACTTATTCGCGCTGGCGAACCTGTGGCCAGCCGCAGATTTAGTTTTGCCGAGTCAAAATGGGAGCTACTCAAGCGTGCCAACTGCCCTGTTCTGGTGGTTCGTGACGGTGCTGCAGAACAGCGCAAAGTTGTGCTGGCAGCGGTAAATTTCCAGGCTTCCAGAAAGCACCAGGAGATTCTCAATGAAAATATTATCAGCCGTGGCAGAGCTCTGGCTGAGAGCTACAGTGCCGACTTCCATGTAGCCAACGCCTATATAGATTCAATGCTGTATCCGGATCGCGGGCGCCTGCTACGCGAGACGGATCTGGACCCAGATAAAATCCATGTGGTCAAAGGATACACCGATGAGGCCATCGCCAAAGTGGCTAAAGATATCAGTGCTGACGTGGTTATTATCGGTACATTGGGCCAGACAGGCCAGGCAAAAACCAGACGCGGCAATACGGCGGAACGAGTTATCTCCGCACTGGATGTAGATGTGGTAGTGGTCAACTCTGAATATGAGAGCTAGATAAAACCCCAGCAGCTAGGTTTTGTCGATATCTGGCAGTTTAAACCTAGCTTGCAGGCGGTCAATTTCAGCCTCTGCCCAGGGCTCGAGACTATCCATAATCTCCCACTCCTGATTTAAATCATGGTGATCACTGCCAGAGGCTGGAGCTGAGGCAGAACTAAAACCAGAACTAAAACCAGAGCTTCGCCGCTCAAGAAACTCCTGCTTTTGGAATTGACGGCGAGGCCATTTAACCCTGAGCCAGCGAACTAGTTTAATGACCCTGCCTCCAGCTAACACCCAGAGCGCTAAATTCTGACACCGCATGCTTAATACTGCCCATAGCCTCATCTATATGGCTGTCAACAACAGTGGCTGGCAGACCTAGATGTTCTGCAATACGGCTGCGGCTCAGCCCCCGGTAACGGTGCAGCAAGAAGATATAGCGAGTTCTATCCGACAGCTCGATCAACCCATTCTTTATGGCTTCAGTCTGCAATTCATTGACCAGGGTTCTATAGGCCACTGCCTCACCAGCGTCTGAGTCCAGCTGAGTCTCTGAAACATTGCCCAGGGATCGCCGGCCACCAGCAGACTGGCGCCTGCCCAGCGCGCTCACCGCAAGCCGCACGGCCATATTAAACAGATAGCAGCGCTGGTGGTGAATATCTCGATAATGATTGAGTCTGAAGAGTTTGGTATAGGTGTCCTGGGCAATCTCATCAGCCTGCTCGGCATTGCCAGTTTTGCACAGTAGAAACTGTCGCAATTGCTCTGCAGCATCCTGATAAAGCTCATTGACCTCAGGCGCATTACTTTCGGCGCTTATTTGCACAATTATTGTTCTCAGCGTAAATCTTACTGGTTACGACGCCCTGTCACTGAAAAATCCCTCTCTGACCGCACTCCCGCAGCCAGTTCCCTGATCAGAAATCATTTCCAATCCGGCACGCAGTCCTTGGTTTAAAGAATAATCCTGCATTGCCTGGGATATATGACTCTGCAGAGGCGATTTTCCCTACCTGAGAAGCAAAAATAATTTAATGGAGTACCGCTGAGACAGGATAGACAGTCCTCAGCTTTTTAAGAAAGATAAGTAAGCACTATCAGAAAACATTTGGGGAAAATGGTGGGCCGTCCGCGACTCGAACGCGGGACCAATTGGTTAAAAGCCAACTGCTCTACCAACTGAGCTAACGGCCCTCAGAGGAAGGTGCGTACTATACTGGCCAGAAGACAAAATTCAAGCACTTTTTTTGTATCTGGTGGGGTCTTTTAATCCCGCCTCCAAAAAGCCCTGTGCCCGCAGTCTGCAGCTATCGCATTTACCGCAGGCTAAGCCATCCAGACTGGCCTGGTAGCAGGAAACTGTCTGACTGTAATCCACACCCAGAGCCACGCCGGCCTGCACAATTTCAGCCTTGGTCAGCGCAATTAAGGGTGCGTGAATATTCAGGCGCTGGCCCTCTACACCGGCTTTGGTCGCCAGATTGGCCATGGCCTCAAATGCACTGATATATTCCGGACGACAGTCCGGGTAGCCAGAGTAATCCACTGCATTCACACCGAGGAAAATATCATTGGCGCCCAGCACCTCGGCCCAGCCCAGTGCAATAGACAGAAACACCGTATTGCGCGCCGGCACATAGGTCACAGGAATACCAGTTGTCTCATACTCAGGCACATCTATAGCTGTGTCTGTCAGTGCAGAGCCGCCTATGGTACCCAGATCCAACACCACCACTTTGTGCTCGGCAACGGCCACAGATTCGGAGACTCGCTGGGCGGCCTCCAGCTCTGAGCGATGGCGCTGGCCATAGTCAAAGCTCAGGGTATAACACTCATAACCCTGATTCAGAGCCATAGAGAGTACAGTGGTTGAGTCCAGCCCACCGGAGACTAGAATAACGGCTTTTTTTGGCATGTTTCTAACCTGTGACTTTTGGCCTAGTAGATTTTCGATCTAATGGCCGGGCTGATCGCCCCAGATATATTTATGGGTTTGAAGCTGCATTCTAACATTGCGCTTATCCTGCAGTATCCATTCTGCCAACTGTTTGGGCGCCAACTGACCCTGGCTGGGTGAGAAAAGTATCTCCGCAGCGCGATCTGCCAGTCCTAGCTCGTCCATTTTCAGACAGCTCCAGTTGTAATCCTGTCGATCGCAGATCACAAATTTAACTTCGTCATGGGGTGCCAGCAGCGGAATATTGTCGTACAGATTGCGGTTGACCTCGCCCGAGCCCGGCGTTTTTAAATCGACAATTTTAAATACCCTCTTATCCACATCAGCTATAGGCATGGCCCCGCTGGTTTCAAGAGATACCCTGTAGCCGGCATCGCACAGCTCCTTGAGCAATTCAATGCACTGGGGCTGAGCCAGAGGCTCTCCTCCTGTCACAGTGACATAGCGAGCCCCATAGTCATCTACAGTGGCCATAATTTCACTGAGTGCCATTTTCTGGCCACCCTCAAAGGCATAGGCAGTGTCACAGTAACCGCAGCGCAGCGGGCAGCCAGTCAGGCGCACAAAGGTCGTGGGCAGGCCTGTGGTACTGGTCTCACCCTGCAAGGAGTGAAAGATTTCGGTAATACGCAATTCTGACATAAAGTATTCGGGCTTTAGCTAACCAGCAATTTGGTTGGCGATTAAAAATTATTATCTAGGTAGGCGCGAGCCTTTCGGGACACTCCACCGGTGCTGGTAGCCGCTATCTCGAGCAGCTCTTTTGCGCGGGAATCCTCTCCCAGCTGGTGATATATCTTGCCCAGCTTAAATCGCGCATCCATGGCCTTGGCATGCAATGGGTGCCCCTCAACCACGGCAGTAAATGACTGACGAGAAAGCTCTGCCTGATCCTGCAACAGATAGATCTCGCCCAGCCAGTAATAGGCATTGGGTACATAGGGGCTGCTTGGATAATCCACAATATGCTGTTTAAACGCCAGGGCAGCGCCATTGATATCCCGCTGTTTAAGCAGCAAGCCAGAGGCCTTGTCATAGTCAGCCTTCATAGCTGAGCTATCGGCAGGATTTACCATCCCATCCGCGGACCCGTCGGACGGGGGCATAACTGGCTCCCCACCAAAACTTCGGGCAGCGGGCGCTGCCGGCACCCCAGAGGCAGAGGTCGCTCCACTGACGGCAGAGCCCGATACCTGGGCACTCAGTCGCCGATCAATATCCAAATAGTCATCCATTTGCCGCTGCTTAAGCTGCTGCAGCTCGTAGTTTAGTTCCTCAACCATACCGCGCAGCATCTGCACCTCTTCCTGCAGTACCTGCATCTGATAATAGCGATCACCCTGGCCATCCACTGCTCTGTCGGGCGCATCCATAGACAGAGATGCCGAGGCATTTGCCGCTGCATCTACCGGACTGTTGAGATCAACTATAGGCGTCAGGTTTTGCCCGACAGCTGTTACCGTAACCAGGGTCAGTGTAATCAGCACTGCAAGAGAAAATTTCATGAGTAGTATCAGTTTTCCAGTTAAAGCTAAACGCAGAAACGGCCAGAGTTGATATCAACCCCGGCCGTACTAGAACAACCATGCACTGCAAAGCAGCCTGTCCAGCCGTCTACACAACAATATAGACCATAGCTGGGCAGTATGTATTACTTCAGCTCAACGCGACGGTTCAGGCTCCAGGCACCTTCGTTGCTGCCATAGGAAGCTGCACGCTCTTCACCATAGCTAATCACTTCGATCAGGCCGCCAGATACACCCTGCAGTACCAAAAACTCTTTTACCGCATTGGCACGACGCTCGCCCAGAGCCATGTTGTACTCACGTGTACCGCGCTCATCGGCATGGCCTTCAAGACGCACGCTGCGAGGGCTGCTATTGAGTGCCGCCGCATGCTCCAACAGAGCAGCGCGAGATTCTGGCTTCAGCAGTGCCTTGTCAAAGTCAAAGTAGAAGACTGTGTCTGCTGAGGTAGTCACCTCAGTATCATCAATCCCAGAGGTATCAACCTGACCAGTCTGAACTGAAGTATCTTCAATCTCAGTGGTCTCCTCAACTGGAGCAGAGCTACAGCCGGCCAGTACCATTGAAAATAAAATTGTGGCTAAGCCAGTTTTGTTAAACGAGGTCTTCATATTAACTCCTGTGAGTTACTAGTATTAAAAATTAACAGTTAGCGCAAAAAGGGCGACCAGGCCGGTTCTCGCACATCTCCATTCTTGGCTGGGAGCACATAGCGCACTCCAGCATCCAGTGAAACTGCGGCTAGAACCCCGCGGTCACCCTGCTTTGTCGCGTACATTAACATAGCTCCGTTAGGTGCAACAGTAGGCGATTCATCTAATCTTGTCTCCGTAAGCTCAATCATGCGGCCAGTTTTGAGATCAAAAGACGCGATGTGAAAGGTATTGGTCTCTCTGTGCACCAGAGCCAGGGTACGTCCGTCCGGCGCTAAACTCGGGCGGGCGTTGTAATTACCCCTAAATGTTAGGCGTTCTGTGGCCCTTGTGGCAACATTTAATTTGTAAATCTGGGGCGTTCCGCCTCGATCTGAGGTAAAAAGTAGGTTTTTACCGTCCGCCATCCAGGTGGGTTCGGTATCAATGGCAAAATGGCGGGTCAGGCGGGTGAACTTCGAGGTCTCTAAATCCAGGGTATAAATCTCTGGATTACCGTCTTTCGACAACACCAGCGCCAGCTGTTTGCCATCTGGCGACCAGGATGGAGCGCCGTTTAAGCCCCTAAAATTGGTCAGCTGCTGACGCTTGGCAGTAATTAGGTTCTGGCGAAATATGGCCGGCCGGCCGGTTTCGAAGGACACATAGGCCAGCTCCTTGCCATTGGGCGCCCAGGACGGCGACATTATAGGCTCTGGAGATTCCAGCATCAGTTTTTCTCTAGCGCCATCAGCATCAGCGACATTTAGCCTGTAAATAAACTTGCCACTGGCTCTGTTAGCCGTGACATAGGCTATACGTGTAGAAAATGCGCCGGGAATACCAGTGATCTCCCGGTACACCTTATCACTGACCAGATGGGCCAAATCGCGCATTTCATTGGCACTGCCTCTAACCCGGTGCTTGAACTCGGTTTTCTGGGCAGTCACATTGAGCAGGCTAAACTCCAGTTCATAGCGGCCATCGTCCATAGCCCCCATAGAGCCCACCACCAGATACTCAGCTCCCAGCATGCGCCAGTCGCGGTAATAGACATCTGATGCACGGGAGGGAAAGGCCAACATATCGCGCCTGGGAATAATGCGGAACAGCCCGCTGCGCTGCAGATCGGCTTCCACAATGGCACCTATATCTTCACTCAGTGGCAGGCCGTTAAGGGCAATTGGCGACACCGCCACTATGGTCGGCTTGTCGTTCCCCTGGGTCACACGGATTACCAGCTCGGCCCAGGCACTGCCAGCCAGAGGCAAGCCCAGTAAAACTGTCAGAGCCAAACTTCTATAAAGTGATTTCAACCGGCTATCTCCCAAAAAGTCGCCAAAATATAGATTCTATCCACAGAGTTATAGCCTTAAATCCTGCGGAGTAAAGGCTACTTTAACAATACGAAAATGCTTTTCAAACAGCCGCGGCTCCAGCTGCTGAATTTCTTCAAACTGCTCAGCCTTGAAGGCAGCCTGCTCCACCGAGCGGTCAAAGGCAATATCACCACTAGATTTTACAACGGTCACGCCCACAATCCGTCCAGTGGGTACCAGTCTGATCTCCACCAGGGTCTCCATATCGCGGCGAGCGCTGGGAGGACGGTTCCAGTTATCAGACAGCCTCTGGCGAATCAGCTGCATAAAACTATTGGCCACCAACTCATCTTCCTGAGCATTGATATCCGCCTGTTCCTGAGCCAGAGTTTCGGCAAACTCATTCTCGATACGCTTGCGCTCGGCCTCGGCGCGGCGCTGCTGTTCCTGTTTTTCACGCTCTCTATCGACGCGCTGTTTTTCCTTGAGTGCCGCCAGCCGTTTGGCCTCAGCCTTTTTCTTTTCCGCCGCCCGGCGTCTATCTTGCTCGCGCTCTTTCGCCGCCCTGTCTACCTTAGGTTTGGGAGGCTTGACTACAGGCTTTTTCTTGGGCGCCAGCTCAACAATTTTCGCCTCAATATACTGGGGCTGAATAATCACCTTTTTACTGTCGGACTCCCAGTTAGCCAACAGCGCCGCCACCATGCCCACATGGAGAACAATGCTAAACAGCGCGCCAGTTGAATAGCTGGTAACCTCTCTCATATTAGTTGCTGGGGGGCTCCGTCACCAGACCTACAGAGGGGGCACCCGCCAGCTGCAGCTCGCTCATCAGATTAACCACAGCACCATAGTCAACCGCACTGTCGCCCCAGACTAAAATAGGCGTAGCTGGCTTCTGCCGCAGCACCTTGGATACACGGTCTTTAATCACTGCCAATGTCTCGGTTTTATTGTTGCCCTGCACATCGATCCAATAGCTGCCGTCGGCCTTGATGGAAACAATAAAGGGCTCCTGGTCCTTGGTATCCATGGGCGCCGAATTGGCATCAGGCAATTCAACTTTAACGCCCTGCATCAACAGAGGCGCCGTAATCATAAATACCACCAACAGCACTAGGGTGACATCAATATAGGGGACTACATTGATCTCAGCGACTAGCTTGCGTTTCGGTTTTTTATGCTTCACAACTTAGGCCTCAGGCAGAGTTAGCGGGAGTGAACCTGGCGGTGCAGAATGCTCGAGAACTCTTCAGAAAAAGTCTCGTAGTTAGCATTGATAACCTCCACCTTGGCCGCATAGCGATTGTAGGCAATCACCGCAGGTATGGCTGCAAACAGCCCCATGGCTGTAGCTATCAATGCCTCGGAGATGCCCGGGGCCACTGTGGCCAATGTGGCCTGCTGCACCATAGCCAGGCCTCGGAATGAGTTCATAATGCCCCAGACGGTGCCAAACAGACCTATATAGGGGCTTACCGAGGCCACACTGGCCAGAAACGGCAGGTTGGTACTGAGCTTTTCATCTTCGCGGCTAAGGGCCACGCGCATAGCGCGGTCTGTGCCTTCCATAACTGCATCTGGGTCGGCCTTGTCGGTCTGAGCAAGACGATTAAATTCGCGGAAGCCAGCGCGGAAAACATTTTCTATGCCGTCCACATGCCCACTTTGCTGGGCTCGCTCAGTCAGCTCCTGGTAGAGCTTATTGAGGTCAACACCGGACCAAAAGGTATCCTCAAACTCCCGAAAACTGCGTTCGGCACCGCTTAAGAATAGACCCCGCTGGATAATCATAATCCAGGAGATAACCGAGGCTATAAACAATATAGCCATCACGGCCTGCACCAGCAGACTGGCGTTGACCATCAGCGCTAGTATGGATAAGTTTTCTTCATGCACAGCATAGGCTCCAGTAAAATTTAGCCAACATGGCTTTTTAAGGTTTCATACATAGGTTTGGGTATACCGCAGGGCCGCTTGCTTGCCACATCTATACAGGCCACCTTGATACTGCCCTCAACCAGCAATTCATCACCGCGAAACACCTGCTGGCTCATTACAAAGGTCACCCGGGAGACCTTGTCAAATTTGGCGGTCACTCTGATCTCATCATCCAGCACCGCCGGCAGGTGATAGAGCAGATCAACAGACCGCACCACCAGCTGCAGATCACCAAATAGCGCTGGTTTATCATAGCCCAATGTGCGCATTAGCTCAGTGCGTGCCCGCTCCATATATTTAAGGTAGTTGGCATAAAATACAATGCCACCGGCGTCGGTATCCTCGACGTAAACACGGATCGGCAGAGAAAAATCAGTCATCCAGAATATCCAACTGATCCTGCACTGACTTGGGGCTCTTTAGCCCAAAGTGCTCATAGGCCATGCGGGTGGCCATGCGCCCTCTGGATGTGCGCATCAGATAACCCTGCTGGATCAGAAAGGGCTCCAGTACATCTTCAATGGTGCCCCGCTCTTCACTCAGGGCAGCCGCTAGACTATCCACACCCACAGGGCCACCATCAAATTTTTCCATCAGGGTAAGCAGCAGGCGGCGATCCAGATGATCAAAGCCGCTCTGATCCACCTTGAGCATATTCAGCCCAGCATCGGCAATAGCACTTGTCACTGTGCCATCGCCTTTTACTTCGGCATAGTCTCGCACTCGACGCAGCAGCCGATTGGCAATCCTGGGCGTGCCTCTGGAGCGGCGAGCAATTTCGCTGGCGCCATTGTCGTCCACTGGCACCTCGAGAATATGCCCTGCCCTGCGCACAATACTGGTGAGATCAGCCTCAGAATAAAATTCCAGTCGCTGGACTATGCCAAAGCGATCGCGCAGAGGCGAGGTCAACAGCCCAGCTCTAGTGGTGGCGCCGACCAGGGTAAAGGGGGGTAAATCCAATTTGATGGAGCGGGCCGCCGGCCCCTCACCAATCACAATATCCAGCTGATAGTCTTCCAGCGCCGGGTAGAGAATCTCCTCAACCACTGGGCTCAGGCGATGAATCTCGTCAATAAACAACACATCCCCCGCCTCCAGATTGGTGAGCAGTGCCGCCAGATCACCAGCCTTTTCCAGCACAGGCCCTGAGGTAGTTTTTAGATCCACCTGCATTTCGTTGGCAATAATATGTGCCAATGTGGTTTTACCCAGCCCTGGGGGGCCAAATACCAATGTGTGATCAAGGGGTTCGCCGCGCTTGCGAGCGGCCTCTATAAAGATTTCCAACTGCTCTTTAACTGCCGGCTGGCCCACGTAATCGGCTAGGGCTGTAGGCCGCAGAGCGCGGTCAAAACGCTCTTCGCTAACGGAAATATCTGCGGAAATAAGTCGATCTGGTTCTATCATGGGGCGCCATCTCAAATTTGCCTGTAAGCATACCTTGATGACCCTGAATTTACACTAGCTTTGCTACCCTGCTATTTGGAGACCATGCTCTTAAGTGCAGCCCTGATCAGCTGTTCGGCACTGGAGATATCATCGCTGACTGCACGGCTAACCATCTTGGCCGCATCCTGAGGCTTATAACCCAGAGCTATCAGCGCGCTCTCGGCCTCTTCGGCAATATCTGGTTGCTTGCTGGCCGCTGCCAGAGTGCCAGTGGCACCAGCCTCAATATCCCCCACCCTGTCACGCATCTCTATCACCAGACGCTCGGCGGTCTTTTTACCCACACCGGGCAGTTTTACCAGGGTGGCAACATCATTATTGTGCACACAGAGAGCAAATTCGCTGGCCGACATCCCAGAGAGAATCGCCAGCGCCATCTTTGGGCCCACGCCATTAACCTTAATTAAATGGCGAAATAATGCGCGCTCGCCCAGTTCAAAAAAACCGAACAGCAGCTGGGCATCCTCGCGCACCACAAAATGGGTGTGCAATGTGACCGACTCGCCAATATTGGGTACTGCAAAAAAAGTACTTAGAGATACCAGCACCTCATAGCCCACCCCCTGCACATCCAGCAGCAAGTCCGGGGCCTGTTTTTCGATTACCGTACCTTGAAGTCGTCCGATCATAGCTGTAGATCACCTTTTAATCTGTTCTAACCTGTGTTGTGCTATTTTAATCTGCCGCGGGCATAGCCTTTGACGCCAGAACTGGCCAGAGCCTGATTGGTGCGCCTGCTGTGGGCATGGCAAATAGCCACAGCCAGAGCATCCGCAGCATCTTCGGCGGGAGACTGAGATAGCTTTAGCATCTGCACAATCATCATCTGCACCTGAGTCTTATCGGCCGCACCTGTGCCCACCACAGATTTTTTAACGCTGCGGGCTGAGTATTCCCCCACCGGCAGCTGCGCCTGTACCCCCGCCACTATGGCGGCACCCCGCGCCTGACCAAGTTTTAGTGCAGAGCCCGCATTGGTAGCCACAAACACCTCTTCAATACCCATCTCCTGGGGCTGATATTGGCCAATAATCTGACTGACCCCATCGAAGATAATTTTTAATCGCTCGGGCAGCGCACCCTCGGGCAGTCGGATAATACCGCTGGTGACATAGCTAATTTTGCTGCCAACAACGTCAATCACACCGTAGCCGGTGCGCCGCGAGCCTGGGTCTATGCCTATTATTCGAGTCATGGAGATACTTGTGTTTGCCTGGTGGCAGAGTGTTGCAACCGCACGGCAATCAGTCAACCATTAAAAAAGCCCCCTGAAATAATTTCAGAGGGCTTTTTGTATCGCTCAGACAGAGCGCAACCGCAAACTGGGTTGCTGTCTTAGTCTTCTGCTTTTGGCTCAGCTTTGGCTTTTGGCGCTGCCTTGGCTTTAGCTTTGGCTTTTGGAGCTGCCTTAGCTTTTGGTGCCGCCTTGGCTTTAGCTTTGGCCTTGGGCTTTTCCTCGGCTGCAGGAGCTTCTTCTGCTGGAGCTTCTGGCGCAGCTTCCTCTGCTGGAGCTTCTTCGGCCGCAGGCGCTTCTGGAGCTGCTTCTTCTGCTGCAGGTGCTTCTGGAGCTTCCTCTGCCGGGGCTTCTTCTTCAGCTGGTGCTTCTTCAGCCGCAGGCGCTTCTGGAGCTGCTTCTTCTGCTGGAGCTTCTGGCGCAGCTTCCTCTGCTGGTGCTTCTTCTGCTGGTGCTTCTGGAGCTGCTTCTTCTGCTGCAGGTGCTTCTGGAGCTGCTTCTGCTGGTGCTTCTTCAGTCGCAGGTGCTACTTCCTCGACAGCAGGCTCTTCAACTACCGGGGCAGCGGGCATTACAGCCTTGATCAGGCCTTCAGCCAGCAGAATCTTAACTTTCTCATCTGCATTAACCCAGTTTTTATTGGCGTCCTTTACCGCGTAACGACCACTGGCCTTTTGGTAAACAACATATTCTTTTGTCTTCTTTATAACTTTCATCGCATTTTCCTCGCTTAATGATTACTCGTTTGAGTTTAGGGTTTAACGTTTTAAAACTTCGGCCATGGTCTCAGCCCTTACTGGCTGAGCTCTTCCATCACCTCATCGGGAATCTGCGCATTGGTATACACGTTCTGCACATCATCCAAATCTTCCAGGCTATCGATCATATCCAATAGCTTTTCCGCCCCGGCCTTATCCAGTGGCACAGTAATATCTGCAACCATGGTCACCTCTGCATGCACTGGCTCAAAACCGGCAGCAACCAGACTATCTTTAACATTTAAAAATTCTTCAAAACTGGTTTCTACATCCACAGAGCCATCGTCATGGGACTTAATATCTTCGGCGCCAGCTTCCAGTGCAGCGTCCATTAATGCTTCTTCATCCACACCGGGCTCATAGCTTATCTGCCCAATACGATTAAACAGATAGGCCACCGAGCCGTCGGTGCCCAGATTGCCACCGCGCTTGGAGAAGCCATGGCGCACATCGCCTACAGTGCGGTTGCGGTTGTCGGTCATGCACTCAACCAGCACAGCTATGCCGCCCGGGGCATAGCCCTCATAGGTAATCTCGTCATAATTCTCGCCGTCACCAGCGCCAGCGCCGCGGGCAATGGCCTTGTCTACTGTGTCGCGCTTCATATTGGCGCCCAGCGCCTTGTCTACGCCGGCTCTGAGCCTGGGATTATCATCCGGATTGGGGCCGCCAGCTTTTGCAGCCACCACCAGCTCGCGGATAAGTTTGGTGAAAATCTTACCGCGCTTGGCATCCTGCGCCGCTTTGCGATGTTTAATATTGGCCCATTTACTATGACCTGCCATCAACAACCTCCATTGCTAAACTATTGATTGCCACCCCAGATTAACTGGATGGCTTTTCTTCCTTTACTCGCAGCCTAATACTTAAGTCGCGCAGTTGCGCTGCCTCTACTGTGCCCGGTGCATCTGTAAGCAGACAGGCCGCCGACTGGGTTTTCGGGAAGGCGATAACATCGCGAATACTGTCTGCACCCACCATCAGCATAATCAAACGGTCAAGACCAAAGGCAAGACCACCATGGGGTGGCGCACCGTGCTTGAGTGCGTCCAACAAAAAGCCAAACTTCTCACGCTGCTCTTCTTCACCTATGCCCAGCACATCAAAAACCACTTCCTGCATAGCCTGGTCATGAATACGGATAGAACCGCCACCCAACTCACAGCCATTGAGTACCATATCGTAGGCCCGCGACAGTGCATTGGCCGGGTCAGCTTTAAGCTCCTCAGCAGAGCAGGAGGGAGCGGTAAATGGATGGTGCAGCGGAGTCAGCGCGCCGCTGTCAGTGCGCTCAAACATAGGGAAGTCTACAACCCACATAGGTGCCCAGTCGCAAGTATAGAGATTGAGGTCCTCACCCACTTTGCAGCGCAGTGCACCCAGGGCCTCAGAAACCACATTGGCTTTGTCTGCACCGAAGAACACAATATCTCCGTTCTTGGCATCCAGACGCTGCATAATATTCATGGTCACTTCATCGCCGAGGAATTTAATAATCGGCGACTGCAGACCTTCTATACCAGTCTCTATGGCATTGACCTTAATCCAGGCCAAACCTTTGGCACCATAGATACCTACAAATTTGGTGTAATCATCAATCTGCTTGCGAGAAATCTCTGATCCACCCTGCACCTTCAGTGCAGCAACGCGGCAGCTAGGGTCATTGGCCGGCCCAGCAAATACCTTAAACTCAATATCCTTTAGCAGGTCTTTGATCTCAACCAGCTCCAGTGGTATGCGTAAATCTGGCTTGTCAGAGCCATACTTTTCCATGGCATCTGCATAGGTCATGCGCGGAAATGCGTCAAACTCAATATTCATATGCTCGGCAAAGATGCCGCGAATCATGGTTTCGGTGGTTGACATAATGTCCTCTTCATCAATAAAAGAGGCCTCAATATCAATCTGGGTAAATTCGGGCTGACGGTCAGCGCGCAGATCTTCATCGCGGAAACATTTAGCAATCTGGTAGTAGCGATCAAAACCGGCAACCATCAGCAGCTGTTTAAACAGCTGAGGCGACTGGGGCATGGCAAAGAACTGACCAGGGTGGGTGCGCGAAGGAATCAAATAGTCACGGGCACCCTCGGGGGTAGCTCTGGTCATAATCGGAGTCTCTATATCCAGAAACCCGTTATCCACAAGGTAGTTGCGTATAGATGAAGTGACCTTGGAGCGGAATCTCAGACTATTTTGCATCTCGTTGCGACGCAGATCCATGTAGCGATACTTCAGGCGCACATCCTCGCCCACAGTGACATGGTCGTCCATCTGAAAAGGAGGAGTGACAGCAGCATTGAGAATTTCCAAATGAGTGCCATAAACTTCGATCTCACCAGTATCCATATTAGGGTTAATGGTGGCCTCACTGCGCCCTCTGACTTTACCGGTGACCCTGAGAACATATTCCGAACGAACCTTATCTGCCTGAGCAAAAAATTCCGCCGCATCAGGGTCAAATACCACCTGCACGATACCTTCGCGGTCGCGCAAGTCGAGAAAAATCACACCACCGTGATCGCGGCGACGGTCAACCCAGCCGCAAATGGTAATTTCTTCGTCAATATGTGCGCTTCTAACTAGTCCGCAATAAGTGGTTCGATACATCAGTCATTTATTCCCAGGTTAATCAACTGACGCCCACTGGCGGCAGTATATTGTGTAATTTGTCTGTCTAGTTTTGCTCTCAGCCTTACTCGGCCGACGCAGTTTTGCTATCGGCAGTTTTTTGTTCGCCACTAATATTCTTTTTATCACCGCTCTTAAAGTCGGTCTCGTACCAGCCGCTGCCACTAAGGCGAAAGCCGCCGGCAGACAAGAGTTTTTTCAGTGCCGACTGATTACAGGCAGGGCAATCTAACAGAGCGTCGTCGCTCATTTTTTGCAGCGCCTCAAACTGATGTTCACAGTCGTCACAGCGATACTCATAAATCGGCATGATGTTGGGGTCCTTGTCTAAAGCCTGCAGACAGTTGTCTGGCATTTAAAAAGCGCAGCATTATACATCAGCCATGCCATCAGGCGAATGCTTAATCGGGCCTGTTTAATCCGTCAGAGTTAAAATCCACTAAAAAAAGCCTGTATACATGGCACAACCGCAATTCAGCAGCTATAAATAATGTCGAGGCCCTGTTTACGGTACCTGAGCTACCACAGGGTTGGTTTTAATCGGATAACCAATTATCACAAAGGAATTTACAATGGCTGTCAAAAAAGGTACTGCAAAACGGAAAACTCCCACAAAGAAAAAAGCGCCCGCCAAGAAAAAGGTCGCGGCTAAAAAAGCTGTCGCAAAAAGATCTCCTATCAAAAAAACTCCCGCAAAGAAAAAAGCTGCCGCGAAGAAAAAGCCCTTAGCCAAAAAGAAGCCCTTAGCGAAGAAAAAGCCCTTAGCTAAAAAGAAGCCCATAGCGAAGAACAAAACAACTGTTAGTAAAAAGCCAGCAGCCAAGAGGCCAGCCAAAGCCCCAGCTCGCAAAACCACCGCAATACGCGAGCGCTACAGCAAGACCGAGATCGTCAACGAACTGGCTATTAACTCTGGTTTAAATCGCAAACAGGTAAACACCTTGCTCGACGAACTAGCGGTGCTGGTTTCCCGGCATGTTAAAAAACGCTCAGTGGGTGAATTTGTGCTGGCGGGCCTAATTAAAATAACCACCGTAAAACGACCTGCCAAAAAAGCCCGCGAGGCCATCAATCCATTTACTGGTGAATTGACCAGGTTCAAAGCCAAACCAGCCTCAGTCGCCGTAAAGGTTCATGCCCTCAAAGGTCTAAAGGACATGGCGCAATAACAGTAGCACCAGGGTCACCAAAGCAACAAAAAAGCCCCATCAATCTGATGGGGCTTTTTAATGGGGCATTTTAATGAGCATTGGCTCAGATTAGAGTATCCGCCAGACTGTGGCGCAGATCAGTCAGCCGCTGCTGCAATAGCCCATCCTCATATTCCATAGCCTCCACCGCTCCCCAGACCGGGCCCGGCCATGCAGCATCCGACTCCCTGCGCACCACATGGTGCATATGCAACTGGGGCACCTTATTGCCAATGGTAGCTATATTTAATTTATCTCCCTGAAAAATATTGTCCATGGCCTCAGCCAGCGCGCAAGACTCCAGCAATAACTGCTGCCGATCTTCCCCGCCAAGCTGATAGATCTCTTTTACCCCCTGACGCTGAGGTACCAAAATAACCCAGGGATAATTGGCATCTTTGCACAGCAGCGCCAGACAGAGAGGAAATTGGCCAATTAATACCGTATCAGCCTGCAATCTCTTGTGTAATTCAAACATTTTTCTTATCTACTCCCCTTTGCTCTGTACCGGGACAGCCGCGCCCCGTAAAATACCTGCTTTAATACTGCCAATAAGTGTAAGAAAACTATGCGCGCCAGCCAATACCTGATCACCACCAAAAAAGAATCTCCCGCCGACGCAGAGGTCATTAGCCACCAGTTAATGCTGCGCGCTGGCATGATTCGCAAAGTTGCCGCCGGATTATACAGCTGGCTGCCTCTGGGTCTGCGGGTATTTCGCAAGGTTGAAAATATAGTACGCCAAGAGATGAACAGATCCGGGGCGCTCGAGGTGATGATGCCGGTGGTGCAGCCAGCAGACCTGTGGGAAGAATCTGGTCGCTGGGGTCAATTTGGCCCTGAGCTGCTGCGCATCAAAGACCGCCACGATCGCGAATTCTGTCTGGGCCCCACCCATGAAGAGGTGATCACCGACATTATCCGCAACGAAATTAGCAGCTACAAACAGCTGCCTGCCAATTTCTATCAGATTCAAACCAAGTTTCGCGATGAGCGACGCCCGCGCTTTGGTGTAATGCGCACCAGAGAGTTCTGCATGAAGGACGCCTACTCCTTCCACAGCAATGCCGCCTCACTGCAAGATACCTATGACTTAATGTACCAAACCTACAGCACTATCTTTACCCGCACAGGGTTGGTATTTCGCGCTGTACTGGCAGACACAGGCAGCATAGGTGGCAGCCATTCCCATGAATTCCATGTACTGGCCGAGTCCGGTGAAGATGCTATCGTCTTCTCTACAGAGGGTGACTACGCCGCCAATATCGAAAAAGCTGAGGCCCTGGCTCCCAGCGAAACCGCAACCCCTGGCACTGGCGCAATGGCAGAACTGGCCACTCCAGGTGTACACAGCATTGCCGAGCTCTGCGACTTTGTGGGCACCAGTGCAGATAAAACGCTCAAGGCACTGATTGTGAGCGGCGAGAACGACGCAGGCAAAACCCAGCTCTACGGCCTGATGGTGCGCGGCGACCACGAGCTCAACGAAGTCAAAGCCCAGCATGCGCTGGGCCTAAATGGTGAAATCACTATGGCCACAGAGGAGCAAATTAAAACTGCCCTCAATTGCTCACCGGGCTCCATAGGCCCAGTAGGTCTCGACCTGCCCATGGTAGTAGACCCCAGTGCTGCGCAGCTCAGCGACTTTGTGTGCGGCGCCAACCGCGATGGCTACCATTTAACCAATGTAAACTGGGGCAGAGACTGCGGTGAAATCCAGATTGCCGACATTCGCAATGTGGTGGCTGGCGACCCCAGTCCAGATGGCAAAGGTGTGCTGGAGATTAAACGCGGCATAGAAGTGGGGCATATTTTCCAACTGGGCACCAAGTACAGTGAAGCCATGAAAGCCACAGTGCTGGACGAAAATGGCAAAGAGCAGTTTATGAGCATGGGATGCTACGGCATAGGGGTCAGCCGCATTGTTGCCGCAGCCATTGAACAGAATCATGACGACAACGGCATTATATGGCCAGAGGCTATAGCGCCGTTCCAGCTGGCCATAGTGCCTATCAATATGCACAAGTCAGAGGCGGTCAAAGAAGCCTGCGAATCTCTGTATAACAAACTTAGCCAAGCTGGCTATGAAGTGTTATTTATGGACGAGCCCAAGGCGCGCCTGGGTGGCATGCTGGCAGATGTGGAGCTGATTGGCATACCCCATCGCATTGTGATTGGCGACCGCGGCCTAGAGGAAGGCACAGTGGAATATCGCAGTCGTCGCGAGACGGAAAACCAACATATAGCTATGGATAAGCTGGATGACTTTATTGCGAACAACCTCAGCAAATAGCACAGAAGCCAAGTGTAGACAGAGACAACACTGGACCAGCCTGCTTGCCTGGCTGGTTCTTTGCACCCTCTCTGGTTTTGTTTCTGCCTCCGACACAACAGAGCCAGACCCCAGCCTTATCTCAAAGCTAAAACTGGCTGCCGCCGACGCCCAGAGTTTTGACAACCACTACGATGCACAGGTGTGGCTAACCGCCAAAGACTTCCACCTGGCCAAACTGATTAAAAACGCCGATCAGCGCCTGGAACTGCTCAGCCTGATTCACAGCGAGGCCAGGCGCGCTGACCTTGCGCCAGAGATTGTACTGGCCCTGATCGAAGTTGAGAGCGGCTTTAACTCCTATGCGGTGTCTAGCGCCGGGGCCCAGGGCATCATGCAGGTAATGCCCTTCTGGAAAACCCAGATTGGCCGCCCCCAGGATAATCTGATTAATACCCAGACCAATTTGCGCTACGGCTGCACTATACTCAAACATTATCTCGACCTGGAACAGGGCCGCCTAGCTGAAGCCCTGGCCCGCTACAACGGCAGCTATGGCCAGACCTGGTACGCCGAGCGAGTACTAGATGCCTGGGCCGAGCGCTGGCGCTAGCTTAGCTCACCGGTATCTACCACCTCTGGGTTACTGCTAATGAGTTTGCCAGCCAGCTTTGCTAGACTCTGAAATCACTTCGAGGGTTGTTATGTCATCGCAAATACAAAATCTCTCCCCCCAGGAACTGCGCCAGCAAATTCGCAGCGGACAGTACCAGGGCAACACCTCTGGCTGCTGCGCGGGCTTCGTGCAGTGCAATATGGTCATTCTGCCCAGCGACTGGGCCGCAGACTTCCTGAAATTTTGCCAGGACAACCCCAAACCCTGCCCATTGATTGCCCTGTCTAAGCCGGGCGAGTTCAGCATCCCCAAGCTGGGCGCGGATATAGATATACGCACCGATATCCCCAGCTACAGAGTTTTTGAAAAGGGCAAACTGAGCGCCGAGGTCAATGATATCTCCGATCTGTGGCGCGATGATCTGGTGGTGTTTTTGCTCGGCTGCTCCTTCTCTTTCGAGGAAGCATTGGTCGCCGAGGGCCTGGATGTGCGCAATATCAGCGAAGGCGTAAACGTGCCCATGTACAGAACCAATATAGACTGCACTCCCGCAGGCCCCTTTGCAGGCAAAATGGTGGTTAGCATGCGCCCCTTTGCTCCGGAGGAAGCCCTGCAGGCTGTGGAGATAAGCGGCCGCTTCCCCTCAGTACATGGCGAGCCCATTCATTATGCCAACCCAGCTGAAATTGGCATCCAAGACATTAACAAGCCGGACTATGGCGATAAGGTGAGTATCAAAGAGCATGAGCATCCATTGTTCTGGGCCTGCGGTGTAACCCCCCAGGTAGCTCTGGAAAATGCCAAGCCGCCGTTTTGTATTACCCATAGTCCAGGTTATATGCTGGTGACAGATTTAAAGAATACCGAGCTTGCAGAAGGCTGAGAATGACAATAATGGGGATGACAGAAAACAAACCGGCGGAACACCACATTGATTAAGGAAACAACATGCCATTACTTCTAAACTGCGATCTCGGCGAAAGCTTCGGCGCCTGGAAAATGGGTCTCGACGATCAGGTAATGCCATTTATCGACCAGGCCAATATCGCCTGCGGTTTCCATGCCGGCGACCCAGTGGTTATCAAAAAAACTCTGCTCGCCGCCAAGCGCAACAATGTCCAGGTAGGCGCTCACCCAAGCTATCCAGACATCTCCGGCTTTGGCCGCCGCTCAATGAAAATTCCAGCGGTGGAGCTTATAGCTCTGCTGCAATATCAGATCGCAGCACTCACAGGTATGGCCAGCAATCTGGGTATAGAGGTTGCCTATGTTAAGCCCCATGGCGCCCTGTACAACGATATGATGGCCGACGGTCATATTCGCAGTGCCGTTATGGAAGCCATCAGTGAATGCCACCAACCCCTAGCCTTTATGTTGCAGGCTACTCCAGATGCAGAAACTCATCGCGAAGAGGCCAGAGCCTTTGGCCTTGAAGTGCTGTTTGAAGCCTTTGCTGATCGCTGCTACGACGACAGCGGAGCCCTGCTGTCCAGAGCCAAAGAAGGTGCAGTGCACAGCAGAGAAAAAATGCTCGAGCAGATAATCCAGCTGCAGCAACATGGCACTGTAACCACAGTCAGCGGCCACCAACTTGAGCTTCAGGCAGACTCCCTATGTGTCCATGGTGATAATATGGATGGCGTCAATGCCATCGAAAAAATCCGCCAACTGATAAGCCAGTAAATTACAGTGCCCCCCCAGCTCCCCATTTCAATCGCCGGCGAGAATTCGCTGATTGTGTATTTTGGCGACCAACTCAGTGCCGAGATTGCAGCTCAGATTGCCCAGACTGCTGAGCACCTCAGGCAATCTATGGCTGATAGGCTAATCGACCTGGTGCCCTCCTACGGCTCATTACTGGTGATCTATCAACCATTGCTGACCGACCATTTTAGGGTACGCCAGCTGATTCGCCAGGCACTGCAGCAGCTGGACAAAGGCAAAGGTGAAGATAGCAATAAAGCGCCGAGCCAGAGCGGCGCCCTGGTCAGCCTGCCGGTCTACTACAGCACAGAGTCAGGCCCAGATCTGCAATCCCTGGCCGACAGAGCCAAGCTCTCTATCGACGAAGTGATCGCCATTCACCAACAGACCCAATACCGCGTCTATGCCATTGGTTTTGCCCCGGGATTTGCCTATCTGGGCGAGGTGGACGAACGTATAGCTGCCCCCAGGTTGGCCACCCCCAGACAGAAAGTCCCCAGAGGCGCAGTGGCTATTGCCGATCGCCAAACCGCAGTCTACCCGGCCCAGTCACCAGGTGGCTGGAACCTGATTGGTCTCTGCCCCCAGCCTATGTTTGACCCCAGCGCCGAGCCCAGCATGCCAGTTCAGGTGGGAGATAGAGTGACCTTCAGAGCCATAGATCGACAGGAGTTCATTGCATTAGGTGGTGTGCTATGAGGGCTGGGTTTAGCGTGATTCAACCAGGCATCCACAGCCTGCTGCAGGACCAGGGTCGCTATGGCCGCCACAATATAGGCCTGACCACTGGCGGCCCCATGGACAGCCAGTCCTTTCACTGGGCCAACCGTCTCTGCCAAAACTCGCCCCAGTGCGCAGCCATAGAAGTCACCATTGGTGGCCTGGTACTGGAAGCTAAAATTAATACCAGCATAGCCCTGACCGGCGCAGCCATACCCCTGAGCATCAACAAACAGCCCGCCGCCCTGTGGCAGAGCCACAGGATAAAACCAGGCGACCGCATTGAACTGGGCTTTGCCAAGGCAGGCTGCCGCGGCTATCTAGCAGTGGCCGGAGGTTTTCAGGCCAGCCCCAGCTTTGGTAGCCAGTCCACAGTGGCCCGGGAAGGACTGGGCGGCCTGCATCAGGATGGCAAGCCACTGCAGGCCGGCGACCAACTGCCCTGTGCTGAGTCCGCTGACCAGCCAGCCAACCAACGTCTTGCTCAGGCCCAGCGCCCCAACCCAAGCACTGATAACAGCGCCCATTGCAGAGTTATACTGGGCTATCAGCACCAGGCGTTTAGTTCGGTGCAAAAACAGCTATTTTTTAGTTCGACCTATCAGGTGACCGATAGCAGTGACCGCATGGGCTATCGCCTCAATGGACCAGCTATAAAACCTGCAGTCGATGGTATTTTATCCGAGGGCATTTGTCTGGGAGCCATTCAGGTGCCCGCAGACGGCCAGCCCATAGTGCTGCTCGCCGATCGCCAGACCATTGGCGGCTATCCCAAAATAGGCTCAGTGCTATCCCTGGACCTGGGCAAGCT
>Ga0257120_1000697_pt1 | contig 24223 bp, 27 predicted proteins | sample SI106_10metaG_FD_190153 | JGI IMG/M metagenome (GOLD analysis project Ga0257120, IMG submission 190153) | Marine microbial communities from Saanich Inlet, British Columbia, Canada - SI106_10 | ecosystem: Environmental > Aquatic > Marine > Inlet | place: Canada: British Columbia | collected... | reverse complement strand
TAGCCTTAACTATTTTTTCAATTTATTGAGTGGTCGGATTAGATTTTTGTACTCAACTAAATCCATTTCAATAGAACCCACGAGAAGATCTGTTTTAAGACGTATTGGGACTTTGTTTGCATCGTCACTTACCCATAGCGTCATGTCTTCTTCTTCCTTGAACACGCGACCTTTTTCAACCATAGGTCTAAACTTTAAGCAATTAAATGCACCTAAATCTGTTTCAATTACTTCTTTACCTAGAAACTTAAACTTTAAGGGATACATTTCTCGGTCAAAAAAAGTTTGAATTTCAAACTCCTGTCCAACACTTATATTTTCCATGTCTAGTGTTCGCGCATAATAAAAAGCAGATAATAGATCCTGGGTATTCGGCGCAACTTTATAGTTTGTTTTCCCATTTTGGGAAACAGTAGCTTTATGTGCAGCCTGGTTAAATGAGATTTCTCTATCTAATTCATAGTCTCCTTCGCGTACATGTCGAATGAATTTCAAAGGTAAAATCGTTGTTTCGTCAATATAGGTTTCATAACGGTCATCAACTTTAAAAAACCAGCTAAGTGGACCTGAAGATTTACCCTTTCCGATGACATGCATCGTTTTTCGACCATTTATAGCTGCGGACACCTCTTTTATTTCTAGTGTGGCTTTTGCTGCATCGAAATATCCGTATGAAACATCGTAGCGTAAAAATTCCCCTTTCTTGAAGGCGGCTTGTTTCACGATTCGGACGGGCTGAATATCGGTACTTGTCTCTTGTTTGTGTGCTGGACGAAAAGCAAAAAGAACTGCCAATAATAGCGTAAATAAAATTCTTGATTTAACCGTCATAGTAATTAATTTAATCAAGGAAATACAAAGAGTGTTCCAAAGCCATCTAGATCAGCGTCTTTAAATTAAAACTTCATTTATTTTGCTTCATTTTAGTCTCGTCTTTTTCTATCTTTAGGTCGAAACAACACGATATTATGAAAACAATTGTTAGGCCCTTAAATAATTTGGGCGAAAGAAGATGTCTCGGTTATACATGTGAGATTATTGAAGAAACAAAGTTTAAGCAAGGCTACATTGACGCTTACTTACCTTATGTCTCTCCCGAAACCAATGAGGCCAATATCTATTGTTGTGTTGTGGTAACGGAGGGGGAACTCAAAGGTCGAATTTTGATTTTAGAGCATGCAAGCTTAGAGGTCGTACTAGAAGCCTAGCATATTGCTTTTGTTATGCAAGTAATACAACGATTTACGCTTCTTTTATTGGTTTTGGTAGCTTTATATGGTTGTAAATTAAACGAAAAGAATAGCTACCTGGAGCATTTTACAGAAGTCAATCCCTTAGTCTCGATTCAAAATGTTGCTGACCTTGGTAATGATTATTATCCGGAGCTTGAATCCTATGCTCAGGTGAATTTATGTCTAGAGTCCTATCAGCGATTGAAGGATCAGGGATATGTGATGTTAGGCTATTCACTTTTTGAATATGATGGTAAGCTTAGTGAGGGCTTAGCCATTCAAACAGGTAAAAAATTAGGTGCCCATAAGGTTCTTTTGGCGCGCGAAGCAGGGAACTCAGGTATGCTTAAAGCCTTGTCTCCTTCAAATGAAAAAGGTTATAAGGGTGCTTTGATTTTAGAAGAATTCGTCCACAAGCCAAAGGAAAAACAGTCGATTTTGCAGACTGAATTTTACCACAGTGTGCTTTTTTTAGTGAAACGTTCGATAGATTAAGGGTTTTGCGCGTTTAGCATAACATCCTAAATATTTAATGTCTATATTAAAAGGTAACCTGAAACGATGTACTATGACATACAAATATAGCTGCATCTTCTTATTTCTGTTTTTGTGGAGTTCGATTTTTACTCAAGCTCGGATTCATGTAGACGAGACAAATATTGATTTTAATCATTTGCCAGAGGTCATTATTGAAATAGAAAATAACGAACCATTTACTGGTGTTGTGTTCGCGCTATACAACAATGGAAATATTCAATATGAATGGTCTTATGTTGCTGGTATCCCGAATGGGTTTTGGAAATATTATTTCTACACCGGAAAAGTCCAATACGAGTTTACGTATATAAAAGGAAATAAGCATGGTCCCTGTCGGGCTTGGCATTTTAATGGGAAATTGAACTTTGAGAGCCAATATAAAGATGATGTATTAAATGGGGAACAAGTTTTTTGGACTTATAATGGTGAATTGGATCACAAAAGAGTATATGCTAAGGGTACGTGTATTTCTGGGTGTGAACAGTAATAAATTGGGATGATTGTCAATCATACATGAAACAATACAACACAAAAAAAGCCCATCATTTGATGGGCTTTTGAAAATAAAGTAAATTTATTTTGAATTCATAGCTTCTTTAAGTGCTACATAAGTATCACCTAAGGCTTTGTTGTAACTTTCAGCTGTTTTTTCATAGGATTTAGCTGCTTCACAATCATCTTCAGCTTTATCAATAGCTAAGTCGCCCTTGCATTTATTTCTGATATCTTTCATTTTAGATTCGAGGGCATCTGTATCAGCTTTAAAGGCCTTGAGGTCATCTGCTGATGCGTCTTTAATACCTTCTGCAATTTCACCAGCCATAGTTACATATTCTTCCATAACTTGATTTCGTGCTTCAGCACATCCGCAAGCAGAGTCTAAGCTTTCAACATCAATATCCGCAGCGCTACCACCACAAGAACCTAACATTGCACCCAGTGCAAATACCATTACTAATTTTTTCATAATTAATTTTTTAAAGTTGTTTTAAATAATTTACGATGCAAAGTTATTTTTGTTTCATTAAATAAACTCATCTTTTGATGGGCTTTTGAAATAAAAAAATGTTTTGAATTTATAGCTCAGCTGTAAATTCTTAGGTTTTTAATTACATGCTTCAAAATCCTTTTTGTCAAAATCTTTACATTCTTCTGCCAATGCATCTGCTTCAGCTGATAACTCTTTTACGGTCTCCATATCAGTTACACTGTTTAATTCTTTCTGGAGTTCATTTGCTTTTGCTTTACAGTCACATGCAGATTTACCACAAGAACCTAACATTGCACCGAGTGCAAATACCATTACTAATTTTTTCATAATTATTATTTTAAATTATTCTGCTAAACTTTACGTTGCTAAGTTATAATTGTTTCGTTTAAATAAACGTTTTTGGAACGGGTTTTTCATGAAACAATACAACATAAAAAAAGCCCATCATTTGATGGGCTTAAAATGTTAATTTGAAAAAATGATTATCCTCTGAAGGCGTCGATCATTTTTATTAATTGCTTACCTGCATATATTCCATGAATTTCTTATACCTGTCATTTTGTTGGACGGAACAGTCTTCTCCGACTAAAGTTGGGGTTAAATCTCCGGTACACTTATCCAGTTCAATTTCCTCTAATTTGTCTTCTAGAGTCTTGATCTTTTGATCGGCAGTCTTGTCGTTCCCTTTCCTTAGATCAATTATTTCATCATAGATAGCGACCATTGCTTCTGCGCATGCACAGGGGCTATCCAGAGTTGCGACATCGATGTCAATTGCACTGATTTTATCTGTACCCTCTACAGCGTCACCACAAGAACCTAAAATTGCACCCAGTGCAAATACCATTACTAATTTTTTCATATTTATATTTTAATTTTTGTTTTGCAATAATTATGAACTTCACTTAGATCAGAATTTCTACAATAAAAAAGCCCATAATTTTATGGGCTCAATATCTTAATTTGAAATTATGATTATCACATCATTTTCATCATTTCGTCCAATTTATCAACGGCCTTTTTGGCTGCTTCACAATCTTTATCTGCTTTTTCAGGAGCCAGGTCACCTACACATTTTTTTTCGATTTCATCCATTTTATCCTGAATAGGCTTGTAATCATCTACAAAATCTTGTCTGACATCGTCAGAAGGGTCTTCTATATCTTTAAAATCGTTCAACATGTCAATAGATTCGTCCAATACCGTTACCATAGCTTCTGCACATGCACAAGGGCTGTCTAAGGATTCTACATCAATACTTGCCGCACCGCCGCAAGAACCTAACATTGCACCAAGTGCAAATATCATTACTAATTTTTTCATAATTATTGTTTTCAGTTATTTTGGTACATCTTACGTTGCACCGTTATTATTGTTTAATATAGTTTATAGAAACTATACTTACAAAAAAGCCCATCTTCTTATGGGCTTTACATTCACATAATAGAAACTACTATAGCCCTATTTCTTTAACCAATGTCATCATTTCCTCTGCCGCTGGACAATCCTCAGCTTTAGTAGGATCTAAATCACCTTTACATTTACTTTGGATTTCTGCGAGTTTATCCTCATAAACTTTTGCGTCCGCTTGTAATTCTTTCATCTTTTCTTCAGAAGGCTCTTCTCCTAAATCTTCGAATTGCTGTTTGAAATCTGCCATTTCTTTTAAGACAGCAACCCCAGCCTCGGCGCATGCGCATGGCGTGTCTAAACTTTTAACTTCGATGTCTGCAGGATCGCTACCGCAAGAACCTAACATTGCACCAAGTGCAAATACCATTACTAATTTTTTCATAACTTTTTTTTTACTTTTTTGTAAAAGTAATTTATCAATTTAAAATTCTTGATACATTCTTGATACATTTTATATCTTTATATTATGGAGGAGCGTCTAAAAGAGGAGGTTGAGTTAAAGCTTGGCAATAAAATTGTTTCCAGAGGGGATTGTCAATTACTTTCTGATTTAATTTTTGAGCAACAAAAAAAACAGGTCAGCTATAATACCTTGAGAAGGTTTTTTAATGTAGATAAATCAGCCGAGCATAAACCCTCAAGACAAACCTTAAATGTATTAAGCATTTTTGTAGGCTACTCGAATTACTTTGCTTTCAACTCAGGAGAACCATCAAAGGTTAGCTGGGAGCTTCAAAATGAGCTTTATAATTGTTTAGGGGATTCCGAAGATTCGAACTTGTTAAATTTCTTAACCTTTTGTCGGATTCAGAAAACGCCACTACTGATGGAACTATTGAGTATAAGCTTCAGAGAATCCTTTCTTACTGGAAATTACAAAGCTATACATATGCTATGTAACAGTAAGGGGTTGAATTTAATTGGATTAAACTATTCAGAACGGGTTCAGTTCGGCCGCACTGTTGGGCTCTTACTTAGAAGTATTACGGTCCCGCAAAATGAGCTGATTGCCTTAGCCGAAAACAGGGTGTTTATTGAAATGGTTTTTCTGATCTTCGTGGATTATTCCTCTTTGAATATTAAGAACAACAACTACGTAAAGCTAATGAATTTGGTAGCAGCAGGTAAGGTGCGTCTAAAACGAAAGGATGCTTTATTTTTTCAATGTTTAAGTTTCCTGAGAAACTTTTTAATAGGTGTACCCAACGCTTTTGTTGATTTAAAGCCCCACAACACACTACATCCGATTTTATATTCTCGTGTGTGTAGCGTTCAGTTAATTCAAAACGCGATGTGCAATATTCCTAGTACAAATATTGTCGCTGATTTACAGAATAAACTTGATGGGGATTTGGTCAATAGAATGGATTACATATTCGAAGTCATGACCACGGCTTTACTTTTAAAAGATTTTGAGCTGATGGCATTTGTATCTAAAAGTGGTCCCTATGCACAAGGAAAGTTATATCAAGAATCTCATCTTCAGCAAGTTTTGATTGTTAAATTGATTTATTTGATCAAGAATGGATTTATAAAACAAGCCAAAAAAAATCTAATTCATGTGAATAAAAAGGGATGGGGCAGAAGCTATTTTGATATTTATGAGATTTATTATCTGATTTTGAGCTACAAAATAGAGACGGATGAAAGTATTAAAAAAAGAATCTTCAAAAGCTATTTGAAAAAGATAAAGCAATTGAATTATAGTTTATTTGATAGAGCGTATATTCTGAATTATTTTAAGTAGGTCTACCAGGATCTTTTCGGCAGAGATAAAATCTCATTTTTGAGTATAAATGATCTATAAAAATGCAAAAAGCTAAAATTTTAACAAAAAAAATCTCTTTTTTGCTCAATATTGCATTAAATATTGATTTTTTAGTTCAAGTTTAGGAGGATATTTACCTTTTTATAAAAAGGTATGAAAAAGGATCAAAAACTAGTATTTTGATTCAAAAAAGCACTTATTTATTGCAAAAACGTATGATTTTTGAATAAAATCGAGTTATTTCCAGGAGGTACTGTCTTTTCCGTCTTTTACCGTAATTCCTGCATTCTTTAAGCCATCTCTAATGAGATCAGAAGTCCCCCAGTCTTTATTGGAACGTGCTTGTTGACGTAATTCTAAAACAAGAGCCATAACAGGTTTTAATCGATTGTCTTTTTGTCCACCTTCTAGGGTAAGACCAAGAACATCCAAAACAAAATTTTGCATTTCTGTTAAGAGTAAAGTCTTGTCTTTTTGGGATATCGATGCTTTTCCATCTCGGATAAGATTGATTTTCTTAACGCCATCAAAAAGAGCTGCAATTAAAATGGGCGCGTTGAAGTCATCATTCATTGCCGCATAGAATTCTCTAACAATACTTTCTATATCAAAAGTGCTTTTTTCTGAAACAGAAATATTCTCTAAGGATTCCAATGCTTCAGTTAGTCTTGAAAGGCCTTTTTCAGAAGCATTCAAAGCTTCTTGTGTCAAATCCAAAGTGCTTCGGTAATGGGACTGCATCATGAAGAATCGCAAAACATTTGGGCTGTATGCTTTATCAAAGAGATCTGTTGTCCCCTCGACAATTTCTTGGGGTAAGAAGAAGTTCCCAAGGGACTTGCTCATTTTTTTGCCATTTACATTTAGCATGTTGGCATGCATCCAAAATTTAGCAGGTGATTTTCCACTCGATCCGCAGCTCTGGGCAATTTCATCCTCATGGTGTGGGAATTTTAAATCTAAACCACCACCATGAATATCAAAAGTCTCACCAAGATACTTTGTACTCATTGCAGTACATTCAATGTGCCATCCAGGGTTGCCATTGCCCCATGGCGAACGCCAGATCTGCATGTCATTTTCGTTGGCTTTTTTCCAAAGCGCAAAGTCAGCAAAAAAACGTTTCTCACCTTGCGCGTTAAGTTCTCTTGTTTCATTTTCGAGTTCTTCAACTTTTCGACCACTTAAGGCACCGTAATTATAGGAGGCCTTGTAGGTTTGTACATCAAAATAAACGGATCCATTTACTTCGTAAGCAAAACCATTCGCTATGATTTTTTCAATGATTTCGATTTGTTCTTGAATGTGTCCTGTTGCCGTAGGTTCGATGGTTGGAGGTAATAAATTATAGATTTTTTGTAGGTTCTGGAATCGAACATTGTATTTGTATACGATTTCCAGAGGCTGCAGTGCTTCAAGACGTGCTGCTTTTCCAATACTATCTTCTTGCTGTCCTGCGCTATTCGTAATATGTCCAGCATCAGTGATGTTTCGAACATATTTTACATTGTAACCAATGTGCAATAAATAGCGGTATACCAAATCAAAATTAATGAAAGTACGCATGTTACCCATGTGTGGCTCACTATATAACGTTGGACCACAAACATACATTCCGACCATGTCTTTATGAATCGGTTCAAAGTTTTCTTTTGCTCCTGATAATGTGTTGTATATTTTGAGTCCTTTCATTTTTTTATTCCTTCGGTACAAAACAAATTTAGAAAAACCACCAAGAACATAGGGGTCATATCAACAAAAAAGAGGGACGCGCCCTCTTTTTCTAACCTAAACTACTAAATATGAAAACAACTCGTCTTTAATGACTCGTTATGTTCCTAACGACAGCTTAAACGATTCATTACAGGTCTTAACATTTTTTTAACATATATTGGCACGGTTCGTGCTTCTTGGAAGTGTGAATTTGAACTTTCAATCCTTAATCTATGTTAATAGTGGGACAATAATGAAATACTAATTTGGATAAAAAACTAAAACATGAAAAAAATGAAACTCTTAACTCCATTATTTATAATCTTAACTTATATATCCTTTGCTCAAGATTTGCCAACCTGGTCTGCAGATGTAGCACATTCAAACATGGGTTTTAAAGTCTCCCATAAAGCAATTTCTAATACCATTGGTGATTTCAGAGACTTTGATCTCGTTGTAACTACGCCAAATGATAATTTTGAGGATGCAAAAATCAAAATGGTTATCGAAACAGCATCAATTAATACAGCAAATTCATCAAGAGACGAGCACTTGAGAAGTGAAGACTTTTTTGACGCCGAGCGATACCCTCAAATTATTTTTACGAGTAGTTCCATCACTACGAAAAACGACAACACCTACGACGTGAAAGGCACATTAAATATGCATGGTGTAGAAAAAGAACTCATTCTTAATATGACCCACAACGGTTCAACAACATCGCGCAGCGGAAGCGAATTGGCTGGCTTGTATTTTTCAACTATATTTAAACGATCAGACTTTAAAATAGGTGTTGATATGCCGAACACTGTTGTAGCCGACGACATTTTATTAAACGCTGAAATAGAAATTGTAAAACAATAATTTATGAAAGGAATAATACTAACAATTGCTTTAATTTTCTCCGTTGCATTCTTAAATGCTCAAGAATCCAATGAGATAGACACTTACAAAATTGCTTTTTTCAGTAAGGATGCTTCTGGTGTTTTTAAAGAAATGTCTGGAACCGTTGAAACCACAAAACCTGGAGTTCCTTCAGCTTTTAATTTGGAAATCGATGTTGCTTCGATTAATACGGGTAACGGAATACAAAATAAACATGCAAAAAGCGCAGAATGGTTTAACGCCAAAAAGTTTTCGAAGATTTCATTTAATTCCTCAGAAATTATTCGAAATGAAGAAGGCACCTTCGCTAAAGGTGATTTAAAAATTCACGGTGTAACAAAGGAGGTAACGTTACCATTAGAGATCACTTTGAAAGACGGAAAGTACTTCTACAAAACAAAGTTCAGCGTTAAAAGAGCAGATTATAATATGGGACCAAAAAGTAAAGTATCACCTTCCATAAAAATTATTGCAGCGTTAACCTTAAAAAAATAATAGACTTGAAAAAAGGAATCATTCACCCTCTAGTTGCAGGAATTTTTGCTGCGATTGTCACCATAGGTTATGGAATGGCTTATGAAAAAGCTACCGTAATTGAAGGTGATCAATTGGATTCTTTACGCGAGGCCATACCCATGCTGCATTTATTTATAGCGCCAGTTGTCGGCTGCTTATTGGCCTCTTTGGGCTACGCACTGTTGCAGAGGATAGGACCTACTTGGGGAACGTTTTTGTTCTATTTTCTTTTTGCTTCAATTTCAATTGTATCTTCCTTCGGCATTTTTTCGGTCTATAATCTTCATGAGGAAATTCAGTTTACGATTTATGGATATGCGATGCCGATGCATTATTTTCCGTTTTTGAGCTGGGTTGCTTTCCATCCGTTATTTTTCCCAAAAGGAAAATAAAGACACTGTACCACAACGTTTTCCATTCGTTTACGTTATATACATAGTATATAAAGTGAAACTTTTTTTATTCTCCATAGCTTTTGTGCTCTTCTTGGGCAAAACACATGCACAGCTTGTGACAGGAACGGGTCTGTCTCCACTCAACCTGGTTCAAAATGTACTTCTTGGCCCAGGAGTTACGGTCTCGAATATTATGTACAACGGTGCACCTTCTGCCATTGGGTCCTTTCAGGCATCGGGAACAAATTTAGGAATAGAAGACGGGATCTTATTAACGACAGGTACTGTGGTCGCAAATTCAAACGGCCCACAGGGTCCAAATAACCAAGGAGGTTCTGGTGCTGATAATGGATACGGGGGTTCTGGTCTATTGTCAAACATCTTAAATGGAGAACCAACATTTAATGCAGCAATACTCGAATTTGATTTTGTGCCCTACTCTGACACCGTAGCATTTAAATATGTTTTTGGTTCAGAGGAATACCCGGAGTATGCACCACCAATAAGTTCAACATATAATGATGTCTTTGGGTTTTTTATTTCAGGCCCTGGAATTCTTGGTTATCAAAACATAGCACAGTTACCAAATGGTAATGGGGTAGTATCCATTAATAACGTTAACCCTGTCACAAATGCGCAGTATTATATTTATAACGGAGAAGGAAACAATGCACCATGGAATGGTTCTGACCAGTATATTCAGTATGACGGATTTACAAAAGTTTTAAAAGCAGTTTCGGAGGTGCAATGTGGTCAGACGTATCATCTCGTTATCGCGATTGCAGATGTAGGGGATGGCTCATGGGATTCAGGGATCTTCCTTGAAGCAAATAGCCTTTCATCTCCAACACCAGTTGAAATAACTTACACGGTTTCTAGTGAGCTTTTTTCGAATCCAAATTGGATTGCTGAAGGCTGTGTTACAGCAACGGTAACGCTCGAGAGAGAAACAAATTTAGACGAGTCGTTGACCGTACCCCTCGTTATTTCTGGCTCCGCTACAAATGGAGTTGATTACACAGGAATTCCTAATACAATAACGTTTAACCCTGGAGAGACCCAGGTTTCATTTACAATTAGTGTTGTGCTTGATGGCATCGAAGAAGGACTTGAAAATATCCTTTTGGACTTCCCCTTGGAGGATCCTTGCGGGAATATCACGCCCGTTTCCATTGAGCTTTTTTTACAAGACATTGAAGCTGTAAATGTTGAAATCAGTAATACGGAAATAGGCTGTCCGGGAGAAAACATAACATTGAATACAAACGTTTCAGGTGGTTTAGCACCCTACACGTATTTGTGGAATACAGGCGAAACGTCAAGTTCAATTAGTATTTCCCCTACAGAAACGGGCACCTATTTTGTAGAAGTTGTTGACGATTGTCTAAATGTCCTGGCATACGATACTGTAATCGTCAGTGTTCCTGAGTATGAGCCGATTTCAATAGTGACAAGTGATGATATTATAGAAATATGCCCAAATGTAGGTCAGTCAATATTCGTTGACGCTACAGGCGGTACAGGGAATTATATATATACTTGGACAAATGCAATGAATCAGATTATTTCGTCCGCCGACTCCTCCTTCATTTCGCCAATGGTATCCACTTATTTTGTGGTGGAAGTTGATGATGAATGTGGAAGCTACGCAATTGATACCATATTTTACGAAGTCACCAGTCCTCCTTTAGAATTAATAATAAGCCCTTCAGTATCGCTATGCCCAGGAGATTCTACACTCGTTCAAATATCTGCATCTGGAGGCTTTGGATCCTATTCTTATTTCTGGCCGCACAGTCAAGAGACATCAACTCAAGTTTGGGTACAACCTTTTTCTACTACCAATTATCAGGTTCAGGTTTCTGATGATTGTCAAACCTTTTTTGTCACGGCATCCATCCAAGTCATAGTGGTTAAGCCTGATGCTAATTTTACTGTTATTAGTGACCCTATTGTTGAGAATCTCCCTATATCTTTTCAAAATTTGACATCGAATGGCTTCTCTTATGAATGGTATTTTGGTGATGGCGGATATTCTTCAGAAATTCATCCAAACCATGTTTACGATGAACCAGGGACCTACCCAGTTACACTTGTGGCTGAGGACAGTAAGGGATGTATTGATAGTATTACCTTGTATGTGGAGATTCTGAATGAGTATTTTGTGTATCTGCCGAATACCTTCATTCCAGATGGTGACCGGGTAAATGAAGTTTTTTCTGCCAGTTTAATTGGCGTTCAGTCTATTGAAATAGAAATCTTTAATCGTTGGGGACAACTAATTTTTTCTTCAACGGATCTGGATTTTGAATGGGATGGAACCTATAAAGGTCGCAGAGTTCAAAACGGCACTTATTTATGGAAACTTCGGGTACTGCCTTTGGACAAATTTGATAAAGAACTATTTACAGGACACGTGAATATTTTGAAATGATCGCTTTAGTCTTTAGATATAATCTCGTAAAGCTCATTTAAGTTCGGCGAAATAATAACCTCAATCCTTCTATTTTTCGCTTTATCAGAATCGGAAACAGGATAAAACTCTCCTCTTCCAGCCGCCATTAATTGAGTCGGTGTTACAGAAGAATTGTTCAAAATAATTTCAACAACACTTGTAGCTCTTAAAACAGAGAGCTCCCAGTTGTTTTTTGGTGCTGTAGCTCGGGTAAGTTTATCACTGTCCGTATGGCCTTCTACAATAATCTCTAGGTCCTTTTCATTTTCTAGTACACGACCAAGTTCAACTAAAGCTTTTGTCCCTTCTGCTTCTACAGTGGTGCTTCCTGATTTAAATAATAGTTTTGCTTCTAAGCTCACATAGATTCTACCATTTTTTTGTTCTACTGTTAGGCCTTGTCCTTCAAACCCTTTTAAAGCACGTGCAACGCGTTCTTTTAGCATACGGATACCATCTTCTTTCTTTCGGAGTAAATCTTCAAGTTCGTTCACGCGTTTTTCTCGTTCAGAGAGTAAACGCTCTTTTTCTTTTAATTCCAGATCAAGGACTAATAATGCATCCTCTTTTTCCTGAAGGGAAAGGTTTTTTATTTTAAGCTCCGCCTGAAGCGCAGCTGTCTCTTTTGCGCTTAGGTTTTTGAGATTATTGAATGAGTTTTCAAGCTCTTTAGTTTGAGTTTTGAGTATGCCATAATCTCTATTCATAAGACGCATCTGCGCACCAAGATCAGCAGTATCGTTTCGAAGGCCAATAAGTTCTTTATTTGCCAGGTCAAACTTAAGCTCAAGCTCTTTAGCTAGACTTTCATAATCTAAACTCATCTTCTTGTACCTTTCTAATTCTTCTGCACAAGTTTTTTCACGTTCAAGTAGTTCGTTATATTTTTTTGAAGGAACACAAGCACTAATAAAAAGCATTAAAAGTGCAAAGGATAATATTGTTTGTCTCATACCAAGGGTTTCAACAAAGATGAACTAAACTTCTTTTCAACAGTGCACATTGCGGGTTATTTTTGAACAAGCAATCCTTCATAAAGTATTCTACAAGCATAAGTGCTACTTAAATCTTAACAGATTCCCTACCTTTGCCGTCAACTTATGATTATGGCACAGAAAAAAATCACCATACCCTTAAAAAAAGCATTAGAAGATTTATCTTCCGGTGAAGAGAAAAAAATGGCAAAAGCGATTCAGACCATTTCGACATCTGGAAACGTATTGATTTTAGAACAGCTAATAAGTTTATTGCTTCAGACATCAAACGCAACAGTCAAGAAAAAAGTAATTGCGCTTTTGTCAGATGTTAGAGACAATGATGCGAAACAGTTATTTATTGATACGCTAAATGATGAGGTATACGATAAACTTAAAACAGATCTTGTCAACGTTGTTTGGAATAGTAAATTAGACTTTAGTGAATATATTGCAGAATTTGTCGCTTTATCTATGCAGGGAGAACTCATGCTTGCGATCGAATGTCTTACTGTTATTGAAAATATGACGGGGCCATTCGAGGAACATCATCTTTTGGAGGCGCAATTATACCTCAAAGAATATTTTTCTAATCTGAAAAGAACAAAAGAACAAAAGGATGAAATAATAGCTGAAATAGCCTTTTTTATTAAGGAGCAAAATGATGGTATTGATGCCGACCTTTTGTTAGACTAACTAATATCAAATTTTATACATTTGTTAAAAGACCAGGAATTATGATGCAATCGATGACAGGATTTGGTAAAAGCAATCGTGTTTTTCCATCACGAAAAGCCTCCATTGAAATTCGAACTTTAAATAGTAAAGGACTTGACTTATCTGTCAAAATACCTTCCATTTATAAGGAGGTTGAGCCACAAATAAGGAAACTAATTGGAAAGGTCTTGAATCGCGGGAAAATTGAATTTGCGATTCATATTGAAAGTGAAAAAGCCGGAGAGTTGAATCTGGTCAATAAAGAATTGGCGAGCTCTATGTATAAAGAGTTAAAAGCTTTAAATCAAGCATGGGGCGAGCAGAAAGGCGATTATCTTTCAATGATTTTAAGAATGCCCGATGTGATCAATACCGAGGGAATGGCTCCAGACAAAGCAGAACTTTCCATGGTGTTAGAGCTTGCCGAAGAAGCTTGCAAACAGGTCCGAGAGTTCCGCGAAAAGGAAGGTCAAGATTTGCGAACAGAATTCTTGAAACGAACCGATGAAATCTCAACGCTTCTTAAAGAAATTGAACCTTTTGAGGCTGAACGATTGGAGTCTACAAAAAATAGATTACAAAAAGGCCTTGCTGATTTTCCAACAGATAAGATGGATGGTAATCGATTTGAGCAAGAGTTAATTTATTACATTGAAAAACTAGATATAGCAGAGGAAAAAATGCGGCTCAAGAACCATATTCAATATTTTCTTGATACAATTCCTTTATACCAATCGGGAAAGAAACTTGGTTTCATAGCCCAGGAAATGGGACGTGAAATCAATACAATTGGTAGTAAATGCAATCATGCTGAAATGCAAAAGCGTGTCGTTCAGATGAAGGATAGTCTTGAAAAAATAAAAGAACAAATTTTAAATACGCTTTAGTGGCTTCAAATGAATTTCAAGGTAAGGTTGTCATTTTCTCCGCTCCTTCAGGGGCAGGAAAAACAACGATAGTAAAGGCGTTATTGGCGACACAGGAGCGCTTGAGCTTTTCAGTTTCCGCATGCAGTAGAGCTCCAAGAGGCCAAGAGATAGATGGGAAAGACTACCATTTTATTGGTGTTTCTGGTTTTAAATCAAAGATCCATAATAATGAGTTCGTAGAGTGGGAAGAGGTTTACAAGGACCATTTTTATGGTACGTTAAAAACTGAATTAAACCTCATTTGGCGGAATAATAAAACAGTTGTTTTTGATGTAGATGTCGTTGGAGGAGTCAATTTGAAGAAAAAGTTCGGTGCGAATGCGTTATCCATATTCGTTATGCCACCTAGTATTGATGTTTTGGAAGAGCGTTTAAGAAATAGAAAAACGGATTCTGAAGACCGTATCAATCAGCGTTTATCTAAAGCAGCACAAGAGATTGAACTTTCTGAGGATTTTGATGTAATTATAGAAAATGACAGACTTGAAGAGGCGATTAGCCAAGCAACGAAAGTCGTTAATGAATTCTTAGCTGAATGAATATAGGTCTATATTTCGGAACGTTCAATCCTATACATGTTGGACACCTTATTATTGCAAACCACCTTGCTGAGCATACAGATCTTGATGAGGTTTGGATTGTAGTTACACCTCAAAACCCGCTAAAGCAAAAGAAATCGTTACTTGCTGATTTTCATAGGTTGGCTATGGTGAAGGAAGCCATAGATGACAACCGCAAACTTAAAGCGAGTGATGTAGAATTCAAAATGCCCCGGCCGAACTATACCATACATACACTAACGTATCTTATTGAAAAGTATCCGTCAAATAACTTTGCACTTATTATGGGAGAGGATAATTTAAGAGGATTGCATAGGTGGTTTAACTACGAACAAATACTTGAGAAGCATAAAATTTATGTTTACCCGCGTGTTTTGACGATACAAGAGTCTGAAGCGGAAAATGCAACGAAAGAAGCGCCAAGTTTTTCGAAGCACCCAAACGTCATATTATGTGATTCTGCCCCCTTGATGAAGGTTTCTTCTTCTTTTATTAGAAAAGCGATTAAAGCGAAAAAAGATGTGCGTTATTTGCTATCTGAGCCTGTATTCAGGTATATAGATGAAATGAAGTTTTACCAATAAAAAAGGAGGCTTAAGCCTCCTTTTTAATTCTTATGCTTTTGTTTATTGTTTAATAAACTTGATGGTTTCAGTTCCGTTGGCATGAGCCACCTTTACAAAGTAAACCCCATTTTGAAGTGATGTTAAGTCAAAATTGGCAACATTTACGTTTAATAGATTTTTTTCAGCAACGATTTTTCCTTCGATATTCATTATCGCAATTTGACTTGCTTCATATGCGGACAAACCATTCACAGAGATAGACTCAGATGCAGGGTTAGGAACTACTGTCAAGGGTTGAATAACCTCTTCAATTGTTCCGGCAGAACCTACAATTATTTTATATCCATCAAAGCTTAAGGCCTGTGTTACTGGTGTTGGAGGAAGTCCAGGGAAAAGAACGACAAGGATGACGCCTTCCACTGTAATCGTCACAGGGTATTCTCCTGTTCCTGAGGTTGTTCCAAATACGTTCGCACATCCATTTTCACCACCGTCATACGTGCAATCTGAAACGTTGCAAGCATAATCATAACCCGTTGGTAACCCATCGACACTCGTTACTGTGAACCCTTGGATTTCAGAACCAATAAAGGCTTCTAAAGCGGGGTCTCCACCTGTAATGTCTTCCGTTACTGCGTCCGGAACTTTAAAGTTGAGGTCAGTAGAATAAGCGACACCATCTTCTGCTAAAGGGAAGTTCGTAGTTGTGTCAGGCCAAATGCCATAAGTCGAGTCTGCGAAGTTTGCACCTGGCGTACAGGATTGTGCATTTAATTGCGCAGAAAAGATAAATACTGCACAAAAATAAAGTAGAATTTTTTTCATATTTATTGGTTTAGTGTATTTCAAAAATAACTTTTTTTACCGCGTACACCAAACCTTTAGAAAACATTTCCCACGTTTCATGTGAATAGCGTATTTTTGGATATGATTATTTATAACGTAACGGTGAGCATAGATAACTCCATTGAACAAGAGTGGTTGTCTTGGATGAGAACCAAGCACATCCCAGATGTAATGTCTACTGAGGCTTTTCGCGAATGTAAATTGTCAAGACTATTAACGGGAGAAGAACAAGGTGGGAAAGCCTACTCCGTAATGTATGTGGCTTTTAGTAGAGAGCACTTAGACCAGTATCAAAAAGAACACGCCCACAAGCTTCAAGAGGAACATTCACGAAAGTACCAAGGAAAGTTTGCCGCGTTTAGAACCGAATTAAAGATTGTTGAGGAGTTTTATCATGAAGGTTAAAGCAAAGAAACATTTAGGTCAGCATTTTTTAAAAGATGCCTCGATCTGTCAACGAATTGTCGAAAATTTACCGCTCTCTAAAAGCCAAAATGTTCTTGAAGTGGGCCCAGGAACAGGTGCGTTATCGAAATGGCTTATTGATGACGAACGCATCCAAGAACTATACCTTATGGATGTAGATGAAGAATCCATCGCTTATCTCAAAATAGCATATCCCGAAAGGGCATCGGAAATTCTTTTGGAAGATTTTCTACGATACGATATCAATGCATTTATACCGGGACAGAATTTTAATGTTGTAGGTAATTTCCCCTACAATATTTCTTCTCAAATATTATTTCGTTGCTTAGAGTTCAAAGATCGTATTCCTGAGGTAGTTGGAATGTTTCAAAGGGAAGTTGCCCAAAGAATTGCCCAAGGTCCAGGGAGTAAGCAATATGGTATTCTAAGTGTTTTTATGCAGGCCTATTATGACATTGAATATCTTTTTACGGTAGATGAGGATGTTTTTGATCCGCCCCCGAAAGTGAAATCAGGCGTTATTCGTTGTATTCGAAACGAACGAAAGGCTTTGCCTTGTGATGAAAAACTTTTTAAAACTGTTGTTAAAACGGCGTTTAATCAGCGAAGAAAGACTTTACGAAATTCATTGAAACCGCTTTTGCGAGGGCTAGAGCTCCCTGAGAAATATTCATGGGAACGTCCTGAGCAATGTTCCGTTGAGGACTTCATAATACTCACAGAACTGATCAATAATAATACTGCTTAATTTCGGAGTTCTCTTCCTTTTTCGAATTGTTTTCTGATGTAGACCTCACCATTGTTGTCGAAAATGATAAATGCGCCATCTTTAAGGTTGTTTTTGTAAGAGATTTGATATTTGATTTCTCCGCGTCTTGAGAACTGCTGAAATAACCCATGGAGTTCACCTTCTTTATATTGTGCTATAATCGTAGGTATAACGCCCCCTGGATAATAATCGATAAAGGTCCCGTTCTTTTTACCTTTTTTGTATGTGCCTTCTGCTTTTATTGCGAAGTCAGATTCCGAATATGCTTTAAATGAACCATGTAATACTGAAATTGCATCATCTCGACCAATCACTGTGATTTCATTCTCGTTTTTAGCACTTTTGACTACTTTATAATTTTCTTCGAGCAAAATATGTTTTTTATCGTCATAGGTTATCCACGCTCCAACTTTAAGCCCTTTTTTATAGCTTCCTGATAGTAGAAGTGTTTGGTTCGGGCTAAATGAAGACCAGTCACCGTTTAAAATCCCTGCTTTGAATGTAGCTTTGTTTTTGACCTTGCCATTTTCCCAATAGTTTTTCCACTCGCCTTCTTCTTTCCCCCCTTTATACAGACCTGTCATCAGAAGATTTCCAGATTCGTAGTTAGTTACCCAAGGACCATCTTTAAGGTCGTCAAAATACATGCCCTCTTTAAAAAGTGTTCCAGTATTAAAGTAATAAACCCATTTCCCGTGTCGTTTTCCTTTTTTATAATTTGCAGTGTAAGAGAGTTGTCCAGTTGAAAAATAATATTCCCACGCACCGTCTTGAAGCCCTTTATAAAAAACACCCTTCATATCAAGTTGTCCAGACGCGTTATACCAACTCCAGCCCCCATCCTTTTCGCCATCTGAATAATTTCCTGCGGTGTTAATCGTGGAATCGGCATTCATTTCAAGGTAGCTACCATGGAGCTCACCCCCATTATAATTGATGCATTTCTCGACTTTACCATTTGTAAAGTAAAATGTCCACTTGCCTTGTTTGAGCCCTTTGAAAAAACCACCAGAAATAGAAATGATTCCATTTGCCAATCTTTCTTCAAAAGGACCAGTCATTAAGCCCATAGTATAACTGTAATTTTCTTTTAGCCCGCCACTTACATAATACGTCTTTATCGCGCCTTCTCCATTGAGAATTAACTGAGTATGTGAAGAGTCGTTAAGAAAATGATCTATTAGATAGACGGTATCATTTGAAATTCTTTTTCGTGATTTAAGTGCGCCATTATTGTAATAATAAAGCCATATTCCAACGGGGCTTCCCATTTCATAAAGGCCTTGTGTAATTAGGGTCTCATTTTCATTCCATTCCTTGAAAATACTATCGGCCACATTAAAGGTGAAATAGCTCTCACTAGCTTTTACTTTATTTGAATGAAATGATAGCTGGGCACCATGAATACGGTCACGGAAAAAATGCTGCTCTTCAGTTAGGTTTCCTTTTGCGTCGTAAAACCACCATTTACCATGTTTTTCTTGTGTCTCTCCAATAATTTGATCTGTGTAATAGGCGCCTCTAGCACGAATATGCTTTTTTTCAATATCCCAGTATAAACGAACTCTTTCTGTTAAGTTTTCTTCGCGTACATTTTGAGAAAAAATAAAATGTGGTGCACTAAGAAGAAGCAGGAAAAGAAGCAATAATTTCATCATAATTTAAGGCTTACAGAGGATATATTTTAAAGTAATTCTGAAATAAAAGAACCACGCCAAATAAGAAAAAAACGATACCTATCAATCTATTTAAACCGATTAATACACGATCGGTTACAAGAGGTTTGAGTTGCTTAGCACCCAGTATTTTTAATAAATCAAATCCCAAAAAAGTCGTTAAAACAATCATCAGGAAAAGAAAGAGCATAAAGTCACTCGCTCCATCAGAAATAGACTGATTTGCTAAGGTTAAAACACTGAACCAATAAAACAGAACCAGAGGATTTGCAAAATTGAGAAGAAAGCCTTTAAGAAATGTTCGCACAAAGTCCAACTTTTGATAATCCATGTTTTCAATGGACGATTCTGATCTTATTTTCAGTTTTTTGAAGTAGTTCACAATCCCATAGATGATAAATATGCCGCCACCAATAAAGCCAAAAATGGCCTTATTCGTACCCGTAGACATTTTATCTACCTCAGCATAGAAAAGGTATGCTAACAGGATATACAAGGCATCGCTTGCCAATACACCTAAATCAAAAATAAGGGCTTCGCGAAATCCTCTGCGTATACTTGTTTCTAGAAGCACGAAAAATACAGGGCCAATCATGACGCTCAATAAAAACCCAACACTACATGCCTTTAAAAGGAACTCCATATAACAAATTTAAAATTTCTTTCTCGTAATAATAGAGCACTTCAATAGAATGGGAATAAATGTCAAGAATAATGTTTGCCCTCTTTCTGTTTTTATTCAAGTAAACTCATTAAATTTGTGAAAAATTGAAACGATTCATATGAAAACTCAGGAAGCAAATGACAAGCTTGATAAAATTCTAGCAAAAGTTGAAAAGAAAGGCGTTGAGGCTCCAAAGCTTATTGAAACTTTAAAAGACTTGCGAAACATTGCTTTGAAGGAGCAGGATCCTTTGGTGGTAAAAACCTTAAGGTTGACCTATGAGTTCATTGAAGAGAATAAAAATTTCAGTGTTCAAGCACAGTATGAAGAGGATGATGAAGGGAATGAATACCCTCTAGAGATTGAAGATACAGACAATCTCGTATATCTATTGACGCTGCTAAAAGATGCTGAACATAAAATCAATAGAGAAGAAATAAAAGATTACAGGACAGTTCTCAAAGAAGAGCTGTATTAATTTTTACTTGCTCAAAGCAACCCTTACTTAAACTTTTTCGTCTTTAAAACATAGTACGAACAATTTCTTTGTTCATATTTGGTTTTATTTAACTTGCAGATTACCTGAAAAGATTTTGAACAATTTTTGATTTCTTTTCAGGTTTTTTTATTCGCAATAATTGCAATACTTAGAATCTTCGTTGTGTTCGAAGCACTCGTTTTTATCAAAAATCTCCTCAAGTAATTCTTCAAGAAAGGGTTTAAATAAGACACATATTTCTTCCAGACTCTTGGTCTTTGAATTTAAAACATAGGCCATTCTATTGACATCTGTAAGTGAAAAAATACTTGTTTCAGAGGGGTAAAATCCATAGTTTTCTTTCAAAAACAATGCATACATTGTGAGTTGAACAGCATGTTTACATTTTGAAAAGCTTAAAACCGCTGAATCCTTTTCAGAAAACTTTACATCGTCCTCTTTAACATTTCCTGATTTGTAGTCAATGACTCTATATTGATCGCCGATTCTATCAATTCTATCTATATACCCAGTAAAAGTTATTTTTCTTTTTGTGCCATGTACAAGAAGCTCGAGCTCCATGGACTGTTTCGCTTCAACTTGAACAATAAAGAGCTCGTCATCTATATGCTGCAACAATTCTAATTCTTTACGAAGGGTGTTTTCTACGGTATCTTGAGCAATAGTATAGCTTACAAGGTTTTTACCTTTTAAAAACAGGTGCTCATCTTTATCGAAATAATTATAGAATTCATCATACAATACTTTCTTGTACTGCTTGAGCATTCCAAGGACATCTGCTTCTTTTAGTGCTTTGGGTTTAGGTAGGACTTCTTTGCCTTCTGCATCATAGAGGGCAAAGGGTTTATATAGGAATTCTAATGCATGATGAATCAAGGAACCGAACTGTTGACTTTCTATCCCCTCCTCAACATTTCGCTCCTCTCCAAGTTCAGCAATATAGCGGTAATAAAAGTCTAATGGACACCTGAGATAGGTATTAATTGAAGAAGCTGAAATTGCCTTTTTGAAGTAATTCTCAACTCGACCCATTATGAGTGGAGAACGCTCTATAATCTGAGAATTGCTTTCTGAAACTTCAGAAATCGGAACATTATATTGTAGATTTTGAATTTTAATATTAGGATTGATGCGTTCCAACTCTAATTCAAGTTGAAGAAGGTAGCGGCTTTTTTCCTGAGAGCCTATTTGTTCACTCGTTGATGAAAATGTAGCTATTAATTGTTCACAGCTACCAAGTAAGCGATAAAAGTGGTGCGCAAATAAACCTTGTTTTTCCCTGGTTGTTGGAAGGCCTAATCCGTGGCGTAAATCCATTGGAATAAAGGATTGTATTGGATTTGTGGCTGGTAATTTGCCCTCATTCATCCCCAGTGCAATAATCGTTTTAAAGTCAAGCATTCTAGTTTCTAAAAGCCCCATTACCTGCAGTCCTTCTTGTTGGTCACCTGAAAAAGAGATTGACCGACCTATCCAATGCTGATCAAAGAATAGTTTAAAACTTTTTTGACTCATTTTTGGGATTCCCTCCTCAATAATATTTTCTAGTTCAACCAGCGCGTCGTCTAGGACGTGAAGTATCGTTTTCTCAAAGTTGACTTCGTTATCCATGCGGTCCAGAAAAAAAGCATTGAGTCCTCTGATTTGCCTCAGCGCTTTTCCCCAATTTTCGGACCAATCCTCAAATACAAGTCCGCAAAGGATACTTAAATCTTTACTTTTTTGAAGCACTTTAGGATTTTGGAATATGCGGTTGAATCGAATAGCATTACGTTCGACATCTCCTAAGTCTTGCACCTCATCAATGCTCAAGGCACTGATTGTGAAAGAATGATTGATGAATCGTTGTAAGTCATAAAAATAGATGGAGTTGGATTGAAATTTTATTTTATTTTCTTGTATTTGAAATAAGATGTCAATCCATGATTTAACTGCTGTTTGCGTTAGTGGTAAACCGAGGGTTAAATTGGTTTTACTCACATTCTTAGGGATATGATGGATCATTGACCCAATCAATGCTTCATCGCACAGAAGAACAAGTGTATTATTGACTTCTTCTTCACTAAGCTTACTAAGTTCGTCTGCTGCAATTTTTACTTGTCCAATGTGCTGTGCGCACTCTATGATTTTTACATCCATACTCTTGTTAAGGAGTTTTTCCGCTGGCTTTGGATTGTAGCTTTCGCCGAGGTAGTCATGATTTTTTCTCAAAAAGTTTCCTGCTTCATGCAATTTATCATTGATATAAAAGGTATCTGACTCACTCAAGAAGACCCCTTTTTTTGCATCAATAATTTTTTTAATTGACACCAGTTCTGCTTTTGAAAGTGCATTGAAACCAGCAAAAATAAAATAGTTTTTTGCGCTTGAAGAGAGAAAGTCTTGCCGTTCTTCTGCAAATTTCTTGTAAGCCCTTCCAGAAGTCACTTGTCCATTCTTTTTGAGTGACCCATTAAAAGAGGTATACATTTCAGGTAGTTTTTCCCAGAAGCCAAGAAATTTCTTCTGCGATTCAGAGTATGCCTCTTCATCAATCTGCCAACTTTCTAATTCCTTAATTGAAGCTAAATTTTTAAATACAGCAATGGGATTTAATAAGTAACGGTCTATTTCGTTGAAGTCTTTTACCGCAATTTTACCCCAGCTTAAAAACTCCTCGAAATTCTCATTTGGAATATCTTGAAATTTCTGAGCGATTTCGTGAAGACATAAGAGTTGTCTTGTCTCATCTGCGACTAAAATCCCTTCAGGCTTCATCCATTTGTCAATGGTCTGAATATTTGGAGCCAAAATAGGCTTGGTAAGTGTTTTGGCAATTTGAACACGTAACTGATTCGCAGCCCGATCAGATGGTACAATGACATTAAGATGCTCCATATTAACCCCTGATTCGGTAATATGAACGACTACTTTTTCAATAAAAGAGTTTTGAAAGGATAAAATCTTTGACATTATTCTTCAATAGGTTTAGTGAAGACTCTTTGAATGAGATTTTCTCCAAATGAATAGGGGATATAGGCCATAGATGAAATGGGTTTCGTCATGATGATTGGGGCATTTAGGCCTAATGCTATTTTTCCATGAGAACCTTCGAGCCCCATGGCATATGCGGCGTTCAGCGTCATAGCATTTAGAGCTTGCTCTGGTGTTAACCTCATCTTTATACAGGCTAGAGACCAAATTTGTGACATGCTGTAACATGGAGTTGATCCCGGATTAAAATCACTAGCTAAGGCAAAAGGTATGTTTTCTTCAATTAAATCTGTCGCTTTTCCAAAAGGGATATTTAAGAAATGTGAACACCCTGGAAGAAAGGTCGGCATGCATTTACTTCCTTTCAGCGCCGCGATATCTTTTTCATTTAATTCTTCAAGATGATCCACACTTAACGCTCCTGATTTAATTGCTGATGCTACACCTCCTATGGTCGTGAATTGATTCACATGCACCTTGGGTATAAGACCAATTTTTTTTCCCGCGTCAAGAATACGCTCCATCTCTTCAACTGAAAAATAATTTCGCTCACAAAAAACATCGATATAATCCGCGAGACCCTCAGCTGCAATAGCCGGCAACATCTTTGAAATAATCTCATCAATGTAGCCTTCATGATCATTTTTATAATCGATTGGGAAAGCATGCGCGCCTAAAAAAGTGGCTTTTATTTCAATAGGTGCTTTTACTTTTATCCT
>Ga0257120_1000695_pt1 | contig 24233 bp, 19 predicted proteins | sample SI106_10metaG_FD_190153 | JGI IMG/M metagenome (GOLD analysis project Ga0257120, IMG submission 190153) | Marine microbial communities from Saanich Inlet, British Columbia, Canada - SI106_10 | ecosystem: Environmental > Aquatic > Marine > Inlet | place: Canada: British Columbia | collected... | reverse complement strand
CTTGGAAGTCACCAAAATATTTAGTGATCGCAGCAGTCAATGTAGTCTTGCCGTGGTCAACGTGGCCAATTGTGCCGATGTTAACGTGCGGTTTATTACGTTCGAACTTTTCCTTAGCCATGTTGGCCTCCTAATCATTTGGATGGCAAAGCAATCTTTGCCCTACATTTGGTGGGTAGGGCGGGGTAAATCCCCGCCATCCCGTTTATGCGTATTTCGCTTGGATCTCGTCAGAGATGTTCTGCGGAACTGGTTCGTAGTGGCCGAACTGCATTGTAAAGTTTGCACGGCCGGACGACATCGAACGCAACGTGTTGATGTAACCGAACATGTTAGCCAAAGGCACTTGAGCGTCGATAGCGATCGCGTTGCCGCGTGTATCTTGCCCCAGAACCTGACCACGACGTGAAGTCAGATCGCCGATGATACCGCCTGTATAGTCTTCAGGCGTGATAACTTCGACTTTCATGATTGGCTCAAGCAACTTAGCGCCAGCTTTACGCATACCTTCACGCATACACATACGTGCAGCGATCTCGAATGCGAGGATCGAGGAGTCAACATCGTGGTACTTGCCCTCAAGCAATTGCACTTTGAAGTCGATCACTGGGAAGCCAGCCAATGGACCGCTGTCCATAACTGATTTGATGCCTTTTTCGACGCCAGGGATGTATTCTTTTGGAACAGAACCACCAACGACTTTAGACTCAAACGAGTAACCTTCACCAGGTACTGTTGGAGAGATCAGCAATTTAACTTCGCCGAACTGACCAGAACCACCGGACTGTTTCTTGTGGGTGTATGAGTGCTCGACTTCGTGGCCGATGGTCTCACGGTATGCCACTTGCGGCGCACCAATGTTCGCTTCGACTTTAAATTCGCGACGCATACGGTCAACAAGGATGTCCAAGTGAAGTTCGCCCATGCCACGCATAATAGTCTGACCAGATTCAAAGTCAGTTTCCACGCGGAATGAAGGATCCTCAGCAGCCAAACGTGCCAAAGCGATACCCATTTTTTCTTGATCAGCCTTAGTTTTTGGCTCAACAGCGATCTCGATCACAGGATCAGGGAACGTCATTGTTTCAAGAACAACAGGAGCGGATGTCGCGCAAAGCGTGTCACCAGTTGTTGTATCTTTAAGACCACCAAGAGCGATAATGTCACCAGAGAATGCTTCTGTGATTTCATCACGGTCGTTGGAGTGCATGATCATCATGCGGCCAACGCGCTCTTTTTTGCCTTTAGTTGAGTTCAAGAATGTATCGCCCTTCTCTAGTTTCCCAGAGTAGATGCGTGTGAATGTCAGCGAGCCAACAAACGGGTCATTCCAAATTTTGAACGCCAAAGCAGAGAACGGCATGTCATCATCCGCACGGCGCGGGATGTCACGAGTTTCTGTCTCATCGCCAGGCTTAAACCCCATGTAGTCAACCACGTCGAGGGGGCTCGGCAAGTAGTCAACAACCGCGTTGAGCAATGGCTGGACGCCTTTGTTTTTGAACGCAGAACCACCTAGGACAGGCACAAATGCCATAGCCAAAGTCCCCTTACGCAACAAAGCGCGAAGCTCTTTAACTTCAGGCTCGACGCCTTCCATCAGGTAAGCTTCCATCGCGTCGTCGTCTTGCTCAACAGCCGCTTCGATCATCTTACCGCGCCACTCATCAGCCATCTCTTTAAGGCTGTCACGAATAGGAGCTTTGACCCAAGACGCGCCAAGATCTTCACCTTCCCACAACCACTCTTCCATGGTTACGAGATCAAGAAGACCTTCTAGCTCTGTCTCAGCACCGATCGGAATACCAACTGGAATTGCTTTTGCACCAGTACGATCTTCGATCATGTGAACGCAGTTAAAGAAGTCCGCGCCGATTTTGTCCATTTTGTTGACAAAAACCATACGTGGAACTTTGTAGCGGTCAGCCTGACGCCAAACAGTTTCAGTCTGTGGTTCAACACCAGCGTTGGCGTCTAGAACACAAACCGCACCATCGAGAACAGCCAAGGAACGCTCAACTTCAATTGTGAAGTCAACGTGGCCTGGTGTGTCGATGATGTTCATGCGGTGCTTTGCTGAGTCAGGCGTTGTGCCGTCTTCTGTACGCTCCCAGAACGTGGTTGTCGCGGCGGACGTGATAGTAATTCCGCGCTCTTGCTCCTGCTCCATGTGGTCCATGGTTGCAGCGCCATCGTGAACTTCACCGATGTTATGCTCTTTGCCCGTATAGAACAAAATGCGTTCTGAACAGGTGGTTTTACCCGCATCAATGTGTGCCATGATGCCAAAGTTCCGGTAAAGGTCGAGTGGATATTCGCGTGCCATATTGGTGCGCTCCTCTTACCAGCGGTAGTGGCTGAAAGCTTTGTTAGCTTCGGCCATTTTGTGAGTGTCTTCGCGTTTCTTAACGGCTGTACCACGGGACTGGACAGCGTCCATAAGCTCGCCCGCAAGGCGCTCTTCCATGGTGTTTTCGTTACGTGAACGCGCAGCTTTGATCAACCAGCGGATCGCAAGAGCCTGACGACGTTCGGGACGAACTTCAACTGGAACCTGGTACGTTGCACCACCGACGCGGCGTGAGCGCACTTCGACGGAAGGTTGAATGTTTTCAAGAGCTTCGTGGAACACCTCAAGTGGTACACGTTTGATCTTAGTTTCAACCCGATCCATCGCATTATATACGATACGTTCGGCGGTAGATTTCTTACCATCGACCATCAGGTTGTTCATGAACTTAGACAAAATCAAATCACCGAACTTAGCGTCAGGTAGGATTTTGCGTTTTTCAGCGGCGTGACGACGTGACATCTGCTGATCTCCTTATTTAGGACGCTTGGCGCCGTATTTCGAACGACGTTGTTTACGATCTTTTACGCCTTGCGTATCGAGAACACCGCGCAGAATGTGGTAACGCACACCCGGAAGGTCTTTTACACGACCGCCGCGGATCAGAACAACAGAGTGCTCCTGAAGGTTGTGGCTCTCACCTGGAATATAAGAGATGACCTCGAAACCGTTCGTTAGGCGCACTTTGGCAACCTTACGCATCGCGGAGTTCGGTTTCTTAGGTGTTGTTGTGTAAACGCGCGTACATACGCCACGTTTTTGCGGACATGCTTCCAAGTGCTGGGACTTAGAAGTTTTACGCTTTGGCTGCCGTGGTTTACGGATCAGCTGTTGGATCGTTGGCATTGGCGGTTATTCCCCGTTTAGCTCACATCTTATACAAAGGCAGAGGCCCTTGCGGCTCAAATTCGCATGACTATCCCTCTTGCAAAGCAAAAAGACCGCGACGTCCCCGTACCGAGGTGAACGTTGCGGTGGGTTTTCAGAGGAACGGTCCAGCATTAGGACGGATCTTGACCACTTCAGACATGATTTCGGATATGGTGGGTTTCCCCACGCTCCGAGATAGCAGGTCTATATGGGGAGTCGCATGGTGTGTCAACAGCCATGAAAACATGGAAAAATCCAATGTCGGTACAACGTATGTATTACGTCGGTATTTGTTAGCTGCACTGAAAGTTTGTAGTGGTGCAAAGCGCCAGAGCCATTTTTAAAACTAACTTCCACAGTGTGGTAGCGTTCATAAAATGCTCCATCTCAAAATTTCCAAACACATTTGACCGACGGGCCCGCAATCGGTGGCTTACAATCAATTAGCCCGCAATCATTTTTTGTGGGTAAAAAACACCCTGCGTGCAGATGCAAACTTGGCTTGGTGTTCCAATTGGAAAGCCTCACCTACTGATAACCTCTAAGCTATGCATATTTCGTCGCTCTTTCACGGTATAGCGTGAACAAACCTGTCGTGACAACAATGCCAGCACCCAACAATGTTAAAGGGGCTGGCCAGTCCCCAAAGACCAACCATCCCAACACCAGTGCCCAGATCAAACCAGTATAACGAAAAGGTGCAATAAACGATATTTCCCCAACGCGCATGACGCGGACACTGAAATAATAGCCCCCGAATATACATATGGATGATCCAATAACCATGAGAGCGTGCATTCCACTGATAGCGACCCAAGGTGTTGCCAACGATGCCGCGCCTGAGAACCCCATCACTGTGACAGACGCTGCCAAGGTGACCGTCATTGAAGGCACATCAACCGAAAGTTGGCGAGTAACGAGATCACGAATGGTCACGCCGAGAACGGCCAGCAACGCGTAGATACCGTAGATATTGAAACCCTCGGCACCAGGTCGGACGACCAAGAGCATTCCAATGAAACCAATGACGATTGCACTCATCCTGCGCCAACCAACCTTTTCGCGGAACAACAGCGCACCGCCTAGTGTCACGGTCAGTGGCAACGCTTGAAGTGTGGCCGTGACATTGGCAAGCGGCATGTTAAAAAGTGCGGTGATAAAAAAATAGGCAGTGACCATTTCGCTCGCGCTGCGCAAACCGATCAGCCCCCAGTCGCGGCGAGCGATCTTGAAATGAAGAGCATTCAGCCAACGGGCCAACAAGATGATCAAAAGCGTCGTGAGAATTCCGCGTAAAAACAAAAGCTGGAATAGCGGGATCGCCCCATTCGTTACCTTCATGAACATATCATTCAAGGTGAAGCAAGCCATCGACGCCATCATAAACAGCGCACCAATTTGGTTGGCACTCATCTCATCACCTTTTCAGACCTGCAAAAAAAATTGCCCAATTCCTATAGGCCTCGTTTCATACATTCGTTCCTATGACATCCTTAGTCAATCGGCCATGATCTGCACTAGATAGTACTAAGCCCTTAAGACGCATTGCATGCGCCGCGTCAGAAATAAAAAGGCCCCCATGCATCGCTGCACAGGGGCCAATTCAATTTCTTAGATCGCAGAGATTAATCGCCGCTCTCGTCGTCGCTCGGCATGTTCGCAAAGACATCACCACCAACCACATCATTTGATGGAGCAGGTGCTGCAAGCGCGGCGGCTGCTTCGGCTTCGATGCGGCGGGCTTCGACCACTACATTGTCACGATCAGTTGCAATCGTACGCATCTGTTGCGTAGCGCCACCTGTACCAGCTGGGATCAGGCGACCCACAATAACGTTCTCTTTAAGACCAACAAGTTTGTCGCGCTTGCCCTGTACCGAAGCTTCGGTAAGAACGCGTGTTGTCTCTTGGAAAGACGCCGCTGAGATGAACGAGCGTGTTTGCAACGACGCTTTGGTGATGCCCAATAGGATCGGTTCGCCTTTGGCTTCGCGACCTTTCTTGGACACAGCTTTAGCATTGGCCGCAAGGAACTCTTGCTTATCCACATGTTCGCCTTTGAGCATTGTAGTATCGCCAGATTCTTGGACTTCCCACTTTTGCAACATTTGACGCACAATGACTTCGATGTGTTTATCGTTAATTTTAACACCTTGTAGACGATAAACGTCTTGGACTTCGTCGATCATATAGTTTGCAAGCGCTTCGACCCCCATAACCGCAAGAATATCGTGCGGAGCAGGGTTACCGTCCATGATGTACTCACCCTTCTTGATAAAGTCACCTTCCGCTACCGGAATGTGCTTACCTTTAGGCACCATGTATTCCACTTTGTAATCTGGGTCATCTGCAGACTCGATCGCAATGCGGCGCTTGTTTTTGTAATCTTTGCCGTAGCGTACATAGCCGTCGATTTCGGCGATGATTGCATGGTCTTTTGGACGACGTGCTTCGAACAATTCAGCAACCCGTGGCAAACCACCGGTAATGTCCTTGGTCTTAGAACCTTCACGCGGGATACGCGCAACGATTTCACCAGCAACGACTTCTTGACCATCTTCGATCGAGAGAACCGCATCTACAGACATCGGGTAGGTCACAGGGTTGCCCGCGTCATTGCGCACTGGCTCACCGTCTTTGTCGACCAAGATGATCTCTGGTTTCAGCTCGTTGCCTTTAGCAGCAGAGCGCCAGTCGATAACGATCTTCTGGGTCATGCCTGTCGCTTCATCGGTTTCATCACGGATTGCGATACCGCTGACAAGGTCGACGAATTTCGCTGTACCGGATTTCTCCGCGATCATTGGCAATGTGTATGGATCCCATTCGAACATTTTGTCGCCAGCAGCCACGTCTTGACCATCGGTTACAAACAGTTTGGTACCATAGCTGATTTTGTGGCTTGCTCGTTCGTTGCCATTTTCATCCATGATCGCAATCTTCATGCTGCGACCCATGACCATGATGTCGCCTTGGGCGTTGGTCAATGTCTGAGCGTTTTCAAATTGGATCTTACCAGCTTGAGAAGCTTCGAGGAATGACTGTTGGCCACCCTGAGCAACGCCACCAATGTGGAAGGTACGCATTGTTAGCTGTGTACCTGGCTCACCAATGGATTGTGCCGCGATGATGCCGACAGCTTCGCCTGTGTTAACGCGGGTACCACGCGCTAGGTCACGACCGTAGCAAGTTGCACATACGCCTTCTTCAGCTTCACATGTCAGCGGGCTGCGGATACGTGCAGATGCCACTTTGTAAACGTCGATATCGTCCGCCATGTGCTCGTCAATCAACGTGCCATTTGCGATCAATACTTCGTTTGTACCTGGCTTGAGGATATCCTCGGCCACAACGCGGCCCAGAAGACGCTCAGCCAAGCTAGAAACAACTTCACCATCGTTCACAGCAGGTTCTGCAGTGATCGAGTTTTCGGTGCCACAATCGATCATGCGAATGATGCAATCCTGAGCAACGTCAACCAAACGACGAGTTAGATAACCCGAGTTCGCTGTTTTCAAAGCCGTATCTGATAGACCCTTACGAGCCCCGTGGGTAGAGTTAAAGTACTCTAGAACCGACAGACCTTCTTTAAAGTTCGAGATAATCGGTGTCTCAATGATGTCGCCGTTCGGTTTCGCCATCAAGCCACGCATACCGCCCAGCTGTTTCATCTGCGTGACAGAACCACGCGCACCCGAGTGAGCCATCATGTAGACAGAGTTTGGTTCATTTTCAGAACCATTTTCAGAGAACGTGGTGTCAGAAATGGCACCCATCATCGCGTCGGTAACTTTGTCATTACACTTCGACCATGCATCGACGACTTTGTTGTACTTTTCGCCCTGAGTGATCAAGCCGTCCATGTACTGCTGTTCAAAGTCTTTTACGAGGTCACGTGTCTCATCAACCAATGGCCATTTGCTATCAGGGATAAGCATGTCGTCTTTACCAAACGAGATACCAGCCTTGAACGCTTCGCGGAAACCAAGAGTCATGATGTGGTCACAGAAGATAACCGACTCTTTTTGACCGCAATAACGATAAACCGTATCGATGACCTGCTGAACTTCCTTCTTGCGTAGAAGACGGTTCACCAATTCAAACGGTGCTTTTGCGTTAAGGGGCAACAAAGCACCCAAACGGATACGACCAGGTGTCGTATCAAAGCGGACCAAGATTTCGTTGCCTTCAGCGTCGATTTGTGGAAGCCGCGCTTTTACTTTGGCGTGCAAGTGAACTTCACCTGAATCCAATGCGTGCTGCACCTCGTCGATTGAGGAGAAAGCCATGCCTTCACCCTTCATGCCATCGCGCTCCAAGGTCGTGTAGTAGATCCCCAAAATCATGTCCTGTGATGGAACAATGATCGGTGCACCGTTTGCAGGTGACAGAACGTTGTTCGTAGACATCATCAAAACACGTGCTTCAAGCTGTGCTTCCAAAGACAACGGTACGTGCACCGCCATTTGGTCACCGTCAAAGTCAGCGTTAAACGCAGAACAGACGAGCGGGTGAAGCTGTATAGCCTTACCTTCGATCAATACTGGTTCAAATGCTTGGATGCCCAAACGGTGTAGAGTAGGCGCACGGTTCAACATCACTGGGTGTTCGCGGATAACTTCGTCCAAGATGTCCCAAACTTCAGGACGCTCTTTTTCAACAAGCTTCTTGGCTTGCTTCACTGTGGAAGACAGACCTTTGGCTTCCAGGCGCGAATAGATGAACGGTTTGAACAGTTCGAGCGCCATTTTTTTTGGCAAACCACACTGGTGCAACTTAAGCTCTGGACCAGTCACAATGACCGAACGACCAGAGAAGTCGACGCGTTTACCCAAAAGGTTTTGACGGAAGCGACCTTGCTTACCCTTCAACATGTCTGACAGTGATTTCAACGGACGCTTGTTGGCGCCAGTAATCACACGACCACGACGACCGTTGTCGAACAATGCATCCACAGATTCCTGCAACATACGTTTTTCGTTACGCACAATGATGTCAGGTGCGCGAAGCTCAATCAAGCGTTTCAGACGATTGTTACGGTTGATCACACGACGGTAAAGGTCGTTCAAATCAGACGTCGCAAAACGGCCGCCATCAAGTGGCACCAATGGGCGCAACTCTGGTGGGATCACTGGAACAACGGTCAGAACCATCCACTCTGGGCGGTTGCCAGATTCTAGGAAAGATTCCACAACTTTAAGACGCTTGATGATCTTCTTCGGCTTCAACTCACCTGTGGCTTCGGCCAAGTCGGCACGCAGCTGGTCAGCTTCAGCTTCTAGGTCAATCGCAGCAAGCATCTCGCGGATCGCTTCAGCACCAATGTTGGCTGTAAATGCGTCCATGCCGTACGCATCTTGCGCGTCCATGTACTCTTCTTCAGACATCATCTGGCCGTAAGATAGCTCAGTTAGGCCTGGCTCGATAACAACGTAGTTTTCGAAATACAGAACACGTTCCAGATCACGCAATGTCATGTCCAGCATCAAGCCGATGCGGGATGGAAGCGATTTCAGGAACCAGATGTGTGCAACTGGTGCCGCAAGTTCGATGTGGCCCATACGCTCACGACGTACTTTTTGAAGTGTAACCTCAACACCACATTTCTCGCAGACAACGCCGCGATACTTCATGCGCTTATATTTGCCACATAGGCATTCGTAATCTTTGATTGGGCCAAAGATACGTGCACAGAACAGGCCATCGCGCTCAGGCTTGAACGTACGATAGTTAATGGTTTCTGGCTTTTTGATTTCACCGAAAGACCACGACAAGATGCGCTCTGGCGATGCCAAAGATACTTTGATCTCATCAAACGCTTTTGCAGGCGTCAGTGGGTTAAACGGATTGTTTGTAAGTTCCTGGTTCATTTTCAAATCCTTGAAAGGGAGGCGTCAAAAGAGAGTTTTGGTAAGGCGGGTTGTTCCCCGCCTTGATCCGTTATTCTTCTTCCTCAGCATCCAGGAGTTCCATGTTCAGGCCGAGGCCACGGACTTCTTTAACGAGAACGTTGAAGGACTCTGGAATACCAGCTTCAAAGTTATCCTCGCCTTTGACGATGCTTTCGTAGACTTTCGTCCGCCCAGCTACGTCATCCGATTTCACGGTCAGCATTTCCTGCAAGGTGTATGCAGCGCCATAAGCTTCAAGTGCCCAGACCTCCATCTCACCAAAGCGCTGTCCACCAAATTGCGCTTTACCGCCCAATGGTTGCTGTGTGACTAGCGAGTATGGGCCAGTAGAACGCGCGTGGATTTTGTCGTCCACAAGGTGGTGCAGTTTAAGCAGGTATTTAACACCAACAGTAACCTGACGAGAGAACTTCTCGCCTGTGCGACCGTCAAACAAGTCAGACTGTCCAGAAGTGTCGAAACCAGCACGTGTTAGTGCATCGTTCACGTCAACTTCTTTCGCGCCGTCAAATACTGGTGTCGCAATTGGAACACCGGTTGTGACGTTGCTAGCCGCATCAAGCAGATCAGCTTCATCCATACCAGCAAGGCCTTCTTCATAGACGTCATCGCCATAAGCCAACTGCATCGCTTCACGAACAGGCGTTAGATCGCCAGAACGTTTGTACTCTTTCAGAGCCTCATCAACATTGATACCCAAGCCGCGTGCAGCCCAACCCATGTGTGTTTCAAGGATCTGACCAACGTTCATACGTGATGGAACGCCAAGCGGGTTCAAACAGAAGTCGACTGGCGTTCCGTCTGCAAGGAACGGCATGTCCTCCATTGGAACAACTTTGGAAATAACACCTTTGTTCCCGTGACGACCGGCCATTTTATCACCTGGTTGAAGCTTACGCTTCACAGCGATGAATACTTTGACCATCTTCATCACGCCTGGTGGTAAATCATCGCCACGACGTACTTTTTCGACTTTGTCTTCAAAGCGGGCATCCAAAGTACGTTTCTGTACTTCGTATTGCTCGTTCAAGGCTTCGACGATTTGTGCTGCATCTTCGTCCTTAAGGGCAATCTGCCACCATGCAGAGCGTGGGTACGCTTCCAACATGTCAGCATCAACAGGCGCGCCTGCTTTTACACCTTTAGGGCCTTTTGCAACTTCGTTACCCATCATAAGATCGCGAAGACGTGCGTAAATGTTGCGATCAAGGATCGCTAGCTCGTCATCTCGGTCACGGGCAAGGCGTTCGACCTCTTCACGTTCGATTTGTAGGGCACGTTCGTCTTTTTCTATGCCGTGACGGTTGAACACACGCACTTCAACCACGGTGCCGAAGTCACCAGGTTTTACGCGCAAAGATGTGTCACGAACGTCAGAGGCTTTCTCACCAAAGATGGCGCGCAGAAGTTTTTCTTCTGGTGTCATCGGGCTTTCGCCTTTCGGTGTGATCTTACCGACAAGAATATCACCTGGCTCCACGTCCGCGCCAATGTAAACGATGCCTGCCTCGTCGAGGTTGCGCAGCGCTTCTTCACCAACGTTTGGAATATCGCGTGTGATTTCTTCTGGGCCTAGCTTTGTGTCACGTGCGGCGACTTCAAATTCTTCGATATGGATCGAAGTAAATACGTCATCGCGTGAAACGCGCTCGGAAATCAGAATAGAATCTTCGTAGTTGTAACCGTTCCAAGGCATAAACGCGACGACCACGTTTTTACCCAAGGCCAATTCACCCATGTCCGTAGACGGACCATCGGCAATAACCTGACCCTTGGTCACGCGCTCGCCAACTTTAACCAACGGACGCTGGTTGATGCAGGTGTTTTGGTTGGAGCGTTGGAACTTACGCATGCGGTAGATGTCTACGCCTGCGTCGCCTAGTTCAAGATCTTCGGTCGCACGCAAAACGATACGGGTGGCGTCAACTTGGTCGATGATGCCGGCGCGTTTCGCCATGTATGCCGCGCCAGAGTCACGCGCCACAACCTCTTCGATACCAGTACCGACAAGTGGAGCCGTTGCCTGAAGCAATGGAACCGCCTGACGTTGCATGTTCGAACCCATTAGGGCCCGGTTCGCATCGTCGTTTTCTAGGAACGGGATCAAGGATGCCGCTACCGATACTAGCTGCTTTGGTGAAACGTCGATCAGATCAACGTTGTCAGATGGTGCGAGCGTGTAGTCACCAGATTGACGTGTGCTGACCAAATCATTTTCGAAACGACCGTTTTCGTCCAACTTCGCGTTGGCTTGTGCCACAGTGTGGCGCATTTCCTCAGTAGCGGACATGTACTGCACTTCATCGGTAACCATGCGGTTTTCGACTTTGCGGTACGGTGTTTCGATAAAGCCGTACTTGTTTACGCGTGCAAACGTAGCAAGGCTGTTGATCAGCCCAATATTCGGACCCTCTGGAGTCTCGATTGGACACATACGGCCGTAGTGCGTTGGGTGCACGTCGCGCACCTCAAAACCAGCACGTTCACGTGTCAAACCGCCTGGCCCAAGCGCTGAAAGGCGACGCTTGTGCGTAACCTCGGACAGCGGGTTGGTTTGGTCCATAAACTGAGACAGCTGCGATGAGCCGAAGAATTCACGTACCGCAGCAGCAGCTGGTTTCGCGTTGATCAGATCTTGAGGCATGACTGTGTCGATTTCGACAGAAGACATACGCTCTTTGATCGCGCGCTCCATACGGAGCAAGCCAACACGGTATTGGTTTTCCATCAACTCGCCAACAGAACGCACACGACGGTTGCCCAAGTGGTCAATATCGTCGATGTCGCCTTGGCCGTCACGCAAGTGAACCAATGCTTTGATACAAGCAACGATATCTTCGCGATCCAGCGTGCGCTGAGTATCTTCTTTACCCAAAGCCAAACGCATGTTCATCTTCACACGGCCAACCGCGGAAAGGTCATAACGCTCGCTATCGAAGAACAGCGTGTCAAACAGGTTTGATGCAGCTTCTACGGTGGGTGGCTCGCCTGGGCGCATCACGCGATAGATATCCATGAGCGCGGTGTCGCGGTTCATGTTCTTATCCATCGCAAGTGTGTTGCGCATGTATGGGCCAACATTGATGTTGTCGATGTCGAGGACTGGGATGTCGTTGATACCGGCTTCGATCAGCTCTTGAGCTGTACCCCCGATAAGATCGCCATCTTTGTCGTACTCAAGTGTCAACTCGTCACCAGCTTCGACATAAATCGCGCCGGTTTCTTCGTTGATAATGTCTTTGGATACGAACTTGCCAACGATATGATCGAATGGAACCAGCAGCTCAGTTACGCTACCTTCGTCGATCAATTTCTTGACGGCGCGTGGTGTAACTTTTTTGCCAGCTTCAGCAATGATCTCGCCAGTTGCCGCGTCGATCAAGTCATATGTTGGGCGTGTACCACGTACACGGTCTGCGAAGAATGGGGCGACCCAGCCTTTATTCTTCACGTATTTGTACTCGATGGTGTCGTAGTATGCGTCCATCATCGCTTCTTGGTCTAGACCAAGTGCATACAACAGCGTTGTTACTGGCAATTTACGACGACGGTCGATACGGCAGAACACTATGTCTTTTGCGTCGAATTCGAAGTCCAACCAGCTACCACGGTATGGAATAATCCGGCATGCAAACAAAAGTTTACCTGAAGAGTGGGTTTTACCTTTGTCGTGGTCAAAGAAAACGCCTGGTGAACGGTGCATCTGGGAAACGATAACCCGTTCTGTGCCGTTCACAACGAATGTGCCATTCGGCGTCATCAGTGGCATATCGCCCATGAACACGTCTTGCTCTTTAATGTCTTTAACAGACTTCGCGCCTGTATCCTCATCCACATCAAACACGATCAAGCGCAGCGTTACCTTAAGCGGTGCACTATACGTCATATCGCGCTGCTGGCATTCCTCAACGTCGTACTTGGGCTTTTCAAGCTCGTACTTTGAGTATTCCAAAATGGATGTTTCATTGAAATCTTTAATCGGAAAAACCGACTGGAAGACCCCAGAAATACCCTCACCATCGGTGGGGGTATCGGCCTCGCCGGATTTCAAGAACAGATCATACGATGATTTCTGTACTTCAATTAGATTTGGCATTTCCAATACTTCACGGATTTTGCCATAATATTTACGTAGACGTTTCTGACCAAGGAACGATTGCGCCATAAGACTAGGTCACCTTTCAGTTTTCTCAATTGAGACAAACACCGTCGGGCCACGGCGCTTATCCCTACGAGACAGCGATAGAGAGGTCTATTCTTGCCACACATCCCACTGTGCAGCTCCCGACCTCTCCTGCCTTGGAAAATGCCTTTGATTTAAGGCGCTTACCGAGACAGGTGTCTTGCAATAGTGAACCGCTTCCCTGCGTGACATGTGGTGGTCAGAGGGGTGAAAAGCGGTTCCTTATTGCGCGACAGAAAATACGGGTTTCGAATCAATCGAAACCGCGTGAAGCTGCTGGATAAATCGTGAAGGGTGCGAACGCAAGGGGTGTTGGCGGGAATACCAACCGACCAAGGTTTGCTTTGACCTTGTAGCGCTCAACGACCATCATATGAGCAGCCCTTTGGTTTACGTCTGCGTCACATACATGACCCAAAACAACAGGCACCAGTCGCATTGTTTTCAATGTGTGTTCGGGTCATGGTTATCCGCGAACCATTTTCCTTACGAAAGTCCAAGAATGCGCACCACAAAAACGATTCATGTTGTTTCTTGTCATGCAGAAGGTGAAGTCGGGGATGTCATCGTTGGAGGTGTGGCACCGCCACCTGGTGAGACACTTTGGGAACAGCGAAATTGGATTGCAAAAGATCAAACCCTGCGCAATTTCGTTCTGAACGAACCTAGAGGCGGGGTGTTTCGGCACGTGAACCTGCTAGTGCCGCCCAAACATCCTGACGCCCAGATGGGTTGGATCATTATGGAACCCGAAGACACACCGCCGATGTCCGGGTCTAATTCGATCTGTGTTGCAACTGTATTGTTGGAAAGCGGCATCATTCCAATGGTCGAACCCGTGACCGAGATGACATTGGAAGCCCCCGGCGGCCTTATATATGTCCGCGCGCAATGCAGTGACGGAAAAGCGCAAAGTATCACCGTGAAGAACCTACCATCTTTCGCGGGTGAGATCGGCGTCGAGCTCGACGTCCCCGGCGTCGGCTTACTCACAGTGGACACAGCTTATGGCGGCGATAGTTTTGTTGTGGTGGACTCGCAGGCGTTGGGTTGCACTTTGGAGGCCGCTGAGGCAGGAAAATTGGCAGGGCTTGGTGTTCGCATCACTGATGCCGCGAATGAACAATTGCGCTTTCACCATCCCGAGAATGCCAGGTGGGATCACTTTTCCTTTTGCCTTTTTGCCGGACCATTGGAGCGTCAGGGTAATCACCTGACCACAAAAGCCGCAGTCTCCATTCAACCAGGGAAGGTAGATCGCTCCCCGACGGGAACAGCTTTGTCTGCGCGCATGGCGCTTTTGCACAGATCCGGCGAGATGGATGTGGGCGATACGATAACAGCACATTCCATAATAAACTCAGCGTTTCACGGTAAAATTCTTGAGGCAACCACGGTTGGGAACAAACCTGCGATCATTCCAGAAATAACGGGTCGCGCATGGATAACAGGGATGCATCAACACATGCTGGATCCAAGCGATCCATGGCCTGAAGGCTATCGATTGTCGGATACATGGCCGTCCTTTAGATCTAAACCTTAAAAAACGCTCTGGGTCGATATCAACTACCCAACAGGTTTTCAGAATAGCAATCTTGTCCACGCAACAGACACTATCGACCCTACAAACAAAAACGGCGCCTCTCGAAGGAGACGCCGTTTCCGAATTGCCAAAAGGCGAGAGGCTTAGGCCAACTCAACTTCTGCGCCAGCTGCTTCCAGCTTAGCTTTAACGTCTTCAGCTTCAGCTTTATCAACGCCTTCTTTGATTTTGCCACCAGCTTCAACCAAGTCTTTGGCTTCTTTCAGGCCAAGACCTGTGATGCCGCGAACTTCTTTGATCACGTTAATTTTAGAAGCGCCGGCGTTCTTAAGAACTACGTCGAATTCTGTTTGCTCTTCAGCAGCGCCAGCGCCGTCTGCAGGGCCCGCCATCATGACTGCGCCACCGGCTGCAGGCTCGATGCCGTACTCGTCTTTAAGGATAGTTTTTAGTTCTTGTGCTTCAAGCAGTGTAAGACCAACGATGTCTTCTGCCATTTTCTTAAGATCAGCCATTTTTAGCTCCGATACGATATTAATGTGTTCCAACGTGCAGTGTTTACTACACGCCGATATGACGTTTGCTTACGCAGCCGCCTTGTCTTCAACAGTAGACAAGATGGATGCAATGTTGCTTGCAGGTGCGCCAATGGCCCCAGCGATGTTGCTTGCAGGTGCGCCCAGCATGCCAGCAATAGTCGCGATGAGTTCATCACGGCTTGGCATTTTGGAAACAGCTGTAACACCAGCCCGGTCCAACGCGTTCTCGCCCATAGCACCACCAAGGATTACGAAGTTATCGTTATCCTTAGAGAAGTCCTCGGCGACCTTGGCAGCTGCCACAGGGTCCTCGGAAAAGGTTAGAACGGTCATGCCTGTCAACAAATCAGCAATGCTTGAACATGGCTTATCGTTTAGGGCGATCTTGGCGAGCCTATTTTTTGCAACACGAACAGCAGCACCTGCATCAGACGCCTTAGCGCGCAGATCTTGCATGTTAGCAACTGTCAGACCGGCGTAGTGGCTTACCACAACAACGCCAGAGCTTTCAAAGATTTGGCCGAGTTCGTCGACCAATTGTTCTTTTTGTGCTCTATCCACAGTTTCACTCCAAATTTGGGGATTACTCCCCGGCTCAGTTCAGCCAAGGCCAATTTCGGCCCTGACAGTCGGGTCCTTACGGGTCCGCCAAAGATCACCACGAACCAAAAAAGGTTCGAAAAAATCCGGTTTTTCCCGTCTCAGGTCGGAATTATGAAATTTGCGAGCGTCACTTTGCAGCTAAACTTACAGATTTCACCCACCATCTCGGACGAAACACCCAGTTCGCCCGAATCTTCGAGCAAACTAAGTTCTGCTTCCGTATGTGGTTATGTGGTGATTGTGAAGGGGTTTTCTGGTCTTCATCCCAAAAATCAACCACCTTGAGGACCCCGAGGCACAGACTGTGGCCAGACCAGTCAATATGCACATTATAGCAGGCCCGCGGATGACAGTCCTGTTTTGGCAACACACGCTACAGTAAACCCTGCAGTGGCCAGTAATACCCCAGCAAAACCACCAAAAAACTCCAATATTAGAGAGAGCTCGACAAAAGCGCGAACCAATGAGCAGGACATAAATGGAGTCGACCACAGCTGTGGATCGCCAAACCTATGGTGAATTTTTAACACTGAAGGGGATCGTCTGGTACGAATCGGAACTAAAGAACACTTCGCTATGCGCGTGATTACATACGTACGTTTAACACACTTCACTATGGCCACATCCGCCTTTTGAAGAGAGCGCGCGCACTGGGGACCCATTTGACCGTTGCGCTGCCCTCGGACATCTTCAACCAATTAAAAGGTAAAGACGCCAAGTTCTCATGGGAGCAACGCAAGCTGGACCTTGAGGGCGTACGCTACGTGGACGACATCATTTCCAAAGACGAATGTGAGCAGAAAGTGAGTGAGGTCGTCACCCACAACATCGATCTTTTCACCATCGGTGACGACTGGGAGCGTAAGTTCGATTTCCTGAAAGAGCATTGCTACGCGGTGTACCTTGGCCGAACACAAAAAATCTCGAGTACGATGATCCTCAAACTGTCGCGAACAATAGGTGGCTGGGAAAAATCATATGATCAATCAAAATTCAAAACTCCAAGAACTGCGCCAAGCCGTGTTGACTGAGCTTGAGGCACCTTCAAAAAAGTTTCAAGGCTGGGGCCTATTTTCAAAACTAAAGGCGCTGCGCACCTCTCCGCAAACACGTGAACGGCTGTGAGCATCGGGCGCAGTTGGTGTGCTGAAGCGTGAAAGATCACATAACACTTTGGCATATATCAATGCTCTGCGCGACATGGTGAAGACCGAACAAGAAAAGCAAAAGTTCGAAAAGCTGCATGAAATGGTAGTAAAGCACCTCAACCCACCTCACCTGACGCACTACGGATATATTGAGCCAGGGGTCATATTCAAAACCGTCTCTCACAAAAGAATTTGCGATGGGATCGAAAGCCATATGAAAGCGCTAAAAGACGCCGGTCATAAAGTTTTTCTGAACTCGGGCACATTGCTTGGTCTAGTTCCCGATGGGAAATTGATCGATCATGATAACGATATTGATTTAGGGATCATTAAGGACGCAGGCGATGAAGATGCCGTTGTCGCCGAATTGGCCAGCTTTTACCCAAGAGGTTCATGATTTGGGTATCCTGCCTGAGGAACGTTCAGAACCACACAATGGGATGCTACGACTGCTGCAAATCATGGGCTATACTTGTGACATTTTTCCAGCGTAAGTTGCACCAAACAAGGTTTACGTGTTCCCACACACTTACGGAGAGATCGAACCAAAAGACGTTTATCCGTTCCGAACGTGCAATATTTCTGGGCTGGACCAACCCGCAGTGCCTGAAAAAATGCTGGTGATCCATTACGGCCCAGGCTGGGACAAAATAGATCTACTTTGGAAATTCGTACGGCCTGCAGGATTTAAAAGTTTTATGAAGAGGCTGAGCAAACTCGAAAAAGCCCAATCGAAACCGCACATTCCAACTAATCACATTTTGAATGCAAAAAAGGCGGGCCCGAGGGTCCGCCTTTTAAATTCTAAATGCTCCTGAAGGCTTATTCGCCTGCAGCGTTTTCAACATCAACAGTCACACTTGGACCCATAGAAGAGCTGATAACGATCTTTTTCATGTAAGCGCCTTTAGCACCTGTTGGGCGTGCTTTTGCAACCGCGTCAACGAATGAACGGACGTTTTCAACAAGCTTTACTTCGTCAAAAGATGCTTTGCCAACACCAGCGTGAACGACGCCAGCTTTTTCAGCTTTGAACTGAACTTCGCCGCCTTTGGCCGCTTTAACAGCGTCCGCAACGTCCATAGTCACAGTACCAACTTTTGGGTTTGGCATCAGGTTACGTGGGCCCAAGACCTTACCAAGACGACCAACAATAGGCATCATGTCAGGCGTCGCGATGCAACGATCGAATTCGATCTTGCCGGACTGTACGATTTCCATCAGGTCTTCTGCACCAACAATGTCTGCACCAGCAGCTGTCGCTTCGTCAGCTTTTGGACCACGCGCAAATACTGCAACGCGCATTGTTTTGCCTGTACCGTTTGGTAAGCCAACAACACCACGAACCATTTGGTCAGCGTGACGTGGATCAACACCAAGGTTCATTGCGATTTCAACTGTTTCGTCGAATTTAGCGTTTGCGTTGGATTTAACCAATGCAACTGCATCTTCAACTGTAAGGTTTGCTTTGCCAGCAAATGCTGCGCGGGCCGCTGTTGTGCGTTTTCCGAGTTTTGCCATTTTACTTCACCTCAATGCCCATAGAACGGGCAGAGCCCAAAATGATCTGCATCGCTGCGTCAATATCGTTAGCGTTCAGATCAGCCATCTTTGCTTCTGCAATTTCGCGAACTTGCTTAAGCGTTACAGAACCAACGATGTCACGTGACGGGTTCGTCGCGCCAGATTTCACTTTGGCAGCTTTTTTCAAGAAATAGGACGCTGGTGGCGTCTTGATTTCCATGGTGAACGACTTGTCCTGGTAATATGAAATTACTGTTGGGCAAGGTGCACCTGGCTCAAGGTCAGCTGTTTTTGCGTTAAACGCTTTACAGAATTCCATGATGTTGATGCCGCGTTGACCCAATGCTGGACCTACGGGCGGGGATGGGTTTGCTTTACCAGCTGCAACTTGCAACTTCATAGACCCTACGAGTTTCTTGGCCATTGGCCTTCTCCTTTACAACACCCTCAGCACGCGCGCCTTAGGTTGGTTTAGTTGTGTGGTGCGATCAGGATACCGCGGCACCCTTCCCTCCCACATTGAAACAGCGCCGAAGCGCTGCAAGACGGGGCGCACCCCGCCAACCAAATTACAGTTGTTTTGTAACTTGGGTAAACTCTAGTTCGACTGGTGTCTCGCGACCAAAGATCGAAACAGTGACCTTAAGGCGCTGTGCCTCGTCATCAACTTCTTCAACCATGCCCTCGAAGTCTTCGAATGGACCGTCGGTAACTTTAACTTTTTCACCAGTTTCAAAGTGGATGATGTTGCGCGGTGCTTCTTCGCCTTCTTGAACGCGGTTCAAGATGCCATTCACTTCCGTGTCACGCATTGGCATTGGGCGACCTTGCGGGCCCAAGAAACCTGTGACGCGATTGATGGAGTTGATCAGGTGATAACCACGATCAGACATTTCCATGTGAACCAAAACATAGCCCGGCATGAAGCGACGTTCAGAGGTCACTTTCTTGCCGCGACGCACTTCGATTACTTCTTCTGTTGGTACCAGCACTTCATCAATGTCGGCTTCAAGCTCTTGCTCGATGACAGAAGTACGGATCTGTTCTGCAATCTTCTTTTCGAAGTTCGAAAGAACGCTAACCGAATACCACCGCTTCGCCATTTGCTTGCCTGCCTTATCTAGAGGTGCTTGCTCGTGTGAGGCTGCACCAGAATTTCTTAATTTGATCAGGCTCTTAGCCCAATACCACCCTAATACAAAGCGGCGCGCAACTCGAATCGCAGCACGCCGTAACATTGGGTTAGTGCCGCCGTCTACTCCGCAAAACGATCTATTTCAAGAGGTTGCGCACAACTTACCAAACCAATTTGGTCGTAGAAATTGTAAACGACTTGGGTTTAACCGAAGAAGTCTAGAACCGTGCGAAGTCCGCCACGGATCAAAATATCAACTGTCGCGAAGAACACCGCGGTCAATGCTGCCAAGATAAACACCATAACAGTCGTCAAAACGACTTCGCGGCGTGTCGGCCACACCACCTTGGAAACCTCAGAGCGGACCTGCTGAATGAATTGAATTGGGTTGGTCATCGCCATGTTGCTTTTCCTTGAACCTGTATTACTGGCCCATCTAACCACCTGCTATGACGATTTCAAGGCCGCATATTCTCAACCGCTTTTCTTGCATCCGTGACAACCGATCACCAACCAACTCTTGGTTTTGGTCATCCGACACCAGACGCGACTGAAAATCATATAAATACAGTGCGTCTACGCGACCTTCAGGAAGGCAATCCAACAGACCATCCCACCGCATTGCGAAGACATCAAGGCGCACGGCCAACCTTAGCGCCCGTTCTGGTGAACGTGCCGCGCAGAACTGAAAGGCTTTAAGAATAGCACGCCCTGTTCTATCAGAGCCATAATCGCAAAACTGATGAGCAAAACAAAAATCGCTATAACGCACGGAATAACGATCCAAAATGGACGGCAAACCACGATCAGCGCAACAACCAAAATACCGATCGATGAAAGCATTTTCATAAACAGTTAGTTGATGGCCACAAAGGCACCCACAAGGACGATCAACAGCGAAGAAATCTGAAGTAATGTCAAAACGTTCCCGTCTGTTTTTACACGGATATCGTCATTTCACGCACACTACCAACTTCAGATAGTGAATCGGAAATTCACATCACTGGTGACGTGCCATGAAATTGTCCACGTCCGTCGGATTTGGTGCGATCCCAGCAAACAGTTCGACGTAATGCTGCACACGCTCCAAACGCTCTTGTGGGTTTTCACTGACCTGCATCGAGATATAGCCGATCTGCGTATAGATCACGGTGAGACTACGCACCTCCGCTTGCTCATGCGTAAACCCATGCCGCGCAAACATCTCAGCCACCGCTTTGATGCGACGCGTATCGGCCAGCATCACACGCTGTTGTAAATCCACATCCACCCGCGCCCAATTACGGATTGCAAGATCAAGGCGCGCATCAAATAGCGTTGGGTCCAACCAGCAATCCATAAGGTTGAACAGCCCCTCAGATATGCTAAACGCATCCGCAGCGCAGCGATCCACAAGGTTATCAGTGTTTTTGCTTTCCCAGCTACGTACCATCGAAGCGTGCAGCTCTGAAATATCCTTAAAGAACCAATAAAACCCCGTGCGCGTTAGGTTTAGGTGTTTGGCCAAAGGCATGATTTTGACCGCATCAATCCCCTCAGAAATCAGCTGCTCATATGCGGCAGTGAGCCAGATTTCTTTGGATCCGCGTTGGCGTATTCGGGTATCAGTCATGGATCTATCGTAGCTTTCTTGACATAAGTGTCAACTTTACGGCAGGCTCCTAAAAACTACGCTCACACAGGCACACACAACTCTAGCGAAAGATGTCAGATGTCCAAAGATCCGTTGCTCCAGCCTTACCAGCTAAAACACCTGACCTTTAAAAACCGGATCATGACGACAAGCCACGAACCTGCCTATCCTGAAGATGGCATGCCCAAAGAACGCTACCGCGCTTATCACGAAGAACGCGCAAAGGCGGGGGTCGCTTTGGCGATGACCGCCGGGTCCGCTGCGGTGTCCAAAGACAGCCCGCCTGTGTTTAACAATATCCTTGCCTATAAGGATGAGGTGGTGCCGTGGATCCAAAACCTAACCGATGGCGTTCATGAACATGGCTGCGCGGTTATGATCCAGCTGACCCACCTTGGACGCCGTACCAATTGGAACAAAGGCGATTGGCTGCCAAGTGTCTCTTCATCCAAACACCGCGAACCTGCGCACCGTGGTTTTCCCAAGCTGATTGAAGACTGGGATATTGAGCGAATTATCAATGACTTTGCCGATGCTGCCGAACGCATGCAGGCAGGGGCCATGGATGGAATTGAATTGCAGGTCTATGGTCACTTACTCGATCAATTCTGGTCGCCTTTGACCAATGATCTAGTTGGTCCCTACGGCGCAGACACCCTTGAGAACCGCATGCGTTTCCCGATGGACGTGCTGGACGCCGTGCGCAAACGCGTAGGTGAAGAATTCATCGTTGGTTTCCGTTACACCGCTGATGAGGCCCAAAAGGGCGGAATCACGGCTGAGGACGGTTTGTTAATTTCTCAGAAACTGGCCGAGACAGGCAAGCTCGACTTCCTGAACGTGGTGAAGGGCCGTATTCACACCGACCCTGCCATGACCGATCTGATCCCTATCCAAGGCATGGTAAATGCACCGCATTTGGATTTCGCAGGCGAAGTGAAGAAGCTGACAGGCATGCCAACATTCCACGCCGCTAAAATCCCGGATGTGGCCACGGCCCGTCACGCGATTGACTCCGGCCTGTTGGATATGGTCGGCATGACCCGTGCCCACATGGCGGATCCACATATCGTGCAAAAAATCATTGAGGGGCGCGAGGACGACATCCGTCCCTGTGTTGGAGCGACATATTGCCTTGATCGCATTTATCAAGCGGGCGAAGCCCTGTGCATTCACAATCCCGCAACTGGGCGCGAACTAACGATGCCACACACAATCCCTGTAGCAAAGAATAAGCGCAAGGTGGTTGTTATTGGCGCAGGCCCTGGTGGGCTTGAGGCAGCGCGTGTCGCGGCAGAACGTGGTCATGATGTGACGGTGCTTGAAGCCCAGCCTGATCCAGGTGGACAAGTGCGCCTTGCATCCCTAAGCCCGCGCCGCCGCGACATGATTTCGATCATCGACTGGCGCATGTCGCAATGCGCGGCGCGTGATGTGGTGTTCCACTTTAACAAATGGGCAGAGGCCGCAGACGTGACCGCGTTGAACCCTGATGTGGTTATTGTGGCGACAGGTGGCATGCCAAACACGGAATTGTACGAGTCTGGTCAAGAGGTTCAAAACGTTGTGACATCATGGGACATCATCGCAGGTGACGTAAAACCGGCCCAAAGCGTCTTGATCTATGATGAATGTGGGGATCATCCAGCCCTTCAGGCCGCTGAAATCGCTGCTAATTCAGGGGCCAAGGTCGAGGTGATGACACCTGACCGCACATTCGCTCCTGATATCATGGCCATGAACTTGGTCCCATACATGCGTTCGCTGCAGGACAAGGATGTGACCTTCACCGTGACCCGCCGTCTGCTCGATGTGGTCCGTTCGGGTAACAAGCTGACGGCCACGATTGGTACCGATTACTCCGATCACAGTGACGAACGTGAATACGATCAGGTTGTGGTGAATTACGGGACACTGCCGCTGGACGAATTGTACTTCGACCTCAAACCGCTCAGCTCCAATGAAGGTGCGGTGGATCAGGACGCTTTGATCGCAGGCGAGGTGCAAACGATCAAACGCAATGACACAGGTGCATTCCAGCTGTTCCGCATCGGGGACGCGGTGTCTGCACGCAATACACACGCTGCAATCTATGACGCTTTGCGCCTCGTTAAAGACCTATAGGCAGATTACACGCCTGACCAATTGTCTGAAATCGCGGTGTGTTTGACGCGCCGTGATACCTTTCCGCGTATTGTCACACAATCCTGTATGACGTGATCAAGTTCCCTATTTCGCAGTCGTATTTCGCGGCAAAGCGACGGCACTGCGCTATGATTGAACAATGGCTCAATCAAGCGCGGTGATTACGGTTGGATGGACAAAGTGGCAGGGGCGCACAGACTCGAACTGTGGGCCTACGGTTTTGGAGACCGTCGCTCTACCAACTGAGCTACGCCCCTACACGAAGGACTGACTACGCGGGGGCGAGTACCTTTGCAAGGTACAAAATGCGGGTTTTTTGAAGTTGGACAGACACACCCATTTCTGAAATTATTTTTAAGATGCAATACTAAGCAACCATCTCAATCGCTCAGCAACTTACATAAAGAAACCCCATCATAATGATTGCCAGAGACAATGCGGCCATTCGCGGCTGAAACGTTGGGATACCGACCTGATGCTCAGACAATACTGACTGCGCGTAGGCCGCGAAGGAACGATCACCTCCAAACGCAAAAGGCCGCCGGTTTCCCGACGGCCTTTCGTTTATCGATCAGCAGAGACAAGCCCTGCTAAAGGCTTATGCAGTGATTTTAGAAACCACGCCCGCGCCTACTGTGCGGCCACCTT
>Ga0257120_1000694_pt1 | contig 24236 bp, 30 predicted proteins | sample SI106_10metaG_FD_190153 | JGI IMG/M metagenome (GOLD analysis project Ga0257120, IMG submission 190153) | Marine microbial communities from Saanich Inlet, British Columbia, Canada - SI106_10 | ecosystem: Environmental > Aquatic > Marine > Inlet | place: Canada: British Columbia | collected... | reverse complement strand
AAGCCTCTGCAATATAAAGCCCATAGACCATAAACCCTAGAACACCTAAGGCACCGGCAAAGTAAATCACGCCAAATAAAGTATCCATCACCTTCCCCCTAGTGGATCTTTTCTTGGGTCAGAGTATCGCCATTTAATTCAGCATACTTCTGTACCCATACTGCCGGTAGAGGGCTAAAACCATCAAGCAAGAATTCACCCAATACCCTAGTTTCCTCATCATCACTGTGTAACAGCGTTATGGCGACATCCATGACGCGCTCAAACTGCGAAAATTCAATCTTCACTTTCTTTAGTGTGTTTCTCATTACTCACCTGCCGCAATAAACTCGCTGACATCTACGTTAAAGGTTGCAGCGAAGGTTAAAAGAGTACTAGCCCGTGGCGATCTATGCTTATTTCTGATCAAGCTAATAGTAGAGGGGTTAATCTTAGAGATACGAGCCAGTTCAACTGATGACATCTGGTCGCGTTCCATAAAGTGCTGCAATGATTTGTTAATATCCATGATGATTCCTTAGTTAGTGAGGTGTTATCATAGCGCTTTGTTAAATTAGTTGCAATAGGACAATTGCTTATGTAGAATAAACACTTCAACAACAGGAGAGAACCATGACCTATCAAGATGAAGACCCAGCAAGAACTGGCGATTACGATTTCGTCAACAAGCTTAGTAATTCCTTATTTGGCCGCAGTGTAGAGGAGACAGATGAAGCGTATGATCTTCGTGTATCTCTGCGAAACGGTGCCGATGACTATCTTCCTATGACTGCCTATGAAATTGAGCGTGACCTGGCGGCAGCTAAGGAAAATGAGCGTCTGGTTAATAAGGTTCTCGAAGGCTACCAGGCTAGGTGGGGTTAATATTATGAAAGAAGTCCAGGGAATTGAGTACTTAAACGACCTTGACCGCGGTGATATTGACTGCAAGAACGGAGATCCAGCGCCTGATAACCAATCGGAGGCGTACTACATCGGATACGGGGCAAGATATGTATACGAGCAAACTAAATCAGCAGGAGAACTTAACTAATGAAGAATAAAAGCGTATGGGCCACCTTATCGGCCATTGATTGCAGTGCTCACATCGAGAAAAAGGGCCAGTTGTCCTATCTATCGTGGGCATGGGCTTGGCAGACACTGAATGAGCATTACCCAGAGAGTACGTTCGAGTACTTTGACCCCGTAGTTCTTGCCAATGATACTGTTGAGGTGTCAGTTGCAGTGTGTGTTGAGGGTAAACGGCATGTTATGTGGCTACCAGTGATGGATAACCGCAATAAAAGCATTGTGAATCCGACCAGTCGAGACATATCTGACGCCAGAATCAGGTGTTTGGTAAAGTGTATAGCTATGCACGGTCTAGGTCTGTACATCTACGCTGGTGAAGCTATGCCAGAAGCTGCTAAGACTGAGGTATTGACTCCGGCACAGGCTGAAGACATTAAAGACCTGCTTGAACAGGCTAATGGTGACGTTACTAAGTTCTTGGGGTTCTTTAAAGCCAGCAGTGTAGATGAGATGCTGGCAATTCATTACCCTAAAGCTGTTGCTGCTCTGAAGGCGAAGATCAATTAAGATTTTAACCCACGAACAGGGCAGTGACGAGTGGCTTGCTAGTAGAGTAGGCAGGCCATCCGCTAGTCAGTTCAGTAAATTGATTACAACATCCGGTAAGCCCTCAGGATCTGCAAGTAAATACATAGATCAGATGGTTGTCGAGCGTTTATCGGGTGAATCAACACCGCATTTTCAGTCTGAGCACATGGCAAGAGGCAATGAGCTTGAGCCAGAGGCGCGTGATTACTATGAGCTGATGACTGGCAACACTGTAGTTGAGGTAGGGTTTATACTAGATGACAGTGAAGAGTTTGGATGTAGTCCTGACGGGTTGGTTGGTGAAGACAGTGGGTTAGAGATTAAATGCCCAGCAGAAAACACTATGTTAAGCTACATTGAAGACCCTATGAAGGGTGTAAAGAGATACTGGCAGCAGATACAGGGCTGCATGATGATTACAGGCAGAAGTACATGGGATTTTATAGCATATCACCCAGAGATGGAGCCTGTACTGGTCACGGTTGAGTACGATGAAGAGTTTTGCAGTAAAATGTACGATGAGATCGTGAAAGCGGTCACTATAATTAATGAACAATGTGAGGAATTAGCATGAAACTAGGATTAAGCATTAAGATAGACGTTTCTAAGATAGACAAAAGCCGTTTGTATCAGGGTGCCAAGGGTACTTACTTGGATCTGACCACGTTTATCAGTGATGAGCTGGATCAATATGAGAACAATGGCTTTATCAGCCAGTCAGTGACCGCAGAAGAGCGCGAAGCAAAGACCCAGACACCAATCTTGGGCAATGTTAAGATCTTCTACACTGATAGCGCTGAAGCTGCACCGCAGGCCGCTGCAATTGATGAAGACATACCGTTCTAGAGTCTCCTGTACAGGCGTGGTTCACCTGACCCAACGAACCTACACAAAGTAAGTATTAGTCATATCATATATGGTATAAAAACCATGAATATAAGCCATTAGCTATCATTTATAATTGCTGTAAAATCCACCCCTCACTAACGAGGGTTTAAAGATGGTTTGGTACGGTATCACAGTGGTAATGTTAGGCTTGATGGCAATAGCGAGAGATGAATTCAAGAGGTAACTCATGAAACATATGGTAATCCCCGATACCCAGGTAAAGCCTGGTTGTCCTGTAGATCATTTAAAATGGGCCGGACAGTACGCTGTAGACAAAAAGCCTGACGTTATTGTTCACATTGGCGACCACTGGGACATGCCAAGTCTCAGCCATTATGATAAAGGCACAAAGAGCTTTGAAGGCAGGCGATATACTCAGGATATTGCAGCAGGCATCGAGGGAATGAAAGAGTTCTTAGCCCCTATTCGTGCAGAACAGCGCAGGCTAAAAGAAAACAAGAAGAAGCAATGGAATCCACGTCTAGTGTTTACTCTTGGTAATCACGAAAACCGTATAACACGCGCTGTTGAATCTGACCCCAAGTTAGATGGCCTAATTGGCTTCAAGGACTTTTGTTTAGAGGAGATGGGCTGGGAAGTTGAGCAGTTCCTGGCACCAATCAAGATAGATGGGGTGGTGTACTCTCACTATTTTACCTCTGGAATCATGGGCCGACCTGTAAGCAGTAGCAGGGCATTGCTAACAAAGCAGTTCCAGAGCTGTGTGATGGGTCATGTCCAGGATAGAGAGATCAGCTTTGCAAAGAGGGCTGATGGTACGCGAGTGACAGGGTTATTTGCTGGCATATTCTATCAGCATGCAGAGGGTTATCTAAACGCGCAGACCAATCTGTCATGGCGTGGTATATGGATGCTGCACGAAGTCGATGATGGTGCTTTTGATGAGATGCCAGTCAGTCTAAACTACTTGAGGAAGCGTTATGGGTGATCCAGATGCTAAAGATTGGGATAGGCTTAAACAAGAAATGCCTGCTATAGATGGGAAAGTGTACGCAAACTTATCCAATTCCGTGAAAGTGCCCGACCCCGTAAACTCACCCAATCACTATCTGGCAGGGTCAATCGAGTGCATTGATGCCATCGAGGCCAGTGCTAGTAGTGCGGATGCGTTCAGGGGTTACTGTAAGGGCAATGTGCAGAAGTATCTATGGAGGATGGAGCATAAGGGCAAGCCGAAAGAGGACGCTATGAAAGCCCAGTGGTATTTAAATAAGCTGATTAGTAAGCTTTAGCTGTACCCCATAAACTATAAGAAACAAAAAAGCCCCAGTTAAGGGGCCTTGGCAGGGTTAGGTTTATCCCCATTGATCGGCCATTGCGTCGGCTATGCCCTGATAGGTTTCAGATCTGATTTTCCACCTGTCAGCACTTGGCCCCAGTTTGTTCTGACCACTGGGGGTTTGATTATCCCAGTAGCCGCAATCTGGCCTTGGCAGGGTATTGGTTGGGGTCAGTTTTGGCAGGTTATGAAGCCACAAACCGGTTTTTTTGGACTCAGAATGCCCGTGCTCGTATGGTTGAACGTATTGGCTGGCCTTTATCGGCAACACTCCGACAGGATTTTCCATGGCTACCTGTGGCGCGTTCTCTTTTGCATGGGCATATAGTGCGAGAGTCCAATCAATTGCCTCTAATCGCTCCCCGTGGCGTTTCATCCCCGAGCCATAGTGAGCGTTTCCAGATACTGCCAAAGCGGTGCAAGGGGGGTGCATTATGATCAGATCCCAACCCAAATTGATAACCTCCCAGCAATCGCCCCTGTAATGATGGGGGCTGTTGTCATCAGCTTCCAGCAAGTCGCAGCTATAAGCCTCATGCCCACGCTTCCTGAATGCTTCCCTAACCTTGCCGCTATACTCACAAGCTATTAAAACTCTCATTTTAGATCCTCCAAATTAAGCTAATTATTAAAAGGTAAAAAAAGAGGCCCATACAGGCCCCAATTGATGCAAAGAGTATCTTGTCAAACATGGTAAAGCTCCGCCAATTTGCGCTCAATTAAGTTCATAGCTTGCCCTATCTCTTTTGATTCTTCCGCCCATTCCTCGGATTGGTAAAACTCTTCACGGCACTGATCAACAGTGTTCCAGATCAAATTTAATGCTCTTTCTAGTTCAACGCTCATTGTTTTATTTATCATGGGTTAAGCTCCTAAAAGTAAAAAGGTAAATGTGACAGTGTAGAGTAAAGCGGCACCAACTAGGGCACCACCCACAAAGACGACACCACCAACGGCGGCAGCTATAAAGTTCGAACGGCGCTCTTTCTTGGCGTGCTCCTTTTGCATTCTTATATATGCTGAGTTCATGCTTTAACCTCCTACTGCTATTAGATTAGATTTAAAACGGCTTGATCGTGAACCGTGGATTGTGATTGCAATATTCTTGCTAGTGCCATCACATAGCATACAGTCTATGCACTTAATTCCCTTACTATCGGACAAACATTCTATTTCGCTATCTGCTAAAGCATCGCCAACTAGTGCAACCCTGAAAGTCTTTGCGCCTAGTGCCTGAAACTTGGCAGCTTGTCGTGGCGTATCTGCTGAAACTTGGCACAGTTCAAAAAAGCGCGAATCGAACGCTTTGTGATCAGCTTGGTGAGTGTAGCCAGTAAAGCCAAGACCTAGATCAGCAATTGACCGCATTACGCCAAAAGGTACAGCGGCCGGATCACCATATGCACCAAGTCTGATTTTGCGGTGACTGAAATAGTGAGCGTGATCGTCATATACAAATACGGGATAAATACCGCGTTTAAAGCCTTTATAAACTGCGTTCGGTGCCTGACCAATGTTTACATAGCAAGCGCCCTTGTTGTAGTGGCGGTGAGGACAATTACCACAAATGCTGGAATCGTCGCCAGTCTTGCTAGCTTCCACGGGGTTTAAATCATCGCGCAAAATCCACGTTTGAACCATCTGGCCTGTTTTAATGTTACTGGTTGACATAGTCGCAACCACTACAATTGGCTGGCCATCTAACACACTAGGCCCCTGATACATTACAAAACCACGCTCTGCGCTTGCTGGCTTCTTCTTAGTGCTACCTGTTAAATATTGCATTGTTCACTACTCCTAGTGTTTATTAAAGTTCAACGCTTGTTTGATTAAATTCAGATTCTACTAATTGATGCTTAATTTCATCTAGACGGGATTGCATGGCCTTTAACTCGTCGCAGATCTTTTTATCAAAGTGGCGGGCAAACACTGCCAGATCGGTAACTGCGTCTAAGCTCGCATATTTCCATCTTTCGATGTACTGCTCTTTAGTCAGTGTGATTTCATCGCCTAAGCTGTTGAAGGTATTTATTACTTTCATCGTTTCCTGCTCCTAGGTATTTATACATATTTAATTAAAATCGCCATTTGTTCGGCGTGCCGTGATTCTAATCTTAATCATTTACATAAAGCAAAGATAATTTGCCTTTTTTTATGAATTAATACTGAATCTGTACAAATAATGATCAATCTGTACAAATAATGATCAATGTTGTGGTAAAATCGGGCCAATGAAATCAAGAGGTTAAATCTAAAGAAAGGGAAGGGGATGGGTTTTATCCCTCAATAGGCACGCTCAGGCTGACGAGAGGGCACATCTAAGGGCATTGCAGGCATTATTGATACCATCGCAAGGGGTATGGCTTAAATGGGCTTAGAATGCGATCTAAGGGCACTCTATATAGTATGGACAAAGGGCAATATATAAGCTGTGGATAACTATGTGCGTAGGCTGTGGATAAAGTGTTAGTAAGCTGTGGAAAAGAGAGGCCCCCCTCCCCGAAGCTGGCGACATGTGTAGTATATATGTCCCTCGCAAAAAAAAATTACCAATTTTAAGGTGAACCATGATTAAGATAATATGTGATGAAGAAGTCCATGAAAGTGACATTGAGCTAATAGAGCTATTTGGTGTATCACTTATTGATAAAGACAAAGATACTATGGTTGACTTGCTTTACATAGTAGAAGATAAGATGTCTGGTAATTGTATTTGCTTTGAAGAAGTGTGTATCTGTAGTAAATGGAATTAAAAACAATTCTTATTTGCTATAAAGCAAAGGTGTTTATATGAGTCGATTAGGCAGTCCCAATAAGAACAAGAAGTTTCTGTTGGCCAGATTGCAGGATATGTATGGCGAGCAGTTCCACCCTATAATGAAGATGGCTGAGGCTGCTAGTAAGCTTGATTACATTGCTGAACAAGAGGGTGATGTGACTGCGTTGACTGCTGCTTTAAATGGCTGGAGTAAGATAGCCGAGTATACAGAGCCTAAGCTTAAAGCTGTTGAGGTTCGTGCTGACGACTCTACAATAGTTAGGGTATCCCGTAGGCGCTTTGATGGCACTACAGATGAAGTTGATAGTGATGCGGCAGACTTATTATTAGAAGAGGCTGTCATAGCTGAAATAGTTGATGATGAAGAGGAACAAGAAGATGAGTAAGAAGAAACCTTTGTTAGCTGCGCTAGATAAGAAGACAAGAGAGCGCCACTTCCCTGAGTCTAATGGTGGTAAAGGTAGTCACGCTAGGAAGTCTACCCCTGAGACAAGAGACAAGTTTAAGTCTGGCTATGATGGTATTGACTGGAGCAAGAAGTGAGTCAAATTGAATACTGTATGGGGCCACAAGGCCAGGTGTTGCAAGACTACTCTGACTGTCGTTCTCAAAACTCGTTTATCTGTGGGCCACTAGGCTCCGGTAAGACAGTACAGACTATCCTTAAACTGTTTGACCTTATGTGTGAGCAGAAGCCTGTAATGGCTAAGGGGCATAAGAACTACGGTGTTAGGCTATCCAGGATTATTGCTGCCCGTAATACATACTCTGAACTGTTCTCTACCACGATTAAGGACTGGCTAGAGATACATGAAGACCTGGGGCCGTTCCGTCAAGGTAACAAAGAACCCCCTACGCATTATATTAAGTTTCGTTTAGAAGATGGCACCACCGTACAGAGCGAGGTCATATTCATTGCATTTGACCGTCCTGAGCACGTTAAGAAGGCTAGGGGTATCCAGACTACATGGGTGTGGCTAAACGAGACTAAAGAGCATTCTAAGGCTGTTCTAGACATGCTTGATCTGCGTCATGGTCGTTACCCCTCTAACAAGGAAGGTATTAAGCCTACACACCATGGGATGCTGGGTGATACTAACGCCCCTGATGAAGACCACTGGTACTACAAGCTTGCTGAGATAGAGCGCCCTGAAGGTTGGGTATTCCATCGTCAACCAGGTGGTGTATTCCGTGATGGCGAGGAATGGAAGATAAACAATAAGGCAGAAAACCTGACTAACCTGCCTGACAACTACTACAAGAGAGGCTTAAGTGGTAAAACAGATGATTGGATCAAGGTTAATCTTGCTAACGAGTATGGCTTTGTGTCTAACGGTAAGCCAGTTCACCCTATGTATACCGACTCAGTACATGCGGCCCACATGGAATTCACACCCAGTAAAGACACCCCCATTATCCTAGGATTTGACTTCGGTCGAACACCTGCTTGTGCGTTTCTACAGCGTACTTCGATAGGGAGATGGGTGTGCTTTGATGAAATGGTACTGACAGACTCTGGTGCTATTGACTTTGCGCCAACATTAAAGCGTTACATCGAGGATACTTACCCTGGTCACACGTTTAAAGGCTGGGGAGACCCGTCTGGTGACAACAAGAACCAGTCAAACAGTGAGACTCCGTTCCAGATCATGCGTGCTGCTGGCATTCCATGTTATCCGACAGAGTCTAATGACCCGTTAAAGCGTCGAGCTGCCCTAGAAGTGCCCATGAAAGAGATGTGTATGGACGGTAAGCCTCGCTTTGTTGTCCTACCGAAAGCTTCTATGATCCGTAAAGGTCTTCAGGGTGGCTTCTGTTACCGTAGAGTCCAGACATCAGGCGAAAGATACGCTGATCAACCCGATAAGAACGAGTATTCCCACCCAGTAGAAGCCTTAGAGTACGGGCTACAGGGTGAAGGTGAGGGCCGTCAAGCACTACGGCGGGCTGGTGGATTTAATAAGCCGCATGTGGCTAAGGTAGGCTTTAGTGTTTTCTGATATGTACGTTGTGTTTGAGAGTGATGATGGCCACTGGTACTCACGGTTCTTGCATAACAAGATTAAGCACTGCTACGTTGTGGTGCCTAGCATTGATTGCTGCATTGTCCACTCTAGGACTACCGCAAAGTTTGATTTGTTTAACGAATCCGATATAAATGGTATAATCGACCCTAATTCTATAATAATTGGTTATAAGCAAAAACCTAGCTCGCGGTCTTTGTTTATGTTGAACACTTGTGTGGGGCATACCAAACAACTACTTGGTATTAACAAGCCATTTATATGGACTCCGTATCAACTATACAAATACTTGAGGAATGAAGATGAAATCACCAAAAGCACCTAAGCCTACGGCGGCAGAAACGGCTATGATTACTCGGCAAAGCATGCAGCTAGATGAAGAAATGGCTAAAAATGAAAAGCGGTTAAAGGCTGTAGCAAGAGGGGCTTTAGGGTCAAAGTCTTTACTAGGTACTGCAAAGCAAGCTGCGGCTAAGGAAGTAAAATCAGGAGCTACTCCAAACAATACAATACTTTCTTCTTTGCCCAATAAAGGCCTGAGAGGCTACCGTTAATGGAATTGCCTAAAGAGCTTGGGTCGCTGAATGACCTGAAGAAGCGGGAAGCCAGTGCCTTTGATCGTAACGGTATGTGGCATAGCGTCCTTGATGACGTATATGAGTACTTCCTTCCTAACCGAAACTTGTTTGACGATAACACTGCTGGTCAAAACAAGATGAATAACATCTTTGACTCAACTGCTTTAGAGGCGATACAACAAGGTGCGAGTAAGTTACAAGAAAACATTGCCCCTATCTGGTCGCGCTGGGCTACGTTTGCTCCTTCTGAAAGAGTTATTAAGCTCCTTGAGTCTGGTAACTTTGATGTTTCTGAAGACGATATACGGGCCAATCTTGAGCGTCAGGCCGAAACAATCTTTGATTTCATTAATCGCTCCAACTTTGCTACTCAGTTTTATGAGCACGCACTTGATCTTCTTGTGGGTACTGGCACGTTACGCATAGATGAAGACGACAGTGATGATATGCCCCTTATCTTTAGTGCTATACCGCAGAAAGGTATTGCGTTTGAGGAAGGCCCTAACGGAAACGTGGAGACACACTGGCGTAGATTTAAAGTTAAGGCGCGTAACCTAGAGAGACAGTGGCGCGGATTTAAACTGTCTGAGGCAATGAAAGAAGTAGTCGCCAATAAGCCTGATACAGACGTAGAGGTTAGCGAGGGTGTTGTATTTATGCCTAAGTCTAAGACCTATTATGGCTGTGTGTGGGTAAAAGGTGAGCAAGAGATCAGTTGGATGCAGGACTTTGGTGCTTCTAGCCCTTGGGTTACAGGTCGTTACTCTAAAGTGTCTGGTGAAATCCGTGGTCGTGGCCCAGCACTACAAGCATTACCTGATGTGCGCTCGTTAAACAAAGCTAAAGAGTTTGTTTTGCAGAAGGCTGCTATTGATCTTGCTGGTATGTACACAGCTACTGATGACGGCGTGACCAACCCCTACAATTTGGTTATTAGCCCAGGCATTGTTATTCCCGTTGGCTCTAACAACTCAAGCAACCCGTCTATACAGCGTTTAGACACTGGCTCTAATCTACAGTTAGCACAATTCCAGATCAACGATATGCAAATGGCGATCAAGCGTGCGCTGTTTAACGATCTGCGTGACCCTAGTGGTGCTGTACGATCTGCCACAGAGGTTGCTATTGAGTCGCGTGAGCTTGCTAAGCGTATTGGCTCTGCCTTTGGTCGTCTACAGACAGAAGTCCTTATACCCATCATTAAGCGCGTTGCTGCCATCCTGACTCGCCGTGGTATTATTGAGCCTATTCAGCTTGATGGCCGTGACATTGATATTAAATTCCTATCTCCCTTGGCTAAAGCGCAGGACGGTGAAGACATCCTTAGCGTTCAACAGGCCGTGTCGTTTGTATTGCAGACTGCTGGCCCTGACCAGGCTAAGATTGGATTTAAGCTTGAGGACTTTGGTACCTGGGTAGCCGGTAAAACAGGTATGCCTGCTGAGTTAGTTCGCAGTGAGTCAGAGAAAGCGCAGATAATCCAAGCTGGTGCCCAGGCAGCACAGCAAGGAATGGATGTTTCTACTCCACCACCACAACAAGGTCAGACTGCTCTATGAGTTGGGACACTATCAACAAAGGCGACTTTAACGCCGAAAACGCAAAACAAGCCAATGACGCAGCTAGAGCAAAAGCTGCTGAGTTGGCTAAGGCTTACAACAGGTGCTTTGGTACTGATGACGGTAAGCGTGTATTAGAAGACTTAACGCAACGATTTATTTTCCAAAACAACACACCCTTTGGTTCCCAGAACCCTGACTACGAAGCTGCTTACCATAATGGTGAAAGCGGGTTAGTTAAATTTTTAATCAACCAAGTACAGCAAGCTAGAGTACTATAAAATTACCGTGGAGGTAATATGTTAGATAATACAGATCAGGCCGCAGAAGTAACAACTGGCGATACCCTACTAGACTCATCCGCTCCTACACTTGGAGATGGCGAGTATTTTCTTACAGACGGTATTAAAGGGTCTGGTGACAGTCCCGAGTGGTACAAGGCAGACAAGTACAAGTCTGTTGCTGAACAGGCCAAGGCTTACACAGAGCTAGAGAAGAAGTTTGGTGGGTTTACTGGCGCACCTAAAGATGGATATGCTGGCATTGAAGGCATTGAGAGTGATGACGCTTTACTACAAGAGCTAACTGAGTTTGCTAATAAGACCAACATGAGCCAAGAGGCATTTGGTGAGGCGTGGGAATTGTTAAGCGCGCAAGGTACTGCCGTAGAGGAAGTCAGTCGAGAGCAAGAGATTGCAAAGCTTGGTGACAATGCTGGTGAGCGTATTAAGAACGTAGAAGGCTTCCTGAAGAACAATCTGGATTCTGTTGACTATGACCAGGTAATAAACCTAGTAACTGACGCAAGGTCTATTGAGCTTGTAGAGGCATTGGTAAAAGCAACATCGCCTGTTAAGCTTCCTATTGACGGCGGAGAAAGTCCTACTGGCATGACCTGGGCAGACATTGAATCGGAGATGTTTAAGAAGTCCGGCGACGGCCAGTTACTCCGAAGTGTAGACATTAACCATGAGCGTAAGATCCAGAAAATGATGCAAGATTTTGGCGGCAATAAACCCCATACTCGCATTTTCGGATAAGCAAAAAAAAGCCCTGCGCTAACAGGGCTAAAGGGGTCGTAACAACTGACGCTAGGCACCAACAAGTACCCTAGCTAACCATGTGAATGAAGCATGGGTTGTACATTACAGTACAGACCCTATTGTACACGACTCAAGACGGTTAGCAACTATTGATTTATATAGTGCAAACAGTGTATAATCGGCACACTGGATACCCCTTTCTTACAAGGCCCAGTAAATTTAGGTTGAATGCTGACCAATTTACTGGGTACTCAGCTAAAACCTTGAAAAACTTTCTATTTATTACTCTTTTTCGAGGAAATTCTTATGAGTAACGTACTATCATCCGTGGCAGTCACGGAATTTGACTCCATGGTCAAACACGCCTATCAAGGCACTGGCTTGCTGAAGCAGGCTGTAACTCTTCGTAACAACGTAGTTGGTGACACTTACAAGTTCCGTAAAATGGGCAAGGGCCTGGCTAACCAAAAAGCTAGTTCTGCTGAAGTAGTTGCTATGAACGTAGGTCACGAATTCAAGACCGCTACCCTTACTAACTGGAACGCTCCTGAGTTCACTGACATCTTTGATCAGCAAGACGTAAACTTTGACGAGAAGCAAGAGCTTGCAAGCACCATCGCAAATGCCCTTGGTCGTCGTTGTGATCAGCTTGTTATTGATGCAATGGACGCTGCTGGCGCTTATGCTGCTACTGTCGGCACTGGTGTTGGTGGAACTGCTTCAAACTTGAACATGGCTAAAATCATCAAGGCTCAGGTAGCTCTGCGTCAGAAAGGTGTGCCTAACTCTGAGCTGTTTGCTGCTGTAAACGCGCTGGGTCTTGGTGGTATGCTGAATGACGACAAAATCACTAGCATTGATTATCAGGCTGTTAAAGCTTTGGTCAATGGTGATGTTGATACTTTGGCTGGTTTTAAGTTTATTGTTCTTGAAGATCGTGCAGAAGGTGGCTTGACTGTCGCTTCTAACGTAGTTGACTCTTACTTCTTTGCCCGTCCTTCTGTTGGCCTGGCTATCGGTATTGACATGAAGACTGACGTTGATTGGGTTCCTGAGCGCACCTCTTGGTTGTGTAACGGCATGTTGAAAGCTGGCTCTGTTGCTCGCGACACTGACGGCATCGTTAAGGTTCAATACACCCAGACTGCTTAATGTTGTAATGTTGTAACTGAATGGGGGTTTCGGCCCCCTTTCTTTTTTTATACTATAGGTTTTATATGTCTTCTAAAATACAGTTAATCTCTAACGCTTTAATTTTAATTGGCGATTTGCCTGTAACATCTTTAGACGGCAATGAGCGACCTAAAGTTGTAGCTAGAAACTTATACGATAACATTGTACAAAACGAATTAACCAAATACCGATGGGGCTTTGCTCGCAGAAAAGCGCAGCTAGGTCTAACGGCTGAGGTGCCTGTAGGTACAGAGTGGCAATCAGTCTATCAATTACCTTCTGATATGTTGGTGTTGATCAAGATAAACCCTGGCACTAACTACCAAGTTCTTGGTGACAAAGTTTACTGCAACTATACAGGGCCGCTGTACTGCGATTACATTGCAAACACTCCCGAGCATGAATGGCCGGTGTACTTCTCAAAGATGATTGAGTACGCCCTTGGTATGGACTTTGCTCCATCTATCCGAGATAGCGCAGTTTCTATGGAATTGCTTGCCAACCAGTATCAGAACGCTTCTCGTATGGCTAGGTTTACTGACGCGCAACAACACCCTCAGACACCTATTCAAGATAGACCGTTTATTGACGTAAGACGCTAAAACTTTACCATTAAAGGAAAATTATGCCTAAGTCTCAATTCTTACAGAGCAGTTTTGCTAGTGGTGAGTTATCCCCTCTTATCAAAGGTCGTACTGATCTTGATCAATACTACAAAGGCGGGCAGACCGCAGAGAACGTCGTAATTGTTCCTCAAGGTGGTATAAAGCGCAGACCTGGTACATATCAGATAGACACTCCATTAGCCGATTTGGTACGGAACCCTCAGCTTCCTTCTATGCCCAATGGCGGCAATGGCTATCTTATTAACGATGGTAACGACGAAACGTATGCTGTAACTGATACGAGCTGGACAGGCACGTTTAAAACAATTTCGCAGTACACGTTTACAAGCGCCCCTCAGCCTGCCTTTATTGATATTAAAAACATCTCTATCGTAAACACTGGCGTAGCCGAACAGAACGCCACAGTAAAATTACAGCACGGTAGCGACTCAACTCAATGGACTGACATTTCTTCTTTTGTGATTAGCGACAAGTATGTCACTAGCAAGCGAGTTACGTTCCCTAACACTGTTAACTACCTTGGTTTCCGTATTGTTTGCGACTTAACGGCTTACAATACTTATGCCATTAAAGTTGGCGAGTTTAACCTTAAAACATCAGTGGGTCAGCCTACTGACGTAAAGACATTTGATTTCAGTGTTGGATCTGATGAGCATTACCTTGGCGTGCTAACTGCAAAGAATTTGCGTGTTTACAGAACTCCGCACGCTGGAAGCTCAGAGACTGTTTTTGTTTCTGACGTAGCGCTTCCTTACAATGGCGCTGCTGTTTCAGAAGTTCGTGATGCTCAGACAGAAAATGTCATGTTAATGTTTCATAAAGATTACGAGCCGCAACGTATTATTTTTAATGGGGGTACTGAGTTTGTTTCTGGGCCTATTCCGTTTAGCAATGTGCCTCAATATGATTACAATGATGAAAGCAGTCCTACGCCTGTTAGCGCGGTTCAAGTCATTACTTTTACTAACTCCTTTGTAGCAGGCGACCGCTATCAAATTGACATTGAAGGCGTGTTAAGTAAAAACATTTCTTTTGCGGGTAATAGCGCTGGAGCACAAAGCGAATCTACAGCTTTTAATTTGCAGAAAAATCTACAAGAAATGCCTATTTTTGGCGAGACCGGCGTTTCGGTAACTGGCTCTGGATATGTATACACAATCACAATTAGCAATGAATCTGCTCAACCACTAAAATTATTTTCAGGCTTTCAAACATCCGGCTCTACTGGCAATCACGCAATTACCTTCTCTAGAACAGCAGTAGGGGTATCTAGAAAAGAAGATGTATGGAGCGCCAATAGAGGCTACCCTGTAATGGGTGCGTTTAACGAGGGAAGGCTATGGTTAGGTGGTACCAGGTCTAAACGTCAAAGCTTATTTGCATCTAAATCAGGTGACTTGTTTAACTTCTTTTCTGAAGAGGGTGCTGATGATGAGGGCATCTTTATTACGATTAACTCTCGCAACCTTACTGAGATTGTTGATGTTAACCCTGACCGTGGCTTGCAAGTTTTTTGTTCTGGCGCTGAATTTATTGTCAAAGGCAATACTCCGTCTACAATTGATATTAAGGCAGAAACGCAGCTTGGGTCATTTAACCTGGAGTCCAAGGCTTTAGACGGCGCAACTTTATTTGTTAACGGGAATGGAAACACGCTACGTCAATACCTGTACAACTTCAATGAAGATGCTTATACCAGTAACGACATATCCGTCCTGTCTTCTCATTTGATTAATAAGCCTCTAGACATGGCTGCTCTTGACGGAACATCCTCAGAGGACTCTGCATGGGTGTTTATCATTAATCAGGATGGGTCGGCTGCTGTATTGAATACGGTTAGATCGCAAGACATCAATGGATTTACAAAATGGACTTTGTATAACCCTGACGCAAACAATACTACTAAATATGAATCCTGTTCTGTTGTAGGAAAGGAGTTGTATGTAATAGTAAAAAGCACAAATGGAGTTGACAGTAACACTTACAAGACCCTAGAAAAGTGGGATGTTAGCGCCATGTTTGATTCGGCTAAAAAGTACACGGGTACTATCCTTCCAGGATCTACTTCTATAAATATAGGTCTAAGGTTTAAAGGTCAAACAGTAGGCGTTATTTCTAACGGTGTTTTACTTGCTAACAGAGTTGTATCTTCTGTGGGGGATATAGTTCTTACGCAAGCTGAACTTGGCGAGGCTTATCAAAGTTATAGTATTCAGGTAGGCCTCAACTTCACCTGCTCATTTAAGTCAATGCCCTTGAATACCAATGCTGGTACTCGTAGCGGACAAAATGCAATGAAAGAAAAGAAGATTACTCGCATAAACTTGCGTGTACTTGATACGTCTGGCGTGTACATTGATGGCAATCCTGTAGCTGTAAGAGAGTTTGGAGAAAGTGCAAACAGTCCTTTAAATACCGCTGTTACACCTAAAACTGGTATTATAGAAGACCGCAACGGAGGCAATGGCTGGAGTACAGAAGTTGTACCCTTGATTACAGCGCCAAATGCTACACCGTTCCACCTGCAAGCTATTGAGTATGAGGTTGAATCTTCGTGAGTAATGTTGCAACACAAGACAGTATTTACAAGCTACAAGATATTATTAAGGATATGCCTCAAGTAACAGGCGAAACTAGACATCACTTCTCAGACGGTATGTATGCCAGAGAATTGTTTATACCTGCTGGTACGGTGGTCGTAGGGGCGCTACACAAGTCTCAACACCTGTATATGGTAGTCAAGGGCAAGTGTAAGGTATCTAGCCAGTATGAGACTGTAGAGATTGAAGCTCCTTATATAGGCGAAACCATACCTGGTACTAAGCGTGTTATTTATGCTGAGACAGATTGTGTGTGGGTAAATTTTCACCCTACCGAATTAACAAACATTGAAGAGATAGAGGCGGCTTTAATACAGTCGGAGGATATATAATGGCGTGGTTAATAACAGCGACAGTAGCAATGGGAGTAGGTACTGCTGTAAGTGCTTACGGTCAAATTCAGGCGGGCAAAGCTCAAGAAGATGCTTTAAAAGAGAAGGCAAGGCAAGAAAAGATTGCCGCTGAGGGCCGTGAGCTAGAACGTCAGCAACAACTGTCAAAAGCCCTTGCAGCTAACACTGTAGGCCTTGCTGCTGGCAACGTAGGTATGGAAGGAACTCCTGCTAGTATTGCTTTAGAAAGCGCTAAGAATATAGGCATGAGTGAGGGTATGCTCAAGATGAGTGACAGACTTGCTGTAGCCCAATTAAAGCGTCAAGCTAAAAATGCACGATCTACTGCTAATTTGCAAGCTACCTCTACTTTGCTTTCTGGTGGTGCCGAAACTGCTAAACTTGCTAATTCCATTTAAGGATTAAATAATGGCACAAGAACGAATTGGGTATTACGGTAAGTTTACCCCTACATCCTTGGATACGTCTGCTGCTGATAAGATGCGCGCATTGGCCGGTTTGGGCGAGACTGTTGCTAGTACTGCCTTGGCTATAGGAAAACCTATTGCAGTCCGTGAAGGGGCTAAACAGGGGGCTATAGAGGGGGCTAAAACTGGTCGTGTAGATCCGGCAACTGGAGAACTGATTGCACCTCCAGAACAGCGTAAGTTTGGCTATGGGGCAAGTGCTTTTAATACTGCGGCAGAAAGTTCGTATTTAGGCAACGTCTCCTTTGAACTAGATCAGTCTGTAAAGTCTGCTCAAGAGCAATTTCCTGATGACATCATGGGATACAACAAGTTAGTAGATGCCTCCAAGCAAGGCTTATTAAGCAAAATGCCTGAGCAATACAGGGGTTCTGCTGAGTTAGTATTTGATAAGCTTAATGCAAAAGCTGCAAGCTCTGTTGCCAAGGCTGAGAATGCCAAGGACTTAGAGATTTTGTCAGCAGGCATTATTAAAGGCGCTAATGTGGCTTCTGATTTAGCTTCTAATGCTGCCTTTGCTGGTGACGTTGTTGGACTCGCTGATTTAATTACTGAAGTTACACTTAACATTGAAAACTTAGTAAAAAAAGGGGGCATGAGCCAAGAAGCTAGCGACAAGTTTTTGGAGTCTTTTGAAGACCGTATTGCTATCCAGTCTAAGTTGGGAGAGGTTAACAGGGCTGTTTTGGATGATGCCTACCCCATTGAGGATCGTGCAGTAAATGGTCGCGCTATCGTTGAGGCATTGCGTGACAACCCTGATCAGACTTTATCAGCAGAACAAAACCAAGAGCTATTAAGCAAGCTTGATGCTCAGGTAATTAAATTTGAGAACAAAATTAAAGCAGATGCAGCGACCCTTACTCTTGAAGAGCAAAATGTAGTAGCTGATTTCAGGACTCAAGTTGAGCTTGGTATTGGAACGCCTGAAGAGTTAACGGCTAGAGCGTTTGAGCTTCAAAAACTAAACCTCTTGAGCCCCAGTAAAAGGGCTGATCTCGTTATTAAAATTAATAAAAGAACTGAATCACAAATTCAACGGATACAAACAAACGCTAACGTCGCCAAAACAATTAGCGGCGAGAGTCAAATTGGTGACGAACCTGTTGACCAAAGTGCAGTAAATAACTATTACGATGACGTATTGTCTGAAAACTTATCAACAGATAACCTTGACGTAAGAAGCGCACAGCAGGCTGAGGTAGTTGCTAGAACCGGCTATCTTGCTGCAACAAATAAAACAGAGATTCGTAATGCTTTAAACTCTCAAGACCCCGCGCAGATAGAATATGCGGCAGAGACTATTGAACGAATGGGGGAAATCCCTGGCGTTGGCGAATCTTTGTTTACTGATAACGAGGTTGCTTTTGCCTCTCAGGTAACTGCCCTGTCTCAGTACATGCCGATGGAGAAAGCTATTGAGCAGGCTACCTCCATTGTTCGCCCAGGTCCGGTGCGAGAGGCTATGGTAGCGGAAAGAACTGCTGCTATTAAGGATAAGAAAAATAGTGATGTTTTCTCTGACGCTTATCCTGATGAGGTTAAAGATGCGTTTGAAGGTTTATTTGATGACATTGGCGGTGAACTTGCAAAGGATCTTTTGGTTAAAGATTACGGCGATTTAGTTGAGTCTTATTACAAGGCTGGCATTGTAGATGTAGATGCAGCAAAAGCTAAGGCCATAAGTCTTGTTAAAGCTAACTGGACTAAAGGTGAGTTTGGGCTAATGAAGTATTCTCCAGAGAGCTTCTACGCGCTGCTTGGAACGGGCGATACATCTTATATCCGCACTCAGTTGCAAGAAGACTTAGCTGCTGGTGGATTGGACGTTGATGCTAATGAAGTTATTTTGGTGTCTGACGACGAGACTGCTCGTCTAGCTTCAACTGCAAAACCTTCATACCGCGCTATGTATAGAGATACTGACGGTACGTTAAGAGCTGTTTCTTTTATAGATGCAGAAGGCAATAAGAATGACCGCTTTATTCCTGATGTAGATGCCGCGCAAATAGAGCAGGACGAAAACATTGAAAGAATTGCTGAACTTACTCCTTACGGAAAAACATACAATGCCAGTTACTCTACGTTAAATAAAGATGAGCAAGCTGCGTTAAGAAACGTGCTGAATAACTCTACAAATCCCTTTGCCTTAATCGGAAAAGGAGTTGATGCCGCCGCTAGACTTCCCAGTAAAGTAACGCCAAGCAATGTGAAAGAGCTAATACGCATGACTGGGATGCCTACACTAACAACTAAAGTTGGTGAAGCGTTTTACTATGTTACAGACTCTGTTAAAGAAGCTAGTAGCAACTATGTATCTTCTTTGCAGAAAACCAAGGGTAAGTAATATGCCGTTTGTGCCATCGTCAGAAACACAGTTAATTAGCGAAAAGCTAACACTTGCTCCTCAAGAAGTTCAAGAGGAGCCTACGTTAGGTGAAATTGCTGGGGCATTGTTTCGTCAAGAAAACATGATTGGTTCTTGGCTTGCCGAGCCTGTAGGTTTACCTGATACTAAAGATGACCCTGATTACGATGCTTACTCACGCTTTACAGAAGACGAGCGGAGTGATGAAGCGTTTGTTATTTCTGGCATGTATGCTGATAGCGACAGTGAGCTTGATGTCCTTAGAAGCCAGTTTGCTAGAGAGCGTAAAGATAGAGACACAATTGCTAGGGGCGGTGCTACATCTTTTATTCTAGGGCTTCCTGTTGCAATTGCTGACCCCATATCATTACTTTCTATCGGTGGCGCTGTTGCTAATACTTATCGTGCAGGCAAAAGCATACTGAGCAGTGCTGCTGTTACAGGCTCTATTGTAGGCGCTGAGACTGCTGTGCAGGAGGCCGCATTACACTCTACGCAGCTTACAAGGACTTACGGTGAGTCAGCAGTTAACATTAGCGCGGGCACGCTGTTAGGTGGTGTTCTGGGCGTTGGTGTGCAGAAGCTGGCTAACTACGGGATTGATGAAAAAGCTATTCAAGAGTTTGCTGACGTAATGGATCCAGAAGCCAAGATTGCGCGAGGTGAAAACCCTTCTCTGAGTGCTTCCAATGTCCAGGAAGGTTATGACAGTGTTGGTGCCGCGCGTACAGTAGAAGGTACGTTTGAAGTTAAAGGTAAGATAGCTAAAGCTTTAGTTAAGGCGCTTTCATTTGATCCTTTGGGTCGTACCATGACCAGTGACGCACTTGTTACGCGCAGAGTTGTTAACATGCTGTCAGAAAATCCAGTAGACGTTGATGGAGCTCCATTGCAATCCGTTGAGTCTTTATCCAAGATTAAAAGCGGCAGGCTGTATTCTTCTATCGACAATAACAATATTCTGTATTCCGAGTATAGGAAGTCTGGTGGCAAGATGAAGCGCAGGGAGTTCAATGAGTCTGTGTCCAGAGCTGTTCGTACTGGCGAGAGTGACATCCCTCAAGTTAAGCAGTCTGCGGACTACTGGCGTAACGAGCTATACAACCCTTTGCGTGACGAGATGATTGATCTTAACATGCTTCCTGAAGGCGTAGATGTAGCAACATCTGTGAACTATTTGAACAGGGTTTACAACAAGCAGAAGATCCAGGCTAATCTCCCATCCTTTGTATCTAAGGTATCTAAGTGGCTAAAGGATAAAGATGAAACCTTATACCAGCAAGCTAAAGATGCGTCTGAACAAATTGATGCGGCAGAGGGCGCTGATGTGGCCAGGCTCCAAGCTATTATAGATAAGGCTGAGTTTAAGAAGGGCAAGGACTTTGACCCTGAAGATTATGAAAGCATTGCCACACAGATTGCCCAGAGAATTAATGGTACACCTGATGGCAGATTGCCGTACGACTGGAAGATGGGGGAAGGGTTTAGCTCTGGTAGTGGAGGTTCTAGTCTTGGTGGCGCTACTGCTTTGCGAGGCCCGTTAAGAGCGCGTAAGTTTACTATTGATGATGATCTGATCGAAGAGTTCCTTGAAAATGATATTGAGGTTTTAGGGACAAGATACCTACAGCAAACTGGAGCTGACATTGAGTTAACTAGAAAGTTTGGCAGTGTCACCCTTGAAGATGAAATTAAGCAAATACAAGATTACTACACTAGTCTGATGAAGACTGCTGATGGCAAAAAGGCTATTGCTTTAGGGAAGAAGATGGACGCAGATATTCGAGACATTGCTGGTATGCGTGATCGAATAAGGGGCGTGTACGGATTTCAGGAAGATAATATTTGGACTCGCATCGGCAGGTCAACTAGGGATCTAAACTACCTAAGATTACTGGGTGGTGTAACTGTATCGAGCTTACCTGATGCTGCGCGCATTCTCATGGCAGAAGGTTTTGTTAAAACATTCTCAAAAGGATTGGGGCCACTTGCAGCCAATACTAAGCAGTTTAAGCTGGCGGCTTCTGAGGCAAAACGATATGGCATTGGCACTGATGTGCTTATGTCCGGCAAATCTGAAGTCATAGCTGACGTAGGTGATTACACCCAAGGCGGCACAATGATTGAAAGGGGTCTTAGTGGAGCTGCCAATAAGTTTGGTCGTATTAACTTCTTGGACTACTGGACTTCAGGAATGAAGCAGTTACACGCTGTGACTATGCAGACCTCCATCTTTGACGGGTTATCTAAAGGTAAGTTCGACAAGCGTCTATCTAGACTGGGAATTGACGAGCAATCAGCAAAAGACATGATGGTTCAGGTTAGAAAGCATGGCAAGAATGAGGATGGCGTGTGGATAACTGGCGCTAAGAACTGGGATCGTCCTGACTTGGAGCGCATGTGGGGTGCTGCCATGCGAAAGGAATCTGACCGAGTAATTATTATACCAGGTCAAGAGAAGCCGTTGTTTATGTCCTCCGAGCTAGGTAAAAGTATTGGTCAGTTTAGGTCATTTATATTGTCAGCTACACAGCGTGTATTAGTTGCTGGAGTACAGGGCCAAGACCACAACGCTATGGGCGGAATGATTTCTCTAGTAGGCATGGGAATGTTCTCATACTACTTGAAGCAGAATATTGCAGGAAGAGAAACAAGTGATGATCCGGCAGAATGGATTTTGGAAGGGATTGATCGCTCCGGTGCTACAGGCATCTTGGCCGAAATTCACAACACTGTTGAAAAAGTTTCAAGCAACTCTGTAGGACTGCGTTCTCTTCTTGGGATTAGCGCGCCAGCTTCTAGGTTTGTGTCTCGAAGCATGGCAGAGTCTCTGTTAGGGCCAACATTTGGCAGTCTTCTGAGCACCACTGTAGCGGCAAGCAACGCTCTTACCAGCTCTGACCCAATGACTGATGCAGATGTTAGGGCGCTACGCAGATTGGTGCCTTTGCAAAACCTTTCGGTCATCAGAGGAATCGAACGGCTGGCCGAGTAGCTGTATAAAAATTAACCAATTTGTAGTATAATCAAGCCAATTAAAAGGGGCTATAAATGACAGTTTCAGCAACAACAACTCGTAATGATTACATCGCATCTAGCGGACAAACCGTATTTGCTTATACCTTTAAGGTATTGGCCTCTACAGACCTTGTTGTAACCAAAAATGGCGTAGTGCAATCAGCATACAGCGTGTCTGATATTGGCGTTGCTACTGGCGGTACGGTTACGTTTAACTCTGGCGTTACTGCCAATGACGCAATTGCCCTCTACCTGGCTATGCCTGTTACTCGGGATACTAACTACCAAGAAGGCGGGGCTTTCCTGGCTGGTGAAGTAAACTCTGACTTCGATAAGATTTATATTGGCGCTATCCAGAATGAGAACGCCATTGATAGAAGCATGAGACTTCCTGAGTCTGAGCCTAGCATCTCTATGACGTTGCCCTCAAAGGATGCCCGTAAAGGCCGTTACTTGCAGTTTAACGCGACTACTGGTGCACCTGAAGCTGGCCAAACAATTATTGGTGATTACTCGGCAGGAACGGGCCTTGACCTTACTAACTATGTTTTCTCTATCGACAACACTGTTGCAACGCTGACAGGCACCCAGACTCTAAGCGACAAAACATTAACTAGCCCAATCTTAAATCAAGACCTTAGTGGATCTGCTTTTCTTGATGAAGATAACATGGCATCTAACAGCAGTACAAAGGTTGCATCACAGCAGTCTATTAAGGCTTATGTGGACTCGCAGGTTGGAGCTGCCACACTATCTGAAGTCCTTGCCAACGGTAACACTACTGGCGGTAATGACGTTAAGTTTGGCGACAACGACAAGGCTACGTTCGGTGCTGGTGATGATTTACAGATTTATCATGATGGTTCTAATAGTTACATTCGTGACGCTGGGACAGGCGAGTTACGTCTTAATAGTGATAATGCAGTACGCATCCGTAAACACGACAACGAAACTTTAGCATTATTTAGCGCTGATGGTTCTGCAACACTTTACCACAATAACTCAGCTAAGATAGCCACCACCTCCACAGGCATAGAGGTTACTGGAAATGTATCTTTACCAGACAACGGTAAGGCTACGTTTGGTGCTGGTGATGATTTAGAAATTTATCATGATGGCTCTAACTCTATTATTAAAGATTCTGGCACAGGCACTTTAAAATACACTAGCAGCGCAGCCGGAGCACAACCTGTAGTTTTTGAAATTGAAAACACAGATGCTACAAACGTAAGCGGTTCGTTTATTCACTTTAAAGAGCCTTTATCATTAACGCCTGTTAAGGTTGGTGGAATTGCTAATGTTTTTTATGTTCTTCAGGGTGATGACAACCACAGATTAATTGACGCTGGAGCTGCTGGAGTTAAGTTATACGATGGATCAGACGGCCAAAGGTTAGCCACCACCTCCACAGGCATAGACGTTACTGGCACAGCCACGATGGATGGGCTTACTGTTGAAACAGGTGATACGGGTAACGGTATTAACTACGGTTTGGACATCAGAAACAGCGCAAGCGGTAATAGTACAAGCTATGCAATGCCCGCTGTTTCATGGTCGAACAGTGGATTGCGTTGGGCAAGCATTCATGGAGAAAGGAAATCTTCTGGTGGTTTTGGCGGTAATTTAGCGTTCAACACCATGAACACATCTAATTCTGTTACAAAAAGAATGGATATAGATTACAACGGAGACATCAGCTTCTACGAAGACACAGGCACAACGCCTAAGATGGTGTGGGATGCGTCTGCGGAGTCTTTAAGCCTAAGCTCAAACAGCGCCTATGTAGTTACAAACTCAGGTAAAGCAATTAACGGATTAGACATAGCAGGAGCAGAAGGTTCGCTTGGCAGTTATGGCGGCG
>Ga0257120_1000691_pt1 | contig 24263 bp, 25 predicted proteins | sample SI106_10metaG_FD_190153 | JGI IMG/M metagenome (GOLD analysis project Ga0257120, IMG submission 190153) | Marine microbial communities from Saanich Inlet, British Columbia, Canada - SI106_10 | ecosystem: Environmental > Aquatic > Marine > Inlet | place: Canada: British Columbia | collected... | reverse complement strand
AAACCACCTATATGGTGGCCGGAAGGGTTCATTGCTTTAAGAAGAGAAAAGCTACGAATTAACATATTCATAGCGTCTACAATCAAGATATGATCATTCTGTTCTCGGGGTGGGGACTCTTTAAGGTTGTTTAGTATATCATCGTACGCCATTAGTCTAATATGTTTGGAGTGATAGTTTCTTCTTCTAAATCTCCTTCTTCAATTAGATCAAAGTCTATAGAACCTACTAACTTGAGCCAGTGTTCTTTATGAGCATCTCGATACTTATCAATAGCTTTTTTATCGTCCTCGATAAATCCATGAGATGTCATAACTACTCTACCTCTTGACTGTACTCCTCCAATATGGTTCTTTTCTATCTGAATATTTGTTCTTTTAGCAAATTCCACTTGAAGACCGTTTTTAACAGCTTTAATTTTAGAGGTACCTGGGTTTGTTATATTTCCAAAAGTAACTACTAAGGTAGCATCGTACCACATTGACATTCCTCCTTTGTTTTGCAACTTAGGTTGACCCATAGGGTGTTCTGGTTTCATAGTCCAAACCTTATTAATAGCAACAAGCGTATTAGTATAAGGTGAGTTCTCTTTTCTTGATAAAAGAATCTTTTGATTCAAGTTATTACCGAATTGAGTAGACATAGCTCCTGCATTCCATTCATTATTGTTCTTATTAGAACGAACTGATAAATCACATGGAATAGATCCAATTGAATCCCAGAAGAAGCATAAGTCATGAGGTAAGTTTCCTTTAGTTTGCTCATCTATTAAGTCAGCCATATGTACTGCTACTTCTTCAATAGTGTTTAAAGTACCTCTGTCTGCATATAAAAAGAACCCTTCGTAGTCGGTAACTTTCCCATGCTCATCTAGAACTTCTGTGAATTCTAATCCCATTTCTTTAGCATGTTCCCATGACCATTTCATCTCTGAAATAATAAACACTGGTAGAACTCCTTGTCTTTGTGCATTAACCGCTGCTTCTAGTAAAGCAGTTGTCTTCCCTGTATCACTATGCCCTCTTAGTAAGGTAATGTGACCAGTAGGAATACCAGGTAATGATGTAATGTCTTGAAAAGCTTTAGAGAGGGGTATCCACCCCTGCTCTTTAAACTTTACGGAAGCATTTGCAAAACCTTTCTTCTTTTTAAAATTGCCAAGATTAAATCCTTTCTTGACTGCCGCAGTCGCGGCTTTCTGTACTGCTTCTTTTTTCTTTGCCATGTTTATTCGTTAAATAGGTCATCAAATTTACTTACTTTATCTTTGTTCTCTGCTGTTGCTGTTTCTAAAGTAAAGTCTGTTTTTTGTTGGCCTAAACTCTCTGGTAAAGGTGTTGTTGCGTCTGTACTAGCTGCTGGAGTTTCATCTCCGGAGCCTGGATTTAAATAATTCTGCAATTGTTTCTTAATGAAGTTGTAATCATATTGATTATGTACTTCTTCAGGGTTAGGTTGCGTCTTTAACCATAAGTCGACTAGCTCATTATCATCTGATAGAGGAGTTTGTTTAGGTTTAATACGTACAGATGTATCCGGGTAAGGGTTACCTTGTTGCATATCTACTACCATATCCCATCCGTTGATTACATCAGTAAAGTCACCGATATCTTCATCTTCTGCTAAAGCTAATAAAGCTTTATAGATAGTTACGCCAAATCCCCATAGTCTAACACCTTTTTCCTCTTCGCCTCTTACAATTACAGGAGCAAATATACGTGTTTTAGGATTTAACTTACCTGATAACGACCAATTGTCTTTATCGTTTGTTTTTCTAAGCTCTTTTACAAATTCCTCAATAGGATCTTGCTTACCGAAATTTGATAAAGCCACCATAGGGTATTTACCCACTCCATAGTGAAATTTCATCTCTTTAAACGGGAATGCAGGATCAAAAGCGGACGGTACAATACGTAGCGTTTGCTTTCCAATAGCAGGTTTCCAAAAGATTTTTGAATAGTCAGTCTTTTCTCTGTCTTGACCATTAGAGTTTAAGGCGTCTAGTTTAGCCTTGATTGCATCTAAATTCATATAACTAATTTTAAATTATAACTTGTTATTACAATATACGAATATTATATTAACTCTCCAACTGAATAATACGAAATAATTTGGTATTTATTCTTTTTAATTCAGGTCCTTTGGTTAACAGTACGCAGTTCTTATAATCTGCCCAGTTAACTCTGTAACTACTATCTTGTTTACCTCCATTTAGTTCTTGAATTAAAGTATTCAGAGCATTAATGGTATAGAGTGTATTAGACTCTTTTTTACGGTGTACCAAGATGGTATTATCTATAAAACTTCCGACGTTACCGAAGTCAACATTATAGGTACATATATATTCATCTTGACTTTTAGAATATAGTACAAAAATTTTATTATAGATGATGCGGTATTTATCTTGAATAGTTTCAAGTACGCTATCTAGTGTATCTTCCGTAGCAAATGTACAGAATAGTTTATTACTCATATCTTCATTAAAGTACAGGGGTTCGATATCATAATCAAACCTGGTGGTCATAACATTTGTCATTCTCTTATATAAATATTAAACTGTCTCATAAAACTAAATCTTTACTGTATTTAAACTTTACTGGGTATTTCCCGTCTTGTTCTAATATGTTTTTTATTCCTTCTAGTACTTCTTTACCTTCTTTTTTATCAAAATCGAAAAGGATTGCATCATAGGTGTATAGAACTGCTTTTGTGCGTTTATCCTTAAGGTATCTAAGTATATCTTTCAATATAAGAATATTTCTTGCGGTTTCCAACGATTGCATCATATAATTCATGAGCTTAGCTGGGTGCATCTCTTTTAAGTTACTTGTAAATGGTTTACCGGAAATAGGATTGAATACAACGCCGTTTTCTTTAAAAAGGCTCCACATAGAATCAATATAATTCTGTATTTCCTTAAATATCTTCAAGTCACTATGTTCTTCTGGTATTTTACCGTATATAGCTTGAAAATTAATCTGTTTTGCTTCTAGGTATTGCTCTTCTGAGATATCTTCGGTACCAAAGTAATGTTTGGCTAATTGCTTATGTGCGGATTCATCAGTTAACGGGTATCCTATCTGTTCACAAAGTAACCTTAAGTGGTATCCGTCGAAATCAAACTCTACGAATACATCATTCTGTGGATGAAAACACTTCCTATGTTCTTCTGATTTTGGTATTGCAGCATAGTTTACGCTATTAAAAGCATTTGTAGGTCTAGAGGTAGAGTTATATAAATTATATGATGTATATGTTACTCCATCTTTAATACTATTCCTTGGAGACTTAGGAGTGAACGTATCTACGAAAGGCTGGTAATGTATACCTAATCCTGGGTGTTCTAATAAGAAGAATACATTAGTAGCGGTGGTGTTATAAAATTCAAAACCTTCAGGTATATCAATACCTAAATGCTTCTCTACTGATTTGTATATTTTCTCACTATTTTCGTATATTTTAGATATAGGAACTAGTTTATTAACATCTTTAAAGTCTTTATATTTGTTGTTGTACCAATTTAATGTGGGATTATCAGAAGACACTTCTAATCTTTCGTATTTAGTCATTGAATAAAGAAGTGATACGTCTATAGCACCCTGTATATTAAAGTGGTATAGAAGAGATTTCTTATCTAATGTATATAGTGTGGTAACAGAATTAAGTAGCGTGTAGATACGGTCTTTTGCTACATTAATACCTTCATCGTGATCAACAGGTATAATATATCCACAACTACCGACTTTCGGTCTAATGTATACAGCTACTACATCTGTAAAGCTTGAATGCATCTGTGAGTTGGTTGTAATAACTTCAACAAATGCTGACTGCTTAGCTAGATTAGTTAGGTGATCAAGTTTAGTTTCTTCTTCTACTATATAAAACACGTATTATCGCTTTTATTATAATATACGAATTTACTTTTAATTAAACTACAAATTCAGAGTAATCTTCAATAAATTTAGGAAGTTCTGGGATATTTAATGCAAAGGCGGATACAGCTTCTTTATTTTTTGATGCGGTACCTATAAACCTGTACCCTTTTTCAACAGAATCTGCTGCTGGTCCTTTCATATTCCACTTTATTACAACTCCTATTATGTAGCTTTTAGCGGAAAAGAAGTTAAACTTATTAATATTGACCTCAATAATTTGTTTATTTCTTTTGTCCTGTAGAAAATATCGCTTGAAGGTAGTTACACTGTCTGTAAGTTCAGGTGGTGTAATAGCATCAGGAGTAAACCTTAGCGATGGTTTCTCTACTCCGCTACTTATCTTTTTGAGTTCTGCTCCTGCGGAGTCAGGGTCTTTTCCTTTATACACTTTACCGTTGTATATTTCAAAGTACCAACCGACATAGGGCTTGCCTGTTGACATAACAGTAAGTTCATCGCCTCTGGTGTATATCGGTTTACTGTATTTAGATTTAGGTAAGTACATATGTTTAAGCTATATTTCCTGGGCTATCTTTTAAAAATAACTCTCTTTCTTTTTTTCTTCTTTTTGTTAACCCTCTCATTACTTGTCCAGCAGCTTTATTCCACCTTAGGAACTGGTCAGCTGCTTCGAGGTAATCTTTTTCATTAAGTTTGCGTAGTAGTGTACTAGCTCCGAAATTACCTACACCTACATTGTATGTGAAAGAAACTAAAGCATCGTATTCGTTTTGAGTTAGATCTACCTTTACTTTTCTTTTAACTGCAGCTCCGTATATATTCTGTACTTGACGTCTTATTAATGAAGTTGCTTTAGGTTCTGTGATTGTATCTCCTAGTTGCACTGCTTTACCGTTAATTCGTGTAGTACCGTATCCTATTGTAATTGGCTGATCTCCTGAACCTGGATCTCTATATGCGTTTGCTCTGAAGCCTTCATCTTCTTTGATGTTTTCTAATCCATCGTCACTGATAGATAGAGAGCTTGGAGCTTGACGAGTACTTGGATTAGTAGGAGGAACGTAAGGTGGTGCTTCTTCTACTTCTTCTGTTTTACTCTCAGCTTCTTCGGTATCTTGTTTAACTATCTCTTCTGTAAATGAAGAAACTACAATCATTTGTGTTTTAATTTGGGTCATCCATCTGTTACCTTCAGCTGAATGGGATACCCCTGTTATCATAAACCCTACATTTCCTCTATAGCGAAAAGGGAGTATTTGTTCATTAGCTAGTATAAAAGCTTGACCAATTTTAATACTAGAAATACCCTTTAAGGCAAAACTTAATTCAATAGGAACTAACCCAGGTGGATTAAATTTTTTTGTTCTTGTTTCAATACCTGCAAATTTTTGCATTGCATGGTTATGAGCAGGTATAAGGTATTTAATTTCGCTTGCTACATAATCAAGTACTATTGGACTGTCGCCAGCAGGGGCACTTGAATCATCACCCTGTGCTGCTGTTCTTAATGCTGCTAAGGAGTCCTGATCTGTTAAAAACTTTTTTAGTCTAGCCTGTACGGCTTTTGTTACCTCTGGTTTTTCTTCTAACTTTTTAGCTTCGGTTGCTCCTATTACTAGAGGTTTAACGTGTCTGTTTTTGAGTCCTAAGTTCCATTTCTGCATTGCTAGCATACGCTCTCCTGCATCACTCTGTGTAGCTTGTGCTGCTATAGCGACCATTGTTGCAATACTGGATGTGTTCTTAGAGGTAATCTGAATATTTTCAGCTGTACTTCCTAATCCTACTATATCAATTTTAGAATCGAGGTTCTTTAATTGGTCCCCACCGGGTACTATTTTTCTATCTACTACAAAGTAAGTTCCTGTTCCTTCTTCAAAACTTATATCGAACTCATTTACATCTCCCAATGTATGTTGAATTCCAGACATTAGAGCCCTGACAAATGTCAGTATAGTAGAGGTATTTTCTGATGTTTCTAATATCTGTTTATCTAGAGTTTCTATTACATAGTTTACATTTACATAAATGTTTAATATATCATCTATCTGCCCATTCTTTTTATTAAAATGAGTTGCTAGGGTAGGTACGTAATCTTTTTTTGAGGTTTTAGGGAGAAGAGCTACACCTACATCCAAAGCAAAGTGTTCTGGAAATGTTAAGAAGGGAGTTTTTGGATCTTCCAAATTTGCTTTATCGCCGGTCCAGAATTTTACTATATTAACTTTATTTCTCCTTCCTATTAACTCTTTAGGCATAAATACTACATTTAAAAGTGTAAGTACTTCTGCTAAGGGCATAAATCTAAATAATTCTCCATTAGAATTTACCCTTGATGTACTACATATATGATGTATTACCCTATGACGCACATCTAAACTTTCATCATATCCGTATTCACCGGGGATTCCTGTAGTATTAGTATTATACTCGAAGTCCATCATCCAAGTTGTAAAGCCAAACATCTTAGATAACAGTCTTGAGACAATTGCTTTTGGTGCTTTTCTAAATTCTGTAGCTTTCGTGTATTGAAGAATTCCTAACCATTGGTGCATAGCAGAAGACTGAAGTAATTTTTCTTCTTGAGTTGCATTTGTTGTTGCAGCCTCACCAGGTGCTTTACCATAGATTCCAACATTTCCATTGGACATATTCATCTGAACAGATTCTAGTAGATCTCCTTTAGACATTATATCTATCGAACAGTCAAAGCTACCTCCGTTTACTTTCCATGAAAAATTAGATACAGCTCCAAACATTCCATCAGAATTATAATCATTTAGTATCCTAACATCTTGTAATCCTTTTTGTATAGCTTTATGTGAGCCACCAGATGTCATAAAGTACGTATCTGATATCTTTTTAGGAGAAGTTACTACTTCGTCTTTGCTATTAATATACACTGTATGTCCCCACTCTAAAAGAACATCGTATCCGGGTCTCATAAAAAGAGCTTCTAAAACAGATAGCTGATCTCCTGAATGTACTGAGAATTCTATTTTTGCTAGTCTGACTGTACCGTGTGTGTTCTTACTTTCTACTTGAAAAGCTGTAATTCCCGGCATAGGGACTGTTCCGTCAGGTAATGTTACATCATAAGCTTCATCACCTCGTTGCTCGTCGAAAACCATATTCGTAGGAGCACCATACCTTAATTTACCCTTACTGGTGAGTGTTCCGTTAAGTAGAATATTAGATTTAGCAAGTTCACTTGAGTATTCATTTGAGTCTTGATTAACTCCTGATAACGTATCTACACTAGACATTAATCTAATCCATATACTATTAGCATTTAAATATTGAATATCTTCGTTATCTCTTACTTTTTTAGTGAATCTTTTTTTACGTTTCTCCAGCTGTAAAAGAACAGGTTGATCAAGGGGACTTCCTAAGTAAGATTTTTTATTCCAACCTATTGCCATAACTATCTATTTTTATTTAACTCTATAAAGTCACTTATTATTTTTTCTGTATCAGATGGTATTCTAATCTGTACTCCTGGTTTTAATGGAAGAGCTGATGATCTAAGTGTATTAGCGGATGCTATAACCCACCATAAGCTAGAATCATTATAAAAGTCAAATGCTAAAGTATCGTACCTGTCTCCATCCGTTGTTATAGTGTATGTGTCGTCAGAAGATCTGGGAATGTTTGGATATATTACTGTGGCAATATATCTGTTACCCTCTTCGCTTGATTTAACGTCTATTGACTCGTATCTGTTCATCTATTTAGTAGTTTGAGTAGGTTGAGTAGGTTGAGTAATTAATGTTCCTGGGCCTCCGTCTTTATCTGCTTTCACAAATCCTTTATCTCCTCCTTGACTAGAGCCTATAAATGGCATATTTCCTGTTTGAGGTAAGAATGAATGTAGAGGAGTAAGCTGTAATGTACAATCTAAAGTCTGAGGTAATTCCTGTACATCGTAATCTATTTCCGCATCCCATTCTTTACTTCCATCGTCATTTCTTTTTAATCCTCCTTTTGCTATTTCCCAATTGTAATTTTGATTCCAGTTATAATTAACATTGTTAACTATACACGGTACTTCCTCTAAGTAGTCCCCAACAGTTACATTGACAAATGTAGGTGTTTGAAACCCTGCTGCTGTGTATGAAGGGGAAGTTGAAGATGCTAAGAAGTTAATTTTCTGATATAATGGTCGCATTTCTTGTCTTGATTGAGCAGAAATTTTAAAACCTAAGTTTATACTACGAGTTGAGTTATCATAGGAATAAAAAGATTCACCTCTTCCTATATACTGAATTGGTGTCCAGTTAGCTGAATATGCATCGGAAAGCGTATCTAAAAATGCTCTAAAGAATAACATAGTGTTTCCTTTTGGTGTAATAACCTCGAAGTGAAACTTAATAATATCTGCTGCTTCTTTAGGTATTTCAAAATCTTTAGATGTTGAGTCAACCGGACCTAATTGATTCTTCTTGTCGATAGTATCCTCATCAGGTGCTGTAATATCATGGAAATAGAGCCGTTTTCCGGGTTTACCTAAATTAAACCTACCTTCTTTGTTTGCAGCTCCGCCTTCTTTAAAGAACCGTTTAAGTGCTTCCTTAGATGGGTGAAACTTAGTATATGAACTATCCGGCATAGTAGAAGTAGCCATAAACTCATCTTCTGGTATTTCTCTATACATTCCAGGGTTTCTCCAAACATTGTTGTATCCTTCTGGTAGTATATTATCTTCGAATACTTTACCGTTAAATAGAGCTAACTTATGAGCAGACGTCTGCAGGTTATCTAAATATACTCTTTTACCTACCCCGTCAAATCCCTTAACGAAATGAGTTCCGGTTCCATTTAAAGGTACTTGTGCTAAAGTTGAACCAATAATCTTAACTGTACTGAGTAAGTTAGCGCCTATTGCGTTAACAAGTGTTCCTAGTTTACTTACTGATCCGTCTTTTTTTAATTTTGTTTTGAAATCTACCTTTGGTATATTCAACATTGTTTCATTACCTAAGTAACGTAAACCTGGTGGTTGAGTTAGAATAGTAGCAATACGGGTAAAATCATCTACTCTTCTGGTGAAGTTGTTAGTAGTTGGAGCTTTGCTATCTCCTTTATGAGGTATTTCTTTTGTGATTATAGGTTCCCTTTGTCCGTACTCACTGTACTTAAGTTTATTTAAACTAGTATGGTTACCGTCGTCGTATGTTTCTCTAATTATTCCCATATTAACTCATTTTAGATGAAGCAAGCATTAACGATTGACCTACTTTATTTCCGTCCATATAAACATCACCACCTTGTTTGATAGCTAAAGCAATTTCTTTAAGCAAAGTGATAGCTTCATTGTTGCCGCTTCCACCTAATGGGTTAGTGGCACCTAATATAATATCGTCTTTTCTAAATTTCTGTATTGGTTGACCTGGTCTGGAAATAAAATCTGCAGCTACATCATCAGTTAATCCGCTTGCTTGTTTCTTTTTCGCAGCAGCAGCTTTTTCTGCATTTGGATTTCCTCCTGTTAACCCACCTGCATCTGAAGCCATTAGGCCGACATCGATAGCTGCTGAAATACCTGTTCCTATTCCTGGGAATAGTGATGCAACTCCTGATCCGACTTCTGCTAATGCTCCCCACCAGTCTCCTTTGCTAGCACGTGATATTGCTAAACCGGCGCCGACTATAAGTCCAATTACCGGTATTTTTTTAAGTAACGTTTTACCTCCTGTTTTAGCGGCTCCTTTTAGCATTCCGCCACCTAAGAATTTAGTAATTTTTTCAAAGTACTTTATAGCTTGTTTTGGTAGGAAATTTAATAACTTAGTTGCTGGTTCTAGCGTCTTTGTTAGTATTTTTCCCATTGTTGAAAGCTTAACGCCTATTTTAGTAACAAACCCCAGTGTTTCTCCTCCAGCTCCAGCAATTTTACTAAACATCCAAGTAATAGGAGTAAGTGCTAAAGATAGTGCTTGTGCAGCTTCTACCATTGCAGCCATTGCTTCTTTTTGTTTTTCTGCTGCAGATGAATTTTTTAACTGCCTTGTTATTTCACTATCTCCTAATTTCTCAAATACCTTAGCTCTTAAAAGGTTTGCATCCTCTATTTTACCTTCTTTTTCTAATAAATCTGCTCTTTTGAGTTCTTCTTTGGCTTTTTTCTGTAAACCTGCTAGGTCTTTAGCACCAAATTTACTGAGTGCTTCTTGGTTCATTAGCATTTGTGCAGCTTCGTCTTTAGACATTCCGAATGCTGCTGCTAATTTTTCTTGTTGCAGTCTTCCCATAGAAGCGAATTCTTCTGCGGTACCTAAATTCTTAGCTAATTCTTCTGCTAATACAGCGTCATCTCCTCTCAAAGCAGCCATTCTAGCTGTTTCAAGGTTTAACTGTTTACCTGTAAGTAGTTCAGCTTCTAACTCAGCACTAATAGAATTTTCAAAGTCCAGTAAACTATTTGCTGAGGATTCTAATTGAGCGAAGTTTAATCCTAATTTTCTAGCTTGGAATGCTGCTTTTGCTAATCCGCCAGGTTGTTTTGATATAGATAGTTGCTGTGATGCTCCTGCTCCAGCTATATCCTTCATTACATCTTGATACCTTATCGCTGTACCTTCAGCATCGTTAAGTGCTGCTACTTGTCCTACTATTGTATTAACAGATCCTTGTCCATTCTCTGATATTACTCCGGTTAACTTAGTTAGGGTTGCTGCAGTTTCTGCAGACAAGCCCATCTTCTTAGTCATCGCACCGAAATTTTTTGCAGATTCGAATGAAAGATCTGCTGTAGCTCCCATAGTGTCTGACATAGCCATGGTAGCATCGAAGAAATCTTTACCTATTAGTCCGGGAACTTTTGCTCCTAGTCTATTGAATTCATTATTTAAATCATAAGCTGCTTCTTCGCTTAAGTTTAGGTTTCTAGATAAGTCTGTAGCTCTTTGAGAGCCTTCGTACATTCCTTCTACTACAGTCTTTGCGGCAAAAGCTAACATTAACTTACTAGCAGATTTAGCAAGGGCTCCAGCTCCTGCTTTTAATGCGTCTCCACCTTCTACTCCATCTTTTCTAGCTTGTTTAGCTGCAGAACTAAATTCACCGAACATCTTACCGACAACAGGAATATCCCCAACTAGATCAGACATTCCGTCTAACCAGGCTGTACTATCATTAAGTTTCTCGTTAGCTTCTGCAATTTCTTGCATGTTATCAAGTAAGTCTTCTGCAACACCTACTGAATCTGTTAACTTTTTAACAGTTTTAGATATTTCTATTCTCTCTGCTTTAGATGCGTTTGCTTTAGCATCCTGTAGGAACTTAATTTGAGATTCTACCTCTTGAATTTGACTTCTTACAACTTTTTGTCGCCTTAAAACTTTCTCTGTATCCTTGCTAGCACCTAAATTTTCCTTTGTGAATTTAGCAATAGATTCTGAAGTCTTTGATAGTTTCGTTGCCAAGCCAGCTCCAAAGCTGATGGCATTAGAGAAGTCTCCGCCATCTTTAGCAGATTCTTTCATCGACTTAGCCATATCACGGAGTGCATTACCTGATTCTGTAGCTTCTGCAGAGATTTCCTTTAATCTCTCTCCAGACCTTGCTAAATTCTCAGATAATGTTTCTGCGTGCTCTGCTGTCTCTTTAGTTGACTTTGCTGCCTCTTTCGATGCTTTATCTATGTTACCGCTTTCTGCCATTAGGTGTGTATATGCTTATATAGTATAAATAGTAAAGACTTCTAATTGTTAGAAGCCTTTGTACTATAACCCTGTTTTATATTAGGTCTCTGTATTTTAGGAGTTTTTTTAGGTGGGGAATTAGTTTCATTTTGCTTCTCATAATGTTCTTTAAGTTTATTAAACGTAAAGTTACGAAGCCAAATAGGCATATTGTAAACTGTTTCCCAATCGTATCCTCCATTGCCATGAAATACTATCTCATGTATCTGTGTGAATATTCTTAACTTATCACTCTGCGTCAGGCCAAAAAAAGTCCAACCCTATGGGCAGAGGAACCTCCTCCTCTCTTCCTTCGTCATTAACGAAGTTAAATGTTAAGTTAAGGTCTGGTTGAAGTCTTGAATACTCTTTTCTTAGTGCTCTAGCATCTCTAGCTAATAAGTAATTGTCGACAAAGTCTCTAATTTCACCTGATTCTCTGTTACCATTGATAGAAGTAATCATGTACTTAAACCTAGTAGTAACTTCTGGTGATTCATTAGGTCTTAATTTTTTAAGTCCTTGTAGTTCCTTTTCAATATTTTTCTCTTCTTTGTGTGTAAAGAGTCTAAATGTTACTACAGCTTTTGATACTGGTAAGTTAAAGGTAAATTCATTCTTACCTTTTTCGTATTGACTTTCATCTAAAGGTTTATTATCTACTTTAGCTAAGTCTACAGTAACTTGTTCACCTCTGTAACTAATATTATAGTCAGCACCGTAGGACAATATCCTCGCTGCTACCATTAAGGCGTTTTTATCACCTACTAATATGTCTTCATAATTAATACCCTCAGTAACAATAAGGGACTTTAATAAACGGTCTATTACTGTGCCGTTCTTAATGTAGTTTTGATTAGTAAGAATGTCTTCTTCTTTTGCGGTCATGTACTTCATTTCCAAGGCTCCATTAGATAGAGGATGCCCTTCGGGGTAAAGAATCCCTTTTGAAGGTAAATCTACTGTTTCAGTAGGTAGTTTAAATTTCGGTTCCATAAATTTTATTAGGTGTAACTTATTCTATTAATAAATATACGATAAATAAATTTATAAAACAACAAAAGCCTGGAATAAACCAGGCCTTCGTTAAATATATAGTTGTATAGTACTCTTACTTAGTAATTTAATATACAGTAATCCATTGCAACAGTAATGTTAAGATCTACTACTTCGTCAGAAGACCAGTCATATTGACCAAAGTCTCCGTTAGTAAGAAATGCACCTTTGATGATCCATTCACCGATGATATCTCCTACAGGACCTAAAATATTAAGAGTTAAATCTTTTTTGTAGAAATCAGAATACCCTGCTCTACCTGTTACTGATTCGTAAGATAGTCTTGCCCATTCCATTACAGCTTGTGCTCCAGAAGGAGTAATTGGATCATATAAAGTGAAAGACATATCTTCCCACTCTCTTTTTCCTCTTATTTTTCTGTATGTGTTGATATGGTCAAGCTTCACTACGTTGTCTGTAAAAGTAGGTGCTTTAGCATTCTTTACCATAAAGGATGGTATCCCGTCCATGTACATTACAAATCTGTTTTGTACTTTAGGCTCGAAAGCTCTGAACATTATTTCGTTTGGATCTAATACTGGCATGTTGTGTTGTCTTTAATATAAATATTATACTTTTTAAATTTATGCTCCGAAAGTTGCACCTGTTGGTTCAACAACGAAGTCTAGAACGATAAATTCTGCTGTTTTAGCTGGTTGTATAAAGATTTGACCAACTAATTGGTTTCTATCTACTACATCCGCAGTGTTGTTCGTATCATCCATTACTACTCTGTAAGCATAAAGACCTTGTCTCTGTGTTACTGATTCTAAGTAAGGATTAACTGCTGCTAAGAATCTATTTCTAGTTGCTATAGTATTTTGTTCAAATACTAGGTTTTTAGATTGGTTACCAACAAACTCTTTAAGTTCAATTAGTAATCGTCTTACGTTTACTCTATCTAAAGCTGATGCTTTAGTCTGTAAAGTCTTTTGACCAAATACTGCTATACCTGTTCCAGGGAAAGTAGCTATTGGATTTACTTTACCGTTATATAGAGTATCTCTGTCGGTTCTTGTTAATTTTTTCTCTGCTTGTAGTACTCCTACTAATCCACCTCTAACTAAACCAGCTGGTGCAAACCAAGGAGCTGCTGCTCCATCTGTGAATGCAAATACTCCTGGTATAACTGTTGATGCTGGTACCCATACATTCTTACCTAATGCTGATGACATTTGAAGCCATGGCCAATAAGATGCTGCGTAAGAGCTATTAAATGTAGCTGCTTGTGTTTTAAGTTGTGCAACTGATGCTCCGTATCCTTTTAAATCAATTACTGCTATAGCGTCTCCTCTAGATTCTACTAAAGAAACCATTTGGTCACAAACTGTGCCCATAAATTCATCTACTACACCTGGTGCTGATAATACGTTGAATTGAAAATCGTCTTTGTTACCTAGTAGTGTTAATATATTTGTATAATCGGCAGCTCCCAGTCCTTGTGAATTTGATGCGTTAATATCTCCAAAGTATTTTGGTGTACTAACTGCAGTTTCTGTTGCTCCGAAGAATCCTCCTACTCCTGCTGCTGGTAATTTATCAGCGTATCCAGCTCCAACTGTAAGTCCATCGTTTCCGATGTAGTTAAGTGTCTTACTGTTTACTGCTGCGACATATACATAGTTAGATTTATTTGCAAAATCTCCTACTTGGTTGATTCCGTCGGCTGTTGCGTTTAAACCAATTACTTGGTTACCAATCGCTTTAGCAACATAGTTAGAGTTATTAGGATCTAATGAAAGATTATTAAATGTCTCTAATACTATTTTATTTGAAGGTGTATCATCTCCTCTTCTAATTGATAAAGAAAATGTACCGTAGGCTGCATCTATATTTGATACTTCCCATTTAAAATTATCAGCTGATCCAGATTTATAAGAACCGTCTGTAAATGCGGCAATGTCTGTTGCTGATGTTGCGTTATTGTATACTGTACCTTTACCTAATGTTTTAAGCTCAAAAGGCTCTACTGAAGCATTATTAGAAGAAGAAATATGTGTATTTCCTGCTCCGGCCCATCCTGAAGCTGTTTTCACTACTCTAGAAACTAAACAAGTGCTTCCGCCTTGATCAAAGTAGCTTTTTACAGCAATAGAAGTTAGGTACTCAAAATTATCTGATCCATCTTCAAAAGTTGTTCCAAATAAGCGAGTGTATTCATTATATGAATTTACTTGTGTCGGTACTTCAATCGGGCCTTTTACTGTAGGTCCAACTATTGCTGCGCCAACTTCGGTTGCTGCAGGTTGGATAAATGAAATATCATTCTCTCTTTGAAATACACCTGGGGAGATTATTGATTCTGCCATGTTAGGTTTAAATTTGTTTAATTTCTAATTATAAATATATGCGGAATTACTAAACCGCCTGTTATACGTTTGGTTTCTTGCTACGTTTATAAATAGATCAAAAAAAGGCTAAACAGTCTATTTATTATATCGAGTAAAAGTTCCTGTCTCTATATCGATACTGCCGTTTCCATACTTTTCCATTAACTCCTGTCCTATTGTCTTTTCTAGAGTAATATTTTCCTTATGGAATACCTCCATTTCATCTTTTTCTATACTTAAACGAAGTTGTGCCATACCCATTCGGGTAATTGAGTTTTTAACTGCTGCTTGTCTGTCTTTTAGGTATTTAATTTTTTCTAACTCATTTGAGTCTAAACTAATAGTATCTTGTTTGTCCATGCTGTATATTATTATTTAATTTTAAATCTATATCTTGAATAAGGTGTATATTATGAATGTCTAACCATCGTTTCCAGAAAATACTACCTTCTGGGTTATTCCCAAAATCGGCTTTAATTAAAGAGTAAACGTTTTGCATTTTAACTTCAAAATCTCTAGGACTATAATTAAACATTTTAGTTAAAGCTGATGGTGTCAATGTAAACATACGTTCATCTAATGTACGGTAATAGCTACTCCCAAATATACATTGGTTAATAGTAGTGCTCTGTAGCATAGGTCTAGTGTGAATGTACGCTTTATTATAATACCTTTCTATATTTCCTTTATATTCAATCTCTCCCTCTATATTAGGTTTAAATTTAATGACTTTAGAGTACTCAACTCTACTATCGATAGAATGGGCTGCTCTATATGTGGAAGTAAAGTACGAATACAGTTTACTATAATGTTCTATTGGTTCGTCTATAATAACGTGTAGGTTTCTACAGAATTTTTTATACCTGTTGAGCTTTGTTATCCATTTACGATTTTCAGGGGTGTTCCAAGTATGCACATATACATCAGTGCTTTTATTGAGAAAGGGTAGTATATTGTCCGAGAGTTCTACTAAATACCCTGAAATTATTATAGCTGTTTTAAGCATACATTTTAATATTATCGCTGCAAATACCTATCGTATTAGATGTAGGTAAATTCCCAGTAGACTCTGGCATTACTAGTATACTTCTTTCTATAGAATGTATAGACCATATATAACCTTTTGATGTCAATACTGCATTATCCTGATCGTGGCTAAAGTAATTAAGTTTAACTCCTCTCATATCTAACTTATTTAATTCAGATAGTGCAGATGTATTCTTACAATGAATCCATAACTTAGTAATATCACTGCCAAATTCCGCGAAACGTATCTTGGTATCTGGTGTATCATGTCCTAAGTAGAAACTTCCTTTTACATACCATACATCTATTTCTACTTGAAAACCGTTTTTCAGGGCTTCGTTAATGTAGCTAAGTGTATTTTCTCTATCTTTATTTTGGCCGTCTATATTACCTCTATGTGAAATTAGTATCATTATATTTCTTCTATTCTTTTTGCTTTATCATCAATTACCATATCAAAATGAGGTTTAGTAGGGTGGTAAGGTTCTTCCCGATACCCTACAATTAAGTCGTCAAATTTACAGCCCCATTCATTTAACTGTTTGACTGTTAAAGCATAAGTATCTATCTTAGATGATGCTCCTCTAGCAGTCCAGTAAGTAATATGCCATCCTTCAGAGTGCATTTTATTTATTTTACCAATATTTGCTTTTAGAGGAACTGCAAGTTCGTATATACGCTTACCGGGGTAAGTAGATATTGTTTCATCTATGTCTACTAAAGCTCGTTTTTGTCCTTCTGAATATCTTTTGCTTTCTCTCATAGTTTTTATATCTTGCTAAAATGAATATTATATTCAATAGAGCCGTCTCCTAATAATTCTTCTTTATCTATTTTAAAATTACAATTAATTAAGAACTTAATAACTGCTTCCTTAGAGTTATTTGAATAATACAGGCTTTTTGTTCCAGATGTTTCAACTACTCCTTTTTGAACCATATCTATTTTGCTTCCTAAAGACTCTAATACGTTTAAATCGTTTCCCTGAGTGTCACAGTGTAAGTAGTCTATTCTGTCTATATTAGCGTACGTACAAAAATCAAATAATGTTATACACAGTATTTCTCTAACAGTAATACTTTTGTCTAAATCTTGTCCTGGCCATTTTTCTTCTACAATAGACTTATCTAATTCATACAAACTACTTATAGTTCCTAAACCAGTGTTATCGTAAAACTTTTTAAGGCCTGGGTTTTTATCTATGCCAAGCTGTAAAAGTGTAAAATTTTCATAAGCATCTTCAATAGGTCTGAAGTATTTATCGTACCTGTTCTTTAAAGGTTCGAAAGCATATACTCTATACCCTTCTTTTAAAAGTTTGAGAGAATCTCTTCCGTCATGAGCACCTATATCTAGAGCTACTTTCATTAACGATTGTTTTCTAAATAATGTTTTAAGTCTTCTGGTGTTCCTAATCCCCACATCTTTGGTATGTCAAATGTGCGTATCTCTTTTCCATCTTCAATCGCTTCATTAAAAACAGGGCATACGTAAAATTCTCCGTTTACCCTAACATCTTTATTTATCATCTGTTCAGCATATTTAACAAAATCAGAACCATGCTTCCAGTAGTAGTATCCAACAGTAGCAATATCCGATATTGGATTTTTTTCTGCTACCTCTGTTACTAAACCTTTATCGTTAATTTTAGCAAAGCTCCATTTTGGGTGAGTAGACCTAAAAGATACTATCCCACCGTCTGCATTTGTCTCATTCATTTTGTAAAGAAATTCATTTGAATCCCATTCTACGAATTGATCAGAGTTAGCAAAAAATAAAGGTTTATCTGAGTCAATAAACTCTTTAGCTAGTAATGCAGTACATGCTGCTCCTTCTGTTACTCCTTCTACCTCTACTATTTTACATCCTGGTGTGATTAAATTTAGTAGGGTGTCTAGGTTGTACTTACTTCTATGTTCTTTTTGTACTACATAGATAAAGTTAGCTTTAATATTTAAACTATCAGTAACAACTTGAATCATCGGTTTACCGTTAACGTCTATCAAAGGCTTTGGAAAAGTATAACCTGCTTGTTGAAATCTACTTCCGGCTCCGGCCATTGGTATTAGTACATTTAAATGCTTATCTTCCCATTTAGGATTATCGTTTGTTTTTCCCATTTCTATCTCTGTTAGTTTTTTAAATATATTTGTATAAGTTACTTCTGTTGGATTCTTTACTCTCAGTACATGAGCTTTAGCTCTAGATGCTGCTAGAAGGCCGTAGGGTGAGTCTTCTACTATTAGAGTTTCGTCAGGTAAGCATCCCATTTTGGAGATAGCTCTCCAGTACATTTCTGGGTGCGGTTTAGAGTTTTGTACATCTTCATTTGATATTATATAGTCCATAAACTCCATTAGCCCTAATTTTGAAAGAACGGTTAACACTGTCTTTCTGATAGAATTAGAACATACTGCAATCTTATACCCATCTTCTACTAATGCATTCATTAGAGACTGTAAGGTTTGATTAGGGATAAGTGATTTAAGTTTATATAGAGTAAGTTTTTGTTTAGCTTCCCAAATATGGTTATGTAATTCTGTAGGTAGTCCTTTATTATCTGAAAGCATTTGTAGCTTTTGATTAGTCTTTAAACCATCGTAAGTTGATAAGTGCTCTGACCAGCTAATAGCGTATTCTTCACCTAACGCGACATTGAGGGCATCGAAGTGTATATTTTTAGCTTCTACTAATACACCGTCTAAATCAAAAATTACTAATTTTACTTTATTCATTATTTAACCTTATTAACTATTTCTTGAGATAAATAAGAACCCCAAAGTTTATGTGATTTATCTGTTGGATGGTTGGAGATTAGGTAATCTGTATCTTGACTATTATTCACTAACTCTATATCGTTTTCTATACTATGTTGATTTAAAAAGTCTAAAAAATGTGAAGACGTAATATCTTCATTCAACCACTTAGTTTTATCTAGTGTGTTACCGACTTGAGTGTTTTTGTAATTAGTAAATGTATCAAAAGCATTAAAAAATAAAAAATCAATTCCTTTTGAGGTAAGGTACTGTTGAGTTAGGTATATATTATTTGCAAATGCATCTTCTAATGTTAGTATATCTTGATATACATGCTCAAAACCTTCTGTCAATGGTCTGATTTGCATTGGTGTTGGTCTGTCCAGCTTTCCATTATAGCAGAATATATTTTTTCTTAAAAGGGATGACCATCCTATTACTACGAATATTTCTTTAATTCCTTCATTCAGTAAAGTGTTTACTGCTTTTACTGTAGATATTGCTATATCGTAGTTACTTCTTCCCAACCTCCCGGTATTGTATGTCTTTATTTCTAAACTGTTACCAAGCACTTTCGGCCATACTGGGGAATTATAGAATTTGTGTGTAGCACGTAGGTTGTGTCGAACATAAGGATCAGAAAAACTTGGTAGTATCTGGTAATCATCGAAGATTTCGCTTTCTTTGACATTCCAGTTAACCTGTTGAGCAGGAGAATCTCCTTGTGTCCAGCTATCTCCATTGCATAGTATTACCATATTGTACCTTTAATTATCTTTCTTCCTAATCCTGTTCCTCCTTTAACGTGTGCTAAGAAAGGTATATTATACAATGTATGAATATTTTGCCCGTGAGCCAACAAACTTGGGTACTTTTTTTGTAAGTTTTCTCTCCATTCTGGGTCTCTAAATTGTTTAACTTCATAATACCCTGGGAGGTGTAAATATTTTTGATTTGTCTGTTCACATATAATTGTAGCTAAATGGTTGGTATCTCCTCTAGTCCAATCTACATGTATATTATTTTCAGAGTAAAAATCTCTTCTACACAGAAACCAATAACAATCCGCAAAATATTCAATATGCGGTACATTTTCAGCAGTAAGTGGTTCTGTTTCTTTTCTAGGTTTTTTATCTACTGTTATATAAGCATAGTCGTTATCTTCTAATAGCGTTATACTGTCTTGTATAACTTTGTCTCCGCTATAATGATCGAATAAGTACTTAGTATCATTATGTTGCATGATTATATAGTCTCCTGTAGCCTCTTCAACCCCAGCTTGAAAGCCCATGGAGCAAAATGCTGCATGGTTGTGATTATGAGTAGATATATACAAGTCTTTTATATTTTCCTTAGTGTACCACTCGTATGGTACTTCTAGTCCTCTTTCCAGGTAGTATTGAGGACCTGTAATCACTTTCATATTAGGTACCCTAAAGTCTCCAAAGTCTCCGGTATTGTCTACTAATATAATCTCTTTATCTATTTTTATATCTTCAAATTGGTTTAGAAGGTTTACTGTGTGTTGATTTATTACACTGGTTACCTCTAAATCGTTATCATACAGTTTAGTTGGTGTATCTAAAGATGAATAAACTATTACAAAAGTTACTTTCATATGAATCTCCCTCTATAAAAATCGTGATTATGTTCTTGCTCTGAGTCAAATACGTTGAGTTCTAGGTATTGCTGGTACGGTATTTTTAAACTAAATTCTTTCAGTTCTTTTGCCATAGCAGCATTTATAGATACCTTACCGTCTCTTGTATCTTCTTCTCCTAGTATAGTAAAATGTCTTTCAAGTACGTCAATACCGTTGAATATAGCTATCTTAGGAATACTTAATCCATCTTTCCAAGGGTTAGAGTGGTCACTGTAGCCTATCCTCTCTAGTTTAAAGTTTTCCTTTATAAATTTTATATTGTGAAGTCCTGCATCTTCCATCCTAGTTGGGTATTTACAAGTACATTGAAGCATCGTAAATTTTATTCCCATTTCATTTAAATTAATAACAGTTCTTCTAATTTCTGAGGGAGTTAATGAAGATGTAGAGAAAAATAATTCGTCAAATTTTACTTCCTTTAATCCTTTTCCGTAATCGAACGTAGGAATTGAATACCCTGATAGTTTTAATTTTTTATACCCTAACCGGTTGAATCTCTGAACTTGTTGTTTAGAGAAAAGTGTAGTCATAGGTTCAACATTATATTCTCTACATTTATCAATAAAGAATTTTTCGTCATCTTCTGATAGTTCTAATCCTTTTAATCTTTTATACTCTGCTTCGTAAGGTCTGAACTCTTCATATTCTTTTCTCTTAGCTAATGAATCTGCTAAAATTGTTTGTATTTTAACTATCTCACAGCTTTCTGAAGCTTCTTTCACCATTTTCTCTAATAGTTTTTTATCTCCATTATGATTTTGGCATAACTCTGCTATAATTCTCATTTTATATGTACTTTTTAATTCGTTGTACTAATTCGTAATTTGCTTTAGGTGATGGATGTCCACCGCAAAAGTACTCACCATAAGGTGCTACATTACTTCTAGTGGATGTATCGTTAAAGTCATACTTCTTACCGTGTTGTTGACGTAGGTAGTGGTACCAACAATCATGTAGTTGTGATTCGTTTTTAGTCGATGCAACATCATTCATAGCGTACTCTTGACCTTCTTCCATATTGAAAGATACGAAATTTAATTCGTCTTTCAAAGAACCAATTACATCATATAGTGAATTAAAAATTACGTAGTTATAGCCTTTGCTTTCAATGTACACTGTAAGTAGCTCGTAAAGTCTTTTAGCTCTTTCTTGCTCATAAGAATCATTATACATAAATTCAGTTTCTACTCTCAGCCATTTCTCAAATGATTCAGTATCTAAATGTGTTGAAACTTTAGATGCTCTTGTTTTTAATGAGTTTTGAAATTCCTTTGGGTTATTCCATTGAAAGTCGAATATATGTAAATCGTAATACTTGTCTGTTTCTACACTTTGAAACTCTTTACGTGTGATACCGCTTGTACCTATTAAAAATAAAGGGTTACTATATTTAGTATTATTTTTAATCCATTCGTATACAGTCCTAGTAATGAACTGATTTCCTCCTCCTGGTTTTGCTAAATTAATTTCTGGAATGTTTAATTCATTGGCTAGTATATAAGATGCTCTAAGTTTGTAAGCATCAGTCATTGGATCGGTTATTATGTTCGATCCTGCTGTGTAACTGCAACCGACAGCTACAACGCAATCATAAGAGCTTTTCATTACTGTGGAATTTGTGTTGTGTATCCTAAATCTTTATAATACCTTACTACTCCTTGTCTACTGTCTACAAAGTAGGGGACTTCTCTACCTAAGTGATTTACAATCAATTCTAGGTTGTCAGTAGCATTAAATGGGTGTCCTCTTGGGTCTAAAAGCAACCTGTAATCCGGTCCGTCTATTATCACCATGTCAACTTCTTCTACATCTTCAATAGGGTGAATGTAACGGCAATAACCTTTATCGTGGTCAATCACTTCAATCTCAGCTAACCGTATACTACCGTGTTGATTTTCTCCTTTATTATTAGCGTGTTCTAACCATTCAGGGTTATTTTCATATGCAATTACCCTTCCACCGTAGTCAAGTTCATCTAGTAGTTGATTAATATGATGTGTACTGCTTCCACCGCCGTATTCCACTATTAACATTGGTCTGTTTTCTATAATCCATTCAAATGCTTTGCTGTACTTATCAAATTCTCTCCAATTATTTGCCATATTTTTCTTGTGATTTAATTACTGTTCTTTTATATGCTAATTCCTGTGCTCCTATTGCGGTTCCTCCTATATGCGGAGTTATTATTATATTAGATGTTTTACTGTATTCTTTTAATGCCGTGTTTGTATTACTATTCTCTTCTTTTATAACATCTGTTGCGTACCCTAAAACTTTATTATTTTTAATTTCTATAATCAACTCTTCTTCGTTAATTATTTCACCTCTACTAGTATTAACTATAAATAAGTCTTTGTTAAACTTTGAAAGAAACTTAGAGTCTATAAAGTCTATATTATTATCTGTCAAGTCTATATTTAAACTGAGTATATCTGTATCGGTATAGAAGTTAGGACTCTGTTCGTTAATGTCTTTGTATTCTACACTTTTAAATAAGTTAGCGCATTTACTATGCAACATTTTACCTAGTCTCCCGTACCCCAGTATTCCTAAAGTTAAATCTCCTAATTGCTGTATCGGAGAAGCGGTTCGGACTAAACTCAGGATTAAGTATAGGTTATGCTCTGCTGTTGACGGAATATACTCTAATACTGTATCATTCTTTATATCTACTACCGGTACAAGGTTTGTAGTAATGTGATTAGTCCCTGTAGAGGGAGATAGAATAGCAGTAGGGGTAAATTTAAGTACTTCGGTATCTCCTATAACACAGTTGTCGTAGTTGGGAGCTGAAAATATAAAGTCCACATGTTGAGGGTCTGTTAGAAGGTTTACACACCTATATTCTTTCTCCACATATTCTGCAAAGTCAGGTAAATGTTTATATGGTGTTAAAAATCCTATCGTCATAGCACATTCTCTAAGTAACTATCCCCTGTTTTCCAATATGGGTGTTGACAGTTTATAATCCAAATTGACTTATCCTTACTTCTAGTTAATGTATATTCAAAAGGTAAATGAAAGAGTAAGTAGTTATAGTCGTGAATAAAGCTTGAGTTTTCTATTTTATGAAGTATACATATTCCTTTATATTCATTCTTTCTTACAATATCTTCCAAATTACAGTCTATATCAACTTCCTTATAGGATAGACTAGGGTAAGTATACTTAGCTTCCTTTTTTATATCAAATTCAGTTAAAGTATTTATTTCGTCTTTTGTTAATTCTCCTGGTATACTATTGGCAACTCTAGAGTAAGAGACTAAACCCTGTACTCCTCCTTCTGCTCCGTTAAACATATTATCAGCTGGGTGTAGGTGTCCGAACATACTAATATAGTGGGACAAACTATCCTGGTCTTTTTTGTCGTAGTTAATTAACAATTTAATATCGTCTATATTTTTAGACCTTTGGTGCTGTTTTGATGCATCGATATTTGTGGTATATACATTCAATTTATTTCTAAACAGTATATCAAAAAACCTATTAGTATGGGTAAATGTTTTTTGCAAATAAAACCTACTTGAATGTAAATCAGAATGTAGGTAAGTCTTATCTTGCATTTGACATACTTTTAAAATTTCTAAAGGATCATCTTTCCGATTAAAATGTGATTTAAGTCCGTTTTCAAATCCAGGTAACATAAAATCATACTCTATTTCTGGTTCTTGTTCGTTTACTTCTACTTGTAAATTATATATCGGATTAAATATAGAAAGGAGTTTTTTTACTGATTTTATTTTAACTATATCTTCTGTTAAGACTACATCCACTTTATATATTTTTGGTATATAGACAAGTACGTTCCCAAGTTCTTTCCCGCTGAATATGCTCCTTGTATTCGAGTCTGTCCA
>Ga0257120_1000686_pt1 | contig 24323 bp, 24 predicted proteins | sample SI106_10metaG_FD_190153 | JGI IMG/M metagenome (GOLD analysis project Ga0257120, IMG submission 190153) | Marine microbial communities from Saanich Inlet, British Columbia, Canada - SI106_10 | ecosystem: Environmental > Aquatic > Marine > Inlet | place: Canada: British Columbia | collected... | reverse complement strand
AGTTGATTTTATGATGCATACACACGCATGGCATGGAAAAGCACCCAGTGATGCTCAGTTGGAAGAAGCTTTGTCGCAAAACCCAGAAACCTTAGGAGATTATTAAGATTACTTTTTCCTTTTGAAAGGAAAGATACTACAAAAGAGTTTTTCGACCATGTTGAAAAACTCTTTTTTTATACTTTTAAATTTCTATTGGCTGAATTTAGGATGTGGTTCTATAACGGGGCAATAATTTATTTTTTATAGAATATTTCTCTAAGAATACAAGTATCTTTACTGCAAGAAATAGTAAATCATTTAATTTTTATAAAGAATGAAAATCGGTATTGTATGTTATCCAACCTTTGGTGGAAGTGGAGTCGTTGCAACAGAATTGGGAATGGCTTTGGCCGATAAAGGGCACGAAGTTCACTTTATTACTTACAATCAACCAGTGCGTTTAGACTTTATTTCACACAATTTACATTTTCACGAAGTTTTGCTGGAAGAATACCCTTTATTTCACTATCAACCCTACGAATTGGCGCTATCAACCAAAATGGTCGATGTAGTAGAAAAACACAATTTGGAAGTCTTACACGTGCATTATGCCATTCCTCACGCCTATGCTGCTTATATGGCAAAGCAAATGTTGAAGGAAAAAGGAATTCAGATCAAAGTGGTCACTACTTTACATGGAACAGACATTACCCTTGTAGGAAGTCATCCTACCTATAAAACTGCAGTTGAGTTTAGTATCAATCACTCCGATGTGGTCACGGCAGTTTCTAAAAACTTAAAAGACACCACCAATCGGCTTTTCAAGATCAAAAAAGAAATTCAAGTAATTTATAATTTTATTGATGATGAAAAGTATGACCATGCAAATCATGAAGAATGCCAACGAATTGCATTGGCAGGTCCTGAGGAAAGAATTTTAACTCATGTGAGTAATTTTCGTTCAGTTAAAAGAACCGAAGATGTGGTTCGAATTTTCGATAAAGTTCAACAACACATTCGGTCAAAATTACTAATGGTAGGAGACGGTCCAGAAAGAGCCAAAACGGAGCAATTGGTAGAACAATTGGGGCTTTCTGAAAAAGTATTTTTTCTTGGAAATAGCAATGAAGTTGCTAAAGTTTTATGTTATTCGGATGTTTTTCTACTGCCTTCAGAAACAGAAAGTTTTGGACTCGCAGCTCTAGAAGCTATGGCAGCAAATACACCCGTGATATCAACAAATACAGGGGGGTTGCCTGAAGTAAATATTCATGGAATAACAGGCTATTTGAGTAATTTGGGAGATGTGGCTGATATGTCTAAAAATACCATTTCTATTTTAAAAGACGACGCAACACTTTCAAAATTCAAACAAAATGCAAAAGCACATACCAAACAGTTTTCATTAGAAAATATTTTACCTGTGTATGAGGAGATTTACAAATCTTGCTTATGAGGTGTTAAGAATTATAGAAGTTCAAACTTTCAATAATGAGTGCTTCAGAGACTTTACAGTCCAATTGATGGTTTTCAAAGTCATTTAGCAATACAAAGTTTACCTGTCCACTCACATTTTTCTTATCGTGTTTGAGTAAATCCATGATGGAAGAAAAATCGCGTTCTAAAAGCAATATTTTGGGATAGATCTCTACAATGGTTTCTTTAACCAGCCTTAATTTTTGAACAGGAAAATCTAATAATTTAGAAGAAATATAACTTTCGCAAACCATTCCTATAGCAATGGCTTCTCCGTGAGTAAGGTTTTCTTTGTCTTCAGATTCTAGGTAAAAAGATTCAATAGCATGTCCAATGGTATGTCCAAAATTTAAAATTTTACGCAAACTGTGTTCTTTGGGATCTTGCAACACAATTTCATTTTTTATTTCAATAGACCTAGAGATTAATGCATCGTAATTAATGTTCTTGTCTTTTATTTGATTGAAAAGGTGAAGGTCGTAAGTGAGTCCATATTTAATAATTTCAGCCATCCCAGATTTTATTTCTCGGTCTGTAACTGTCGTTAAATATTCAGAATCAACCAATACCATTTCTGGATTTGAGAACAATCCCACCTGATTTTTCAAGACCCCTAAGTCTACGCCAGTTTTTCCTCCCACAGATGCATCCACCATTGATAATAGGGTGGTTGGAATGTTGACAAAGTCAATCCCACGTTTAAAAGTAGCTGCTACAAAGCCCCCTAAATCTGTAATGACACCTCCTCCTAATGTAATAAGTAAGCTTTTTCGATCTCCTCCCAATTCGGTTATTGTATTCCAAACCCCAATACAGGTTTCAATGTTTTTATTCACCTCACCAGATTCAATTTCAATTACTTCAATGGTTTTGTTTGTTATTAAATTCGGGATGAATTTCGGATAACAATGCTCAAAAGTATTCTCATCAACCAAAATAAAAAGGGTAGAGTAATTCTTTTCAACAATTAAATTATTAAGTTCTTGGTACGCTTTTTCTTGAAAATGAACAAGATAGCTAGCTGCTTGAATAGATTTCATATACTTATAAATGTGCTTGCAATTTAAGTAGAAATTATTGAATTATTTGCAGTCTATCGCTATCTTTGTTTGAATAATATAGATCCTCAATGAAATTTTTTGACAATACTCAAGTAGCTTTTTCTTTAAAATCAGATTCTGAATTAGAACGTGCTTATTTTCTTTTTAAAATGATTCAAAATCAACCAATGGTTCGCATTGGAACTGCGGTTACAAATTTTGCTTTAAAAGCGCATTTGCCTGTAGAAGGGTTGATTCGTCCTACCGTTTTTGATCATTTTTGTGGGGGAGTAAATGAAGAGGATTGTTTGCCAGTTATTGAAAGAATGTATGAGAAAGGGAATGTTTGTAGCGTTTTAGATTATTCTGTAGAGGGAAAAGATGGCGAAAATGTATTTGATGCTACGCTAGATAAAATTTTGAAAGTGATCAGCTTCAGTAAAGATAAAGATGCGATTCCTTTTGCTGTTTTTAAGCCCACGGGTTTTGGTAGATTTGCCTTGTTTCAAAAAATAACAGAAGGAAAGGAGTTGTCCTCTGATGAGAATATTGAATGGGCACGTGTTAAAGAACGTTTTCACAAAGTCTGTACAGTTGCTTCTGAAAAAAACATTCCATTATTAATTGACGCTGAAGAAAGTTGGATGCAAGGAGCAGCTGACGATTTGTTGGAAGAATTAATGGAAACGTACAATAAAGAAAAAGCCATAGTTTTCAATACTTTACAAATGTATAGACATGATAGAATGTCGTATTTGGAAGGATTGTACACAAGAGCTCAAGAAAAAGGTTTTTATATCGGATTGAAAGTGGTCAGAGGTGCCTACATGGAAAAAGAACGTAGAAGAGCCTATGAAAACAATTATCCTTCGCCAATTTGTACTGACAAAGAAGCTACTGATAAGAACTACAACGATGCCATTCTGTTTATGATGGAGCACGAAAAAATGGCTCTTTTTGCAGGAACTCACAATGAGGAAAGTTCTATGTTAGTGATGGAACTCGCAAAAAAACACCACATTGCTGTGAATGACCAAAACTTGTGGTTTGGACAATTGTTAGGGATGAGTGATCACATAAGTTTCAACTTGGCAAAAGAAGGGTATAATGTAGCCAAATACCTTCCTTTTGGGCCCGTTAGAGATGTGATGCCGTATTTAATCAGAAGAGCAGAAGAAAATACTTCTGTAGCTGGTCAAACCAGTAGAGAGTTGACTCTCATTCAAATGGAACGAAAAAGAAGAAAGTTGTAATGACTTCAAGAGAAGAACTTAAAGTTTTATTAACAAAAAATAAAGCCAGATTAGCCAAAGAATTAGCAGAGAGCAAGGAAGTGGTTGGGTTGATTAAAAAATCAATCAAAACAGATTTGACCGAAGAAGAAAAACTAAAAGTGAGGGCACAATTGCTCGATATTTGCAAAGCCATTCCTGCATTTGCAGTTTTTCTTCTGCCAGGTGGTGCCTTATTACTACCATTATTAATCAAATTAATTCCTGACATCTTACCCTCAGCATTTCGAGAAGACCTTTAATTTTGTTACCTCCAAAGGGTTTAGTGCTCTTTAGCCATTTAAGAATGCTTCCATAAAAAAGAGGCGATCGATTTTGAAAGTAAAATCAACCTACACAAAGAAGTACTAAAAGTCTTGATTGATTAAAATAACTCGATAGAATAGTTGTAATTCACATCTAAACAACTACTTTTGCACGAAATTTAAGAAAGTACAAATGCAACCAATAAGAAATATCGCAATCATTGCGCACGTCGATCACGGAAAAACAACATTAGTAGATAAAATTATAGATCAAGCTAAAATTTTGGACGATCGTAAAGAACGTACAGATTTATTGTTAGACAATAATGATTTAGAACGTGAAAGAGGAATTACCATCCTATCTAAAAACGTTTCTGTAAACTACAAAAACACAAAAATTAACGTTATTGATACTCCTGGTCACGCCGATTTTGGTGGTGAAGTAGAGCGTGTACTTAAGATGGCAGACGGTGTTTTGTTATTAGTAGATGCATTTGAAGGTCCTATGCCACAAACTCGTTTTGTATTAGGAAAAGCTTTAGAATTAGGTTTAACACCTATTTTGGTTGTTAATAAAGTAGACAAAGAAAACTGTACTCCAGATATCGTTCATGAAAAAGTATTTGACTTAATGTTTGCCCTGGAAGCAACAGAAGAGCAATTAGATTTTACAACTATTTATGGTTCTGCAAAGAACAACTGGATGAGTACCGATTGGAAAAATCAAACAGAAAATATCATTCCTTTATTAGATGCTGTATTGGAGTCGATTCCAGCTACCAAATACAATGAAGGTACCCCTCAAATGCAAATTACTTCGTTAGATTTTTCTTCTTTTACTGGAAGAATTGCTATTGGACGTGTATTTAGAGGAGATTTACATGTGGGACAAGATTATATGCTTTGTAAAGCGGACGGTTCGACCAAAAAAGTACGAATCAAAGAACTACACGTATTTGAAGGAATGGGGAAAGTGCAAGTAGAAAGTGTTCCCTGTGGAGATATCTGTGCTATAACAGGTCTTGAAGGGTTTGAAATTGGTGATACCATTGCAGATTTAGAAAATCCAGAAGCATTGCCAAGAACAGAAATTGACCAACCTACCATGAGTATGTTGTTTACAATTAACAACTCTCCTTTCTTTGGTAAAGAAGGAAAATATGTGACTTCTCGTCACATTCGTGATCGTCTGTTTAAAGAATTAGAAAAGAATTTAGCATTGAAAGTGGAAACCACTGAATCTGAAGAAAAATTTAATGTATTCGGACGTGGTGTTTTACACTTATCGGTTCTCATCGAAACCATGCGTAGAGAAGGATATGAGTTGCAAGTGGGAAGACCACAAGTAATTATTAAAATGATTGACGGTAAGAAACATGAACCAATGGAAACATTGTCTATTGATGTACCTGAAGATGTAGCCTCTAAAGCTGTAAACTTGGTTTCTTTACGTAAAGGAGACTTATTGATTATGGAGCCTAAAGGTGATTTACAACACTTAGAGTTTTCAATTCCATCTCGTGGATTGATTGGTTTAAGAAATAGAATTTTGACTGCTACAGCTGGAACCGCAATTATCAACCATAGATTTAGTGAATACGGCCCTTACAAAGGAGATTTTACAGAGGAAGTAAAAGGAGCGATTGTTTCTTCTGCTGCTGGAAAAGCAACAGCTTATGCATTAAACCGTTTACAAGACAGAGGGCGTTTCTTTATTGATATCAATCAAGAGATTTATGTGGGACAGGTGATTGGTGAAAATTCAAAATCTGATGATTTGGCAGTAAACTTAATCAAAGGAAAGCAATTGACAAACATGCGTAAATCGGGTACCGATGATGCAATGAAAATTGCTCCAAAAGTGAATTTCTCTTTAGAGGAAAATATGGAATATATCAAAGCTGACGAGTATTTAGAAGTAACCCCAGAAAACTTACGTATGCGTAAGATCGTTTTTAAAGGGTAATTTCTTCAGAAATTTATATACAAAAGACTCAAGTGAAAACTTGAGTCTTTTTTTATGAAATGTATTGAGGTTGTTTTATCTATAGATTCAAAGGAAGCGTAAATGTAAATCGACTTCCTTTTCCTAGGCTACTTTCTGCTTTTATTTCTCCATGATTCATTTGAACAAATTTCTTGCAAATTAGCAAGCCCAATCCAGTTCCTGGTTCATCATCGGTACCTCTTGAGGTAATGTTTGTATTAGTGTTAAATAAGTCAGATTGTTTTTTGGGATCGATTCCCACACCATTGTCTGAAATAGAAATTTCACAATAATTGCTTGAAATAGCAGTGTTAATCTTGATTTCTCCATTGGAGTTTGTAAATTTAATCGAATTGGAAATAAGATTTACAAATATAGATTTCAACATATTTCGATCTGCAAGTACTGTAATAGAGTCTTTAGATTCAAAAAGCAGGGAAATTTTTTTGATACTGGCACTCGGGTGTAAAATCTGAATCATTTCACGAATGAGAGAATTTATTTTAACTTTTTCTATTTTAAAATTGACATATTCACTTTGCGTATTTCCCCAATTGAGTATATTGTCTAACATGACAAGAGCCTCTTTGGCTTTGGTGTTTAAGATGGTACTGTATTTGATGGTTTCTTCAGGATCTCTTTCTGTTGTTGCATTTTCAATTAATAAATTGGAATATCCAAGAATTACATTAAAAGGGCTTCTAAGATCATGAGCAATCACCGTTATGAGTTTGTCTTTTGAAATTTTTAAGGGAATTTCATCGGCTTTGGATTCTTTTAATTTGGTTGCTTTTTCCTTTTCTTCTGAAATATCATTAAAAATGATTGCAATTTCCCGATCATTCACTTTCCACGCATACAATTCAAAATGTTTTTGAAGTTCTTCTGAATAATTCTGAAAGGTTTGGGGTTTTCCTGTTTCTAGTACCTTCGCAAAGGTTTCAATCCAATAATCTTCAATAATAAAAAAAACATCTGTTCCTTTATGGTGGATGATCTCTTCAATGGGAAGCTTTATTAATTTTTGAAAATGAGTATTGACTTTTTTAAAATAAATATCAATTGCTTGATTTTTAGAGTTGTAAATTAATTCAACTATAGTAAAAAGTACATTTTTACTATTTAAATAGGCAGGTAGTGTATTTTTATTGAGTAATTCTTGATATTCTTGTTTTAGTTGTTGATGTTCAGATAAAAGTTCTTTGTACTTTTCTTCATTATTCATTTTTGTGCATTTATACCTTAAATATAAGAATTTTAGTTCAGACATGAAATCTTTTTAAAGATTATTACTATTGTCTCTTAGACATAGATATGTAAGATACTATGGTAGTGTATGTGTTGAATTGTCATATTATAAATTTTGAAAAAAAATATTCATAATATGAGTGTATTTATGCTTTTATTTTACGATAATCAAAAAAAATATAACAAAATGTAAAATATCGTTTCTATGGTTTGCATTATAAGAAATAAAAAAACGATATTTGTACTTTAATTAAGAACATGAAATTTATTCAAAAACATCATCATCATTCTCAAGTTTGCAATCAAGCGAAGTGAAAATGTATTGAATAAAATCAAGATATTTGTAAACCCGTTTGAGACAATCAAGCGGGTTTTTTATATTAAAAAAAATAGAAGGATTGCTCAAGCAACAAACCATAAATTATGAAAAAAATTAGAATTGCAGTTCAAAAATCAGGGAGATTAAATGAAGACTCTATGCGAATCTTAAAAGAAATAGGAATCGCTATCGATAACGGAAAAGATCAATTAAAAGCTTCAGCAAGAAATTTTCCTTTAGAAGTTTTCTATCTAAGGAATGGAGATATTCCACAGTATTTAAGAGATGGAGTGGTAGATATTGCTATCTTAGGTGAAAATGTATTGATCGAAAAAGGAAGTGATCTTCAATTTGTAGAGCGTTTGGGATTTTCGAAATGTAAGGTTTCGATAGCAGTTCCAAAAAGTTCAAAAGCAAATTCTTTAAAGGAGTTGGCAGGAAAACGAATTGCGACTTCCTATCCCAATACTGTACAGAAATATTTACAGCAAAATAATATTGAAGCCAATTTACACACCATTAGCGGTTCTGTAGAAATTGCACCGAATATAGGTTTGGCAGATGGAATTTGTGATATTGTGTCTAGCGGAAGTACGCTTTTCAAAAATGGTTTAAAAGAGATAGAAGTTCTCTTCGAATCGGAAGCTGTTTTGGCTGTTTCTCCTTTGATTTCAGAAGAAATGAAGACTATTTTAGAAAAAATTCAATTTAGAATCAAAGCAGTATTAAAAGGAAGAAATTCAAAATATGTATTATTGAATGCACCCAATAATAAACTGACTGAAATCATTTCTATTTTACCAGGAATGAAAAGCCCAACTGTATTACCGTTAGCCCAAGAAGGGTGGAGCTCTGTACATTCTGTGATTGACAAAGGTCAGTTTTGGGAAATTATTGACGAACTCAAAGCTTCAGGAGCTGAAGGAATTTTGGTATGTCCTATTGAAAATATGGTTATTTAAAAGAATCAGAACCTGATGGTTTTTGAAGTGTAATTTATTAGAATCTCTCAACATCGAATACAATGAATATCATAAAAAATCCTGCAAAACAAGAATGGAATTCCTTGTTGCAGCGACCAACACAAACGATTGATGACATCGAACAAACGGTATTTCAAATTTTTGACGATATCAAAAGAAATAAAGATACTGCCATTTCAAAATATACCGAACTTTTTGATGGTATCGAATTAGAGGATACTATCGTTTCTGATTTAGAATTTAGCAATGCGGTTGCTGAAGTTTCTGAAGAATTGAAAGTGGCTATTCAGCAAGCCAAATCAAATATTGAAGCTTTTCATAAAGCCCAAAAAACTGAAAAGGTTCTATTAAAAACGACTGCTGGGGTTACTTGTTGGCAAGAAAAAAGACCTATTCAAAAAGTAGGATTGTATGTTCCTGGAGGAACAGCTCCGTTGTTTTCTACGGTTTTAATGCTTGCTATTCCTGCTCAAATTGCTGGTTGTAAAGAAATTGTACTGTGCTCACCACCCAACAAAGAAGGAAAGATTCATGCTGCTATTTTGTATGCGGCAAAATTGTGTGGAGTTTCAAAAGTGATCAAGGTAGGGGGCATTCAAGCCATAGCAGGAATGACTTTTGGAACCCAAGCCATTCCAAAAGTGTATAAGATTTTTGGTCCTGGAAATCAGTTTGTTACTGTTGCAAAACAATTGGCAACCAAATATGGAGTTGCAATTGACATGCCAGCTGGACCTAGCGAATTATTAGTTGTTGCTGATGATAGCGCCAATGCGAGTTATGTTGCTTCCGATTTGTTGAGCCAGGCCGAACACGGAGCGGATAGTCAGGTAATTTTAGTTTCAACCTCAGAAGCCCTTATTCAAGAGGTTTCTTTAGAACTTGAAAAACAATTGTTTGCGCTGCCAAGAAAAGAAATTGCACAAAAAGCCATCGATAATTCAAAGTCGATTTTAGTAGCATCCGATGAAATTGCATTAGAATTGATCAACGAATACGGTCCTGAACACTTTATTGTTTGCACAAATGATTCTAGTTTTTATATCGATCAGATTGAAAATGCAGGATCTGTGTTTATTGGAAACTACACTCCAGAAAGTGCTGGTGATTATGCCTCTGGAACCAACCATACTTTACCCACAAATGGTTTTTCTAAAGCTTATTCTGGCGTAAATTTAGATAGCTTTACAAAAAGCATTACCTTTCAGGAAATCACCAAAGAAGGAATTTTGAATATAGGGAATTCTATTGCTGTAATGGCAGCAGCAGAAGGTTTGGAAGCACACAAAAATGCAGTGGTACTGCGATTAAACGATTTAAGATAAAACGAACAACCAAATCGACGACGCTTTTTGGTGTCGATGCAATTATGGATACTACAAATTTCAATATCAACAATCTCGTAAGAGAAAATATCAAAGGTTTGCAACCGTATTCTTCCGCAAGAGATGAATACAGCGATGCAAGTTCGCAGGATATGGTTTTTTTGGATGCCAATGAAAACCCTTTTGAAAACGGTGTCAATCGATATCCCGATCCACAACAAAATTCTGTAAAACAAATTTTATCTACCCTAAAAAAAGTAGCCCCTCAAAACATCTTATTAGGGAATGGTAGTGATGAAGTTTTGGATTTAATTTTTAGAGCTTTTTGCGAGCCAAACAAAGACAATATCATCACATTGCCACCGACTTATGGGATGTACAGTGTTTTGGCAAATATCAATGCGATTGAGAATACGAACGTTTTGTTGTCAGACCGCTTTCAACCTAAAGTAGATGAAATTTTAAAAGAAGTCAATTCGCACACAAAAATATTGTTTTTATGTTCTCCAAACAATCCTTCTGGTAATAGTTTTTCAGCAGATAAAGTTGAAACCTTATTGAAGGAATTCAAAGGATTGGTAGTGATAGATGAAGCCTATATAGATTTTTCGGATGAAAAAAGTTGGTTAGCACGATTGGGAGAATTTCCGAATTTGGTCATTACACAAACCCTCTCAAAAGCTTATGGTTTGGCAGGAATTCGTTTAGGTGTTTGTTATGCATCTACAGAAATTATTAGTATTTTAAACAAGATCAAACCGCCTTATAACGTTAACGAACTTACCCAACAAAGAGCCTTAGCACGTTTGAATAGTATAGACGAAGTAACTCAAGAGATTCTCGAGATAAAAAGTCAACGTAATGCCTTGATTTCTCGTTTGGAAAGCATTAGTTTTATTCAAACAATTTATCCTACAGCCTGTAATTTTGTGTTGATTAAAGTAGATGATGCCACAAAACGATACCAACAACTCATCGCAAAAGGAATTGTGATACGCAACAGAACTACACAACCACTGTGTGAAAATTGCTTGCGAATTACCATTGGAACAAAAGATGAGAACACCTCATTATGGAACGCTTTAAATGAAATGTAAATGAAAAAAGTATTATTTATAGATAGAGATGGGACCCTAGTTTTAGAGCCACCCGTAGATTATCAATTAGACAGTTTAGAGAAGTTAGAGTTTTACCCAAAAGTATTTCAGTACATGGCAAAAATCGCTTCAGAGTTGGATTACGAGTTGGTAATGGTGACCAATCAGGATGGATTGGGAACAAGTTCTTTTCCTGAAGAAACCTTTTGGCCTGCACAAAATAAAATTGTTAGTGCTTTTGAAAAAGAAGGTGTTGTCTTTTCAGAAGTTTTGATTGATACCTCTTTTCCACATGAAAATGCAGCTACTAGAAAACCGAGAACTGGTTTATTAACGAAGTATTTTTCGGAGGCATATGATTTAGAAAACTCTTTTGTATTGGGAGATCGAATGACAGACATGGAGTTGGCAAAGAATTTAGGTGCAAAAGGAATTTATTTAGCAGAAAATCCTGACTTAGGAATTGAAGAAATAGAACAACCGACACAAGAGATTATCGATTGTATTGCTCTCAAAAGTACCGATTGGTCTGAAATTTATGATTTTTTAAAGTTGAAAGATCGAGTGGCTGAAATCACAAGAAACACCAATGAAACACAGATATACATCAAAGTGAATTTGGACGGTTCAGGGGCAAATGATATTTCTACAGGTTTGTCATTTTTTGATCACATGCTAGATCAAATTGGACGTCATGGAGCCATGGATTTGACTATTAAAGTTAAGGGTGATTTAGAGGTAGACGAACACCATACTATCGAAGATACCATGATCGCTTTCGGAGAATTGTTCAACAAAGCCTTGGGGAACAAATTAGGAATCGAACGCTATGGTTTTTGTTTGCCTATGGATGATTGTTTGGCGCAAGTAGCGATTGATTTTGGTGGTAGAAATTGGTTGGAATGGGACGCAGAATTTAAAAGAGAGAAAATAGGTGATATGCCTACAGAAATGTTTTTTCACTTGTTTAAATCTTTTACTGACGGTGCAAAATGCAATTTGAATATCAAAGCAGAAGGAACTAATGAGCATCATAAAATTGAAGGAATTTTTAAAGCCTTTGCTAAAGCAATGAAAATGGCTGTTAAAAGAGATGCGAACAAAATGTTTTTGCCTTCGACCAAAGGAATGCTCTAAGAAGGAATTTTTATCAGAAAGAATTCAATTGATTGACCAACAATTAACAAAAAAAACTCATTATGAAAATCGTCATTATTGATTATGGTGCTGGAAATATTAAAAGTATTCAATTTGCTTTTAAACGACTCGGTGTGGATGCCATTTTATCCAATTCTATAGAAGAAATTAAAGCTGCTGACAGAATTATTTTTCCAGGTGTTGGAGAAGCCAGTTTTGCAATGAAAATGTTGCAAAAAACTGGGTTGGATGGTGTGATTCCTACTTTGACACAGCCTGTCTTGGGAATTTGTTTGGGGATGCAACTCATGTGTAATTTTTCAGAGGAAGGGAATACCAAAGGACTTGGAATTTTTGATGTCGATGTAAAGCGTTTTTCAAAAAATGTAAAAGTTCCTCAAATGGGTTGGAATACCATTTGTGATTTAAAGTCAGATTTATTTGCAGGTATACAAGAAAAAGAATTTATGTACTTGGTGCACAGCTATTACGCTGAAAATTGTAAGGATGCTATAGCAACAACCGATTACGAGATTTCTTATGCTGCTGCTTTGCAGAAAGATAATTTTTATGGAGTTCAATTTCATCCCGAGAAAAGCGGTGTTGAAGGAGAACGAATTTTGAAGAATTTCATAGAATTAAACACAAAGGGCTAATTACAACTAAAGAATAAGGATTAATGAGAATACTACCAGCCATAGACATTATCGACGGAAAGTGTGTCCGTTTGACAAAGGGAGATTATAGCACAAAAAAAATCTATAATGAGAGCCCGCTTGAAGTTGCCAAAGAATTCGAAGCTGCAGGAATCGAATATTTGCACCTTGTAGATTTGGATGGCGCAAAAGCGAGTCAAATAATCAACTATAGAGTTTTAGAACAAATTGCTTCCAAAACAAATTTAAAAATTGATTTTGGAGGAGGTTTGAAATCGAACAAAGATGTCGAAATTGCCTTCAATTCTGGTTCAAACCAAATTACTGGAGGCAGTATTGCTGTGAAAGATAGAGATACTTTTGAAGGTTGGATTTCTAAATATGGTGCTGAAAAAATCATCTTGGGAGCCGATTTCTATCCTGATTTATCAGGAGGGAAAATAGCCACCAATGGTTGGCAAGAAGAAAGCAATTTGGAGTTGATACCCTTTATAAAAGAATATCAGCAAAAGGGTATTGGGTACGTTATTTGTACCGACATCTCTAAAGACGGGATGTTGCAAGGACCTAGTTTTGAAACCTATACAACCATCTTGAAAACTGCTGGAAGCAATACAGAAAACTCTCTGAAATTAATTGCTTCTGGAGGTATATCTACCTTTGAAGAACTTCCGAAGCTAGCTAAAATTGGCTGTGAAGGTGTGATTATAGGAAAAGCTATTTATGAGAATAAAATTAGTTTGAAACAATTGGAGAATTTTATAGTAAAATAGTAAAACTTAGAAGCAAATATTCAATTTTTAATAGTTACAATTAAATAATGGAAGCCCAAATATAGAAACCAATAGTATGTTAACAAAAAGAATCATTCCTTGTTTAGATATCAAAAACGGAAGAACAGTAAAAGGAGTTAATTTCATTAATTTAATTGATGCAGGAGATCCAGTAGTTTTAGCCAAGCAATATGCCGATTTAGGTGCAGATGAGTTGGTGTTTTTAGATATTTTAGCAACCCTAGAAGCCAGAAAAACTATGATTGAAATGGTTTTAAAAGTTGCGGAACAAGTAAATATTCCCTTTACAGTAGGAGGCGGAATTTCTTCTGTAGAAGATGTAGACCTCTTGTTGAAATGTGGAGCAGATAAAGTATCCATCAATTCTTCAGCAATTAAAAGACCAGAATTAGTCAATGAATTGGCCGAAAAGTTTGGAAGTCAATGTGTTGTGGTGGCCATAGATGCAAAAGAAATTGATGGGGAATGGATGGTTCATTTAGCGGGTGGAAGTATTCCAACAGAAATCAAATTATTTGATTGGGCAAAAGAAGTAGAGCAACGGGGAGCAGGAGAAATTTTATTTACTTCAATGAATAATGACGGAACTAAAAAAGGTTTTGCAAATGAAGCTTTGTCAAAATTGTCAACAACGTTAAATATTCCAATCATCGCTTCAGGGGGTGCCGGAACCATACAACATTTTATAGACAGCTTTCAGCAAGGGAAAGCAGATGCAGCTTTGGCAGCAAGTGTTTTTCATTTTGGAGAAATCCCTATTTTAGAGTTGAAAAACGCTTTGAGATCGCAACACATTCCAGTACGCATATAGGAAAAGCATTGCTCCAAAAAAAATAAAAGACGAATCGTCTCCGAAAAAACCGATTAAAAGATTCAATTGGATTGTTGGAGAAATAAAATAAGAAGAATGAATATCGATTTTAATAAAAACTCAGACGGATTAGTACCTGCAATTATACAAGATGCAACAACCAAAAAGGTTTTGATGTTGGGATATATGAATGAAGCAGCCTTTGCTAAGACTCAAGAAACCAAATTAGTGACCTTTTTTAGTAGAACTAAAAATCGTTTGTGGACCAAAGGGGAAGAAAGTGGAAATGTTTTAAACTTGGTAGCGATTCAATTGGACTGCGACAATGATAGCCTACTGATCCAAGTACATCCAAATGGGCCTACTTGTCACAAAGGAAGTGATACCTGCTGGAATGAGGTTAACAATCCAAATTATGGTTTCTTTTCTACTTTAGAAGAAGTCATTGCTGAAAGAGTTGCAAACAAAGATATTCAGAAATCATATGTCGCAAGCCTGTTTGACAAAGGAATCAATAAAGTAGCACAAAAAGTAGGAGAAGAAGCGGTTGAAGTGGTAATTGAAGCCATGGATTCAAATGATGACTTATTTATTTATGAATCTGCAGACTTGTTATTTCACTACTTATTATTGCTTCAGGCAAAAGGATTTCGCCTAAAAGATATTGAAGCAGAATTGAAGAAAAGACAAAAATAACCCTTCGGTTACCACCAAACCAAAAAGAATTTTTCCAGTACTCCTTTTTGATTTTTTACCCAGCAGAGAGGTGAGAATTGTCTTTCCAAAAATTTTTACGAGTGCTTTAAGAAGGTTGTATAATTGAGCCAATCGACATTGGTGTGTGGAATTACTAACCAATCCTTTTTATTTGGTATATAAAATGTAGCTGAATTTAATTGAAATATTTCTTTTCTGGAGATATAAAATTCAAAAATACACTCCGAATTCAATTGCTGTAGCTGTATGTTTTTCGTTGAAAAAGGAACAAATAATTGTGCTTTAAAATAGACTTGCTGTACAATTTGATCAATGCTCAAAGCAAGCGTGTCTAGATAGCGAATACATTCGCTAGAGTAGAGTAGTGGCAATTGTTTGTTTTTGAGTTTGTCTAATTTTGCAAGCAATGTATCTTTTCTGTTAGGGCCAATAAAATGGTCGATTTCATTGTTTCCAACCGTTGCATCAAACAAATAAAATTTATAAATGACTTCTAAATGAATCGGTTTGTTATTCTTTAATAGAATACAATCCAATTCTCCTAAAGTGATTTTTTCTCGCTGGATTTGAATATTCTCAGAAAGAATTCTGGTATGAGAATTTTGACTGAGTTGATATGAAACGAAACGTTCTATATATTTTCCTAGCCTTAGATTTGTATCAATTTTAAGGTTGAAAGCAGTAGTCTCTTGCTTTATTTCAAAAGGTTTTAAGGTGTGTAACGTTTTCTTATTCCATAAAATGGGCGTTTTAAGAAAACCTTCAAATTGATTTTGGATGTCTTTCGATTTTTGATACATACATCTTCGAAAATACGAAACCCTTTCCAAATAGTTTTCGTAAATTTCACTTTTTAATTTTTTTCTATGCAATTTGATCCTTCGACCTTACAGTATTTAAATGACCTTCAAAATAACAACAATAGAGATTGGTTTGCTTCTACCAAACCGACCTATTTGATAGCTCAAAAAAATGCAAAAGAAGTTTTTGCTGCCATTCATGAACAATTGCAACATCATGATGAAATAGAAAAATCTAAAATGATGAGAATTTATAGAGATGTTCGTTTTTCTCATGACAAAACCCCTTATAAAACTCATTTTTCCAATTCCTACTCGAGATTGGGAAGAGAATTAAGAGGAGGCTACTTTTTAAAAATAAAACCAGGAGAATCTCTACTGGCAGGTGGATTTTGGGAACCCAATAAAGAGGATTTGTTTAGAATTCGAAAAGAAATTGAATTGGATGCTTCCGAAATTAGAGGGATTGTAGAAGATCCAAATTTTCAAAAATATTTTGGTGATCGTTTTGAAAGTTTTGGCGAGTTAAAAACAGCACCAAGAGGTTTTGATAAAGAGCATTCCGCAATTGATTTATTACGCAAAAAAGGTTTTATTGCCGTTCGAAATTTTACCGATGCAGAAGTTTTATCAGAAAATTTTATTACCGAAGTAAATCAGAGTTACAAAGCATTGCGACCGTTTTTTGATTTGTTTAGTGATATTTTAACCACCAATTTAAACGGGGAGTCTCTCCTTTAAATTCGTTTTGATTTCTTTCTTTAAAACCATATAGGTTATGATTGTCGCTAGCACATCTCCGATGGCAAAGGAATACCAAACCCCGTCAACCCCATAATAAATTGGTAAAATATAAGCCAGAGGAATGAGAAAAACCCCTTGTTTTAATAAGGTTAAAAATAATGCAGGTAAGGCTTTTCCTGCAGCCTGAAAGTAAGCAGAACCCACTAATTGTATGGCTATGATAGGGGATACTAAAAAGACCAAAATCATCGCTCTTGGTGTTTCTGCTAACAAAATAGGATCGGTAGAAAAAATACGAATGATTTCTTTAGAAAAAATAATGATCATAACATAAATAAAGCCAGCAATTGCGCAACCATAAAGGATGGCTTTTTGGATGGTCTCTACAACTCGATCGAATTTTTTGGCACCATAGTTATAGCCTGCAATAGGCAAAAAACCTTGTGTTATTCCCATAATGGGAAACAATGCGAACATCATCACTCGATTGATAATTCCGAAAATAGAAATTGAAATTTCACCCCCATATTTGTATAAAGAATAATTTAAGACAATCATTAAAACACTAATGGTTCCTTGTCTTATTACAGAAATGCCTCCTAATTTCACAATCTCATTGACTATTGAAAATTCGAATCGAAAGTACTTGGGAACAATTTTTAGTTCACTTTTATTGGAAATAAAAAAATAAAGAATAAATAAGCCACAGCTCGTAAAGGAGATCGAAGTGGCAAGACCTGCACCATACATGCCCATGTTTAAATACTTTATGAATAAGATGTCTAAAAAGATATTTACTGCTGCAGGAATCATCATGGCATACATCGCAAATTTTGGTTTTCCTACTGCTCTAATGACCGGGTTTCCCATCATGGCAAAAGTTAAAAAAGGAACTCCATATATAATGACATCAAAATATTCTTGACTGGGTTTTAGTATTCTACCTTTTCCACCAAAAAGCGTCAAGATTTCTGTGCTATAAATATTGCCCAAAACGACAAAGAACAACACCAAAAGAATTGTTAAGCTCATTTGATTTCCAAAAGTGAGAATGGCTTTTTTCAAATCACCATCTCCTAAAGCCCTTGAGATGATTGAACTTCCTCCAATACCAATTCCCATCCCTATTGAAGAGATCATAAATGCAATGGGCAAAACCACAGTGATGGCCGCTATTGCCAATACACCAATCCATTGCCCCACAAAAATAGTATCAATAATCATGTTTAATGACATAACAAGAATTCCAATAGCTGCAGGAACCGCTTGTTTCATTAACAATTTACTGATCGCTGCTGTACCTAATTCTTCTGCTAGTTTTACCATAATTTTTCGACTGCAAAGATGATGATTTTAAAACAGATGACCGGAATTGGGACATCAATAATTATGATAGCCTCATAATATTTTTTAGGTTTGTAAAAAAACACCTTCATGAGCTCCATTTTTGAATTGAAACGTATTGTACAATCGGAAGATATCGATGAATTAAATCACGTAAATAACGCTATTTATGTACAATGGATGGATGAGATTGCTCATCAACATTGGACTACGTTGACTAAAAATTATCCCTTACCAGCATACATTTGGGTAGTTTTAAGACATGAAATTGATTATGTAGGCCAAGCAGTTTTGAACGATGAAGTTCTTGTGAAAACATGGATCGGTGAAACCTATGGATTCAAATCGGAAAGACATATTGAATTTTCTAAAAATGGCACTCTTCTGGTAAAATCGAAAACCGTGTATGGGATGTTGGATGCCAAAACTTATAAGCCTACTAGAATTAGAGAAAACGTATTAAAAGTATTAGAACCTTTTAAATAAAAGTATCTTTGCACAACGATATTAGAACGATTAATTATGTCAACATTTTCAGCATTAGGAATTCGCAAAGAGTTTCTTCAAGGATTAAAGGAATTAGGGATTCATACTCCTTCAGAAATTCAAGAAAAGGCCATTCCTTTATTATTAAAATCAAAAACAGATTTTGTGGGATTGGCACAAACTGGAACTGGAAAAACGGCTGCTTTTGGCTTGCCAATATTGCAACATATTGATCCTAATAAAGATGAAATTCAAGCTTTGATTTTATCGCCAACCAGAGAGTTGGTTCAGCAGATTAAAAAGCAATTGTTCAAATTCACGAAGTATTGTGAGGATAGCATTTTTTTAGAAGCTGTTTTTGGTGGTGAAAAAATAGACATTCAAATCAATAAATTAAAAAGAACTACCCATATTGTAGTAGCTACTCCAGGAAGGTTGGTCGATTTGATAGAACGAGGAGATATTGATATCAGTAACATCACTACTTTGGTATTGGATGAAGCTGACGAAATGTTGTCAATGGGGTTCAAACAAGATTTAAATCGTATTTTGAAATTTACGACAGGAGAAAGAAATACATGGTTGTTTTCTGCAACGATGCCCGATGAAATTCAACGGATAATCAAAACTTATATGGATACAAATTCACCAAGAATTGAAATCAATAAAAATTCTTTGGTAAACGAAAACATACATCATCAGTACATTAAGACCACCATTAAGCAAAAAACAAACGATATCATTTCGTACATCGAAAAAAGAGGTACCGAGCGAGGAATTATTTTTTGTAAAACAAAATTAGGTGTTCAAAGTTTGTGTCATCAATTAAAAGAAGAAGGATTCTCTGTAGGTGCCTTAGAAGGAGATATGCAACAAAGAGATCGTGAAAAAGCAATGCGCGCTTTTAAAAACGAAAGTTTACAATATTTAATTTCGACCGATGTTTCTGCTCGAGGTATTGATGTAAGAGGTTTAGAATTCATCATACACCATCAATTACCAGAACAGATCGAATATTATACACACAGAAGCGGAAGAACAGCTAGGGCTGGAAAAACTGGAAATTCAATCGCTTTTATTTTACCGAGTGAAATGGAAAGAATTTATCAAATTCAAAAAGAACTCAAAATTAGGTTTACAGAAGTAGAGTAGTAGCCATGGAGTTAATTTATATTGTAGATCTTATTGGAACTTTTGCATTTGCTATTAGTGGTGCATTGTTTGCTTCGGATAAAAAGTTTGATCTATTTGGAGTGCTCATCATCGCATTTGTAACTGCTGTGGGCGGTGGAATGCTCCGAGATATTATGATCAACGCACATCCAATTAATTGGATTGGTGATTTAAATTATGTTTGGACTATTCTTATTGCGGTTGTTTTTACCTTCCTGTTCAAAACGAAAATAGCTCCTTTAAGTAAAACGTTGTTTTTATTTGATACTATTGGGATTGCTGTCTTTACCTTATTGGGCGTACAAAAAGGATTTAGCTATCATTTGCACCCTTTTGTTGCCATTTTAATGGGAATGGTTTCTTCGGTCTTTGGAGGTGTTTTACGAGATGTGCTCACCAATAGAGTTCCCTTGATTTTTCAAAAAGAAGTCTATGCTTCGGCATGTTTGTTTGGGGGCTTGGTCTTTTGGATTGCCAATTTTTTTGAGGCTTCAGAAACAGTCCAGTTTTTAGCAACCATAAGTTCGGTAATTCTTGTACGCTCTATTGCGGTAAAGTTTCATTTAGAATTGCCAAAAATTAAAGATGATCTCTTCTCTAAAAATTAAAAATGATGCAACAACTCCTTTTTAAAAACATTACAGAATTTAGTTCAATGGTGGGGAAATCGCTACCCGATGGAGATTGGTATCCAATAACTCAGCAAATGATCAATGATTTTGCGAATGCCACGCTAGACAAACAATGGATTCATATTGATGAAGAAAGAGCTGCTAAAGAAAGTCCTTTTAAAAAGACAGTAGCGCACGGATTTATGTCGGTAGCTATGATTTCTAAAATGCTCGAAAATGCTTTTACCATACAAAGTGTCACCATGGGATTAAACTATGGAATGAACAAAGTCCGTTTTCCAAATCCAGTTCCTGTCAATAGTGAATTAAGGATGCGTTCGCTAGTAAAAGAGATGACTCCTTTGGGCGAAAATGGTGTAAAAGTAGTTTTTGAATGTACCATTGATATCAAAGGACAAGAAAAGCCTGCTTGTGTAGCCGAATTTATTGCTGCATTATTTGAATAAAAAAAGCTGCTAAAAAGCAGCTTCTTTAAGTTTCTTAAAAATCTTGTGTTAAGATAGCCATCCTTTCGAATCTACCAATCTAGAATACCAGACTAAGAGTATCGAAAATGCAATAATTAAGATCGGCATTGTAATGCCTCCTGGACCATACACATCTTCAATTTCACTTGAAAAGGCGTGGGCCATTTGCACAAGAACACCTAGTAAGGAAATAACAAAAAATGTTTTTGCAATTTTTTTCCGTAGTAGTAACAAAAGGCATCCAAGAACTCCTGCAAAAACAGCAAATGCAAAGGCTGCTGTTGCCCAAGAAGGAACAGATTCCATATATAACCTTTGACTTTCGGGCAATAAGGCTTTCATGTCATCGGTGATAAATGCTTGTCCTATATAATTTAAGACCCCCATTAAATTCCATACCAATGCAAGGATACTTAGTATCCAAAAACCAGTATTAGGTTTGTTTGATTGTGACATAATTTTTGTTTTTAAATTTATAAATATAAATGTACAAAAAATATTATTAATGTGTTTATAGGGAATGTGTTAATATTTAAAAAAGAAGTGTTTAGATCCAAAATAAAAGAGGTTTCTATTCAAGAATGGATATTGCAGCGGTTTTAAATAGTGCAGCTTTTGATGTAAAAAAGGCATTTTCTAAGTTGATCGCCTTTAGTTTTGCATCCATCAATTTAGATTCTCTAGAATTTACCAAGAATAAGGAACTTTCTCCTAAGAAAAACTTTCGCTCTTCTGCTTTTAATAAGCGAGCATAATCTTCGACAATAGTATCTGTATAAAGTTCCTGAATTTGGAAAGAAGCAAGCTCTTGATGAATGGCATTGATTTTATTTTTGAGCACTACTTGTGTAGACTGATTTTCAAAGTCAATGTCTTTTAATTTAAGGATTGCCAATTTTAAATCTGCTCGTTCTTTTCTTAAAAATAAAGGGAGACTTAAAGATACTCCAGCTTTATAGTCATTCGTATTCAATGCATTCAATTGATTATTGTTTTCAGTCAATACATTATATGTTAGGTCTATTTTGGGTAATAAATTATTTTTTTTCAATCTTCGATCGATGTCCAGACTTTCTCTTTTATAAAGTATAGCTTTAATTTTTGGATGCTGTTCAATATCAAAATCGGCAGTATTAAATAATGCTATATTAAAGGTGGTGTCAACGAAATCCATTGTTTGGATATCTGGAATCATAGTATCTTGTAATTCTACGGGTGTATTATTATTCAACCACAAAAAAGAAGAGAGCGATAAAGTAGATTTGATGAATTGTATGCGTGATTTTTCTAAGTGTAGTTTTCGTGTTTTTAAAGTGATTCCTGCTTCTAAGGTATCAATTGCTGGCTTTTCACCTGCTTCAAAGGCTTTTTGGGTGGCGTTTAGACGTATCTCAGCATTGTTTAAAAAGGCTTCATATATCTTTTTTTCATTGTAGGATTGTAACCAACTAAAGTATGAAATGGAGGCATTGTGTAAAATTTCATTCACAAGAATTTGTTGTTCCTCTCTGGCTTGATTGAGAAAAAAGCGTGCTTTTTTTAGAGACGCCATTCGTTCATTCATTAAAAAACCTCGTGCCAACGAAATAGAAACTCCTGCACTGTACAACCCATCTAGAGGAAGTTCGGATTCCCGATTTAGATAGACTCCCTCATTTTCTTCAAAATTTGCTTTTAGTTCTATCCCATACCAAGTCGGAATTTTAAATGCTGCATTCAGTTTCGTGTAATAGTCTTTATGTTGAAACCGTTTTTCATCAAAATCGATTTCAATTTTAGGGTCAAAAGCACCTCTTGCTTTTAGCAATAGTGCCTCACTTTTATGAAGTATTAGGTTTGCCTGCTTTACAATGGGGTGATACGATTTTACATACCCCAAATATTCTGATAAGCTCAGTACACTCGGAATATTTTCCTGTGAAAACCCCAATGAAACCGTAAAAACACAGAGTATTAAAACATATTTTTTCATAGCTTATTTTTTAGGCACTTTGTTGTTATTTAACCCGTTTTCAGGTTGATAATAATTTGAAGGAAAGCTGTTGAGTTGTCTCCATAGTTCAAACCAAATAGGTACATCTTCAAGGAGTGCAATGGTTTTAGCTCCCGAACCTACTCGAACAACTTCGGGCCAAGAATGATCGTCTGCATCGGGTGCCAATAGCACTCTATATTTTCCATTGGGACTGATAAATCGTTCAATTGCTACAACTTTAGCACCGTAGGTTCCATAGGAAATTGTAGGCCATCCGCTAAAAACGATTGCAGGCCATCCGTCAAATTGTACACGAACTTTTTCATCGATATGAATTAATGGTAAATCGATGGGTCTTACAAAGGTTTCAACAGCCAACTTATAGTTGGAGGGCATGATTCCTACCAAATCTTCACCGGCTTTAAAAGTCCCGCCAATTCCACCTTTGATAGCTTTGTTGATGTATCCATTTTGAGGTGAGGTAACATATAATAGGCTATTTCTAACTTTATAATTACTATTGTTATTTTCCAACTTTGATACCTGTGCTTGGGCATTATATCCTGCAGATTTTGCAGTGTACATTTCACTTTGTGCTTTTGAAATTTTATCTGTAAAAGTAACTTGTATTCGTGACAATTCTATTTGGGCATTTAAAATCTCATTTTTGCTTCCGAGTAATTTATTTTCTTGAGAGATTCTTTTAGCATCCGTTTCTTGCAATTTCAATCGTTTTTCTTCTACATCTTTTAGTGCTTTTAAACCTTCTTTTTGAAGGGTTAGTATCCGATTGTATTGAGTGGTTGCAATTTGGATATTTGTATTTGCAGCTACAAAATCGATGCTATCTCTTTTTACTTTCAATTTGGATTGTAGTAGTTTATTTTTTGCTTGCTCAATTTTTAGTTCTTGCTCGTTTTTTAATGCCTTTATTTGCCGTTGTAAAGCTGCAACCTTATCATTATAAGCTGTTATAGAGGAGTTTTTTGCAAAAATTTGCTCATTCGTTCTCTCGATGAGTTTTCCATCGAAATAATCGCTTTTTACTTCTGAGATTCTAAGAATGGTATCTCCCTTTTTAACAAAATCGCCTTCTTGTACAAACCATTCTTCAATTCTTCCAGGAATTTGAGACTGGATGCTTTGTGGTCTTTGTTCTGGTCTAAGGGTTGTTACCAAACCTTTTCCAGTGATGTTTTGTGTCCAGGGAAGAAATAATAGAATACAGCCAATACCTGCAAACACCAATAAAAAGAGGTTGAGTTGTTTGTAGTATTCTTTAGTGAAAATTGTTTTCCCCGACTTATACTTCGTCAAGTCTACTTTCTTGTGCAACTGATTATTTGAAATATTTAACATCGCTTATTCGTTTACGCTACCTTTTACCAAGGTAATTACTTGAGTACATTTTTTGATCCAATCTTTATTGCTACTTACAATTATTAAAGACCAAGGTCTTTGTGTATCTGTTAAGTAATTAATGATTTTATTGGTTTCTTTAGGATTGAATTGATCTAAAGGATCTTCTAAAATCATCACTTTGGGCTGTTTGATAATCGCTCTTGCCAGTATTATTTTTTTAGCAATCGTATA
>Ga0257120_1000673_pt1 | contig 24460 bp, 24 predicted proteins | sample SI106_10metaG_FD_190153 | JGI IMG/M metagenome (GOLD analysis project Ga0257120, IMG submission 190153) | Marine microbial communities from Saanich Inlet, British Columbia, Canada - SI106_10 | ecosystem: Environmental > Aquatic > Marine > Inlet | place: Canada: British Columbia | collected... | reverse complement strand
GCTCCTAAAACAGTTATTTTTTTTTGAGCGTATTTAAGTAAACAGTTTCTTTGTAATCATTCGGATTAAATTCAATTGGATATTTCCCTTCTGGATAGTGTTCTGTAAGGTTTTTAAGAAGCTCTTTTTTTACCTGTGTTCTTAAGCTATCAACGTTGCTGAGTGAGAGGTTTTTTGTTTCAAATGGCTCAGACATATAATTGATGCACTTGCCGGGTCTAATTCTAATTTTATCAGCAGGGAATAATTCTCCAGCATTAATCATACTGATGGCTACAATAGGTGTTTTGCTTTCTATAGCGACTCTAAAAGCACCATTTCTCAATTCATTTAATAGTCGATCGTTCATGAAGATTGCTCCCTCAGGACATAAAAAAAGTGAGGTCTTGTTTTTAGTAACGTTTAAGATCTTTTGATAACTTTCTTCTCTATCAGATTCAGATTGCCTTTTAACGGGTATGTGTCCCAGTCGATTGGCTAAAAAGCCAATTATAGGCCAACTAAAAACTTCTTCTTTTCCTAAGAATCTTTTGTAGCTTTTGATGCCAATTATCCCAACCAAGACATCCAAATAAGATCTGTGGTTGCAAACATAAATATATGCTTTTGAGAAATCGATATTTGGGTGTTTTATAAAAACCATTTTAATGCCCCAGCTAATAAGAATAGCTCGCGTACATGATCGAAGGTAATAGTCTATAAATTGATTGTCTTCCTTACCGAAATACAGAATCAGTAAGGTGATAATTGGAAGGTTAATCAGTATAATTATAGTTGCCGAGAAAAGGCACCAAGCGGTCCAAATTAATTCAAATGTATTTTTTAATTTTTTCAAAATAGGAAACTTAAATTTCTTCTAACTGTGCTAAAACTTCATCAACATTTTTTGCTTCAGGGAAATAGCTTAAAATTTTGTTGAGCACATTTTCGACTACCGTATCTGGGCATGATGCACCACTGGTTAAAATAATATCTACCACTTGTTTTTTAGGTAGGTAGTTCGTTGTTATTTGTGTCGTTTTCTCTTGGTAATCAAAATGATTGATTTTTGTAGAACTAAGAAGCTCTTGTTCATTAGCTACATAATAGGTTGGTAGTTTCTCTTCACACAACTCAACTAGATGAGAAGTATTAGAGCTGTTGTATCCTCCTACAACTAATGCTAAATCTGCTTTTGATTTTAATAAGCCGTAGGTTGCGTCTTGATTTTCATTTGTGGCATAGCACAGTGTGTCTCGAGTGTCTGCCATGTGGTTTTTGGTATTCTCCGACCCATATTTCTGGACCATTACCTCCTTTAAAAAGTTCGATATGGCTTGGGTTTCTGTAGCGAGCATAGTAGTTTGGTTGATCACACCTATTTTGTCAAGACTTGTGTTTGGATCAAAATCTTCACTGTATTTACCTTCAAAAAAAGCATTAAATCCAGAAAGGCTTCTTTTGCCTAAAATAAACTCAGCTAAGACAATCGCTTCTTTCATGTCTTTAATTATGAGAGAAGGCGCGTTTTTTTTGCTGTAAGAATACGTTGCTCTGGTTTCTTCATGGTCGTGTTTTCCATGAATTATAACGGTGTGGTTTTGTTTTCCGAGTTGATCTGCCCTTTTCCAGACTCTAGTTACAAAAGGGCAAGTGGTGTCGTATCTTTTGGTTGAAACGCCTTTTTCTATTAATAGGTCTTGAATTTCAAGTGTGGTACCAAATGCGGGAATAATTACAATGTCTTCAGCATGAATAGTATCCCAGCTAATTAATTGATTCCCTAAGGTATCCATTATAAATTTTATTCCACGTTTCTGTAAATCATTGTTTACATCAGGATTATGGATCATCTGGCTTAAAAGAAAGATTCTATTGTTTGGGTTTTCTTCTATCGCTTTGTAAGAAATTTCAATTGCATTTTCTACGCCAAAACAAAACCCGAAATGTCGAGCAAGGTAAAAGCGAACTGGCCCAAAGTCTAGTATAGTTGGTGATGAGTCCTTTTTTCTGGGGTCATTATTTTGTCTGATTTCTTTAATCTTTCCGATTATAGAAGATCGGTAATAACTTGGGATGTCGAATTTTTTCATCTCGTCATATCGGTTTGTGGCAAAAGTAGGAAATTTATAAAATACTATCGATTTAAATTTATCCTTGTTTGATGTTTTTTAAGGAGTTAATTTCATTATATTTGCGCACATTTTCTAATGAGGGTGGCGGAACTTTTTTTAATATAAATCCTTTCGTCTAATTTTAAAGCCGCCCGTAGTCGAAATACAAAACCCTTTTGCATGTCTGAAGAGAAAGCAAAAAAAACAGAGGATGTAGTAGAAGCTACCCCTGTTGTAGAAGCAGTAAAAGAAGCAGCTCCAGTTAAAGCTGTTAAAGAAAAAGCAGAAGAAGCAGCTCCAGTTAAAGCTGTTGAAGAAAAAGTAGAAGAAGCAGCTCCAGCTAAAGCTGTTGAAGCAACTCCAGCTGAAACCAAAGAATTTGATTGGGATGCCTACGCCGAAGGTGGTTTAGCTCTGTACTCGAAGTCTGAGTACAAAGACTACGAAGCTATGTATGAAGCAACCCTACCTGAGGAAACTCAAGCAGGTGTTATTGACGGTACAGTTTTAAACTTAACTGATCGTGAAGCAATTATCGAAATTGGTGGTAAGTCTGAAGGTGTGATTTCTTTAAACGAATTCCGTTACAATCCTGAACTTAAGGTTGGTGATACGGTTGAAGTTTTAATTGACCAGCAAGAAGATAAAACAGGACAACTTTTATTGTCTCACCGTAAAGCGCGTTCTATACGTTCTTGGGATAGAGTTAACTCTGCTCATGACAACGAAGAAATCGTTAATGGTTTTGTTAAATGCCGTACCAAAGGTGGTATGATCGTAGATGTATTTGGAATTGAAGCATTCTTGCCAGGTTCTCAAATTGACGTGAAGCCAATCCGTGATTACGATGTTTATGTAGGTAAAACGATGGAATTCAAAGTTGTGAAAATCAACCATGATTTCAAAAACGTAGTAGTATCTCACAAAGCGCTTATCGAAGCTGATATCGAGTTACAGAAGAAAGAAATTATTGGTAAACTTGAAAAAGGACAAGTTCTTGAAGGTACTGTTAAGAATATTACTTCTTACGGTGTGTTTATTGATCTTGGTGGTGTAGATGGATTGGTTCATATTACAGACCTTTCATGGAACCGTATCAATCATCCAAACGAGATTGTAGAGTTAGATCAAAAAATAAATGTTGTAATCTTAGACTTTGATGAGGCTAAGACTAGAATTCAATTGGGTCTTAAGCAATTGTCTGCTCATCCTTGGGATGCGCTAGATCAAGAGCTGAAGATTGGTGATAGAGTTAAAGGAAAAGTAGTTGTTATCGCTGATTATGGTGCGTTTATTGAAATTTTACCAGGTGTAGAAGGTTTGATTCACGTTTCTGAAATGTCTTGGTCAACTCACCTAAGGTCTGCACAAGACTTTATGAAAGTTGGAGCTGAGGTAGAAGCAGAGATTTTAACCTTAGATCGTGACGACCGTAAAATGTCTCTTGGTCTTAAGCAATTAACAACTGATCCATGGGCTGACATTACCGAAAAATACCCTGCCAAATCTAAGCACACTGGTATTGTTCGTAATTTCACAAACTTTGGCGTGTTTATTGAACTTGAAGAAGGTGTTGACGGTTTAGTTCACATTTCTGATCTTTCTTGGACTAAGAAAGTGAAGCATCCATCAGAATTTACTTCTATAGGAGCTCAATTAGATATTGTAGTTTTAGAATTAGATACCGAAAACAGAAGATTGTCATTAGGTCACAAGCAAGTTGAAGACAACCCTTGGGATACATACGAGACTATTTTTGCTGAAGGTTCTGAACATGAAGGAGAGGTTTCTGAAGTTCATGACAAAGGCGCAACAGTTTTGTTTAAAACTGAAGGTGTTGAAGGGTTTGTTCCTGGAAGACATTCAGAAAAAGAAGACGGTTCTAAAATCGCTAAAGGTGAAACTGTTAAGTTTAGAGTGATTGAATTTAACAAAGGTTCAAGAAAAATTGTTTTATCTCACACAATCTTCTTTAAAGAAGCATTAGCATCTGAGAAAAAGACAACTTCTAAAAATGTTAAGTCTATCCAATCTAAAGTTGAAAAATCTACTTTAGGTGATATTGATGCCTTAGCTGCTTTAAAAAGTAAATTAGAAAAAGGAGAATAATTCTTTTTTGATACTTATAACAAAAGCCTCCGACAAATCGGAGGCTTTTTTTTGCACTTTACTTAAGAGTAATTTAGAATAACAATACTATATTTGTTGCTATGGGTGAAAAAATACTATTCAATCATAAAGAACTAGACCTTAGTTTGAATCGCTTGTGTTGGCAATTGATTGAGAATCATTGTGGTTTTGAGAATACGGTTCTCATTGGAATGCAACCTCGTGGTTACTTTCTGGCGCAGCGAATTCAAGAACGTCTTCTTGAATTAACCTCAGTAAAAGAGATTTCTTTAGGCTCCTTAGATATTACTTTTTTTAGAGATGATTTTAGACGGCGAGATGAGCCTGTGGTTGCAAATCAAACCGATATTAATTTTTTGGTTGAAGGTAAAAATGTCATCTTTATTGATGATGTGCTTTATACAGGAAGAAGCATTCGAGCAGGTATGGATGCTATTAATTCATTTGGTAGACCACAGCAAATTGAATTACTCGTTTTAATTGACAGAAGGTTTAGTAGGGAACTTCCTATAGAGCCAAACTATGTTGGTAAAACGGTTGATGCTATTGATACAGAAAAAGTTTTAGTTGAGTGGTCTGACACCAATAATAAGAACGATTTGGTTCGTTTGATAAGAGAATAAATATGGGAACTTTAAGCGTTGACCATTTGGTAGGTATTAAGGATTTATCTGAACAAGATATTGACTTAATTTTTCAAACAGCCGATAATTTTAAGTCTGTAATTAACAGACCCATAAAAAAAGTACCTTCTTTAAGAGACCTTACCATAGCCAATTTATTTTTTGAGAATTCTACTCGAACTCGTTTGTCTTTTGAATTGGCCGAAAAACGGCTGTCTGCTGATGTGGTTAACTTTTCTGCAGCCTCATCTTCAGTTAAAAAAGGCGAAACGCTCATCGATACTGTAAACAACATATTGGCAATGAAAGTTGATATGGTTGTTATGCGTCACCCAAACCCAGGAGCGGCCAAGTTTTTAGCCGAAAATGTAAATTCTCAAATTGTAAATGCCGGAGACGGTGCGCACGAGCATCCAACTCAAGCCTTATTAGATTCGTATTCTATACGTGAAAAATTAGGCGCTGTAAAAGGAAAGAAAGTTGTGATTGTTGGAGATATTACGCATTCTCGGGTTGCGTTGTCTAATATATTTTGTTTGCAAAAGCTAGGTGCAGAGGTAATGGTTTGTGGACCAGCAACCCTTATTCCTAAATACATTAAAGACCTAAATGTAAGGGTAGAACATGATTTACGTAAGGCACTAGAATGGTGCGATGTAGCCAATATGCTCCGAATTCAATTGGAAAGAATGGATGTTAATTACTTTCCATCTCTAAGAGAATACACCATGCTTTATGGTTTAACTAAAGATCTTTTAGACTCGCTCTCTAAGAAAATTGTGGTGATGCATCCGGGCCCAATTAATAGAGGTGTAGAAATTTCCTCAGCTGTAGCCGATGGAAAGCAAGCCATTATTTTAGATCAGGTAGAAAATGGTGTTGCTGTAAGAATGGCTGTAATCTACTTATTAGCTCAAAAAATTAAAAGACAAGAATAATGGCTTGGGATCAAGAAATAAAACAGAAATACACAATTTTTAAACCAATCGTTACAAATGCTCAAGATTTTGAAAAGGATATTTTAAGTTTAAATATTGCAGAGAATAAAATAATTGACACACGATCTGTTTCCCTTACTGAAACTGCAATAGCCCATTTTTCAAAACTGTTCAATCAACATGCAAACGCCCACCTTTCCTTTATAATTGTTGTTTCATCTTTAGATGAAATGACGCGCTTAGAAGATTATTTTGTAGCTGTACCGACTATTTCTGAGGCAATTGATTATATTTACATGGAAGAACTCGAACGTAACTTATAAAAAAACCCTATGAAAAATCTTTACACATTCTCAATTATGTTGCTAAGTATAGTGCAATTATCTATAGCTCAAGACGAAGCTGGATTTACGCCTCCCGAAGGTTCAACCTTTAATGAAGATAGTTCTGTAGTTACACTTCCGGCTGCTCAAGTATCAAGTATGTACAGTGAGGTTATTAGTTTTTTTGCTACGGATGTTATTGAAATTGATGGAGTTGATTTAGAACTGACTTTTGTTTCTGCGACCATAACAGGCGTTACCTCAACTGACGGATTGGATTACGATTGTAATGTAGAAGGTTGTGCATTTTTACCCAATGCACAAGGTGAAGTTACGTTAGCAGGTATACCCACTACAGAAGGTACCTATGAATTGGCTATAACTGCAGATGTATCTGTCGCTGTAGAGTTTTTTGGTTTCCCTCTCCCAGTTAACTTTTCGCTACCTTACAATGGTGGAATCGATCAGTTAGATGGTGTTCTTAACGGCGACTATGATGCCTTAAATAGCTTTATCCCAACCTTTGTATTAAACGTAGAGCCTGCAATAGGCGTTGGGCTTGAAGAAATGAATAGCTTATCTGACGTTAGTGTATATCCTAACCCTGCTTCTACTCAAGTTTCTTTTGAGTTTTCATCAGCAAACAAAGACTGTCAACTTCAACTATTTGACTTGTTAGGAAATAGCGTTTACGCAAATTCTTTTTCACAGGAACTTGTAACAATCAATACAAATAGGTTTAACAACGGTGTTTACATCTATAAACTAGCCAATTCTAACAGCAGTTCTGTTGGTAGATTAGTGGTTAATAAATAGTCTCCTATTTCCTTTAACTAATAGCTGCGTTGTGCAGCTATTTTTTTTTGGAATTATTTTTGCTATCTATCATATAAAATTCATTCTATGAAATATCTTTTCCCCCTAGTTTTTTTGTTTTTATCCTTTAATTTATTTTCACAGAATAGTCTCCCCTACGAGAATACAAGTCTAATTCACTTAAAGAGTATCAGTACCGATGTTGAGTCAGCCTTACTGAATTTAGATGCTACTTTTTTATCTTGCAGAGAACACCATTCGAATTCTGATGTTATCGTAAATCAAACAGCTTTAAATTGGCTAAGTGCTAATGCGATTATTTTTGAGACTGTAGTGGACAATTTAAAACAGAAAATAGATCAAGACAATGCTGCAATGGAAACTTTGCGCGCTCAAAGAGACGGAGAGGAGTGGTACACTATTTACAGAACTTACGATGAAGTGCAAAGTAAACTAATTGAAATAGCCAATTCTAGCCCCATTGCTAGTTTAATAGATTTAGGAGATTCTTACGAAGGTAGAGCCATTAAAGGAATAAAGTTTAGTACGGGTGGTACAGACAAGCCTGCTGTTTTTTTTAACGGATGTCAGCATGCTCGAGAGTGGGTTACCGTTATGGCAACTACTTATTTTGCCGATCAATTGGCTCAAGACTATGCAGCTAATGCTTTTACACAAAACTTACTTGATATAGTAGATGTTTACATTGTTCCTATTGTAAACCCAGATGGCTATGTTTATTCTCATACTACAGATCGTTATTGGAGAAAAAACAGACAACCCAATTCAGACGGTTCTATAGGTACAGATTTAAATAGAAATTGGGATGCCGATTGGAATGGTGGTGAAAGTACAAGTACCTCACCTTCCTCGGATATATATGTCGGTTTAGCTCCTTTTTCTGCAACAGAAGCCTTGGTTTTAAAAAATTATATGGAATCCGTTCCTAATCTGGTAGGACACTTAGACATCCATTCTTATTCTGCACTGGTACTCGGCCCTTGGGGATATTCCAATACCCAAACTCCCGATCATGCAGAAATTGTAAGTTTAGGTAACCTCATGAACGATGCAATTTCCAATACAAATAATTACCCGTTTACCTTTGGTGTTGGTGATGCCGACGGAGCGCTTTATTTAGCAAGTGGAACTATGCCAGACTGGTCTTACGACGGTTTAGGGGCTTTAGGGTACACTTATGAGTTAAGACCTAGTTCTGCTTCAGGTGGTGGGTTTGCGTTACCTGAGAGTCAGATTCTTGACGCTTGTGAAGAAAACTTTAACGGTGCAATGGAAATGATTATTTGGGCAGCTGACATTCAAGCGGGTTGTACGGATGATACTGCTTGCAATTACAATGAAAATGCAACCACTGATGATGGTTCTTGTGCAGCATTGGATTCTTGTGGAGATTGTGGAGGTAGTGGTCCAGCTGAGGGCTATGATTGTGATGGCAATTGTTCTACAGGCGAAACGCTTAACGTAACCCTATCAGATTCTTACGGTGATGGCTGGAATGGAAATGTTTTAAGCGTAAATGGTATTGAGTTGACCCCGTTGTCTACATCTGCGCCCAATGTTGGAACTCAAGAAGCCATTGTGTTGTGCTATGATTCCTCTTCAAGTTGTTTCGATGTAACCTGTGATGGTGGTCAATATCCTGAAGAAGTGTCATGGTCTATCTCAGCTGCTAATGGTCAAGTCTTGCTTGAAGGTGGTGCACCTTTTGAAGGTCAGTTCGGTAGCTGTTCTCAAGCTGTTGTAGGATGTACAGATTCCGCTGCACTAAATTACAATCCATTGGCTACAATTGATGACGATTTGTGCGAATACTCAACAACGGATGTTCAGGTTCTTGATTTACCCTCAGGCTGGTTTATATTTTCTACGTACATTCAACCCGAAATACCATCAATAGATTCTTTGGTCGCCCCTATTTTAGCAAGTACAATTATTGTAAAAGATGCAGCCGGTTTAGCTTATTTACCAGACTTTAATTTCAATGCTATTGGCGATGCTGTTCTTGGTGAGGCTTATTTAATAAAATTATCGCAAGCCCAGAGCTTAAGTATTTCGGGTACTAAGGTTGTTCCAGAGAACGTTGTACTTAATTTAAATCAAGGTTGGAGCCTATTGGGTTATTTAAGAGACACACCCGCAAATTTGGTAACGATGCTTTCGTCAATTAATGACAACATAATAATTGTTAAAACTTTTGACGGTACAGCTTATCTTCCAAGTTTTAATTTTAATGGTATTGGAGATTTAAGTCCAGGAGAAGGTTATCAGATTAAATTAGATGCAGAAGTAAATTTTTATTTTCCCTCGAATTAATTTTTTTTAATTCAGCAAAGCGTCTTTTGGCCATAGCCAAAAGGCGCTTTTTTTTCACTAAATTTGTGGTCAATTTTTAACACTAAATAATGAGCTTTGAAGTAACCATTTTAGGCTGCGGTTCTGCCTCGCCAACTTCATATAGAAATCCTACCTCTCAAATTGTAGAAGTTCAAAATCGTACCCTATTAATTGATTGTGGTGAAGGTTCGCAGGTGCAAATACGAAAAAATAAAATTCGTATGCAGAAGATCAATCGTATTTTTATTTCTCATTTACATGGTGATCATTATTTTGGTCTTATAGGATTGCTTTCTACATTTAATTTACTCGGCAGAGAGAACGAATTGCATGTTTATGGCCCTCGTGATTTAGAGAATGTTATTTACACACAATTAAAAGCCTCAAAAACTTTTCCTAAATACAAATTGCAATTTCACGCCTTAAATTTTGCTCGTCAAGAGCTTCTTTTTGAGGATGCTTGTATAGAAGTTTTTTCGTTTCCGATGAAGCACAGTATAGAAGTATGCGGTTTTTTAGTAAAGGAAAAAAGCAAACAAAGAAAAATCAATCGCAAAGCTATTGATGCTTTTGAAGTTCCTGTATATTTTATAAATTCCTTAAAAGAGGGCGTCGACTTTACGCAAGAAGACGGTACAGTGATTGAAAATTCAAGGCTAACTTTAGAACCCAATCCATCCCTATCTTATGCGTATTGTTCAGATACGGTTTACTATCCAAATTTAGTAGAAAGTATTACAGGTGTTGATTTACTTTACCATGAGGCTACATTTACCAAGGACTTGGATAAATTAGCTAAGAGAACTCAACATTCTACAGCTGAGCAAGCCGCTTTAATAGCTAAGCAAGCGTCTGTTAAACAACTTTTAATAGGTCATTATTCTGCGAGGTACACAAATTTAAATGTATTGTTAGATGAAGCTAAAGAGGTGTTTGAAAATACTATTTTAGCAGAAGATGGTTTGAAAATTACGCTTTAATTTGTGTTTCTATATACTTCTCAATTTGTTGCGTATCGCCTGGATTAAAGAAAATTGAATTCGAGTCTCGTCTGTACCAAGTCATTTGCCTTTTGGCGTATCGCCTTGTGTTTTTCTTAATTTCTAAAATGGCTGTTTCAAGGTCCCATTCGCCATCGAAATAAGCAAACAATTCTTTGTATCCAACCGTTTGTAATGCGTTATTTTTTTTGTGTTTGTATAGGTTTTGAGCTTCCTCCAACAATCCTTGAGCCATCATAAAATCAACTCTTTTGTTAATCCTTTCGTACAGTTCTTCTCTATCTCTGGTAAGAATAAGTTTAACCGTTTTAAATTGTCTGGCTTTCTGTTGTTGTTTCCTAAAGGATGTAAATGTTTTTCCTGTGTGGATGCATATCTCTAAAGCTCTAATTATTCTGTGAGGATTAGCCTGATCTACTTCTTTATAATACTCAGGGTCCAAAGCATCCAACTGCTCTTTTAACACTTCAATGCCTTGTTTTTCGTGTTTAAGATTTAACTCATCTCTTAGGGTTTTAGGTACATCAGGAAAGTGATCTAAGCCACGGCAAACGGCATCTATATACAAACCAGATCCACCAACCATTACAACGACCTCATTGGTGTTGTGTATTTCATTGATTTTTCTTAGCGCATCTAACTCAAATTTCCCAACAGAATATTCTTGTTCAATACTTCTGTTTTGAATAAAGTGATGCTTTACTTCTTCGAGTTCTTTTTTAGTTGGAACAGCCGTTCCTATGCTCATTTCTTTAAAAAATTGACGGGAGTCACAAGAGAGTATTTCTGCGTTGTATTTTTTGGCAATTTCAATGGATAGATTGGTTTTACCAATTCCAGTTGGCCCTGCAATTACAATGAGGTACTTTGACATTAAGAAAAGTATTTAAAAAGCCTTTTAACCAAATTTAGTTTCGATTCGTAAGCTCTGTATCGTATGGGAACATCTACCCATGTGCCTCTTTTTACAATTCCTTTTTGATGACTAAAACAATCGAAGCTTTTTGCGCCGTGGTAGGCTCCAATACCACTAGCGCCAACACCTCCAAAGGGTAAGTTTTTAGTTGCATTATGAATTAATGTATCATTAATACAGCCTCCTCCAAAGTATAGTGAATTCAAAAATAAATCTTTGTCTTGTTTTCGATTCCCAAAATAATAGGCTGCTAAAGGTTTCTCTTTTTTGTTGATTGTTTGAATTGCTTTTTCAAGATCATCAAAAGTTAAAATTGGCAGTATAGGTCCAAAAATTTCTTCCTGCATAAGTTTAGAATCCCATGAAGAATTTGTTAAGGTTGGTTCAATAAACAAGTCCTCTTTATCAAACTTTCCGCCGAATACAACTTCTTCCTGATCCACAAGGCTCGTAATTCTATCAAAATGTTTTGTATTAACTATTCTGGCAAAATTGCTGCTTTTTTGAGGTTCTTCTTTTAAGGCAATTTTAATAGCTTTTATTAAGTAAGAAACCAAGTTCTCTTTAACAGCCTCATGAACGTATATATAGTCTGGTGCAATACAGGTTTGCCCAGCATTAAATAATTTACCCCAAATGATTCTTTTTGCGGCCAACTCAAGCGATGCATCTTTATTGACAATTACAGGGCTTTTACCACCGAGTTCTAGCGTAACAGGACACAGTTGCTCTGCAGCAGCTTTTAGTACAATTTTACCAACCCTTGTGCTGCCGGTAAAGAAGATGTAATCCCAGGTTTGTTTTAGTAAAAATTGATTTGTTTCTAAGCCACCTTCAATCACCTCAACGTGTTCAGGTTTGAATGTTTTAGCTATTAGGGTTTTTATAACAGCAGCGGTGTTTGGTGTTTCTTCCGATGGTTTACAGACCACACAATTGCCACTCGCAATGGCCGCAATTAGCGGATTTATAACCAATAAAAAAGGGTAGTTCCAAGGCGCCATAATCAATACTCTCCCATAGGGATCGCTGTAGATGTAGTCGGTAGAGGGAAAGTTTAACAAAGCACTTTTTACTCGTTTTGGTTTGCTGAGTTTAGCTATGTTTTTTATAAAATAGTCAAGCTCATTAATCACCAATCCAATTTCAGAGGTGTAGGCTTCAAATTTAGGCTTCCTAAGGTCTTGGTATAACGCATATAAAATTGCGTTTTCATTCTGCTTTATTTCTTTCCTAAGTTTTACAAGACTTTTTTTTCGAAATTCAATAGGGAGCGTCTTTTTTGAGCTAAAAAAAAGATCCTGTTGTTCTAATAAGTCTTGTATGTGTTTCATAAATTACTGGTATTGCTCGTAGTCGTCTATATCTTCAAATAGATCATCGTCAAAAAGGCCACCTTCTTCAGCTGACTCATCATGCTCACTTTGAAATTGTATATCTTCTCTTTCTCCAGGCATAATCCCTTCGGAGTAAATTACTCTTGGGTAAGATTCGCCTGATTTAGGCTCGTTAATTTCCATAACTTCAACATAGAAAGTCCACATGTTAAGAAAGTCAAAAATGTAGAGAAACTTGTCTCCAACTTCTGTACACATCTGTTGTAATTCCCAATCAGACATTACAAATGCCTTTTCATCAACAGCGAACAGACTAATTTCATCACCTTGATTCCAATGTTCATCACTTTTATAGAATGAAGCCATTTCACCAGAATCTAAAGCAAATGCTTGTACAATGCTGTTGTGCAAGTCTTCAAAATTTGAATCACTTGCTATTTCAATGTCTCTAAATATGTCAGCTTGTTTGAAGTCAAGAATGACACGAAAACCGTAAATGGTCATATTGATTTTTTTATAAATATACGAATCCTTTTTAATGCTCTTTTAATCCTAATTCTTTCGCTTTTGTAAGCATAAATTCAAAAGCTTTCTCGTAATCGTTTGTTATAACTCCGTCTAAAATGGCTTCTCTAATTGCATTTTTTAGGTCACCGACTAATTTACCAGGTTCCATATTAAAGGTTTGCATAATAAGTTCTCCAGATATTGGTGGTTGCCAATTTCTTATATGATCGCGTTCTTCAATATCTTTTAGTTTTTGTCGTACTATTTTAAAGTTGTTTAAAAATCGTTTTACTTTCACTTCGTTTTTAGAAGTTATGTCGGCTTCACACAATAGCATTAAATCTTCTACATCTTCTCCTGCATCAAACAACAATCGTCTAATTGCCGAATCACTTACAATATCTTTAGACAACACAATAGGGCGGAGGTGAAGTAGCACTAATTTTTGTACATACTTCATTTTCTCATTCAGCGGTAGTTTGAGTCTTTTAAATATTTTAGGAACCATTTTAGAACCTAAAAATTCGTGACCATGAAATGTCCATCCATGGCCTTCTTCAAATCTTTTTGTAGGTGGCTTAGCTATGTCGTGAAGTAATGCAGCCCAACGAAGCCATAAGTCATTTGTGTTTTTAGCTAAATTCTCTAAAACTTCTAAAGTATGGTAAAAGTTGTCTTTGTGCTTTTTACCTTGTATTGTCTCAACGCCATGCAAGGCTACAAATTCCGGAAAAAATTGGTGCAGTAGTTCGGTGTTAAAAAGAAGTTTAAATCCTTTAGACGGTTGCTTTGCTGTTATGATTTTATTCAATTCATCAATAATACGCTCCTGTGAAATGATCTCTAAACGTTTGCTGTTTCTTTTTAACGCAAGTAAAGATTCTTGTTCTATTGAAAAATCAAGTTGCGTAGCAAAACGAACCGCACGCATCATTCTTAAAGGATCGTCAGAGTAGGTAATGTCTGGGTTTAAAGGAGTTCTAATGATTCCATTTTCCAAATCTTGAATTCCATTAAATGGGTCTACCAATTCGCCAAACCGATTTTTGTTTAGGCATAGTGCAAGTGCATTAATAGTAAAATCTCTCCTATTCTGATCGTCTTCTAAAGAACCGTTTTCTACAATGGGTTTTCTGGAGTCTTTTCTGTAAGATTCTTTTCGGGCTCCTACAAATTCAAGTTCCAAATCGCCGTGCAATACCATTGCGGTTCCAAAGTTTTTAAATACTTGAACCTGTGGTCTGCCGTGTAGCTTTTTGGCTACTTTTTTTGCTAATTCTATTCCAGACCCAACACATACGACATCGATGTCTTTTGGTTCTTTCCGTTTTAAAATACGATCTCTTACATAGCCGCCAATTACATAGGTCTCATAGCCTAGTTCGTCAGCGCATTCAGAAATGCAATTAAATACTTTATGTTTTAGGTATTCTTTCAATTTATTTACGAATGATATCAATTAAACCCGAAGCATCTAGTTTAATGATCATGGAACTTTGATTTAAATTTTTTTCGTCACGACGCAAATTTACAATATGATCGACAGAATTCTTAATATCTTCACTAATCTCTTGGAAGCAAGTAGCTGTTTTTTCTCCAGAGATATTTGCAGAGGTAGAAATAATGGGTTTGTTTAGTCTTCTAATCAGTTCTTTACAAAACGGATCTTTCACGATTCTAACACCTAAACTCTTGTCTTTATTTATTGCGTTTTGTGCAATTCCTTTAGGTTTGTCGTAAATAATCGTTAGCGGTTTTTCGGTATATTCGATCAAGTCCCAAGCAACCTCTGGAACTTCTTCTACAGTTCGTTCTAACCGTGTATGGTTGTCTACCAAAACAATAAGGCTTTTCGCTTCATCACGTTTTTTTATAGCGTAAACTTTTTTCACCGCTTCAGGATTACTAGCATCGCATCCAATGCCCCATATGGTATCAGTAGCATACAATAGAACACCTCCATTTTTAAGCACCTCTGTAGCTTTAAGTATTTCTTCGATCATTTTCAATTCGTTTGTAAAGAGCTATATTTTACTTGTATTTTCGTAGAGTTGATGCATTTTTTTTGCCACCATTTCTTCAGAGAATTGTTGAACATGCTTGCAACCATCTTCAATCATTTTGGTTCTAATTTCTGGGTTTTCTTCTATTTTTAAGATTACATTGGCTAACTCAATTTCGTTTTTTGGATCAATATAGATACTTGAGGGGCCACCTGCCTCGGCAAAGCAACTACCTCGTGAGGTAATTACCGGTGTTTTTGAATACAAGGATTCTATAATTGGGATGCCAAAACCTTCGAAAACAGAGGGGTAAATCATTATTCTTGCCATTTGGTAAATAGCGGCCAATTCATGCGTGTCATCTATTTTAAGAAATTGAACACGATCGCTCATTTTGTTGTCCTCTACAAATTTTTGACATTTTATTTTGTAATCTCCCCCTTGACCAATGACAACTAATTTATGAGAAGGCAGCGTTTTTAATGCCCTTAATATAGTCATTAGGTTTTTTCGTTCATTAACACTTCCTACGTATAGTAAAAAGTTGCTCGGTAAATTGTGTTGGATTTTGAGTTTTAGTTGCAACTCTTTTGAAGCAGGTTTTTTAAATATTTTATGACAACTTTGATAAATCACTTCAATTTTATGTTCATCAATTCCGTAAAATTGAACGATATCATTTTTTGTTTGTTCACTTATGGCAATAATCTTAGCCGCATTTTTACATGCATATTTACTTTTTAAATTGTAAATAAATCGATCTATAAAAGAATATTGTTCTGGGTATCTTAAGAAAATAAGATCGTGGATTGTAACAATTAATTTAATGCCCTTCTTTTTTCTTAGATAGGGGATTTCGTTGCTCAGTCCGTGGTAAATTTCAATTTGATCTTTTTTTGCCTGTTTTAAGACATAAAAGTAGCGCCATAGGGAAGAAAGAATCCCTTTAAATAAAAAATCAGGCGTTTTTATTGCTACGTTGTCTAATCCTTTTATAAATGCAACTCCTTCATGCATTTTTAGTTTTGGAGTATACAGTTTGAATTGTGTTTTTGGATGCTTTTTTGCCAAAATATCTAAAACATTCCTGCTGTAATTACCTAAACCTGAATGGTTAAGAAATATTCGTTTTGCATCGTATCCAATGTTCATTTACGAAAAGGTTTTTACTGTTTTGAAACTTGAGCTATGGTTCATTTTTTTCAAAAATATGAATTTATATTAGGCTTTGAACTCAATATCTTTAAAAGAATAGGCTTTGATTGTAACTTGCTGAGCATTTAGTTTAGGTTGCGGTTAAGTAACCACAGATGAACATATCTTAAAAAAGTGGTGTAGGCGTAAAAACTTGCTATAAAAAAGCCTTCTATGCCATCAAGAAATCCTTTTTGAAGGATGTAGTGTTTGAAAAATCGAAAGGACGGTTTAGCGATAAAATGAAAAAGAGTGGCCTTTTTACCTTTTTTTGCCAAATCTTTAGCTTGCAGTTGCGCGTAAAAGGTGTTTTTTCTAACAAATTCATTAAAGTCTTTGTAGGTGTAGTGCTCTATTTTGTTTTCAAGAAAACCAACCTCTCCTTCGGTTTGTATTTCTTCATGCGCTAATTTACCATCGTACTTGGAGGTTTCTTTTTTAAACAATCGAATTACTTTGTCGTGCTGCCAACCACTGTATTTTATCCGCTTATTCATAAAGATGTTAGACCTTTTTATCCAATAGGCAGCGCTTGTATCTGTTTTAGTTAGTTCAGTCTGGATTTCCTTTTTTAATAGGGATGGTATCCTTTCATCAGCATCTAAAATAAATACCCAAGAATGTTTAGCCAGGTTTATTGCGTAGTTTTTTTGACTCGAAAAATCGTCAAACTCCCTTTGCACCAAGCGTACCCCTTTTGCATTTGCAAGAGCAACTGTTTTATCAGTGCTGTAAGAGTCAATAATGATAAGTTCATCAACAAATGAAAGCGAATCAATTGCTGCCTCAATATTGATTTCTTCGTTATACGTTGGTATAATACCTGTTATTTTAGTCGTAGCGCTCACTCTTTTATAAATGTAACTATTTCTTTAGCAGCTTTAAATGAGGAGCTTTCGTTTGCAGAAAGACTGAATGTGTAGTTAAAATACTCCTTTTGAATTTTTTTGAATGGTTCGTGCCCCACTTCAATATTTTTCAAATGTTTCTCCAACTCTTTTATATTGGGGAGTACTAATCCTAAATTCCAATGCAGGTAATTAGAGTCTCCTTGCCATGCTACCTCATGAGAATTTATAAACATGCAAGGTTTACTCGTGTATATAAATTCATAAATCTGACTCGATACATCACCAATGTATACATCAGCCGCTAGCGTGTAACTCATATTTGAGCTGTTTTCACTTCCAGTATCCATATGGATGTTGTCTGCTTTGAAATATTTAGCATCTAGCAGTTCTTTTTTTAAGTAATTTTTATCGTTAAATAGATTAATGTGAGGCGCAAAAATTAAATTGTACTCTTTGTGCTTGTAGAAAAACTCTAAAATTTCTAATCCGTGTTTGTACCACGAAGACAACTCTCGAGCATTGTGAGGGTTGTATAAAATGGTCTTATTGTCATTTTTAAAAAAGCCAACGTCTTTATTTTCCAATAATGCGATGTCAAATTTTGGGTAGCCCACTATTTTATAGTTTGCATCTTTTAATCCTTCCTTAAGTGCTCTTTCTACAATTTTTTTTCCGGCCAACAGAAGCAAATCAAATGCCTCTAGCTTTTGAATATTGTATCCATAGGCTCTATCGCCAGAGCCATGACTCAAATAGATGAATTTTGTTTTTTGTTTTTTATTAAAATAAGTGGTTTTAAAATCTGTAAAGACCAATATGTCGTAGGATGACATCGTCTTTTTGTTGTGCTTGGTTAAAAATAAAGGACTTGGTCTTTTTCGTTTTTTAAGTTTGTCTAGTATTCTACGAATTCTATTGGGGTATACTTCAACAATATTTATGTTAAACCCGTCTAAAAGAAGTAGTAAACTTTTTAGATACTTATGTTCATTCGGATAGGTTAAAATATCCACTTGGATGCTTTCGTATTTTGAGAGCTCTGCAGCAACCCCAACAAAGTGGTTGATGTGATGTAAATCATCAAAATAAATAAATGCTACTTTTCTCATTTGTTTTATACTGCTACACTATGGTCTCTTAAAGCATCGTTTAAAGACGTTTTTTTATCCGTACTTTCTTTTCTTTTTCCAATAATTAAGGCGCAAGGTACTTGGTAGTCTCCAGCAGGAAAGGTTTTAGTGTAAGTTCCTGGAATAACTACAGAACGTGCAGGAATGTAGCCTTTGTATTCTTTTGATGCTTTACCACTTACATCTATTATTTTAGTAGATGCAGTAAGTACTACATTGGCACCTAAAACAGCTTCTTTTTCTACGCGTATTCCTTCTACAACAATACATCTAGAGCCAATAAAAGCATTGTCTTCTATAATTACAGGTGCTGCTTGAAGCGGTTCTAAAACACCACCAATGCCAACCCCACCGCTTAAGTGAACATTTTGGCCTATTTGTGCACAGGAACCTACTGTAGCCCATGTGTCAACCATTGTGCCGGCACCAACATGTGCTCCAATGTTAATGTAAGATGGCATCATGATTACACCCGGAGCAACGTAAGCTCCGTATCGAGCAATGGCATGAGGCACTACTCTTACCCCTAATTCTGCATAATTTTTCTTTAACTCCATTTTGTCGTGGAACTCAAAAGGACCTACCTCAATTGTTTTCATTCCCTGAATAGGGAAGTACATTACAACCGCTTTTTTTACCCATTCGTTTACTTGCCAACCCTCTCTAGTAGGCTCAGCAGTTCTTAGATGTCCCTTATCTAGAAGTTCTATAACTTGTCGTATAGCATCTTGTGTGTCTGCTTCTTTTAATAAAGATCTGTTCGTCCAAGCAGCTTCTATTTTTATTCTTAAGTCTTGCATAGTTTTAGTAAAGTTCAAAAATAGAGAATTTAAAATCGATTCTATAAAAGAATGTACAATCTTATCAAAGACTGCTTATTTACATTAAAATTAAACATTCCTTTTTGAATGGAAGATTTTTAGATTCTAGGGTTTTCATAGTCTCATTTTAATTTAATTAAAACTACTTAGAATTGCTTTAGGTTTTTACTCCAGCTGTAAATAATTACGCTTATTTTTACCTAATGAATAGCACACTGTTTAAGGTAGTAAACCTAAAAAAAACTACAAGAGTATTCGACTATATACTTGAGAATCCTTCTTTAGTATTACCTTCAAAGACTTCTGTTAAAAAGGCTTTTAAAAGAGCGCAAATTTTTGTAAACGGAATTGTTGCAACTCCAGGTGATTGGTTAAAAGTGGGAGATGAAATTGTGTTTAAAACCAAAGATTTAGCGCAGCAAAAAGTTTTTCCTTTATCCTTAGAGGTTTTATACGAAGACGAATTTATAGCTGTAATAAACAAGCCTGCCGGCTTCGCTGTATCGGGTAATTTTTACAAAACAATTCAAAATGCTTTAAGCAGTAACATCGCTCTTTCTAGTCAAATAGACGCGCTATTGATACCCAGACCTGTTCATCGATTGGATAAGTTAACTTCGGGTATTTTAGTAATAGCCAAGACTAAATCTGCTCAAATTAATTTGAGCAAACAATTTGAAAATCAAGCCATAGAAAAAACGTATTACGCTTTAGTAAAAGGTAAGATTGAAGGTTCTGGTTTTTTTGACGCTCCCATTGCTAGTCAATCCGCTTTTACAAGTTATACTAGTGTGCAAGTAGAAAAGTCTTTGTCATACAGTTGGGTGTCTCTTGTAGAATTGACTCCCAAAACGGGTAGAACGCATCAATTGCGAATTCATTTGGCTCATGCTGGTTATCCTATTATAGGTGATTATCTTTACGATAGCAATTCTGTTTTAAAAGGTAAAGGGCTTTTTTTATGTGCTAGTAAAATAGGTTTTACACACCCAAATTCAAAAGAATTTAAAACATTTGAACTTCCAATTCCGAACAAATACGCTTCCCTTTTTAAGCGAGAATTGAGACGTTGGAACAAGTTTAACAGCAAAGTTTAGTCAATTTGGTTTTGAAAATTAATTTTTAGCTTAATACAACGCTTAACAATATGTATCTTTGCAAAGAATTGCAGCATATGGCTAGACTATTGGCATTAGATTATGGAACTAAAAGAGTTGGTATTGCAGTTACCGATGACTTACAAATCATAGCTTCAGGGCTATGTACTGTTCGTGCGCACGATTGTTTGGATTTTTTAAAAGAATACATTTCTAAAGAATCTGTTGAGGCCATTGTTATGGGTATGCCTAAAGACTTAAAAGACCAGAAAACTGACGCTACGCCTTATGTAAAAGGATTTGCCAAACAGTTAAGAAAACAATTTCCTCAAATGGAAATTCATTTAATTGACGAGCGATTTACCTCTAAAATGGCTTTTCAAACTATGATTGATAGTGGTTTGAAAAAGAAAGCCAGACAAAATAAGGCTTTGGTAGATGAAGTAAGTGCTACTCTTATTTTGCAATCATTTATGGAACAACAAAATTTCAAGTTTTAAATATGTTTTTACCCATTGTTGCTTACGGAGATCCTGTTTTAAAGGAAGTAGGAAAAGAGATTAAAGCTGATTATCCAAAGCTTAAAGAACTCATCGAAAATATGTACGAAACCATGTATACTTCTCATGGTGTTGGTTTAGCTGCTCCTCAAATTGGGCTTTCCATACGTTTGTTTATTATAGATTGCTCTCCTTTTGGTGAAGATGAACCGGATTTAAAAGGTTTTAAAAAGACGTTTATCAATCCTGAAATCTTAGCTGAAGAAGGGGAGGCATGGTTTTTTAATGAGGGATGCCTTAGCATTCCAGAAGTAAGAGAAGAAGTGGAGCGAAAGCCAATAATTACCATTCGCTATTTTGATGAAGATTTTGTGGAACACACCGAAACATACGACGGCTTAGCTGCAAGAGTAATACAGCATGAGTTTGATCATGTTCAAGGCGTTTTGTTTACGGAGTATTTATCTCCACTTCGAAAAAGAATAATCAAACGCAAACTCACAGATATTATAAATGGAAAAGTGAGTCCAGATTACAGAATGAGATTTTACAAGGCTAAAAGAGGTAAAAGATGAGAGTTGTTTGTTTAATTCTTAGTGCTAGTTTGCTTCTGTGTTGTGTAAATCCTCAGAAAAAAGCGCTTGACAAAGTTTTAGCGCTCGAAGCTGAACTCAGAGAAATCCAAGATGCCTCTTTAAATCCTGTTTTAGCATCTAAAGTATTGGTTGCCTACAGCGAATTTTTACAAGCCTATCCAGACGCATCCTCAAATGCAGCTATTCTATACAAATCGGGTGAAGTTGAAAAAGGTTTGGGGAACTATCTTAAATCAGCAGAAAATTTCAATAAAGTACATGCCAACTTTCCCAATAATGAGTTAGCGCCCTTAGCTTTGTTTCAGCAAGCAGACTGTTTTGAGGCTTTAGATCAGCTACTAACAGCCAAAAATACTTACGAAGAATTTATAGAACGTTATCCTAGCCATCCCTATTTAGAGCAAGCTAAGGGTATGATTAAATTATTGTACTTTTCTGATGATGAATTAATTAAACAGTTCCAACAATAACATGTTTTTTCGGTATTTCTTATTCCTTACAATGTCTTTTATTTGTAGTCTTTCAAAAGGCCAACAATCGCACATTTATACGGTTAAGTTACCTGCAAATACAACCATCTCTCAGCTTAAGGCTAGTGGGCTTCAAGTTCAAAATAAGTACAATTTAGAATCAATTACTAAAAATTTCTTTTCAGATTTTTTAAGTGTTCGAACCTCTGATGAGTCTCTACTTACGAGTTTAGTTAACTCCGGAGACCTTTTGTATTGGGAGAAGCAAAGAACTCAGTATTTTCATTTTACACCATCAGACACAGCGTACAGCCGGCAATGGTATTTAAACAAAATTAATGTTGAACCTGTTTGGGATCTCACCCTAGGAGACACTTCATTTGTTGTTGGTGTAATAGACTCTGGTGTTGATTATACGCACGAAGATTTAAAAAAGAACCTTGCTTACAACTACAACGATCCAATTAACGGTATAGACGATGATTTAGATGGTTATGTTGATAATTTTTACGGTTGGGATTTTGGAGCTAATGACAATGATCCGATGGTTGACGGCTTTGATTTCCGCGCCCATGGCTCCTCTATCTGTGGTGTAGTTGCCGCAACTACAAACAATACAACAGGCATTGCATCTGCCGCGGCTAATTGCAAGTATTTACCGGTAAAAATAACCGATAAAGCTGGCCTCATCATAGATTCAAACATAGGTATAGCTTATGCCGCGCAAATGGGAGTTCAAGTTATTAATTGTTCTTTTGGAAGTTCGGAGTACAGTCAGGCCGAAGCAGATATTATTGCTTATGTAACAGATTCCATGGATGTTCTTGTGGTTGCATCTGCAGGCAATACAGCTTCAGAAACTCCAGTTTATCCTGCTGCATTAGAGGATGTTATTGGTGTTTGTGCGGTCAATCAATCTGATGAAAAAACAGCGATTTCTAATTACGGCTTGGCTTACCAAATTTCTGCACCAGGAGAAGCGATCTATACTACGTTTGTTGAAAATGATTATATTTATACCAGTGGAACATCTGTTGCAGCAGCCCTCGTATCTAGTGCAGCCATATTAGTAAGGTCTTATTTTCCAGACGAATCGGTGTTTCAAATAAGAAATAGACTTCTAAGCTCAGCTGATGCTATTGCTAAAGAAAATGTGATGTTTGAGAATCTTTTAGGTTCTGGTAGGTTAAATTTAAGTGCTGCTTTTGACTACGCTTCACCTAAAAAATCATCGATAACAGTATTTCCTAATCCATCTAATGGAAATTTTACGATTGATTTGATGCAACTTAATAGTGGGAATTATCAAATATCTTTTTTCGATGTCTTGGGAAATTTGTATCATCGCACAGAATTTTTTGCTTCGGCAACAGAATCAAATATTAATTTCAGTTTGGATTATTTAAAACAAGGATATTATACAGTTCAATTATCGGGAAATGGCGTTTCTGCTAACTCGGGTATAGTTATTGTAAAGTAAATAAAAAAAAGAAAATGATAGTAGAAGGAATTATTTCAGTTGCCGGTAAACCAGGTTTATACAAGGTTGTAGGGCAAACAAAAAATGGCGTTATTGTAGAAGGATTGGCTGATAATAAAAGGCTAGCTATGAATTCGTCCTCAAAAATGAGTGCACTTCAAGACATTGCTATCTATACGTATACAGAAGAAATTCCTTTGGTAGATGTGCTTGATATGATTAGGTTGAAAGAAGCAGGTAAACCTTCTATTGGTCACAAGTCTTCCTCAAATGTATTGCTCTCTTATTTTAGAGAGATTTTAAAAGATTTTGATGAAGATCGTGTTTACCCTTCCGATATAAAGAAAGTTATTTCTTGGTACAACACACTTCAGAAAGCTGGATTGGCAATTGAAACTGTTGAAGAAAAAGATGAAGCAGTAGAAAAAACTAAACCTAAAGCAAAAGCAAAGGCTAAGTCAAAAACCAAAGAAGCCGAAGAGAAGCCTAAAGCAAAAGCAAAAGCAAAGGCAAAACCAAAAACGAAAGAAGCCGAAGAGAAGCCTAAAGCAAAAGTAAAGACAAAACCAAAGGCAAAGAAGGAATAGCAATCGCAAGATTAAAAACAACCTATTTATGAAGGCTCCCTATGGAGCCTTTTTTTATAATTATTGAACAGATGAGAAACTTTTTACCAGAAGATTTAACCATTACAAGTTGGGCACAAATCCAAATGTATTTTGAAGATTTAAAGCTCAGAACTCTAAACTCTGTAGTAGATTTAAAGAAATGGATGCAAGACCGATCTGAATTAGAAGCGGTTCTGGAAGAAAATATGGCCTGGCGTTATATAAAAATGAATATTGATACTCGTGACACAGCTCTTCAAAGCTCTTTTCAGTTTTTTGTCGAGAAAATAAGCCCCAATATTGCGCCCTACGATCACGAATTTAATACGAAATTTAGTTCCTCTCCTTTTTTAAAAGACTTAGATCAAGACAAGTACTTTATCTATTTAAGATCGGTAAAAAACGAAATGAAACTTTACCGAGCGGAAAATATTCCTTTGTTTACAGAGCTGACTAACAAATCTCAGAAGTTTGGAGAAATAGCTGCACAAATGATGGTGACCATTGATGGAGAAGAAAAGACGCTCCAACAAGCAGCTGTTTATCTTAAATATACAGACAGATCCAAGCGTCAGGAAGTTTTTGAAAAAGTAAACCATCGAAGAGCAGCCGAAACCGAAAAGTTAGACCTTCTGCTAGATGAGTTAATTGAGAAAAGACAGGAAGTAGCG
>Ga0257120_1000670_pt1 | contig 24531 bp, 21 predicted proteins | sample SI106_10metaG_FD_190153 | JGI IMG/M metagenome (GOLD analysis project Ga0257120, IMG submission 190153) | Marine microbial communities from Saanich Inlet, British Columbia, Canada - SI106_10 | ecosystem: Environmental > Aquatic > Marine > Inlet | place: Canada: British Columbia | collected... | reverse complement strand
CGCCGTCGCTGATTACGAATTAGTTTCAAAGGCTGAAACGGGTAAGATCAATCGATACTGACCCAATCAGTCGAGTGGAACAACTTTTACGTCATTTCCAACAGCAGCCAATGCGATCTTGCCTTCGCACAGGCGCAAGGCATCTTCGCCAAACACTTCTGCGCGCCAGCCAGACACAGCGGCAACATCGCGCATACCGCCCGCCATCGCATCCAAATCGGCAGCGGAGGCGATCAACTTGGCTGCAACACCGGCACTTTCGGTTTTGGCTTTTAAAAGCACACGCAGCAAATCAGCCAAGGCTGGGTTTACTTGCAGCTTCTCACGCCCACCCACAGGCTTTGGCGCACGATCTGCAGGCATACCAACGCCCTTAACAACAGCCGCTAAAATACCATCAGCAATTTCGCCGCGACGTGCTTCACGTAACAGAAGACGTGAACGGCTTAGGTCTTCCATGGTCTTTGGTTTATTGCTGGCCAATTCGACCAATGCATCATCCTTGTACACACGGTTGCGCGGAACATTGCGGCTTTGCGCGTATTCTTCGCGAAAGGCAGCCAGCATTTGAACAACGGCCATGAATTTTGCGGTAGATGTGCGGGTCTTAACCCGTTTCCACGCATCAATCGGCTTGATAATATAGGTGTCAGGGTTGGTCAAAATGCCCAACTCTTCTTGAACCCAGTGGCTGCGGTTGTTTTCTTCCAATTTCTTGGCAAGGAACTCATAAACCTGACGCAGGTGGGTTACGTCACCAATCGCATAAGTCTTTTGCGCATCGGTCAATGGACGGCGTGACCAATCAGTGAAACGGGATGATTTATCGACCTGCTCACGCGCGATCTTTTTCACCAGTGTCTCATAGCCAACCTGTTCGCCAAAACCACAAACCATCGCGGCCACTTGGGTATCGAACAACGGCTCAGGGAACACTTGTGCATCCACAAAGAAGATTTCGAGATCTTGGCGCGCCGCATGGAATACTTTGACAACAGAGGTGTCGCGGAAAAGCTCATAGAGCGGCTCAAGTGATAGGCCTTCAACCAATGGATCAACCAAAACCGCGTCGCTGGCATCGGTGCCGGGCATCGCAAGTTGGATTAGACAAAGTTTGGAATAATAGGTGCGTTCGCGCAGGAACTCTGTGTCGATCGTGACATAGTCATGTTGACGGGCTTGGGTGCAATATTCGGCCAAAGCCTCGGTCGTTGTAATCGTAATCATGCGCTATTTGTCGTCCACAAGGTTAATATTTGAGAACTGGGTACACCATCGCACAAACGAATACCAGCATCGCAATCTACAGGTACAGCACCGACGTCATACCGACGCAATACCGACGTAATACAGCAGGGTATAATTTGTGTTCTTGGATCAATATTCGGGCCGCCAAAGTATCAGCGGTATCACCGTCCAAAACGTCAATTTTGGCCTGCCCCCAAATAGGCCCATCATCCAGCAGCGGGGTCACTTCATGAACCGTACAGCCATGGGTTTTGTCACCTGCTTCCAAAGCGCGCGCATGGGTGTGCAGCCCCTTATATTTTGGCAAAAGCGATGGATGGATGTTCAGCATCTTGCCATGCCACGGGGTCACGAAACCTGCAGTCAGAACCCGCATAAAGCCAGCCAAACAGATCATATCAGGGGAATGTCGGTCTAGCGCTTTGGACAGCTCCGCTTCAAACGCGGCACGGTCTTTGCCAAAAGGACGGTGATCCACAACCTCGGTCGCGATCCCCTGCTCTATGGCCCATGCAATGCCGCCAGCATCGTGGTTGTTTGAGACAATGACACATGGACGCGCAGGGTGATCCCCTTGCATGTCCTGCACCAATGCCTTCATATTTGATCCCCCTCCGGAGACAAATATAGCAACCCGTTTTGTCACAGAAGCGAGCCCTTATAAGAGACGCCTTCGCCCTTATTAATATGGCCCATTTCAACAACACCGTGTCCTGCATCCGTGAATGCAGCACGTGCCGTTTCAACCTTATCTGCTGGAACAACAGCAATCATGCCAATGCCGCAGTTAAAGGTTTTGAGCAATTCAGCTTCTTCCATGCCACCCTGTGCAGCCAACCATTTGAACACTGCAGGCAGTTCCCAAGCATCCAAGTTGATGTCGGCGCCCATGCCTTCGGTCAGGACACGTGGGAGGTTTTCAGTCAAGCCACCACCGGTGATATGGGCCAGTGCATTCACGTCATTCATCGCAGCAACCGCGCCTTTGACGTACAAGGTTGTTGGGGCCAACAAGGCCTCGCCCAAAGTTCCCTCAGCCCAAGGGCAATCATCGCCCCATGCTAGGCCAGAATGCTCAACCAATTTGCGAACCAATGAGTAACCGTTTGAGTGCACACCAGAAGAGGTTAGGCCCAAGAGCACATCTCCCTCGGCAACGTCCTTAGGCAGCTCAGCGCCACGTTCCATCGCACCAACAGAGAAACCAGCAAGATCGAAATCGCCCGCTGGATACATCCCCGGCATTTCAGCAGTTTCGCCACCAATCAATGCGCAACCAGACAGCTCGCAACCCTTGGCAATACCTTCGATAATGCGGGTCGCTTGGTCCAGCTCTAGCTTGCCAGTCGCGAAATAATCTAGGAAAAACAATGGTTCTGCACCTTGGCAAACCAGATCGTTGACGCACATGGCGACCAAATCGATACCAACGCCGTCCACGTTGCCCGTATCAATCGCGATGCGCAGCTTGGTACCAACGCCGTCGGTAGCAGCCACTAGGATCGGGTCTTTGTACCCTGCCCCTTTAAGATCGAACATCGCGCCAAAGCCACCCAGCCCGGACATCACACCGGGGCGTGTCGTGCGTTTTGCAGCGGGTTTGATGCGATCAACCAGTTCATTACCCGCATCAATATCGACACCTGCGTCTGCATAGGTGATCCCGTTTTTTTGAGTGCTCATGGGCGTGGCTCCAGCGTTGAAAAAGACTATGGGCGCGAGTTACGACATTGTAGCGATTTGTGCAACGCTAAGGCTTGACCTTCGTGCATACCCCGATTAACCAAAGCCCATGGCGGGCCTGTAGCTCAGTTGGTTAGAGCAGAGCGCTCATAACGCTTTTGTCGTAGGTTCAAGTCCTACCGGGCCTACCATTTTTCGCCATCTTTCCTGATATTACAAATGGTTAGATGGATACGAATCTTGGCAATCCATAGGCCGAAATCCCTTTAATACGGCACGAAAAGGGCCCATTGTCAGCGGTCGACAAGCTGGCGCATTGGTCAATATTTTTTGTAATTTCGTTCAAGCCAATCGTTTAACAATCAACGCGCAATCACAATGTCCGCACGCAAGCCACCCAAACGCTCGCTTTCACCCAATCGCAACACACCACCATGGGCACGTGCGATATCGGTTGCAATCGCTAGCCCAAGGCCAACACTGCCACCCTTGTCCTGATTGCGCGACGGATCAAGCCGCGTGAACGGACGCTGCGCCTCAGCGCGGCGATTTTCAGGAATACCGGGGCCATCGTCTTCGACACGTAGGCGCAAGAATTTGTCTGTCAACACCATCGAAACTTCGGCTCTTGAGCCATAGCGCACAGCATTTCCAATCAAATTGTCCAGCGCCCGGCGCATCCCACCAAGACGCAGCATCACAGTGCCTTCGCCCTCACTGTGCACCAATGACACGTCGCGTCCCGCGCGTGCGCAGTCTGCAACAACCTGTTCAATCCATGTTTGGACGACAACCGATTCAGGTTCCATCGCCTGCCCACCTTTTGAAAACTCAAGGAATGCATCTATCATGCCCTGCATCTCATCGACGTCTTGCTCTAGGGGCTCACGCTCGTCGTCATCAAGCATAGCAAGCGCCAAACGCATACGCGTTAGTGGCGTGCGTAAATCATGACTGACCCCCGACAACATCAACGTTCGCGTTTCAATTTGGCGTTCAATGCGGTTGCGCATATCAACAAAAGCTGTGCCCGCGGACCGCACCTCTGTTGCGCCAGCAGGCGAAAACGGCATGTTCCGGCCACGCCCAAAGGCCTCAGCCGCGGTTGCCAAACGTTTGATTGGGCGCAACTGATTGCGTAAATAGATCAGAGCAATCAGCGTGAAAAGAAATCCATAGAACATCATATTGACGAACAACTGATGGGGTTTGGCCGCCGAAATACGGCTGCGATCGAAGATAACTTCTTTGGCTTGTCCGTCTACATCCGCAACCAAACGCACGACATCATCTTTATAAAGGTCGATCACTTTGATCTGGGGTAAAATCTTGTTCAGGTTTCGCGTGATAATCACACCCGAAAAGTCATACCAAAGGCGTGTATTTGGCTCCGCCAGTACGTCACGTGAAACGTCAGAGACCCGTATATCAAGAACATCTAAGGTTGTTTCTGGCACACCCGACAACACCAGCTCAACTTCGCGCGCGATAGTTGTGGACATCTGCATCGTGACGCCTTCAAAGTGGCGCTGCATGAAGACGACCGTAACAACCAGCTGCAAGACAACAACAGGCAGTAAAAGGATCATTGCGGCGCGTCCATACAAACTGCGCGGCATATATTGTTTGAGCCACTTAAAGAACATAACTAAACCATACGCATCTCAAGCCCCAAGCGAAAGACCCATCCCATGACGCCACCAGATGATTTCGATCCCCAAGAGGGCGTTGCTGAGACACTTGAACAAGGGGTGCGCCGTATTGTGGCCCCCAACCCCTCCCCGATGACCTATCGTGGAACAAACACCTATCTGATCGGCACAACTGATCTGGCGGTAATTGATCCGGGGCCCGATGACGGTACGCATCTTCAGGCCATTCTGGATGCAGTCGGCCCCAATCAAAAAATTACACATATTATAGTGACCCACACACACCTTGATCACTCTCCACTTGCGCGCGCGCTGGCCGAATCTACAGGTGCGCCCGTGATCGCATTCGGGGATGCCACCGCCGGACGCAGCGAGGCGATGATCAAACTTGCTGAAACAGGTATGGTTGGCGGCGGTGAAGGGATCGACCACAGTTTCAAACCAGATAGCATTGTGGAAGACGGCGACTACATTAACGGTAGTGATTGGCAGCTTGAGGTGATCCATACACCCGGCCACATCGGGAACCACATCTGTCTGGCATGGAAAGACCTGTGTTTTACAGCCGATCACGTGATGGGTTGGGCCAGCTCACTGGTGTCGCCACCAGATGGGGACCTGACCGACTTCATGGAATCTTGTGCAAAATTGGAACATCACGATTGGCGTGTGTTTTATCCAGGCCACGGTGGTCCTGTTGAAGACCCCGCTGAGCGACTTGATTGGTTGATAGAGCATCGCCTCAACCGCGAGGCATCCATTCTAGAGCTGTTAGAAGACGCACCCGCCACCGCGCAAGAGTTAGCCAAGGCCATTTACACCGAAACGCCACCCGCCTTGCTGGGTGCCGCCACACGCAACGTCCTTGCGCATCTTATTGATTTGGTAGGACAATCCGAAGTTTCCGCCCTTGGAAAACTATCCGAAGACACCCAATTCATTCGATTATAACTTCGAAGCCAAATTATTTTCGAAAAATGCGAAAAAGCCTCTGGACGAGGCAAAACACCCTCGCTATATCACCCATACCATTCCCGCGTAGCTCAGTGGTAGAGCAGTTGACTGTTAATCAATTTGTCGTAGGTTCGACCCCTACCGCGGGAGCCAATCACACCGTAAGGTTTTGATTGATTTCAAAAATACCATTCCGAGAAATCGGATGGGATTTTTTTTGAGCAGACTACGCTTCATCTACTAACCAGCACGCCCCCCCCAGCAACGGCGCGCATGGGGGAATGTAGAGATTTTGGCCTATTGGGGTGGGGGATTGTGGAAAAAAGCCATTTCAAAAAGAACTTTAAGGGTTCGAATGTCAGCGCGCCTCAAAGCCGCAAAGAAAAAAGCCACACATTTCAGCTTGCCTCGCGTTGAAATCTTAAACGTCCGGCCATTTTTAGTTGCAAAACCTTCTTCAACTATCATTTGCAGAACTTTATGAACGGCTTGATAGGAATAGGCGGTCTCGTTAACCAATTGCGAAATGGTCCACTCTGCCCCCTTCGGTCCCATCACGTCCATTGCAGTTAGGACCGTTCGGAAGGCGATTGAGTACGGAATGCGACGCGTGCATCGGTCCAGTTCCATGAAGAATTCAGACAACTTGCGATAAGGGTGTCGCCCCGCATGTTTAGTACTAAAGAACCGCTTGATATAATATCGATCTTCGGGTGCAATGCCTCTGTAGAATTGCTCGGTCAACTGATAGGCCCGCCTCCTACCTTCCTGCGTCAACTCAATTCCCTCATCCGTCCGAGTGAAATGGCTAGCCGGGAATTTCTTTAGGTGATCACGAATCGAAGCGCGATCTAGGCTTGTTGCTTCTGACAGCGCGCTTATCGTCCAAGGCGCACCAGCCTTCAGCCATAATCTCGTATAAATAATTGTGGTCGTTTGAGGAACCTTGGAAACATTTGCGGCCCGAACAACCGCGACAGCCATCCGTTCAATCCAACGCTTCTCGTTTTTCATATCTTGGCTCAATCTCTAATTGTATTAAGCTGAACGTGAGCAAGAATTGGGCAAAGAAGTCAACGCTCGAACCCAGTGTAATTCCTGTGTATTGTTAGCCCAAGACATTCAAACATGCTCAATACAGCCCTTAAGGTTCAAAAATGCAAAATACCAAATCCAACGAACCAGTCACCAACGCTTGATGAGCCCCGAAAAACATGCGCGTAACCACTTGAAAAAAATTGCTAAATTGGGGGAGCCAATCACTTATCAAGCCCTTGCAAAAGCGTTAAACCTACTGCCCCCACATACAATTCATCAACTAACAATCACGCTTGAGAAACTGATCGAAGAAGACGCAAAATCAGGCCACCCATTGATCGCGTCACTTGTGATCAGCAAAGCACGCGGCGGATTGCCCGCACCTGGTTTCTTCGATTCCGTAGAAAGGGTTGGCTTACTGTCCCCAGCGTCAACCTCCGCAGAGGTTCAAGACTTTTACAACACAGAGTTTGAAAGAGCGGTTTCGTTCTGGGGCGCTTAAGGATCTCGCGTGCCTGCCAATTGTCCGACCTAAGGTCCGACACAAAGTATCTATCCACCAGATAGCCGACAAAATTTGGCTAATAGGGCAACCCGATATAGTTCTCAGCCAACTCTCGGCGGGCTGTTTCCGATTGCGAAAGCTGTGCCAGCGTTGCTTTGCGCATTTGCGCGGCAAAGCTGTCTTCACCTTCAAACTGGTGCAACATCGTTGTCATTTGCCAACTGAAACGCATCGCTTTCCAAATTCTAGCAAGGGCGCGTTCCGAATAAGCATCGATCCCCGAAGCGTCCCCTTTTTGCAGGACATCAATCAGACCTTGATACAAGTAAAACACATCTGACACAGCAAGGTTCAAACCCTTGGCACCTGTTGGCGGCACAATATGGGCAGCATCGCCAACAAGAAACAAGCGCCCCCAACGCAACGGTTCACTCACAAATGAACGCAACGGCGCAATCGATTTTTCAATCGAAGGGCCAGTGACCATCGAGTTACTGATATCATGGGGCAAGCATTTTTTCACTTTCTCCCAGAACCGCTCATCACTCCAATCCTCAACCTTATCCGTCAATGGAACCTGCACATAATAACGACTTAAATTTTCATTCCGCATAGATGCCAGTGCAAACCCGTTGCTTGAATTTGCATAGATCAATTCATGGTTGGCAGGCGGCGTCCGAGACAGCACGCCTAGCCACCCAAACGGATAGACACGTTCAAATGCGCGCCGCTTTTCTTCTGGGATAGTAGTTCGGCTGACACCATGAAAGCCATCACACCCTGCAACATAGCTGCAATCTAACCGTTGCTTCACATCATCTTTGGTGAACTCAACATAGGGTGCATCACTGTCAGCATCGTTGATCACAACATCGCTAACATCGTGCAGTACCGTAGCCCCTATCGCATCTTGGGCATTATATAGGTCGGCCGTCACCTCGGTTTGCCCGTAGACCATAACCTGTTTTCCAGTCAGCTCTTTGAAATTAATCCGAACCATCAGGTCGTCATCTGTCAGATAGCATCCACCATGTGGGATACCCTCTCGATCTAAGCGATCACCAACGCCAGCTTCATGCAACATCTGTACAGTACCCGTTTCAAGAACACCTGCCCTAATGCGTCCCTCGACACGCGCACGGCTTGAACGCTCCAATATCACTGTCGCGACACCTGCTTTGTTCAAAAGCTGTGACAACAGCAATCCAGATGGCCCGCCGCCAATGATCGCAACTTGAGTTTTCATGTTCAGAACCTATTCAACGCCTTTTCCCAAAGCGTAACAGGGCAAACGCTTCCTTTGAATGGACGCGCCGTGCAATTACTGGTAACATTCGTGCATGATTGAAACACCCAACTTCACCCTGCTGGGCGAGACAACGCACTTCCCAGACGTGGTGCATTGTGAAACCTTTCTTGCGCGTGCACCCACACACAAATGGATAATACCAACACATCGACACGCCCAAATGGCTCAGTTGTTCGAGATAACAAGTGGAACCGTTTTGGCAAAAATCGATGATGCAACGATAGATCTTTCGGACGGTGATTTTCTATATGTACCGGCACAATGCGTGCATGGCTTTGACGTTGCTCCGCATACTGATGGAAAGATCATGTCATTCCCCCAACCCATTCTCACATCGATCGGCCCAACGTCAAACGCCCTACCCTCTGCCTTGGATCGGTTCTTTTCAGGCAAAGTAATGCCGCAGCTCGCCAGCCTCACCAACACATTGTCTGAGACCCTGAACACTTCACAAATGTTTCGCCAACAAATTGCAGTGGGATTGGCCCATGCTGTTCTCGGGACGATCGCCAGCTTGGCCCCTAGCACTCAATTCATGCCCTCCGATCCACGGCTTGCAGACTTTGATGCACTCATTCTGCAACATCAAAAATTGGGATTAAGCGCAACTGACTACGCCGCACTCCTTGGCGTTAGTACCGGGCATCTTAGCAGGTTATGCCGCGAGGCCACCGGTCGCGGCGCTGGTGCATACATTGAACGGTCGACGATGAATGAGGCCTGCCGTCTATTGGCATTCACACGAATGCCCGTCGCAGAGGTCGGTTACCAGTTTGGTTACAGCGACCCATCATACTTTTCTAAAAGGTTCCTTGCTGCGCGTGGCCAAACGCCAACGCAATATCGCACTGCATTAGCGAGCTGACGCCGTGATTTACGAATTTTGCATTAAAACGCGTAGGCAGCGTTTGAGTGTCTGAACATCATCCCCTCCCAGACGCTCTTGTAACTTTCGATCAAATTGCGCCGCAGCCATACTAAGATCGTCATAAGCCGCCCTGCCTGCTGCAGTCAGGCTAAGCAATGCGTGGCGTCGATCTTTAGCCACCTCTTCACGGACCACAAACCGCTTGTCTTCAAGAGCAGACACCCCTCGGCTGGCTTTGGTTTTGTGGATATGAGCACGATCGCAAATCTGCTTTGCAGTTAGGTCACCGTACTGCCCCAAGTGAAACAGGATGCGCCATTCGGTCTGCAACATACCGTATCGGTCTTTATAAGTTGGGCTAAAGGCCGCGCCTTGGGCGTCCGCCGCTTGATTTAGGAGGTACGGCAAAAAGTTAGACAAGTCCATTTCAGTAGACGTCGGCATTGCAAATCTCGCCTTGTTAGTTACATTTACAACTAATATTGCTTTAGTAGCATTCGAGGGCAACCCATGACAACAAAACCAGACACCCATGTCGACGAAACCCAGCTGCGATATATGTCTGGTTGGGGGAATGATTTCGAAACTGAAGCGTTGCCAGACGCCCTGCCCCAAGGCATGAATTCGCCACAGAAAGTGAATTACGGCCTGTACGGCGAACAACTCTCAGGTACTGCATTCACCCAGCCGTCACCAGAACGCACATGGTGCTATCGTATTCGTCCATCCGTTAAACACACCCATCGCTTTGCAAAGATCAACTTACCCTACTGGAAGACGGCCCCCCATATTGTTGAAGATGTGACCTCCCTTGGTCAGTACCGTTGGGACGCACTTGAGGCCAAAAATGAAGGCCTGACCTGGCTTACTGGTATGCGCACGATGACCACTGCGGGTGACGTAAACATTCAAACAGGTATGGCAAATCACATCTATCTTGTCTCCGAAAGTATGGTGGACAGCTACTTCTATTCCGCAGACTCTGAGATACTCATTGTCCCCCAAGAAGGAAAATTGCGTTTTGCGACTGAGTTGGGGGTAATAGATATCGAACCACAAGAGATCGCTATCATTCCGCGCGGGTTAGTTTACCGCGTCGAAGTTTTAGAAGGCCCTGCGCGTGGGTTTGTTTGCGAAAACTATGGGCAAAAATTCAATATGCCAGATCGGGGACCCATTGGGGCCAATTGCCTTGCCAATCCACGTGACTTCAAAACGCCTGTAGCCGCCTTTGAGGATCGTGAGGTTCCATCCACTGTAACCGTTAAATGGTGCGGGCAATTTCATGAAACCAAAATTGGGCACTCGCCACTGGATGTCGTTGCTTGGCACGGTAACTATGCCCCTTGCAAATACGATCTAAAGACGTTCTGCCCAGTTGGTGCAATCTTGTTTGATCACCCTGACCCCTCCATCTTCACTGTGCTGAACGCGCCCTCTGGCCAAGCAGCAACAGCAAACATCGACTTTATTTTGTTCCGTGAACGTTGGATGGTGGCAGAAGATACCTTCCGCCCACCGTGGTACCATAAGAACGTCATGTCAGAGCTTATGGGCAACATTTATGGTCAGTATGATGCGAAACCAAAAGGGTTTGTTCCAGGCGGAATGAGCCTGCACAATATGATGCTACCCCATGGGCCTGATCGCAATGCGTTTGAAGCGGCTTCAAATGCTGAACTCGCCCCACATAAATTGGATCAGACAATGTCGTTCATGTTTGAAACACGTTTCCCGCAGCACCTGACAGAGTTCGCGGCGAATGAAGCACCTTTACAGGATGACTACATTGACTGTTGGGCCGACTTGGAAAAGAAATTCGATGGTACAGCAGGTGAAAAATGACATCACTTATCTGCTATAAGAAGAACTGTTTGTCAGATCACTCAATCACAATTTCAAAACCAAAGGACATTGCATGACCTTGCTGCGATCTTGGGTGGACAGCGCAAACAGCGCCAAGACCCCCTTCCCCTTGAACAACCTGCCATACGGTGTGTTTTCGATCGACGGAGATGACCCAAGGTGCGGCGTCGCCATTGGTGACATGATCCTTGATATGGCCGCCCTAGAGCAGGCCGAGTTGATACAGCTTGATGAAGAACCCAGCTTTGATCTGCCGTTTTGGAACGACGTCATGGAACTTGGACCCGCCGTTTGGAACGAGCTGCGCAACACATTGACCACGCTGCTATCAGAAGGTTGCAAACACCAAGACACGCTTCGCCAATTCCTCGTTCCCCAAGCAATTGTCGAAATGCACATGCCGCTTATCGTTTCAGAGTTCACTGATTTTTATTCAAGCAAACATCACGCCCAAAACGTTGGCACAATGTTTAGAGGTCCCGAAAATACACTTCCACCGAATTGGCTGCACATCCCGATTGGGTATAACGGACGCGCATCTTCTGTCGTTGTCTCTGGCACCAAAATCACACGGCCAAATGGTCAAACGAAAGCCGCCGATGCAGACATGCCATCCTTTGGCCCCTGTCAGCGTCTCGATCTCGAATTAGAAATTGGTGCCATCGTTGGCGGTTCAAACCCATTGGGGCAACCGATCACGGTTGCACAAGCCGACGAGATGATCTTTGGCTATGTTTTGCTGAACGATTGGTCCGCCCGCGATTTCCAAGCATGGGAATACCAACCTTTGGGCCCATTCCAAGCCAAAGCATTTGCAACAACGATCAGCCCATGGATCGTGACGCAAGCCGCACTAGAGCCGTTCCGCACATCTACACCCGATCGCGAAAAAGATTTATTACATTATCTTGCTGAACCTAAGCCGATGCTTTTTGACATTGATCTGTCTGCATCAATTGCACCCGCAGGGAAATCGGCCACTACAATTACGCGCACAAATTACAATCAAATGTATTACTCAGTAGCACAACAATTGACGCACCATGCCTCTTCCGGCTGTGCGATGCAGGCTGGTGATTTGATTGGATCGGGCACCATTTCGGGGCCAGAAAAACATGAACGAGGCAGTCTTTTGGAGCTGTCGTGGGGCGGTAAAGAGCCAATCACGCTCGATACAGGTGAAACGCGAACTTTCATCGAAGATGGCGATACACTTACACTTCACGGGACCGCCCAAGGTGAAGGGTATCAAATCGGCTTTGGCACCTGCGTAGGTACAATCGTGCCTGCACCTAAATTTCCCGCGTGAAGATCATCGGGGATATCACAATTCAGATATCCCCATAACAAAAATCATTGAAGTCTATGGATAACTTCAGTCCTCAACGTATCGCTGCGTTGCCGGTCCGCTGTATTTTTCCAACAACTCTTCGGGAACCTCACTGCCATCCACCATAAATGGCAGGATACCTTTGCGCAAAGATTTGCCGCGCATGTTGATAATATCCTCATCCGTCTTGGTGACACGCTGTGCATTACGCCGCCCCCAATGGGCAAGATGTGCGTACATCATTTCGAATATGTCATCATGCCCTTCATCCTTTGCAAGGTCATTCAACTCGTCAGGGTCTTCCTGCAGGTCAAATAGCATTGGACGCAATCCACCCATCGCATGCATTAGTTTGTAGCGACCATCAAACACCATGAACAAACGGCAGTCATTGGGTTCTAATCCAAGTTTCACGCCTTGCGGTGTTGGTGAATAATCGAACTCAGAAATCGCAAACTCACGCCATTCCGGCGTTTCGCCATTTAGCAGTGGTACGAGCGAGCGCCCCTCAAGGATGTTCTTCGCAATCTTCCCGCCAGCTGCATCGACAAATGTTGGGACCAGATCAATTGCTCCTACCAGCGCATCATTTGTGGTGCCGCGAGTTGCGTCTGCCTCTTTGCGTGGATCGAAAACGATCATCGGAATTTTCACAGATGGGTCATGAAATAGATCTTTTTCACCTAACCAGTGGTCGCCCAAATAGTCACCATGATCAGATGTTAGAACAATCATCGTGTCCTTCAACTGATCCGTATCCTCAAGGTGATCAAGCAAAACACCAAGCTGGTCATCGCATTGTTTGATCAGCCCCATGTAGGCTGGGATCACCTTTTTTGCGGACCTCTTCACTTTGAAATGCAGTTGCGATCTTGTTTTGCATATACGCGCCAAAAACTGGCTGCGGATCGACCTGTTCGACGTCATCGCGCACAGGGGCTGGCACATGCTGTTCGCCAAACATGTTGTGGTAAGGCGCTGGCACAATGTAGGGCCAATGCGGCTTGATAAAGCTGACATGCGCACACCATGGGCCTTTGCCGGTGTCGCGCGCTTGATCCATGAAATCGATGGTTTGACGGGTTAACCATGGCGTCTCGCTGTCTTCTTCGCGAATATTGGCAGGCTTGTCGGCATTATCGAACATCCAACCCGTTGCCTTGTTCCCCTCATTATCAATGCCTGCATTGGCAAAATCAGCCCAAGGATTTTCAGACTCATATCCTTTGCCTTTAAGATATTCGTTATAGGGCGAACGTTTTTCGTCGTAAAAGCCATCAGGCCCAGCCCCCCAAAGGCCATCATCCCTGATCCAAGCATCAAAACCACATTCAGCTTGGCGCGCGCCAATCTCACTCTCAGGGGCAAGACCAAGCCGCGCCATTCCTTCCGCGTCTGCCTTCATATGTGTTTTGCCAATGAGCCAGCATTCCATACCCGCTTTGCGCAGGTGATCACCCAGCGTCTGTTCACCGACCCGTAAAGGGAAACCGTTCCATGCAGCCCCGTGCGATGAAACATAGCGCCCTGTGTAAAAAAAAGCTCATCCGACTAGCACCGCAAATTGTGGATTGGGCATAGGCGTTGGTAAACCGAACGCCTTGGGCTGCCACACGATCAAAATTTGGCGTTTCCAGGTGCGGGTGGCCTGCACAGCTTAGATAGTCAAACCGCAGTTGGTCATACATTATGAACAGGATTTTCAAGGTCGCACCTCTGTTTTAGGATCGATCAGGCGCAGGGGTTATTACGCCTCATCACTTGCATCAAAGTATTCACCGTTTCTGGGAGATGTACCAGTCTTCGATCTGCTTCCCGCAGCCTCAAATTCGCACATCCCCTTTGTACCACATGCAAAAGCGTGTCAAACTTCCGCATGGACCAAAAAATCGACATATCAAACCAGCAACAACCAACATTCACCGCACCAAAACCAGGCACCGTCAGGTTCATTGCTGTTGACGTGGAAACAGCTGGTTATGAAAGCGCAAGCATCTGCCAAATTGGGCTCGCTTTTGTCCAATTCGACGGCTCAATCGACACATACAGCACCTACATTGATCCCCGATCCTCTTTCGGTGATGGGAATACACGTTTGCACGGTATCGATGCCAGCACGGTTTTTGGTGCGCCAGATTTCGCCGAAATACTGCCTCAACTGCGCCAAACGATGGAAACGCACCCTCTTGTTCAACACAGTCGCTTTGATGAAAAAGCGTTCGATGCTGCCTGCAAGCTGACTGGGCAACCAATTTTGAAGTCAGTGTGGTTCGATAGCGTCAAAATCGCCCGCAAAGCTTGGCCTGAGTTCAAAGGCAACGGTGGTCATGGATTGGGACATCTCAAAACAGCACTTGGGCTAGAGTTTCAACACCATGATGCAGGCGAAGATGCCCGCGCGGCTGCCGAAGTGGTGCTGAAAGCTGAAACCGTCATGGGTGCCAAAATCAATATGCTTGGGTCAACTCGCCAACTCAAATTCGATTTTAGCCTTTGAGATCAAGAAAAAAGGGGCACCGCGTGGATGCCCCTAGGTTCGCTTACTGAGCTCAATTATGAATACCGCTCTATTTGTTTTATGCCTGTGGCTCAGTCAGCGTCAGGGGCGAGCGCACCCGCCCCGGATCCTTAATTTCTTAGCTACAGCCGGATGTGCCGCCGCATGTGTTACACTTCATGCACGTACCGTTGCGCACCAAGGTATAGTTCCCACATTCGCCACAAGCTTCGCCCTCATAGCCTTGCATCTTTGCTTTGACCCGCGCGTCCATTGCCACGCCACCGCTGCTGATTGCAGTGCTCGATCCAGCGGAAACAGCAGCCGCCACTTCTGGAACCAGAGTTTGAAGGGCACCAACCGGATCTGCGCCAGCAAGCTGTGCATTTGCGTCAGCCATACCACCCTGCAAGACAACAAGATCTTGTGGCAAACGCTTGCGCAAGTAACCCGTTGAACTGATTTGTTTCAGCACTTCCAAGGACTTGTTCACTGTTGTGTCAGAAACTTCTGACACATTACTTGAACCAGTTTGCTCACCGCCACCTAGGCTGTCGAAAGACGCACCTTCAGGTTGGACGTGCGCCAGATCGGTGCGATCAAGGTAGGACACTGCCAATTCACGGAAGATGTAATCAAGGATCGACGTAGCAGATTTGATGCTGTCGTTGCCTTGAACCATGCCCGCTGGCTCAAACTTAGTGAATGTGAAGGCATCAACGAACTCTTCGAGTGGCACGCCGTACTGCAGACCAACAGACACCGCGATTGCAAAGTTGTTCATCATCGCGCGGAAGCCTGCGCCCTCTTTGTGCATATCAATAAAGATTTCACCAAGATTGCCGTCTTCATATTCGCCCGTACGTAGGTAGACCTTGTGGCCCCCAACGTTGGCTTTCTGAGTATAACCCTTGCGACGCTGAGGCATCTTTTCGCGGTGCGACTTGATGATCTCTTTGACGATGATCTTCTCAACGATCTTCTCAGCAAGGACAGTTGCTTTTTCGTGGTTTGAGCCACTCTCGAAGATTTCTTGTGCGTCTTCGTCGTCTTCGACCAAAGATGCAGCAAGTGGTTGGGATAGTTTGGAACCATCGCGGTACAACGCATTTGCTTTCACACCCAAAGACCATGACAATTCATAGGCCTTCTGGCAGTCTTCGATCGTTGCATCGTTTGGCATGTTGATCGTTTTAGAGATCGCACCAGAGATAAACGATTGCGCCGCAGCCATCATGTAGATGTGGCTATTGACGGATAGGTAACGCTTACCAGTTTTGCCGCATGGGTTTGCACAATCAAAGATGCTGTAGTGCTCCTCTTTCAAGTGCGGTGCACCCTCAACGGTCATTGTCCCACATACGTGGTTGTTGGCCGCGTCAACGTCAGCTTTGGAGAAACCAAGGGATTTCAGCAAATCAAACGTTGGATCGTTCAGCTTACCTTCTGGAATACCAAGAACTTGGGTGCAGAACTCTTCGCCCAATGTCCATTGGTTGAACACAAAGCGAATGTCGAAGGCGCTTTCTAGGGCCGCATCAACTTTTGCCAATTCATTTGGTCCAAAACCGTGACCTGCCAATGTGGTGTGGTTGATCCCCGGCGCATTGCCGATGGAACCGTGACCAACCGCATATGCAACGATTTCTTCGATTTGCGCAGAACCGTAACCCTGCTTTTCTAGTGCTGCTGGAACAGATTGGTTGATGATCTTAAAGTAACCACCACCGGCCAATTTCTTGAATTTTACCAAAGCAAAGTCTGGCTCGATCCCTGTTGTATCACAATCCATGACCAAACCGATTGTGCCGGTCGGGGCAATAACCGAAGTCTGCGCGTTGCGGTAACCGTGCTTTTCACCAAGCTGCAAGGCTTCGTCCCAAGTGGAAATTGCCATATCGATCAAGCGTGCATCTGGACAGTTGGCGTGATCCAAAGGCACAGGCTTCACTGCAAGTGCTTCATATCCATCAACAGCGCCGTGGGCCGCTTTGCGGTGATTGCGCATGACACGCAGCATGTGTTCTTCGTTCTTCTTGTAGCCAGAGAACGGGCCCAACTCGCCAGCCATCTCAGCGGAAGTTGCGTATGCAACACCAGTCATGACAGCTGTCAAAGCACCACAAAGCGCGCGACCCTCGTCACTGTCGTATGAATAGCCCATGTTCATCAGCAAACCGCCAATGTTCGCATAGCCCAGACCCAAAGTGCGGAAGTCGTATGAGCGCTGTGCGATCTCTTTTGATGGGAATTGCGCCATCATTACGGAGATTTCCAATGTCACTGTCCACAAGCGCGCAGTGTGCATATAGTCTTCGATTTGGAATTCGCCATCCTTAAGGAAGGTAAGCAAGTTCATCGAAGCCAAGTTGCAAGCCGTGTCGTCTAGGAACATGTATTCAGAACATGGGTTAGATCCGCGGATCGTACCATCTTCTGGGCAAGTGTGCCATTCGTTTACAGTGTCGTGGTATTGGATGCCCGGATCGGCACAAGCCCATGCAGCGTGTCCAACTTGTTCCCACAAGTCACGTGCTTTGATGGTTTTTGTGACCTTACCGTCTTTACGGTTGATCAACTCCCAATCTGCGTCTTTCTCAACAGCAGTCAAGAATGCGTTTGTCACGCGGATCGAGTTGTTAGAGTTTTGTCCTGAAACGGATGAGTACGCCTCGGAATCCCAATCGGTGTCGTATGTTGGGAATTCAATGGACGTGTGACCCTGTTTTGCATAGTCCAACACGCGTTTGACGTATGTTTCTGGGATCGCTACTTTTTTTGCGTCGCGCACTGCTTCTTTTAGCTGTGGGTTAACCTTTGGCTCATAAGCATCGGCAACTGCGCCGTCCCATGCTTTGATCGCTGCAAAGATCGCGTTCAACTTCTGTTCGTGCATCTTAGAGCCAGCAACGATGGACGCCACTTTCTGCTCTTCAATCACTTTCCAGTTGATGAAATCCTGAATATCAGGGTGATCTGCATCAACGATAACCATTTTGGCCGCGCGACGTGTTGTGCCGCCAGATTTAATCGCACCAGCTGCGCGGTCACCAATTTTCAAGAAGCCCATCAAGCCGGATGATTTACCGCCACCAGATAGGTTCTCGCCTGCCCCGCGCAAAGATGAGAAGTTTGTGCCCGTACCAGAGCCGTATTTGAACAAACGCGCTTCACGAACCCAAAGGTCCATGATGCCACCATCATTCACCAAATCGTCAGAGACAGATTGGATAAAGCAGGCGTGCGGCTGTGGGTGTTCGTATGAGGAAGTGGATTTTGTCAGAACGCCAGTTTTGTAATCTACGTAATGGTGCCCTTGGGCCGGACCATCGATACCGTAGGCCCAGTGAAGACCTGTGTTGAACCATTGTGGGGAGTTTGGCGCAGAACGTTGGCTTGCCAACATATAGCGCATTTCGTCGAAATAGGACTGTGCGTCTGCTTCAGTGGTGAAGTAACCACCCTTCCAGCCCCAGTATGTCCACGCGCCAGCAAGGCGGTCAAAAACTTGTTTGGAAGAAGTTTCGCCACCGAACTCAACGTCGTCGCCATCAGGAACAGAGCGCCAAAGGAATTCAGGGACATTCTTCTCTTTTACTTTCTTCATTCGTGAAGGGACGCCAGCTTTCCGAAAGTACTTTTGCGCGATCACATCGCTGGCAACTTGGCTCCAGCTGTTTGGCACTTCAACGTTGTCGAGGTGGAATACGATCGTTCCATCCGGATTACGGATTTCAGAAACCGTCGTGATAAAATCCAAAGACGCATAAGCGTCTTTTCCAGCCGTGGTAAATTTACGTTCAATTTTCATGTCGCTGCCCCATATTCCAGCATTTTTAATAATAAGCTCCCCTTTTCCGGAGAGCTTCAGCATTCACAGCAGAAAACGTAAAAGCAGACAGGCGGTTTTGACTTAGCCAATTCCAACACAGATTTGATCGATTTCGCGCCGATCCCCGATTTTACGCTGTATGCACACTTTAGCTTTTAAACACTAAATCTAGTGGTGCTTCTAGCTTGATGCACAACTTGACGTATTTGAGCCTAGTTGGTCAACGCAATTTTTACGATTTTTTTGATGTTTAGGGGCTTGACCACTTTAGACGCGAAAGTTGGTTTCGCGGCCAATTGATTCATACAAAAACTGTCCCCAATGAAGATCAAAAAGGTAAGCGGGAAGGTAATTGATTTTTATTGAGAGTCTTGGCTTATTTAGCTTCAGTGGATGAAGTCATGTCTTAAGTTATCCACAGATAAATCCGGCACCTATTTTGACAACTGGCCACAATCTGTTCACGGTAAAAAGGTCACAACCCGAGGCCTGCCATCCGCTTAATTATTCGGAAAAGCTCCGACCTCGACCTTTAGGGGAAGCAGAAACGTGAATCACTCCACCGCTACATTTTGTATGATTGTACCGAAAACAACAAAAGGCGGCACATAATGTGCCGCCTTGCTGCCCAGTCGAACTGGTGTTGATGGTCGGGGCGAGAGGATTCGAACCTCCGACCCCCTGTACCCAAAACAGGTGCGCTACCAGGCTGCGCCACGCCCCGAACCATAGGCACTCTTTAGACAAGGTAATCGGGATTGAAAACCCCTAACACGACCAAGCAGGGTCACCTTTTTCAAAAGATTGATGTCGCAGCTCTGTTCCGACGGAAATACCCATAGATTTGGCCAAACCACCGTTGATTTCCAGCACCGCAATCCCAAGTCCACCAATAATTGGTGTCTCATCTAAGGGTTTTGCCATGTGATGGATGTACGTAACGATTCCCTTAGAATCAATAAAAAGCATATCCAATGGAATCAGCGTGTTTCTCATCCAAAATGAAAGCGGTCTTGGAGATTCGTAAACGAATAGCATTCCCGAAGATAACGGCATGTTTGGACGATTCATCAGACCAATTTGTTGGGATGAAAATGTGTCAGCAATTTCAATTGAAAACCTCGCCTGCCCCCAATCCCCCCGAAGGTAGATTGCGTCGTCGCGGCAAGTTGCAAACGCAGCATTTGACATCATCCAGCTAAGGAAAATTGCCAATGCTGCGCGAACCATTAGGTTGCGCTCGGCAGTGCCGTTTCCCAGGCCTGTACCGCCGCGGCCATCTTGCCGCGCTTGCCGTCGATCACGCGAATGGCCAAGGCCTCACCTGGTTGCAAATCGGAAAGACCAGAACGACGAAGCACTTCGACGTGAAGAAAGATATCTTCGTTCTGACCAAAGAGATTTGCAAAACCAAATCCCTTCCCCTTGTCGAACCATTTCACGCGAGCCGGCTCTAAGGGAAGTTGTTCAATTTCACTGAGTTCTAGATCAGAAAAATCACCCAGCAGTTCGTCTTCAATACCTTCAGGTGGTTCAAGACTAATGACCTCAAGAGCCTGCACACCGCGTTCTGTATTCTGTACGTCAACTACGATGCGCGATGCGTCTGCGACAGAGTTTTGTCCAAAACTTCTCAAGACATTCACATGAAGCAAAATATCTGGGCCGCCTGCATCGGAGACGACGAAGCCAAAACCCTTGACCGGGTCAAACCACTTAACCAAACCGGATACGCGTTCTTTGTCTTCTAACTCGTTCGTCACTGCTATTCTTCCGTTACAGGCCTACGCCGCTTCGCAGTCTTGCGCTATTTACCATTCCCATTTCAAGTCAAAAAAACAACTAAAAACAAATAATTGCATTTCACGCTACGTGAAATTCACGGATTTAGTCGTTTCACGACCCACGGTGAAACGTCATTTTCACGCCGCCACACAAACCTATCATGCAATCTAAAGTCACCATCGGCCCAAAATTCTATCTCTGTCGGTGTCACGCGATACCCGCCCCAGAACGGTGGTCTTTGCGGGTTTGTACCATGTTTTGCGGTAACTTTTGCGACTTCTGCCAAAAGAGACGCACGGTTCTTTAAGGGCCGGCTTTGTCGAGACGCCCATGCGCCAAGCCTGCTTTTCAACGAACGTGAAGCGAAGTAATCGTCCGCCTTCGGCCCGTCTTCTCGAACAACTGTGCCACGGACGCGAATTTGTCGACGCAAAGATTTCCAATGCATGACAAATGCAACTTTGCCCGCGTTATCAAGTTCAGCCGCCTTTGCGCTCTCATAATTTGTGTAAAACACAAACGCGTCCTCTTCGATCCCCTTAAGCAAAACCATTCTTATATTAGGCATTCCTTCGGAATCTACTGTCGAAAGAGCTATTGCATTCGGGTCGTTAAGCTCTGAATCCTCTGCTTCTTGCAGCCAGTTCTGCGCTATGAGAAATGGGTCTTCCCCTGCAAATTTTCCACTATTTTCCGGATTTAGACGAGTCATTGGCGTTCCTAAACAAAGCAAAAAACATAGATAGCCTCGCCTTAAGCTAAGGCAAGCTCAGCTCGACGCCAACAGCTCTATTGCTACGATCCCTTGATGCAGGATGCGCAATCGCCTAAACGTCTAGAAGATAACATTTAAAATCACTGTGGGGACTGAGTATGTCAAACAACCTAATGGCGGGAAAGCGCGGACTTATCATGGGTCTAGCCAACGATAAGTCCATAGCATGGGGCATAGCCAAAGCCTGCGCAGACGCTGGTGCGGAACTTGCATTTTCATACCAGGGCGATGCTTTGAAAAAACGCGTTGATCCTCTTGCTGAACAATTGGGTAGTAAAATTGTACTCCCATGTGATGTGAGCGACGCAGACTCAATGGACAATTTGTTCGATGGTTTGAAAGAACACTGGGACCAGTTGGATTTTGTTGTTCATGCCATTGGCTTTTCAGACAAAAATGAATTGCGCGGCCGTTATGTAGACACCAGCCGTGACAACTTTACGATGACAATGGACATTTCTGTCTATTCTTTTACCGCCATCATGCAGCGTGCAGAAAAGATGATGAAAGATGGCGGCAGTGCCCTCACCCTCACATACTACGGCGCGGAACAAGTGATGCCACATTATAATGTAATGGGCGTGGCCAAGGCCGCACTTGAAGCATCAGTTAAATATTTGGCTGAAGATTTGGGTAAAGACGGCATTCGCGTTAACGCAATTTCCGCAGGCCCGATCAAAACATTGGCCGCATCCGGTATCGGTGATTTCCGTTACATCATGAAATGGAACGAATACAACTCGCCGCTGCGCCGTAACGTGACAATCGACGACGTTGGTAAGTCTGCACTTTATCTACTTTCAGATCTTGGATCAGGTACGACAGGTGAAAACCTTCACGTGGATGCAGGTTACCATGTTGTTGGTATGAAAGCTGTCGATGCTCCGGACATGAGCAAAGAATAATCACAATCTCTTCCGAGCTGTTTTCAACGCTACATGGTTCGGCTTCAATTCGCTATTAGGATATAGACTATGTCAGATCGCTTGCCTCACGAAAAAGGGTTCCACATCAGCTGGGATCAAATCCACCGCGACAGTCGTGCGCTTGCTTGGCGCTTGGATGGTAAAGGACCTGATGACGGCGCATGGCGTGCTATTGTTGCGATTACACGTGGTGGGATGGCCCCTGCTATGATCATCGCGCGCGAGTTGGATGTGCGCACAGTCGATACGATCAGCATCAAAAGCTATGATCACCAGGATCAATCAGACGCCAAAGTTCTTAAGCACCCTGACGCAAATATGATGGGTGACGGCACTGGTATCCTGATCATCGACGATCTGGTCGACAGTGGTAAAACTCTCGAAGTTGTTCGTGCCCTTTATCCAAACGCACATTTTGCGACCGTATATGCAAAACCGAAAGGCGAGCCACAGGTCGACACGTTCATTACCGGCGTTTCCCAAGACACTTGGATTTTCTTCCCTTGGGATATGGCGCTTCAGTACGTTGAGCCATATCGCGGAACAGACTGAACCAATTAGGGCCGTCAAATGACCAAGACACGCACCAGCGCTACCTTCTTTCCTCCAGTAATGGAGGCTCGGCGCTGGCTAGAAGGTGTCACACATCCTGCGGATAGGCCCCTAATCAACGTTTCACAGGCGGCTCCCGTTGACCCGCCTGTGAAAGAACTTCGCCAAGCTATGGCAGATACTGCGCTCAACGACGATGGCGCACATCTTTATGGTCCTGTCCTTGGCAATGTTGCGTTGCGCCAAGCATTGGCAACAAAAACAACCTCACATTATGATAGTGCAGTTACAGCTGATAACGTCGCAATCACCTCTGGCTGTAATCAGGCGTTTGCCGCCGCCATTTCATCGCTTTGCGCTGAGGGAGATGAAGTCATCCTTCCAACCCCATGGTATTTTAATCATAAAATGTGGTTGGACATGTCTGGGGTTACATCCGTTCCTTTGCCAGCTGGCCCTGATTTACTGCCAAGTGCAGGCGAAGCTGCAAAACTGATAACTGCGCGTACACGTGCAATCGCGCTGGTCTCCCCGAACAACCCAGCAGGCGTTGAATACCCCGCTGACCTATTGCTAGACTTCTACGAACTGGCAAAGGCACATGGTATTGCGTTGATTGTCGATGAAACTTACCGCGACTATCACAGCCAATATGGCGCGCCACACGCGCTGTTCAGCCAACCAAATGCACTAGACACATTCATGCACCTTTATTCGTTCTCAAAAGCATTCCGCCTGACGGGTCACCGTGTTGGCGCATTGATTACATCCAAGGCGCGGCTGGGCGAAATTGAGAAGTTCCTCGATACCGTTGCAATATGCCCCGGACAAATTGGCCAAGCTGCGGCGCTTTGGGGGCTCGAAAACCTATCAGATTGGCTTGCTGAAGAACGCAACGAAATCATCAGACGCTGCGGTGCGATCAAAGCTGGTTTTCCCGTATTGGCGGCAAAAGGGTGGGAACTGAAGTCTGCTGGCGCATATTTCGCCTATATGAAGCACCCATTCGACATCTCATCGGCTGATTTAGCACCGCGATTGGTATCAGAGTCTGGGATACTATGTCTTCCTGGGACGATGTTTTGCCCAACGTACGATCCATCCGGCGCACAGCATTTGCGTATCGCCTTTGCCAATTTAGACGCAAACGGAATTGCCACGCTTTATCAAAGGCTGGTTGCCCTAAACATATAAGGCGTTCAACCCCTTGCCCCCCTTCGCAGTGCGCCGTAAACATATCCAACAATTTGGATAAGGCAGGACGTTCATGGCCACGGGTAAAAGCATTTCTAAGACATTCGTTTGGATTATCATTGGCCTCGCCATGCTTGGATTGGGTGGCTTTGGTGCCTCGAACTTATCCGGTACGATCCGCACTATTGGCACAGTTGGTGACAAGCACATCGACGTCGGCGAATATGCGCGCCAATTAGGCCAAGAAATTCGCGCCGTTGAAGCACAAACTGGTGAACAGTTGCCATTTTCTCGTGCTCAAGAAATCGGCCTTGACCAAGCAGTGCTTGGCCGATTGATTTCAGAGCGCGCCTTGGACCACGAAGCCGCAGTTTTGGGCCTAAGCATTGGCGATGAAGCCTTGCGCGACCAAATCGTCGACATCCCAGCCTTCCAAGGTATCAGCGGATCATTTGACCGCGAGGCGTATACCTTTTCATTGGAACGCAATGGGACATCCGAATCCGAGTTCGAAACA
>Ga0257120_1000664_pt1 | contig 24663 bp, 18 predicted proteins | sample SI106_10metaG_FD_190153 | JGI IMG/M metagenome (GOLD analysis project Ga0257120, IMG submission 190153) | Marine microbial communities from Saanich Inlet, British Columbia, Canada - SI106_10 | ecosystem: Environmental > Aquatic > Marine > Inlet | place: Canada: British Columbia | collected... | reverse complement strand
TGTTGGTTAGGTTAGAAGAAGATAAGCATTTGCCTTATTTAGTAGAGTTACTAAGAGATATTAACCCAGAAGTTCGCATTGCAGCACTTATAGCTGTTGGAAAGTTGCAACGTCCTGAAATGTTTACGGTGATTCTTGATCACTTACATATTCCGAGCTACAGTAATACAGCCATGTCTGCCTTGATGCATATGGGTGATCGGGTATTTCATGCTGCAGATGCCGCTTTTTTTAAAACTGGACAGCATAGAGCCACGATGGTAAGAGTGGTGCAGTTATTTGGAATTATTGGGGGAAAACAAGCTAAAGAATTACTTTGGAAAAAAATTGAATTTCCCAATAAGCAAGTTGTCTCAGAGTTGCTAAAATCTTTAAATGCCTTGGGTTTTGAATCTAAAGATTTTCAATCAGCTCGGATTAAATTGATAATTGAAAACCTTTTAGGTGATATCGCTTGGAATATAAAAGCCATTCAAGATATTCCCCAAGTTGAACCAATAGATCCTTTGGATGTAGAATTACTTAAAGCATTAAAAGAGGAGAATATTGTAAACTTGAATAATTTATTTATTCTTTTGGGTATGATCTATGACCTACATAATGTGCAGTTGGTCAAGGAAAATTTATCCCATGGTTCAATGGATTCAGTAACTTTTGCTATTGAGATGTTGGACGTCTTTGTTGAAGATGAAATTAAGCCCATGCTATTACCTGTTTTAGATGATATAACAGATAAAGAGCGATTGAATTTATTGTTGAATTTCTTCCCTCCTGAACATTTTGAATCTTATTCGGATTTACTTACCCAAATCGTTAATAGAGATTTTAATCGAATCACACGATACACAAAATCCTTGGCTATGGATAGGCTTCACCAGCTTCCAGAAGCCCGTGTCTCCAATTCCTTGATTGCGAATTTATTTAATCCAGATGTATTGTTGTTGCAAAGTGCTGCAAACTCTATCTATAAAATGGAGCCTGAAGCTTATCAAGCGCATACGAATAGGATTAAACCATATTCTAAATTAAGATTAGATGAGATCATCGTACCTCCGGTTTTCGCTTATAAAGAAGAAGAAAATTATAGAAAAATGTTATTAGTTGAGCGGGTGAGGTTCATAAAATCTCTATCAAGCTTTGCAGCTATTCCCGGGGATAGTATCACCAGAATAGTTGACGCTATGAATCAAAGGAAGGTCGATAAAGGGACTGTGCTTATTAATGAAGGGGATAATGTAGATCTACCTTTGTTCGTGATCATCAAGGGGAAGGTTGATCTAATGAGGTCGGATGCTGTATTCAAATCATTGGGTCCCAAAGATATTATGGGGGAAGAGATAATTCTCTTTTCGGAGAAATATGATTATCAAGCAGTGGCCAAAGAACAGACTTCCTTCTTTATTTTACCAAAAGAGGAAATTTTTGATTTGATGACACTTCATAGTGAGATATTAAGAGCTTTCCTTGATTTAATAGATACATCTAAAAAACCTGAGTCAATAGATCCATTTGATTTGAGTATATTAGATGATAATGTCAGTGTGTTTAATTAGTCTTGCCTCAGTTTGAAATTAAATAATGAACGCCATAGAAAAGATATTAGTTGTTCACTCAGAAGAAGATGATTTAGCAATTCAGGGTGATGAAAAGGGTTGGGTTACTAATTTTTTTAAATTTCTCTCTTCCTTGTTGCTGCACATGAATTATCGGGATCTTTTACTTGAATCATGCAGTTTAAGTCAGCTTAAAAAAAGCGAGTTAAAAAAAAATATTATCGTAGTATTGGTAGTGAGCCCGCGTCTGACTGTTGAAAATAAGGGGTATCAAATGATTTCTTCATGGTTAAAGCAAATAGCCGCTACTCAAAAAGGCCCCCAAGATGAAGTAGAGAGATGCCTGATAGTACATAAAATAGTTTTTAATTTTCAAAATTTTCCAGAATTACTGAAATTAAATCATTATCAATTATACGAAATCGATAATGTGACAGGTTTGCCTCGAGAAATTAATCGATTTTTTGGATCAGATGCAGAAAAAAATTATTGGATGAAGTTGATTGATTTATCCTTTGATATTTCAAGATATTTGTCTTCAAAATCAAAAAAAACTGAAGTTAAAAGTATAAATAAAAGAGCAAAGACTGTTTACCTAGCTGAAGTCGGAAAAGACTTGATAATTCAAAGAGATATGATGCGCCGCGAATTACGGAGTCATGGATTTGAGGTATTACCCAAAAATGCAATTACCGGAAACCGTGAGGAAATGGAAATGACCATAAAAAATAATTTGTCAAATGCCAGGTTATCTCTACACTTAATTGGAGAGGATTATGGTGATAGTATTGAAGGGCACGAGTTGTCTTTGGTTGATTTACAAAATGAAATGGCCAATGAATATTCAGGCAACTTGATAAAAGAAAATTTAAAAAACGATAAAAAAAAGCAATTTGGGAGATTGATTTGGGTTTCTCAATCAATAAAAAATATTACCGAACGACAGAAAATATTTATTGAGAATATAAAAACTGAAGCCGCATTATATGAAGAAACGGAAGTTTTAGAGGTAGATCTGGAAGAGATGAAATCTATTGTAATAGAAGAAATTGAAACAGGTGGTAGATTTCACAGTGTCAACCGTGAGATTTCAGGTTATGAGGAACCCTCAAAAACTGATTCATCAAAAATAATATATTTAATTTTGGATAAAGAGGATCTCGAGGAGGGGCAAGTGATAGCAAAAGCACTTAAAAAAAAGGGTTTTAGGGTTGTTCAGCCTATTTTTGAAGGAGAATTAGTTGATGTTCGTTATATTCATCAAGAGAATCTCAAAAGATGTGATGCGGCAATAATTTATTTTGGGAATACTTCAGAAACCTGGATAAAAACTAAATTACAAGATCTAATGAAATCACCTGGATTTGGCAGAGTGAAGAAAATGATAGCCAAAGCAGTTTACTTTAGAGATGAAAAAAAAATAGATAGTAATTATCTTAAGAAGAATAATACAATGATATTGGGTGAGCAAGCTGCATTCAAATTATTACATTTGAAACCATTTTTAGAATTACTTGAGGGTAAAAAATGAGTGACAAGACATTAGATAAAAAAGAAATTATTGAATCTGATATCTCGGAGCTATTTAATCCTTTTCCAGGATTGAGGCCTTTTGGTGTCGAGGAAACTTATTTGTTTTTTGGTAGGGAGGGTCAAAGTGATGATGCATTAGTCAAGTTATCAAAAGGCAGGTTTTTAGCGATTTTAGGAGCTTCGGGCAGTGGTAAATCTTCTTTCATGTATTGTGGACTTATCCCTTCTTTACAAGGGGGTATGATGACAAAAGCGGGCTCCAATTGGCAAACTATGGTGAGCAGACCTGGATCAGGCCCCATTGATAATCTCGCCGAGTCAATACTCAAATATAAAAAAGACTACCATAATCTTCCGCAAAAAGAACAGCAGATCGAACGAACGATTGTGAGCACTGTATTACGTAGTTCAAGTCTTGGACTTGTCGAGGTAATGAAACAGATCAATAAAGATCAAAAAATTAATACACTCATCGTAATTGATCAATTTGAAGAACTTTTTCGCTTCAGTAAGTTAGAAGCCAAAAATTCTGATGAAAACGAGTCCGCTGCTTTTATTAATTTACTCATTGAAGCGGTGGAGAGTCCAGAAGTAGCCGTATATATAACGATCACAATGCGATCTGATTTCATTGGAGAATGTGCCAAATATCTGGATCTGACTCAGTTGATTAATGATTCTCACTATTTGATACCGCAAATGGTAAGGGATCAAAAGCGTATGGTTATTGAGGGACCTATCGCTGTTGGAGGTGGAAAAATTACTCCTCGGTTGACACAACAACTACTCAACGATTTGGGTGATAATCCTGATCAGTTACCGATATTGCAGCATGCTTTGATGCGTACTTGGGGCTATTGGGTGTCGTCTCGTCAAGATACGGAGGCCATTGATCTTGAGCATTATAATGCCATTGGTACCTTAAAAAGTGCGCTCTCCCAACATGCCAATGAAGCCTTCGATTTATTAAATAAAAGAGAACGTCAAATCGCTGAGTCCATGTTCAAGGCATTAACCGAAAAAGGTGCCGAAAATACAGGAATCAGACGACCAACCAAACTCAGTACTCTCGCAGCTATCTCTGGTGTATCTGAAGACGATGTAGCGCGCGTTGTAAATAGATTCAGAGAGCCGGGACGATCGCTTTTAATGCCACCTCACGGGATTGAAATTACTTCTGAAACGGTCATCGATATTTCTCATGAAAGTTTGATGAGAATTTGGGACAGATTGAAGCAATGGCTTGAGGAAGAGAGCAAATCTGCTGATATGTACCTGAGTCTTTCTGAGGCGGCACGAAAGTTTCAGGAGGGAAAGGCGAGTTTATGGCAAATGCCAGATTTGCAATTGGCTATCAATTGGCGCATTTCTAATCGGCCAACGATTGTTTGGGCAACCCGTTATGATGAAGCTTTCGAAAGAGCCATGGTTTTCTTGGAAACTTCAGAGCGTGCTCATGAAAATGAGCAAAGGAATAAGGCGCTTTTACAAAAAAGGAAAGTAAAGAACAGTAGAATTCTTGCATTGGTTTTTGGTGCTTTTGCGGTGTTGGGAATATTTTTAACATTGTATTCAGTTACGCAATCGAATTTGGCAGCTGATAATGAAATAAAAGCCAAAGGAAGTGCTGCTGAGGCATTGATTAGTGCCGAAAAGGCAAAAGAAGAAGAGAAAAAAGCCTTATCAGCCTTAGATCAAGCAAAACTAGCTGAGCAAGAAGCAAATATTCAAAGAGACAGTGCTACAGTTGCTCAGAAAACAGCAGAAATAGCTAAAAATGAGGCAGAAATAGCTACAAAAGACGCTATTCTTCAAAAGACCCTGGCAGATTCAGCCAAGATTGAAGCGGTTGTGCAGCTAGACAATGCAGTGTTACAAGAAAAAAGGGCTCTTCAGGCTCAAGAAACATCAGAAAAATTACGCTATCAAGCGGTAGCTCAATCTATGGCGCTTAGAGCTATAGATGTACCTGACGATCAATTGAGAGCTGTCATAGCCAAACAGGCTTATGATTTCTTTATTGCTTATAAAGAGCCTGATAAGCAATATAATGGTGATATTTATGCAGGAGCTTATTATGGAATAAAGGGCTTATTGAAATTAGATCAATATGAGAAAGCCCCAGAAGCGGGTAGAGATGCAGCTACTTTTAAGGCGGATTCGGCTTTTAATCAATATCATGGGCATACCCAACCAGGGCCCGGTAGAGAAGTGGTCAATGTACGTAGTGTAGCCTTTTCGAAAGACGGCTCTAAAATGTACTCTGCCGGTGGTGATGGTCGATTGTTGCAATGGGACTTTGACGATAGATCATATATTGAGGTGTACAAACAATCCAATGTTAATCGTGTGGTGAATATAAGTCCAAATGAACGCTGGCTTGCTTTAGGAACGAGTGAAGATGAAATTGATCTTTTCGATTTAGATGATATTCTTAAAGAACCAAAGAAACTCGAGGGTCATCAAGGTGCTGTATATGATTTAGTATTTTTTGATGGAAATTTCGGATTTGCCAGCGTCGGTGCAGATAAAAAAATACTAATAAATAGTTATCGAGAATCTATTTTATTAGCCGAGTTGGAGTCTACAACAAAAACTATAGCGATATCTCCTGATGGGAAATATTTGGCGGCTGGTTCAATGAATGGAGAAGTCATTTTATTTGATTTAGAGGGATTGGAGGAACCTAAAAAAATTATAAGAAAGGACATGGAACAAAAGCCTATTCTTGATGTAAAGTTTAGTTATAATGGTAAATTCTTAGCAATAGGAGGGCTTAATATAAATAACGGTTTAGGCTATGCATTCATTTGGGATAGAAAAAACAATACGCAGTATGGTCCAGAGCTGATGGGTTTTTCGGCACAAGTAAATGATGTTGAGTTTTCAAAAGATGACTTTTTGCTAGCTGTCTCAAGTAATGATAATTCAGTAAGGTTTTGGGATCTGGATCCAGATAATATTTATGATCTACCAACAATCATTTATGATCACAAAGGTTGGGTATGGGACGCGAGCTTTCATCCAAATGGAGGATATTTGGTAACTGCGGCCGAAGATGGATTACTTAGGAGGTTTCCCCTCAAGCCAAATAAGATGGTTGACGATTTGTGTAATTATATTTCGCGTAATATGTCGGATATTGAATGGCGTCAGTACGTGGGAGATGCGAGTGAAATTCCTTGGGTAGAGACATGTAAGGGCAAGATTAAGCCTAGCAATGAAGCTTCAAATTCTAAAATTCAGGTTGATAGCTCAAGTATAAATGAAAGAAATTTAGAATCAAATGAGAGCTCTAAATCGAAAAATGAGAAGAATTAGTGGGTACTTTTGAGATAAGATTAGTTGCCGCATTTTTTTTGTTGTTCTCGACATTTTTTGTATCAGCACAGACATGGACTCAGAAACTGTTGATCGCCGAACGAGATTATGATGCAGGTAGATTGGTGAATATTGTAGATAATATTTCGGGAGGATTTGAAAAATCTTTGGGTGAAAAAGGATATACTAGTGAAGAGAAAATAAGAGCACTCAAACTGATTACTAAGGTTTATATATTTATAGATAATGAGCCTAAGTCAGATGAGTATATGATTAAACTGCTCAGGGCTGATAAAGAACACAACCTAGATCCTAAAGTCGATCCGGCTGAGCTATACGATTTATATAGGAAATTCAGGTCTCAGCCTATTTTTAGAATCGGTTTAAGGGTAGGTGTTAATAAGAGTTATCCCAATATTATTAATACCTTCGGTACGGGAAATACAGGAATAGTATCTAAAATTTATAATGGTGCAGGAGAACCTCCTAATGAAGCCTCGATAAATGGAGGTTCTGGTACTGGTTTTTTCATCAATGCGATGGCAGAGCGGTATTTAGATTGGGGTTTGGAAGTAGGATTAGGATTAGAATTTCGTAATTCTCAATACAGCGTAGATAATTATATCACTTACGGAGATAGTCTTCAAGTCAATGAGATCAATGAGATAGTCCAGTTTGCTGTTTTATCAACAATGGTTACCCATCAACAATCCTTTGTTAGGGTTCCACTACTTTTAAGATATAATTTTAACTATGACTCAGACAACAGCTTTGTCCCCTACATAGCCGTAGGGGCTAGTTATGATTATTTATTGAATGCTAAATATTTAGAAGGTAATAGAACAGGAGGAACTGAATACAAATTTGATTCGGATCTTTCTCTTAAAGGTCTAGATCTCATCGCCAAAAATAATTTTTCTGTTTTTGCATGTTTAGGGTTGAAAATGCGTGTTAAAACACATTTTTTAACTCTTGAAGCTAAATTTAATAAGGCACTGCTAAATTATATTAACCCTAATAATCGATGGAGTAATAATCCGCTGTCTACTTATGACTTGGCATTTGTTGAAGATGATTTATCATTGGATATGCTTTCTTTTTCTTTTGGTTATACCTATTCTATTTATAATCCTCAGAAACTCAAGGAATTTAAATGATAAGAAAGTATTCTATACTTGTTTTATTGATACTTGTCTTGATGGCATATAGTTGTGTGGTCGAGCCAGATTATGGCCCAAGGCCCGTAGACACGTTTATTAAATATTATGGAATTTCAGGCTCTAATGAGGTGGTTGACATGATCACCTCAAATCAGGGCAATTTAATCATTCTGGGTAATGAAGAAAGTTCAGCGTCTGGAGCATCAAAAGATATTGTGATTCTTGAAATAGATACAGTTGGGAATTTGATTAAAAAAAAGACTTTTGATGTTCAATCTTTATATGCGGCTGACAGCTCGTATAATTTTGAAATCACTGATGATGAAGCGGTTAGAATTAAAGCAATAGATAGTGGATATTTGCTTTGTGCCAATTTTACGGCAAAAGATGACAAAGTCAACGGGTTAGGATCGAAAATTTTCTGGTGTGAACTAGATGATAATTATAATATTATTGGCAAACAGGTTATCAGTGATGCAGACTATTATTGGGAAGTGGGTGATATTATCAAATCGAGAGATGGAAATATCGTTATTGTAGGAGCTACAAATAAAAAAGAAGATGGAGACAATGCGATAAGGCCTGAAAAGCAACGATATCTGACTAAGAGATCTATAGAAAATGATACTGTCTTTTGGAGTAAAACATTCGGATATGATGATGTGGATGACTCTGCCATTGGTGTTGTCGAATTATCAGATAGCAAACTTGGTGTAATAGGCTGGACGGGAAAATCTGGTAATCAAGGTGAAGCAGGTATAAACACTACTTTTGCGATTTTTACTGATATAGGAAGTTCTTCAAGTATCGATAATGTATATGGATTTGAATTTCAAGGAGATACTGATTTTGATGATATGGTAGGAGATTTTGTTTATACTGAAACAGAGGATGTGATCATCGTTGGAACAAGTACTAGTAACAACTCTGTAGATCCAAGAAGCTTTCCATTTCTCTTCCGCATTAGAAAAGAAGGGACATTGGTGTTTAAAGAACTTTTAATTAGTTCAATTTTAGATCTTAATTCTGGAGGCATGGATGTGACAATCAGTGCTCAAAATGATTTGATCATTACGGGTGTATTTTATAATTATGAAGATTCTGTCTCCAGAGAAACTTACAATGATCAAGTTTTATTTAAGCGTACCGATCAATTTGGAAAGGTTACTAATGACTATCTACCTTACCAAAATCATTTTGGTTTGACTACTGGTAACGATATAGGGAAAGCTATATTGACCCTTCCAGATGGTTCAATTGCCATAGCAGCGACTATGGATTTCGGCAATAGTAGAACACTCATTAGTTATTTGAAAGTCAACAATAAGGGAATATTAAAGAGATAAGTTAAATCAACTTAATGAATATTTTCTTAAGCCTCACAGATGAGTTATGACTCATAAAAAAGGCTAAATCATCGGGTATTCTGCATCCTAGAGCGGTTATAATTGTTTTATCATTTTTGAATTCAGAGCTTATGATTTTATGCAGCAGCATTTATTCTGTTTGAAAATAGAGCAGAATTAATTGTTTTTTAAATCAAAAACGGCACGAAATTCGTTAAGTGCTTCTAGCAGATTTTTTTGTTCTGTTCGTATTTCGTGATATGCTTTACTCTTTAATTTTTTCATTCGATAGGTGCTTAATTTCTGAGAGAAAATAAAAAACAATTTTGACCATGAAATCGCATATAAACCCGAAAGATATCCCACTACAAAAATTAAAATTCCTATGATTGATATTTTTGTAATTAAGGTTGATATTATCACTACCGAAATGTACCAAAACAGGAAAATAAATAATCCAATTATCATGGCTACAGAACCTCTAAACGTCTCTTTTATTTGAATGCCTTTAAAGATTTTTTTGACTAATAAAAAAGGCAATAAATTAAGAATGCAGCCCAAAAGGTATGCTGGAAATCCAAAAATGAGTTCTATAACTTCTCTGAAAGCTAATTTTTTAAAGGCATCACTTAAATATATTCCTTCAGATTTGTTTCTATCTAAATGTTTTTTGATGCGATTAGAAATTTTGACTGCTTTGTCTTTATGATTAGCCAAACTGTACATAGTGGCTTCGATTACTTTCTTTTGAATTTCAAAATGACTGAAAGCATCATCTTTCTTTATTTCCATAGATTCCTCCAGGTAGTTTTGATAAAAATTCTCTATCGAATTGGTAAGTTTATTTAATTCTTTTGAACCGGTGTGGAGTAGTGTATCAATCAGTCCTGTTTTGATTAAATACGTCAAATCATGTACTTGATTATCGGTATCCGAATCGATATTTTCGGTTAGGATGGGAGGACCAACTTTTATAAATAGATCACTTCTAAACTGATGGGAATTACTGTAATTTAATCCGATAGGAATAATTTGAACTTTTATTTTGTTTTTGGATAAACGTTCGGCCTCAAGAGCGATCCTGGCAGCTCCTGTTTTTAAGTTTCGAACACCTTTATCGGTCTCACTGGTACCCTCGGGAAAAATCAATAAAGCTCCTTGATTAAGCAATAATTGATGGCAGTGGGTAAACATATCAGTATTGCTTGTTTTTGATAAATCTTTAGTTAAGTCGGGTCGGTAGACGGGGATCATATGAAACTTGTTTTTCAGTATCCAGGTTTTTATTTTACCCCCAAAGAATTCGGCTGCGGCTATGGGGTTTATCCTCCTTTTTATTCCGGTGATCACAACCAAAGGATCTATCAAAGCACTGGGATGATTGGCTACAAAAATAACAGGTCCTTGGGTAGGTATGTATTCTTGACCGAGGATTGATACTCTTCTGAAATAAGAGTAAATGGTTACTTTCAATAGATATTTAATCAGGCTATAAATCATGATGGAAAGGTTTAAGTCATTGGCTAGGTAAAAAAAATTAAAGTACTTTGAGAAATTTTTTTACTTTTCTGTTCGATCTGATCGGATACGAATGGCCAAACCTGCATGAGCCATAAGTTGATTATCAAATCTGACTAAATTATCTTTTGGCAATAGACCCGCTGTCTCAAAAATTTTGTATTTGCGAATAGGAGCATAACCAAAAGCACCATAAAGAGTTACTTTATCATTGAGATAATAATCTATGTAAGCTTGAGTTTCAATCTTAAATTCTTGAACATATCCGTGTGCATACTGTTGCGACAATCTGTACGAGGTTCTTTTCATATTAAATTTAAAACCTAGGTAGCCTGATTTTGAAATTTGATATTCAAGGTTGATCATTCGCGGAAGCAATCCGAAAAAGCGGAGTTTATCCGAGAGTATGAAATCAAAACCAAGGATTGGAAATATTTGAGGACCCCAAAACTCCTGATTATAGAACAAGCCCAGTTTATACTTTACGTGCTCATTTAACTGCTTGGTTAAAAAGCCTACTGCACCTATTTGATAATCTTTTTTGGATAAATCTTCAAAATCAGAACTGATTTTTTGGATAATTAGCGTAGTTATACTCCAATCATTGTCTACATTAATGAGGCCACCAAGCTGAATAGATAAAGTCTCTAAGTTGCTAACAAGTGGTTGATTCGATGAATTTTTCAGCGAAAGCTTATTGTATCCAGCTCCAAAAATAAAATAGTTACTATTTTTTGTTTCGATGGGAATAAAAACAGCTGCAGAATATTCATTAGCTTCATTTTCATCTGCTGAATATTTCTGAAACTTAAGTGCGCTCAGCTCAGTGTAGGGCTGAGAAAAAGCTGAAAATTGCAGTAGAGTCGCAAGGATCAGAGTATAAACGTATTTTTTCATATTTAAGGTGGGTGATGGTACGATTTTTATCGTTGTTGATGGGGCAATAAGATTTTTAAAGGCTTTTATTTTTAAGAAAATAAGCAAGGCTTAATCCGGAAATAATGTGCCAAATACCCCACCAACCAGCTACGATAGCCATGCCTCCTAGGCCATTGAAGAAAGCAAAAATGAGACCTAATCCTAATCCTGAATTTTGAATTCCAGTTTCGATGGCTAAAGTTTTTTGATCTGGTTTGGGTAGTTTGAAAAGCCGTGCTAATCCGAATCCCGTGGCAATACCTACTGCATTATGAGCAAAAACAATGAACACGATCAAATGAACATAATTTAAAAATAAATCTATATTGGCACGAAAGGCAAGTATGACTATAGCAGCAAAAATCAGGATAGAACCATAGTGCATGATAGGGTGAAGGAAATCAGCTATTTTTGGTCTAAAGGCCCTTACTGCCATACCTAAAATTAAAGGGATCAGTAAAATTATGCCTACGATCTTCAATAAAGCCCAAAAATCTAAATTGACAGTATTTAGAATTTCTGCAGTTGGAGGGTAGAGGCTTCCCCAGAAGGAGATGTTGAAAGGAGTCATAAATACCGCACAAACACTTGCTACGGCTGTCATGCATACAGATAAGGCTGCATTTCCATTGGCAAGAGAGGTCATAAAGTTGGAAATGTTACCTCCAGGGCATGCGGCTACCAGCATCATGCCCAGGGCGACACTGGGCATAGGATTAAAAATTAATACCAATACATAAGTAAAAAAAGGAAGGGCTAAGAATTGGGAAATAAATCCTATTAAAACTGACTTTGGCGATGAGAAGACAAGAATAAAATCTTTAATGTGCAGTTTGAGCGCTACGCCTAGCATAATAAATCCTAGACTCAAGTTTACATATAATATATTTTGATCGCTGAGTTTGAGCGTAACCTCGTCTAGTTCTTGCGGACTTTGACATGAGCTCGTTAGAAAAATTAAGCATAATGCAGATAGGAAATTAGTCGATTTAAGGGGGTCTATATTTTTCATAATTACTTTCTAAATTAGTTCTTTTTTATAAGAAGGTAAAAAATCAAGCTATTTGAAGGAATCTATTGAGGCCATAAAACAAGGAAAATTAAATTAAGAATATTCAATACCAGCAGTAGGTTTGTTTCATGATTTTATTTTAATACTGTCATTTATCTTGTAATAACCCTTATAATTCCCGTTGTTTGTATCTGAATTAAACATAAAAATCGAGGTTCAATGACGTCCTTTTCATTTTTAAAACCTTTGGGTTTGTTTTCTGTAATGATCATCATATTATTGACTATTTCTTGCAAAGAGGAGGAAGCTGTCATTTTGCAATTGAGTGAATATGCATTGTTAACAACGGTATCACCAGAAAATACAGGCTCTATTTCTGTAATCCCTGGTCCTTATCAGGAAGGAACTACCGTAGCACTTGAGGCAACCTCCATGGAGAATTATGTATTTAAATATTGGGAAAGTGATACTATTATCTGGACCACTGATTCTTCCGCATTTATGAATCCGACTACGTTTATCATTAACTTTAATACGGAAGTTACTGCTGTATTCGAATATGAAGATCTAGATAATGATGGTGTAAATGATAATGTAGATAATTGCTTAGACACTCCGGCTAATGAGGCGGTAGATACCTTAGGTTGTAGTACAACTGCTTTGATTGGTGACTTTAGAGAAGGAGGTATTGTAATTTGGGTAGATGATACAGGGCAGCATGGGTTAGTTTGTGACCTCACTGATTATGCTGCTATTTGGGGCTGTAATGGGACAGAAATAGTGGGTGCAGATTCATTGACAGTAGGGTTTGGATTACAGAATACAGAAGACATATTGGCCATATGTCAAACTGCTGGAATAGCTGCAAGAGTAGCAAATGATCTTGTTGCTCAAGAATATTCAGATTGGTACTTACCCTCAAAAGAGGAGTTGAAATATATTTGGTTAAATAGTTTTATAATCAGTGAGCGATCTATTGCATTGGGGGGGGGGAGACTCGATGCCTATTATTGGACTTCCTCAGAGTATGATGCTGACCATGCCTGGTGTTGGGATTTGAAATTTGGAGCTGATGACCACAGCTATTCGAAAGAAACTCCGGCTCGAGTTCGTGCAATAAGAACCTTTTAGTATTTTCTAGAATGTGTTTCCATAAGAAGAAACAAGCCGATAGTGTGAGGTCAGAAATCATTTAGTGGTTTAAATGAAGATTCTCAAAGTAGCTTTATCTAGATTTGATCAAAAAAGTGACTACTCACTATAGATAGTTGGTAATCAACCCTGAAGAGTTTCAATATTAGTTCACAGTTCGATTAGAATTATGAGTTTAAAATACAATTTATAAAAAATAAGATATCATATTCTATCATTTCATGGTTTTTATTATTCGTAAATAATTGAATATTAATTAGTTACAACTAGTCATTTATTTATGATTACTTTTACTTTCAAACTAATAAGAAATATGAGAAAAATTAATTTTTTACTTTTCATCCTTTCTTTTGTCAGTATTATTTTTGTTGTTTCATGTAGTTCAGATGATGATGCGGTTGCAGTTCTGAGCGATGAGATATCGAATGATGACACAATTGAAGATGATGGCTCCATTGATGAGCAGATCACGACCAATTATGAATTTCAAACAAATTCTAATTCGGGTGTCTATTCCCTACTCATGAGTGCGACAGAATATGCTGATTGGATAGGTAAGGATGACTTCAGAAACGGATCCGTTCGAAATCTAATTTTTGAAGATATCTATAAAAAATTTCCAGATGAATATGATTTTATCTTTCTCGTGCTAAATGAACCTAATATACCTGAAGGAATGAGCTATTATGGGATGCTTATAGGCGTATCCAATACAATAGAGGGAACGGGTCAAAGTATTTATGATTACAGCAGTGACTATGGTTCTGAGGGAAAATTAAAAGCAGTCATGCAGCTGACAGGTTTGAGTTATCTGAAAAATGGTCCATCCCTGCATGAACTCATGCACAATTGGGGGAACTTTGGTTTCGAAACGCATTCTGTGGATCAACCCGGTGAAAACATCACCTCATATCCATATTGGGGACATTGGGGTTTTACCGGTGGAAGCACAAAAGGACAGCTTGGTGGATTTGATCAAAGTACTCTCGTAGAATTGGAGGATAATAGTTATTCAGTAGCTCCTTTTGGTCCTTTTGCCAATGGAGGTAATGGTGTTCCTTATAATGAGCTGGAACTTTATTTGATGGGAATGGTACCTTTAAGTTCGGTGAATCCCTTTGATCTCTTTAGTGATATTACTGAGTGGTCTGCTACCGAAACAGCGTATGAATTCACGGCAAATTCACGAATTACCTATGACAATGTTGCCATTGAAAATTTATTGGGAACAAGAATACCCAATTTTGCTGAGTCTCAAAAAGAATTTAAACTTTTGGTAGTTGTCTTGACCGATGAGGAATTGACGACCGAAGAATGGAATATTATAGATTCTACCGCCGAATGGTTTTCATATTCAGGACCAGATGATGATTATTCTTATAATTTTTGGGAAGCAACCAATGGTGTAGGATCTATCGTTATTGGAGAATAATCCAATACCCCGATTGTCTGTCTGGCAATTTTGGTAGCAAGATTTGGCATATGCTATATTTGTTTGTGGGTATGGTTAATCTGATATTTGCTCATGTGGATATATTGGGTTTAACCACTCAAGGATTTAAATAACAAAAATGAAACATTTTTTTTTCACCTTGATTTTTGGTGTATTTTTAGTTTTCAGTTCTTGTAATGATGATCTTCCAGGTTCTTTCTATGTCTCTGTACAGGTTAGTCCAGACAGTGCAGGATCGGTAATATTCAATAGAGGACCTCATGTAGAAGGGACTGAAATAACTTTGACTGCGGTTGCTAATGATAATTATGAACTTTTTGCCTGGAATCATTTAAGAGATGGTGAAACATCAAATCCTTTGACAGTTGTCATGAATTCTAACTTAAATACTGTAGCAATTTTTTTGTTCATTGATAACGATAAAGACGGAGTGGGAGAAAGTGATGATGTTTGTTTAAATACGCCTTACGGTGAATCAGTTAATGTACAGGGTTGTTCAGCTTCTCAATTAGATGAGGATAATGATGGTGTTTCCGATGATCTGGACCAATGTCCAGGGACAATATTGGGTGAAGGGGTAGATGAAACGGGATGTGGAGATACAGACGGAGATGGTTTATCAAATTTAGTCGATCTATGTCCTTATACTCAAGAGGCCGAGATAGATAATGTAAATGATTCTGGTTGTCATATTTTCATAGGCGCCTATAGAGAGGGTGGTGTAGTCTTTTATGTAGACGAGACAAATGAGCATGGATTGGTTTCAGATATTCAAAATTTAGGCAATGTTGGGATCGTATGGGGTTGTTATGGTTCGGAAGTTGATAATTCCGACGGAATGGCTATAGGCACTGGTGCTCAAAACACGTTAGATATTTTAGCTGATTGCTCTGAAGATAGTACGGCAGCCTTTTATGCTGCCAATTCAGTATCTCAAGGCTATAATGATTGGTTCTTACCCTCTCATGATGAATTAGATCAAATGCATTGCTTATTTGAGGTTATTGATTCTGTGGCTACTTTGAACGGAGGAAAAAAATTTATTTTTGATAATCATTATGGCTATTGGAGTTCAACTCAAGACGATGAAAATTTTGCCTATTATCAAGACTTTACAAGTGGAGGTAATTGTACAAATAGCCCAGAAAGCTATCCAAAACGCTATCTATACTTATCGGTAAGAGCAGCTAGAGCTTTTTAATGAAGGGAGAGAGCTTGTTTGATGACTATAAAAAAGTTTACTTAAACTTTACAAAAGCTCCTTTTAGTTAAAAAAATGATTCCCTTGAAATTGGTATTAAAATTTATATGAGTTTAAATAAATTAATATTCTGGTTTATAATGAAAAATTTAGTTGTAAATTTTGAGTGTTTGTTGATTGTTCATCTTAACCTAAAGATTACATATTAAATGAATTTGAGTGAATCTGATATGTTAGGTGATGAAATTTAATCGAGTATGTATCAGTTAAAAAATAATGCTTATTAGTTATTTGATTCCTTAAAATTATGGTTCATAAACAATCTTACCTGCATGATATATTTATAATTTAAAGATATTTTTTCCATTATTTTAATCTCAATATTTTGATATATTAGCGTTTTAACTACTATCAAACTTATTTACTAATGACCAATCATTACTCTTTATTAGTGACATTCACACTCATTTTGTTGATTTTTTAATCATGTGGAGATCGTTATTTCGAAGAAGAAGTCATCATTAAGTCGATAGGAGACTCTTATCAAGGAGGGACCATTGCTCATTTGTTTGGTCCTAATGACGTAGGCTATGATGTAAATAAACAACATGGACTGATCGTTGCGCTAGAGGATCAAGGGGGTATGACGTCCTTTGTTTGAATAAAGACCTTGGGGATGTAGAAACGAAGGCTTTGGGATCTTCCATTGGCGATGGTCATGCCAATACTGTCCTCATATTAAGTGTCCAGGGGGAGGGTAATTATGCTGCGAAAATTTGTGCGGACTATGAGATAATTGAACAGGATATGTTGTATGGTGATTGGTTTCTACCAAGTAAGGGAGAACTGTTTGAAATTTATGAAAACATTGATTTGTTAGGTGAATTTAATACTACATATTGGACCTCAACTGAAGCAGATCGAAATGTGGGTGCCTGGAGGCAAAATCTATTCAAGAGTGCACAAAATGTATCAAAAAGATACAAACCTTTTTCGGTTAGGCCGATTAGAATTTTTTAAAAGAATTTTAGTTTTCCTGACTGGTTGAGGTTCTATTTACAGAAGCAGATGCGTCGAATGCATAAATGGCAAAAGTTGCTAACCAATGAGCCCCTGCATAATGGTCATCCACCACGTTGTTAATAGAGCTATTGAAGTGATCATTGGCAATAATTGACAGATGTGCATATTCTGGAATTGTTTCAGTGATGCCATACAAACACCAGGCACGACTGAAGTTAAGTCCATCTAAATGTACCAATTTACCATCGGTTCTATCACCCACACGGGCGGGAGCTAATTGAAAATTAGTTTGCATAATTGAGGGAAGAAAGGTGGTCAGCCAGGTCTTAAATACCTTTGGACTATTTACCTTTCTCATGAGATTAGCTTCTTCGAAACAGGGGGAAAGAAAATCAAAACCACTGGGTTCCCAATTTAATGGGCATCCCTGATCCTTGGCGTAAAATCTATTTACCGAAGATGTGATAAGTTGTTTTAGAGGTTTATGATCAATGACTCGGGCATAATCGTAAGCGAGCGAGAGACCATAGGCCGTATTGGAGTGCTCACCCACTCGAATGGGATAAATCAGTTTGGGTAAGAAATTCATATAAGCATGGACAATATGATCTGTTAGGGGTTGTAAATTAGCTTCCAATCGGCTTGCTAAGGGGGTGTTCCATGTATGTAATTCCTCTGCTAATTTAAGGATCCAGGCCCAGCCATAGGTACGTTCAAAAGACTGATTGCCTACTTCATTGAAGTAGTTGACTTCAGCAATTATATTTTTAGCTGACAAATGGTCATTGAGTAAATTTCTGATTAATTCAGCATTTTCTAGTGAAGGAAATTTCTTTAATAAATAAACCAATGACCAATGACCATGAACGGAAGAATGCCAATCAAAGCATCCGTAGAATGCAGGATGCAATACCTTGGGTTGTTTAATCTGTGAAGAATCACTCAACGTTTGATTGAGTTTATTAGGATATTGTGTTTCTAAGCAGGCGAGAGGGAGTAAGGAAAGAGCATCAGCTTGGGCTAGGTTTAGGTTTGGGTACGCTATTGGTTTCAGATCTTCGGTTGGTATCTGGGTTTGATTGCAAGCACTAATAAGGATAAGAATAGAAATAATGAGTCTAGACATATTTATTTTTTCAAAATGGTATTTTAGATCTATTTAGGTATTTAAATTATTTTAAAAGTCATTTATTCTGGTAGAGTAAGAGATCTATCTAAGCTAGCGTATCATTAATGTGTTAAAGAAAGTTAATAAATCTTACGCTTCATATAAAAGTACTCATTAAACTCTAACATAGCACTTTTTTGTTTTAGAGAGAAGGGGAGTACCAAGGAGGTAACTTGTAGAATCTTAACAGTTACTCATAACGTTATGGCCAACCTACTCTAGCCCCTTGTTCCTCTTCAACTCCAAAGACCTACGAGGTCGACCGCTTCATCCACAAACTCAGGGTAAAAATGAACGATATCACAGATCAATGAAGAATGTAGTGAAACTGGATAATTATTACAGCCTAGGGCAGTTAGAGCATAAGATGAAGCAATTTGTTCAGTATTACAACGATGACAGATACCATGAGTCCATCAATAACCTTACTCCATCTGAGGTCTATTATGGAACTGGAGAACGAAAACTTAGGCGTAGGAAAAGAATCAAACAACAAACTTTAATTGAACGAAAAAAACAGAATAAAATATTTATTTAAATTAGTGTCAACACTCGCTTAATTTATCTCTGAAAAAGTCCACTTTTATTTGACGAAACACACCCCATATCAGTGCAATGATCTTATTCATTTTTTTTCTCCAAATTTCTGGCTTCAGAGAGGGCACTACCGATTAAGCCTGCAGGAATGGTCACCACACCTACCCCTATGATGAGTACAAAAAAAGTAAAAATTTTACCTCCCATAGTAATAGGATAGGCATCTCCATAGCCCACAGTAGTTAAAGTGACAATGGCCCACCACATACTGTGGAATATAGACTGAAAAATATCGGGTTGCGCTTCGTTCTCAAAGAAATAGATACCTGCTGAAACCATAAATATTAAAATCAATATGATGACAAAAAACAAAACGAGCTCTTCTTTCACAATATCAATAGCTGTACTTAGCCGATTGATTGCTTTGCTGTAGCGGATGAGTTTCAGCGCTCTAAAAAGCCTAAAAATCCTAAAGGCTCTTAAAAAACGTAAGTCGACAATGTCTTTTGTTGGAAAGAAAAAAGGGGCTACCGCTAAAAAATCAATGATGCCATAAAAGCTAAAAATATATTTAAAAGGTTTTTCAGCTACAAAAACACGAAGTACGTATTCAATGGAAAATACGGATAAGCAAAAGATTTCAAATACATGTAATATAGAGGTGAGTAGGATGCCTTTATCTGGTAAGGTTTCAAGAGAAACAGCAAAGAGGGAAAGAAAAATCAATATTTGAATAAAGTAATCAAATAATTTTCCTAGCGGCGAGGTGTTGTCCTCAATGATGCGGCGCAATTGATTTCTCATAATTTACAAAAATGTTATATTGTAATTTACAAAAAAACAGATGAGTTCTCCAATCCAAGATAAAGAAGCTTTTTTCTGTCAGATATCGAGCTCCACAACTCTTTAGATATCAAATTTGTATAATGTTTAAATATTAATCGAGGTACTTATTTTGACAATTTACGACAATTTGAGTACCTCAATAGTTGATATATTAGTTGATATTAGTGGTTGACGGAAACTGATTTTCATTAAAAAAAATTGATAATCAGTTGAAGAAGAGTAACAAAAATCTCTAAATCCGGTATTTAAAACCCACTATATATTTAAGGGAATGTCAGCACAAAAATGTAGCAAAGGCTTCGCTGAGATACCTAATTTTTATGAAATGGGACGCATCAAGAACGATAATTTTCTGATCCAAAGGCCTCTCCAACTCCTTTTTGACAATACTGGCGCAAACTTTCAAGGTATTTAGCCGAACTGTAATTCATATTTGCAAAAGCATCATCCATTTCTAAAAATCCTTCATAGGTATATCGAACTCTGGTTTTACCATCATTGTCATCTAAATCATATTTCATGATATGACCTACATTACCCCATTCAGATTCAACACATTCAAAATGTATGGACTTATCTTGAACCAAGTTTATAATTTTAAATTTGAACGCGGCAAAATTTACAAACTCAAAAGTCACGATTTCACCAAGTTTGAAATTGCCATTAACGATAGTCGTGTACCATTTTGAAAGAGGTTCTGGTTGTGAAAGCGCTTCAAAAACATTGTTGATAGGTGTCGCAATGTGGAAAAGATGTTTTATGAGTGTCATTATTAAAGGAGATTTATAGTAAAGATATATTGTAAATTTAGTCTGTTCCCGTTTATTTTTCTACAAAAAGAATGGGTTTTTATCTTATTATATTGGACTTAGGGAACCTTGTTTAAAGGATTTTATGATTCCTGAGGAGGCTTGATCATAGCAAAATGCGTAGATCTCAACATAGATCTTGGGATTAATATCAAGAAAGGGAAGACAATATGTTTTAACTTGAATAGGATAGGAAGGATTTAAACCATTCCACTTTTCCTTGGATGCTGCTGAGATTGTCTTAATCTCTATTATGGCTTCAGGAACTGGCATATTACCTTCCTTCTCTACCATATCTATTAAGTCCTGCTCATTCAGGGATGTATCCGCAAACTTTAATCCATCGACATTACTAGTTATCTGAGGATACTTCTTAGAGATTATCATATAGGGAAATGGAAGGAGACTTACCTTTTTATTACCCTCGTTGAAATTCTTGATATGATTATTGTCTTTTTCGTGGAGGTCTAGATATTGGCTGCCTCTAAGTACTACATCCTTAAATGAGCTACACATTTGTGTCAATAATTTTAAAAATCGACAAGAAGAGGCGAAATGTAGTACGGTTTCTTGTGAATTAGAAATCCAATTAGATTGATTATTTTATTAATGAACCTTATATTTTTTATTCTGAATAAACTAATTCTTAGCGACCAACCCTGAGGGACGCTCATCAAAATGGCGAGGCAACTCGCTCTTAAAATCAAAATTGGAATATGTATACTCTTCAAGAGATTCTCCATTACTCCAGTAGCGTGTCCATTTATGACTGATCATTAAGCCATCTACTTCTTTGTAGTCCGACCAGAAGTACTCTTCAGGAAGATCTTTACCGTCATCTGTGTGATGATGGTATTCCATCTTTTGGATCAACTTATTTTCGAGATCAGTATAAAATACCCAACGGTCTTTGCCGGTTTTTTGATCATATCCAATATCTAATACTTGAGCCTGATCGGATCCAAGAGCTTTTTTTCCTGCGTTTGTTGCGATCACTCCATTATCAGCTAGCTTGAATGGCATAGAAAAACGGTAGAAAGCCATAGCCATTGCACAGTCTGGGGCACAAAATTTTGAATCACACATCATCCCAAGTTCATCTGATTTAGATCTTGCATCCACGAACAGCTCATTTTCAAATGCCCAAAACCCATCCTGATCCTTACCTATAATCACATCTAATCCTTCTGCTGTTTTATGGTCTACCATGAACTTCACATTGCCTTCTCGTTTATCGAAATAAACAGTTTCAACACGCTCTCTCAAAATTTCTCCAGTTTCTGAAAATAGTTTATGCGTTCGGTCATATTGCCCATGCCTTATATTTGCCCAAGTTTCCATTCCGCCAGCTGCAGAAATCATTTCAGATACTAATTCCTCTCCTGTAGCGGGCCTTAAGTAATTGTTCCAAACCAGATATGTGGCTGCGCTTAAAATGACTACAGCGATTAGGGTATTAACAATCTGAATTCTCTTGATCAAAATAGGACTTACAGTGTCCTTCATATCCATCAAAAAACCTAGTGGATAAGAAATTTTTGTTTCTTTTATATTTTTTCTAGTTTTATTTTTGAATTCCTGTGCCATGATTAAATATTCATTATATCCAAGCATAATATAATAAATAATTCAATTTATTTTGCTTATTATCTAATTTATTTTAATAATTTTATTATTAAGCAAGATTCTAAATCTAAATAATTGAATTATGAAGTCTACAAAATACTTATTGACTTTAATTGTAGTATGCCCTTTGGTGTTGAATGCCCAGGACTCGTTAAGGACCAAGGCTCTTAAGGAAGTTGTGATTAAGGTATCAAGATCTGAAAAATTGGCATCTGATTTACCGCTAACAATAGGCGTAGTAACAAAGGCACAGATTGAGGATTTCCAGCCCATGACTCCTGTTGAAGCAATGCAATATCAAACAGGAGTAGTTAAGCAGAGCGACGGTGGCTTGGCAAGCACTCCCATAATTAGGGGGCTGTCGAGGGAAAGGGCTCCATTGCTAATAGATGGCAATCCTTTTGTAGGAGGGAGAATCAGGTCATATAGTTTAATCGATCTTTATCAGATCGAAAGAATAGAAATAATAAAAGGGCCGGCATCTGCTTTTTGGGGAAGTGACGCAGTAGGTGGTTTAGTCAATGTGGTAACCCGAAAGGCAGAATCAGGTTATGATAAAGACTTTAAATTAGGTGGAAGCCTCTATGGAGGGCATCAATCGATGAACGCACATACCCGAGCAAGGGCAGAAATTGAAGGAAGAGGCTCCGGTCTAGACTTTCTGATAGGTGGGGGAACACGAAAATCCAGCAACATACAAACACCTGAAGGCGAGGTGGAGAATAGCCAGTTTGAAACAGTTAATATGGATTTTAATATTGGGTTCTCACCCTCAGAAAACAGTAGAATTGGCGTTAATGGAAAATACATTAAAAACAGTGACGTCGGATTTCCAGGAGGGTTAGGAGCGCCAGGACCACCCAGAATTGATAGAAGGTTTGAGCCTGACATACAACAAGCGTTAAATATAAGCTACGATGCCAAGAATGTTTCCGACAGAATAGCGGCTATCGGTGCACGTGTCTTTTTCAAGAAGCAAGAACTACACATTAATCAAAGAACAAATGTGTTTTTTACTGGCACACAAGATGTGAATCGTGAAATTGATGTAGAACTGGATGTAGACGTACCATTTTGGGGAGCAAAACTATTTTCATCGCTACGTCTGGGAGATAAAACTAAAATGACGTTAGGAGCCGATTTTATCCAAGAGCATCGTATTGGAACATTTCGTGATCTTGAAGTGGAAATATTTAATCCACTTGGTGTCAAAGTTAACGAAGTGCTAAGCCCATATCAACAGATTCAACCTGACAGCTACTATACAGGTATAGGACTCTTTGCCATCAATGAAGTTATCTTTAATGATAAATTTGATATGCTTCTGGCATTAAGATATGACAATGTTAAAACATCGATCGATGATGAGCCTTTTATCATTCCTTTAATAGCAGGGATATATAACGAGGATAATAAAGAATCACAGGACAATGCTTTTACAGGAAGTCTTGGTCTCAAATATAATGTTATAGATGACTTAAATATAGTAGGGAACTTGGCAAATTCGTTTCGAGCTACTGACCTGTTTTCCAAATATCATTTCACGGCTGTTGGAGCAGGGTTTTTGGTGCCAAATCCTGATTTAGAATCAGAGAAAGGAATATTTTATGAATTTGGGGCAAGATTTGACAACAAGGTTATTTATGCTGAGGTAAACTACTTCCAGAATTTTGTAAAGAACATGTTTGTACTCGCAAATATTGATTTTAATGGTGATGCAACTGACGGGAATGAGTCAGTGCAAAATCAAAATATTGGCGAGGCAACGATTACAGGAGTAGAAATGCAACTACGTGCTAATATAAATGCAATTGGTCATTTTTATTATTTAGGGAGTTACACAAAAGGAGTTAACGAGGTAACTGGTGATCCCTTGTCGCAAATTCCAGCCTTTCATAATTTGGTGGGTTTTCAATATAGGGGCAATAGCAATAAGTTCTTTGCACAACTAGAAGCACGATTGGTAGGTGAGCAAAATGAAGTTGCCCCAAATGAAATAGAAACACCTAGCTATACGGTGATAAATTTTAATGCTGGTTTAAATCTACATAATCTGGTAGATAAGTTTCCCTATACCAAGTTGGTGCTTGGAATTAACAATATTGGAGATGAAGCATATAGAAGCCATGTATCCAGAGGTGCTCCTGGTAATCAGAATGTGTTTTTGGAGCCAGGGAGGAGTTTTAATATAAGTCTGTTAACCCGTTTTGGAGCAGCAGCTTCACGTTAATTGATAATAAGTTTAAATATTGTGATACGAAATTTTATTCTTTTAATTGTCGTTGGATCATTGATTGTTATACAATCTTGCAAACCTAAAAAAATCATGGAGGAGAAATTACCTTCCGCTGCGGGTTTAAATGAAGCAGCTTCTCTGAAACTATTACCCAATGATGCAATTGGAGACATCGTGAAAAAAGCCATAACTGTGTCAGGTGGATGGGAGAACTATCAGAAAAAGCAAACATTTTCTTTTCATAAAGTTAT